>Ga0268299_1000338_pt1 | contig 160206 bp, 114 predicted proteins | sample NOBtaG_FD_193484 | JGI IMG/M metagenome (GOLD analysis project Ga0268299, IMG submission 193484) | Activated sludge microbial communities from bioreactor in Nijmegen, Gelderland, Netherland - NOB reactor | ecosystem: Engineered > Bioreactor > Aerobic > Activated sludge | place: Netherlands...
AGGAGCGGACGGCGGACGGGCTGCGCGACTTCCTGTTCGCCGCCCTGGACGCCTTCTCGCCCCAGGAATGCGCCAACTACTTCCACCACGCGGGCTACTCCGCTACATCAACCTCGGAAGCGCTCTAGCCGTATGCGGCGAGATGTAGACCCGGCTGATGGTCACCCCGAGCCGGTTCTCCAGCGTGAAATCCAGCGGCCCGGCGGCCCGGGCCGGCGTCGCGACGGCTCCCCAGGTGACCAGCACCAGAAGCGCCAGCGCGTTGAGCGACTTCGTCACGATGCGTCCTCCCTCGTACTTGCGAGTCCTGCGGTAATGTGGTCCTCTGGGAGGGGCCACACGGCGTCCCTCTTCCAACCACCCAGATGCCGAAACGCCGTCCGGGCGAAAAAAAATGCGCGAAAGAATTCGCGGCGACGGCGTTCCGGCATCCAGAGGGCGTAGGGGCCGTGGTGGGCGGCCCCGTTCCGCGGATGACCGACGAGAAGGGGGCCGACGATGGCCGACACGCCCCAGGACCGCCAGCTGGAGGAGGACTTCCCGGCCTTCTGGGACCGGTTGCTCCGGGCTCGCGACGAGGACCGGGTCGAGTTCGACCGCCTGTTCGGGATCCTGGTGGAGAGCTGGACCCCGTACCTGGAAAAGCTGGCCGGCCAGTCGGCCGGCGACGTGGGCCAGGCCCTCCACGGCCTGTCCGGCTTCTGCCAGGACGCCTGGCTGAAGGTCGCCGTCGCGCTGAGCCAGTTCGGGAACGCCCCCGGCCGGCACCGCACCCGCGCCGAATTCAAGGGCTGGGTCCGGAAGATCTTGCTCAACGCCATCTACGAGGCGAACCGCCGCGAGCAACGCCACGGCCCCGACGCCGGCCACCACGACGTCCCCGCCGACCGGCTCGCCGACCGGGACGGGGCCGACGGCCCGGGCCGGGTCGAGGCCGACGACGAGCTGGCCCGCCTCGCCGCCGTCGTCGCGGTCCTGTCGCCCGAGGACCGCGCCCTGCTCGCCCGGTGGCAGCGGCTCGGCAGCTACGCCGCCGTCGCGCGGGAGATCGACGTCAGCGAGTACCACGCCAAGGAGCAGATCCGGCGCGTCTTCGCCCGGATCCAGGAACTGTGGAGACGGCCATGACCGACGCCGCCCCGGACCCGGCCTCGCTCGGACACCTGGTGCAACTGGTCGTCGCGGGCACCGCGTCGGAGGAGGAGCTGAACCAGGTCCGCGCCTTGCTCGGCCGGATCGACTGGCCGAGGATCCCCGGCTATCACCTCCTCCGCGTCCTGGGCCAGGGCGGCATGGGCGTCGTCTACCTCGCCGTCGAGGAGGCGACCGGCCGGCTCGTCGCCCTCAAGGTGCCGCGCGACCCGTTCGACCTGGACCGCTTCCTGGAGAACGCCGCCCAGCTGGTCCGGCTCCGCGACGTCGACGTCGTCCAGATCGCCGCGACCGGGCGGTACAAGGCCGGCGAGGTGGAACGGCCGTACCTCACCCTGGAGTATTGCGACGGCGGCAGCCTCGCCGATCGGCTCCTCGTCGCGGGCGGGACGCTCCCCGTCGAGGACGCCGCCCGGCTCGTCGAAGGCCTGGCGCGCGTCGTCGCCACGGTCCACGGCCGGGGCATCGTCCACCGGGACATCACCCCGGCGAACTGCCTCTTCCACGACGGGAAGGTCAAGCTGACGGATTTCGACCTGGCCCGGTCGCTCATCCCCCACGTCGAACGCACCGCCGCCGGCGTCGTCCTCGGCACGCCCGGCTACATCCCGCCGGAGGCGCTGGAGCCCGGCCGCGTCGTCGACGACCGCCAGCGCGACGTCTACGCCCTAGGGGCGGTCCTCTACGCCTGCCTGACCGGCAAGCCGCCGCACGGCGGCACCGACCTCGCCACGCTGAAGCGCGTCGCCTGGCTGCCCCCGGCCCGGCCGCGCGACGTCCGGCCCGAAGTCCCGGCCCCGCTGGAGGCGATCTGCCTGGCGGCCGTCCATCCCGAGGCCCGCCTGCGCTACCCGACCGCCCAGGCGCTGGCCGACGACCTGCGCCGGTTCCTGGCCGGGGACGCCGTCCGACCGCCGTGCGAGACGGCCGCGACCTGGACGCGCGAGTTCGTCCGTCGGCGGCCGGGCACGTCCTTCGCTGGCCTGGCCCTCGTCCTGGTCGCCATCTTCCTGGCCGGGTATCTCGTCTGGCGCTCCGTCGATGCCGGCCAGCGCAGCCAGGCCGCCGCGACGGACCTCGCCGCTATCGAGGTCGGCGGCATCGTCCGCGAGGGGCCCCTCGCCGAGCAACGCGCCCGGGCGGAGGAACAGCGACGCAAGGTCGCCGGGGTCCAGGCCTTCCTCGACCGGGGGCCGCACGACGCGGAAGTCGCCCGGCGCGCGGCCGACCTGGCGGAGCGATTCGCCGCGGAGGTCGATCGGCTCGACGACGCCCTGGCCCGGGAGGCCCGGGAGCGGAACCAGCGCCAGCGGGTCGAGCGCTTCCACGGCCGGGTGACCGAGGCCCGGCTGGCCGGCTCGTTGCCCGACCCGACCCGGGCGTTCGAGACGTTCCACCTCGCCGCCGCCGACGAGCTGCTCACCCGCACCTTCCGCGAGGAGTACGGCGTGGACGTCGAGCTCGACTTCGACGTCGCCCCGGTCGCGCGCCGCCTGCGCGCCGAGCCGAACCGCGCCTTCCTGGCCGCCGCCCTGATCGACTGGGCCTTCACGCGCGCCCGGCGATTCTCGGTGATCGTGGAGAAGGAGCCGCTGACGGGCGTCCTGACCGCGGGGCACCTGCTCCGCACCGTCGAACGCATCCGCCAGCTCGCGGTCCAGGTCGATCTCGAGACGCCCTGGCACCAGCAGTTCCACGCCGAGCTGGCCAACCCGCTCCTGCCGCCGAGCCGGAAGTTCGCCCGGCTGGTCGAAGGGGGCGACCTGCACGAGGTCGAGCTGCCGACGCTGCTGACGGTGGCGGCGTACCTCAGCGAGAACAACCCGGACCTGGCGGTGAAGGTGCTCGGCCGGGCGCTGGAGCGGCACCGGGGCGATTTCTGGGTGCGCTACTACCTGGCTCGCAGCTACGCCTGGTCGTCGGCCGGGCCGGACCTGGCGAACGCAATCCGCCACGCCGAGGCGGCCTGTGCCCTGCAACCGAACAACCCGTTCGCCCTGTACGCCCTGGCGTCGTATCTCGGGGCCAACGGCGAGTCGGCGGAGGCGAATCGGCTGTTCGACCAGGCCGTCGCGCTGCGGCCGGGTTTGAGCGCGGTCCGGCCGGCGATGCGGCCGTGAGAACGGACGGTCTACAAACGCCAACAGCCCCCGGACGGGGGCCGCTCGCCTGGCGAATCGTCCGGCCTTACGCCTTGGCCGGCTCTTCCCACCAGGGGCTGATCTTCTTGATCTTGGCGAGGACGTCGGCCTTTGCCTTCGGGTCCGTCGCAGCGGCCAGCTTGGCCTTCAGCTTCGACATCTTCTTCTTGCGCTGATAGCGGCGGTTCAACTCGGTGCGGCGTTCGACCATCGCGACGACGTCCTGGCTGGGGGTGTTTCGCTCAGCCTCCGCGCGCGGGAGGCTCCGGGTAAGCTGTAGTTATAGCGACCCGACCCGCCGCCCGCAACGGGATCGCCTGTGCCCTTCCTTCGAGTGCGGCGATTCCTCGGCGCGTTGGCCTTCGTTTTTCCGATTCGCCTTGGATTATGGCGCGGATTGGCCTGGCCACAACCCGCAGGCCCCCGGTCGAATGAAAGGTTGGGTCGGGGTCGGTCCCCGGCGGGAAACGCACCCCCGGAGGCGCGCGCAAACCTTGGCGGACCTGGCGGACCAGCCCCATTGTCGGCGATTGTCGCCCATTGTCGCCGAACGGCGCGCGCCGTTGGCGGACCTGGCGGCACGGCGAGGAATCGCCGCCCTCCCAAACGGCCGCCCCTCGACGGCCACGCCCGGGCCGGGTATGCTGACCAGTACACCACCGCCGGCGCATCCCGCCAGCCGCCTGACGAGGCACCCCCATGAGCAACGGCCGACTGCCCAACGACGAGGATTTTTTCGCCCATACGCGGATGTCGCTCGGCGACCACATCGAGGAATTGCGCGGCTGCCTCTGGCGGGCGGTGAAGTGGTTCTTCCTCGCCATGGTCATCGGCGTGTTCGTCTCGCAGTACGTCCTCGACTTCATCCAGGCCCCGATCCGCGCCCAGCTCGAAGAGGCCGGCAACAAGCGCGCGCAGAAGCGGCTTACCGAGCTGGAAAAAGCCCCGCCGGAATCCATCCCGCCGACGACCCTGAAGGCGACCGCCTCCAGCGCGGCCATAGCGAAGGGCCTCAACCTCGCCCTCCCGCCCGGCGCGAGCGAAACGATCGAATTGGAGCTGACGGTGGCCACCCTTCCGCTGATCCAGGACCTCAACCCCTTCTTCCGGAAAGTGAACGGCGACAACTCGCTCATCGTCCTGAGCATCCTCGAAGGCATCATCGTCTGGATCAAGGTCGCCATCTACTGCGGCATCGTCATCGCCGCGCCGCTCATCTTCCGCGAGATCTGGTCCTTCGTCGCCGCGGGCCTCTACCCGCAGGAGAAGGCACTCGTCTGGCGGTCGCTGCCGCTGGCCATCGGCCTGTTCCTCGCCGGGGTCGCCCTGTGCCAGTTCGTTCTCTTGCCAATCGCGATCCACTACCTGCTCAGCTTCGACGCCTGGCTCGACGTCACGCCGCAGCTCCGGCTCAGCGACTGGCTGTCGTTCGCCATCTTCACGCCGATCGTCTTCGGCATCGCCTTCCAGACGCCGCTGGTCATGTTCGTCCTCGACCGGGTCGGCGTCGTCCCGGTCACGCTGTTCATCGCCTACTGGCGCATCGCGACGTTCGTCATCATCCTCCTTTCCGGCTTCCTCGCCCCGTCGCCGGACCCGGTGTCGATGCTCGCCCTCGGCCTGCCGATCGTCGGCCTATACTGGTTGGGGATCGGCATGTGCATCTGGTGGCCGCGGCCGAAGGTCGATCTCGACGTCGCGGAAGAAGAGCAACAGAACGTCGAGGTGTGAGGCCCGATGCCCGACCTGAGCGCGCTGAGTTCGTCCGAGCGGGTCCTCGTCGCGATCGCCATCCTGGCGGTCGCGGTCGGGGTCTTCTACGCCGTCGGCCTCGTCCCGTGGCTGCTCCGCCAGGTGTTCGCCTTCCTCGGCTGGCTCGTCGAGACCGGGTTCTGGCTCTGGGAGCGCGTCCTGGCCGGCATCCCCTGGCCGTTGCTCGTCCTGCTCATCGTCGGCGTCCACGTCGTCCTGTACTACAACAGCGGGCCGATCGTCACCCTGCTGCTCGGCCTCGGCCTGCTCCACGTCGGCTTCATCTGCTGCCTGGCGTACATCGCCATCGACCAGGAGCGCCTCGACGTCGCCCGCGGCTACAAGGCCCTGCACAACCCGGTCAAGGGCCAGCAGCTCGCCGACCGCCTGACGCGCTACGGCCACCGGGCCGGCCTGCCGCTCCTCGCCGCCGCGACGCTCGCCTGCGTCAGCGGCTTCGCCCTGTTCAACTGGGGCCTGAGCGAGACGCCGCTCGGCGAGAACTGGTACGCCCCGGGGCAGCACAACCGCTACCGCCACCTGACCGACGAGGAGTTGGCCGTCGCCCGCGCGGAGAACCCGCCTCCCGGCTACCCGGAGTTCCTCGTCTTCTCGCTGCTCAACCTCGCCTCGGCGTTCGACTTCATCGACATCATCAACGTGTCCGGCCTCGGCCGGGTCGCCTACGTCCACTCGAACAAGTGGCCGGTCTCCGTCCTGCTCCTGTCGTTCCGCCTCTTCTTCACGATGGTCCTGTTGCAGCAGATCCTGTCGTTCTTCGGCAAGGTCCGCCTCATCCAGGAGTCGGTGCGCGACTTCTGGAGCCCGCACGAGCCGATCCAGCGCCGCGCCGGCGAGAACCTCTCCCAGCTCGGCGGCCGGGCGGTCGATACGCTGCTGCGGTCGCTCGAACTGGTCGAGTACGTCACGCCGGAACAGCGCGACCTGATGCTGCGCGTCATCACCACCGTCGGGCCATCGACGATCCCGCTCCTGGTCGATCGGCTGGAGAACCCGCGCACGGCGGGACAGGCGGCCCGGCTCGTGCGCGAGATCGCCCTGGTCGGCCTCGGCCGGCTGCACGCCCTGGAGACGCTGCCGCGCCTGGTCGACTACCACCGCGACGAGAACGAGAGCCTGCGCCTGAGCCTGGTCGAGGCCCTCGAAATGGTCGCCGACGAAGGGCCGGCCGACATCCGCAAGCGGTGGCGCTTGCAGGGGAGCCGGTCGCACCGCAAGGCGTGGTGGTCGAAGCCGGCCCCGGACGTCGTGATCGACCCGGTCGCCCTGACGGTCGAGACGCTGCGCGTCCTGCTCTACGACCCGGTCCGGGCGGTCCGCCTCGCGGCGACCCGCCTGCTCGGCCGGCTCGGGGCCGACGCCCGCGAGGCGACGCCGGACCTCGTCCGCCAGACGGTCGATCCGGAGGAGTCCGTCCGGGCCGAGGCGGTCCGGACGCTCGGCGACCTCGGCGGCCCGGTCGAGGTCGCCGTGCCGGCCCTGGTCGAGCTGCTGCGCCAGGAACAGGTCGATCACGTCCGCGTCGCGACGATCGAGGCGCTCGGCCGGTTCGGGACGGCGGCCGCCCCGGCGGCGACGCTCCTGACGGCCCTGGTCCAGGACCGGGACGACGACGTCCGATCCGCCGCCGCCGAGGCGCTGCGGCGGATCGGGCCGCTCGACGGGACGGTCATCCCGGCCCTGGTCGAGGGGCTGACGAGCCCGGACAACCAGGTGCGCATCCAGGCGGCCGAGGCGCTGGGGACGATCGGCCCGGCGGCGGCCGAGGCGCTGCCGGCCCTGGTCGCCGCCCTGCGAGACGGCAACGACACCGTCCGGGTCGAGGTCGCCCGGGCGCTCGGCCGGCTCGGCGAGTCGGCCGTCGCGGCGCTGCCGGCCCTGGCCCAGGCGCTGCGCGACGCCGATTTCAACGTCGCCGCCGAGGCGGCGGCGGCGCTGGGGGCGATCGGCCCAGCCGCCGGCGGGGCGCTGGCGTCGCTGCTGAAGGCGAGCCGGCACCCGAGCCCGCTCGTCCGGACGAGCGTCGCCGAGGCGCTGGCGAAGGTCGAGGCCGAGCCGACGTCCGTCCTGCCATGCCTGGTTGAGATGACGCACGACGAGGACGACGCCGTCCGGGCGGCCGCCCTGGCCGGCCTGTCCGGCAAGCCGGGCCTGGAAGGGCCGCGGCGCGAGGTGTTCCTCGCCGCGCTGGACGACGAGTCGCCCGACGTCCGGGCCGTCGCCGTCCGCGAGCTGGCCGGACTCGGCCTGCCGGCCGACGAGCGCGTCGAGCGCCTGCTGCACGCGGTCGACGACGTCAGCGACGTCGTCCAGGTCGCGGCGGTCGAGGCCCTCGCCGCGGAGGAGCCCCGTTCCCCGGTGATCGACCGGCTCTGTCGGCTGCTGACGGAGGACAGCGCGACGTTGCAGGTGGCGACGCTGAAGGCCCTGGGCCGGTTCGGGCCGCGGGCGGCGCAGGTCGTCCCGGCCTTGCTCCAGATCTTGCAGCGGGCCGGCACCGCCGTCCGGGCCGAGGCCCTGCACGCCGCGTCGCGCATCGCCCCGGCCGAGACGCTGTCCCTGTTCCTGGGCGGCCTGCACGACAACGACGACGCCGTCCGCCGCCGGGCGTCGGCCGGCCTGCTCGCCTGCCCGAGCATCCCAGAGGAGCACATCCCGACCCTGACCGAGGCGCTGAAGGACCCGGACGACCACGTCCGGGCGAACGTCGTCGCGGCCTGCGTCGAGAAGGGGCTCATCCGGCCGGAGATGTACCCGCTCCTGGCGGCGAACCTGACCGAGCCGGACGACGCCCTGCGCCTGAACGCCCTGCGCGGCCTGCAGGGCGCGCCGATGGAGTTCGTCGAGGAGGTGCTGCCGCGGCTGCTCGCGGACGGCAACCCGCAGATCCGCCTCCTCGCCGCGGTGCGGGCGCTGCAGCGCGACCCGGACGACGCCGACGCGCGCGGCATCGTCGCCGACCTCTTGCGGTCGTTCAACGACAAGGAACGCGCCGTCGCGGAGGAGTCGCTCCGCGAGCTGCGCGACCTCGGCGTGCTGGGGTCGTCCGAAGCGGGCTAGGCGTTGGCCGTTGCGTCGCCGGGGCGGCGTTGCTATCTTGTACAACGGGAAGCGTTGTCCCTGGAGGCCCACCCTGGACAGGACCGATTCATGAGCATCCGCCGTCGGGAGTTGCTTGGCGTCGCGGGCGGCCTGATCCTGGGCGGCATCGGGGCCTGGGCCGCCCAGCGCTACCTCCTGCCGCCGACTGAGCAGCCGCCGGAGTACGAGTCGGCCGTACTCTGCCCGGTCGCCGTCGGCCGGAACCTCAACCCGGACGAAGCGCTCGAGCGCCTGAAGGCCGGCAATCGCCGCTTCCTCGAAGGCCGGACCCAGTACCGCTCCGGGTTCAACGTCCCGCCGCACGTCCTGGCGCGGGGCTACTGCCCGTTCGCGGTCGTCGTCTGCTGCTCCGACGCCCGCATCGCTTCCGAGATCCTCTTCGACGAGCGCGTCAGCGAGTTGTTCGTCGTCCGCCAGGCGGCCCACGTCCTCGACGAGGGGGCCCGCATGAGCATCGAGTTCGCCGTCAACTACCTCGACGTCCAGCTCGTCCTCGTCCTGGGCCACAGCGGCTGCAAGACCCTGGAGGCGGTCCTCGCCGCCGACGCGCCGGGCGCGAACCCGCCGGCCTACCTCGACCGCCTTCGGACCGAGCTGAACACCGTCGCCAAGGAGGTCGCCCACCAGCAGGGCGAGAAGCTCGAGAACGCCGTCGCCGCCAACGTCCGCTACACGGTGCGCCAGCTGCGCGGCTCCCTGAACTTGCAGCCGCAGCAGCGGGAGGGCCGGCTACGGATCCAGGGGGCGCGCTACAACCTGCCGCCGGGCGAGATCGAGTTCTTCGACGTGCCATGACCGAGCCGTTCGTCGTCACCGCTGCCCAGGAGGGGATCACCCTCGCCGCGTTCCTGCGCGGGTGCCTGCCGGGCCAGAGCTGGAGCCAGGTCCGCGCCCTGGTCGAGCAGCGCCGCGTCGAGCTGAACGGCGAGCTGTGGCTCGACCCGGCCCGGCGCGTCCACGCCGGCGAGCGCGTCGCCGTCCTCGCCCGGCCGAAGCCGAAGCCGCCCGAGGCGGAGACGATCGTACTGCGCCACCTCGACGAGCACGTCGTCGTCGTCGAGAAGCCGGCCGGCATGAACACCGTCCGCCACCCGGCCGAGCGCGACTGGACCGAGCATCGCAAGGCCTTGTCGCCGACGTTGCAGGACCTCGTCCCGCGCCGCATCGCCCATGCGGAGCGTCGGCCGTCGCCCGGCCGGCTCCGCGTCGTCCACCGGCTCGACAAGGAGACGAGCGGCCTGCTCGTCTTCGCCCGGACCGTCCACGCGGAGCGCGTCCTGGGCCGGCAGTTCCACGACCACACCGTCCTGCGGCGCTACCTGGCGGTCGCCCACGGGGCGGTCCGGCCCGGGACGATCCGGACGCGGCTGGTGCGCGACCGCGGCGACGGCCGGCGCGGCTCCGGCTCCGGCGACGAGGGCAAGGACGCCGTCACGCACGTCGAGCTACTGGAGGCGCTGCCGGGCGGCTACAGTCTGATCGCCTGCCGGCTGGAGACGGGACGGACGCACCAGATCCGCATCCACCTGGCGGAACGCGGCCACCCGATCTGCGGAGAGCCGGTCTACACGCGGCGGCCGGACGGCACGACGTTCGACGACCGGAGCGGGGCCCCGCGCCTGTGCCTGCACGCGGCCGAGCTGGGGTTCGTCCACCCGGGATCGGGCGAGGCGATGCGCTGGGAGATGCCGCTGCCGGACGACCTGGACACGTTCCTGCGCTGCCTGCGGGCCGGGTGAGCCCGTCGGAGTCGCGCCCCCAGCGAGAACCCATGAGCCTCGAGATCAAGTGGACCGACACCGACCCGGACACCGGCCAGCGGCGCTTCCTCGCCGCGGAGCGCTTCGCCGGGGTGTGGCGCTTCCGCTACAAGTTCCAGCGCCGCGGCGAGTGGACGCGCGGCCTCCGGCCGACGCGCGCCATGTGGGAGCACGTCCTGGACAGCCTGCGCCGGCGACGGCAGCGCGGCGACGGCGTCATCGACGAGGACGTCGAGCAGGTCGAGAAGATCCTCGCCGAATACCGCGACCCGCCCAGCCTGGAGTGATCCCATTCGCTTTCGTCTCAACGAGGCTGGACGACCGTCCGCCCGGCTGCGATGATGAAACCGGCGTCCGAAGGGGTCGGGCGTATCACCGTCGCGGCGGCAGGACCTCGCCCCATGAATTTCTTCCTCCGAATCGTCAGCGGCCTGGGCGCGGAACTGCGGGCGACCGTCGGCGTCTACGCCCTGCTCAAGCGCCGCTTCTGGTTCTTCTACGCCCTGCTCATTCTGGCGACGCTCTCCGTCGCGGTCCTGCCCGGCGTCTTCGCCGCGGTCGGGGCCGGCCTGATGGTCGTCGCCCTCGGCCTGGGCGGCATCTTCTCCGGCAGCGTCGCCAAAAGGCTGCGCGCCTTCGGCTGGGTGCGCTTCGCCGACGGGCCGGAGGTCGTGCCGTACCTGTCCCAGGCGGTCGCCATCCTGCTCGGGCCGCCGTTCTTCCTCGCCCTGACGTCGCTCTTCCACGCCGCCGCGCCGTACTTCGCCGCGCTGGCCCCGGCCGGGAACTGGCTCCTCGCCCTCGCCCTGTCGATCGACAGCTTCCTGCACACCCAGTTGTTCTTCGACTTCTTCGAGAGCTTCCGGCTGCGCCTGTACCCGAAGCCGGAGGCCGGCTGGGGCTGGCAGGCGGCGACGCTGATCTTCGTCGCCCGGGCCCTGCTCGACGTGGCGTTCATCAAGCTCGCGGTGCAGCTCATCCGGGCGGCGTACTTCCGGGCGCTCGACTTCGGCCGGGGCGGCGACCCGATCGCCCAGGCGCGCGACGCGGCCGACGACGACGACTACGGCGCGGTCCGCCTCCACAGCCGCGAGGTCGGCAAGTCGGTGCGTGCGGCGGCCGACGACCTGCGCCTCCACGTCGAGGCTGGTGGCAAGTGCGCCGAGCAGGCCCGGCTCGGCCTGCGGGCGATGAAGGACTTCGCCATCAGCCACCTCGAGGACAAGGTCGAGACCCAGCTCGGCGACGAGCGCGCCCGGACCGAGGCGTTCATCGAGACGCTCAAGGCCGACGACGGCCCGGAGCCGGCCGCGAAGCCGGTCCGGTTGCTCAACCTGGTCTACCTCGCCCTGATGTACGTCGTCCTCGCCGGCCTGACCGCCGTGGCGTGGTACGCCCGGCTGGAGACGTCCTGGGCGCTGAGCATCGGCCTGACGTTCCTGCTCGGCTGGTTCCTGATCGCGCCGCGGCGCTGGCTCGACCGGTTCGAGGCGTGGCACATCCTGCCGGCCGGCTCGCCGGGGTGGATGCCGTTCCGCATCCTGCTCTGGCTCGCCTTCCTGACGCCGCTGTTCATGCTGACCAGCTCCGAGGTGCTCGTCCTCGTCGCCCGGGCGGTGCCGTCGGCGTTCGGCCTGCCCAGTGCCGACCAGGTGACCGGGGCGAGCGCCCTGGCGTTCGTCGCCGAGAACATGCTCCGGACCCAGGTCTTCGTCGACACGGTCGAGATCTACAGCCTGCGCCTGCTCGACTGGCAACAGACGGGCATCCTCGGCGGCCTGTTGACGTTCCTGCTCCGGCTGACGTTCAACATCGGCCTGCTCGCCGTGCTGGTGCCGTTCTTCCTGGAGCAGTTCAACCGCCTGTTCCGCGGCCTGAAGACGCGCCCCGACGCCGAGCTGCTCCTCCGCCGCGAGGCGCGCAACTGCGGGCCGCACGCCGCCCTGCTCGTGTCGTACTACTTCACCCAGGTGCGCGACTGGTTCGTCGAGGCGATGGCCGAGAGCCAGGCCAAGCCAAAGATGCTCGGCGCGCTGGCCGCGAGCGGCTTCGTCCGCGACTTCCAGGCGCGCTACCCGGAGGGGCCGAAGCCGAGCGAGGACCCGGCCCAGGACGTCGCCCGCCGGCTCGAACTCGGCCAATCCCTCATCTACGAGGGCATCATCGAGGAGGGCGAGAAGGAGATCCACAAGGCGATCCAGACGCTGGACACCCTGCTGGAAAGCGGCCGGACCGACCTCGACGACCTGGAGGCGTTCGCCCGCTACGTCGCCGGCAACTTGGCAATGGTCAAGGGCCAGATGCCGGAGGCGGAGGTGCGCCTGCGCGAGGCGATGGCGATGATCGAACGCCTCGGCGGCCTCCAGGTCGGCAGCCCGGTCGGCGGCCGGCTCGCCGACCTGTTCGACTCGCTCGCGATCGTCGTCGGCCAGTCGGTCGCCAGGGCCAACGAGGCGCTCGGCTACTCGCAGCAGAGCGTCGATCTATACAACCGCCTGATCGCCGACGGCCGGGCCGACCTGCGCGAGCCCCTCGCCGGGGCGCTCGGCACCCGCGGCCGGATGCTCAACCTGCTCCAGCGCTGGGACGAGTCGGTCGAGTCGCTCCAGAAGGCGCTCGGCCTGCTCGAGGAGCTGCACGCCGAGACGGAGCAGGCCGCCCACGAGTCGCTCGCCGCGGTGCTGTTCAGCGGGGCCGGCCCGAAGAAGCCCGACGTGCGCGGCAGCCTGGCGCAGCAGCGCCTGGAGCTGGCCGAGGTCTACCGCGAGCTGCGCCGGTTCGACCTCGCCGTCGACCAGGCCCGCCAGGCGGTCGCCTGGCTGGAGGCCCTCGTCCGCGAAGGGCAGAGCGCCCAGCGGACGCAGCTCGCCCGGGCGCTGAACGTCCTCGGCCTGTCGCTCAACGACGCCGCCAAGCACGACGAGGCCCAGCCGCACTTCGAGCGGGCCCGCGAGATGTGCGAGTCGCTCATTCTCGAAGGCCACGACAACCAGCGCCAGCTGCTCGCGCCGCTGCTGAACAACCTCGGCCTGCTCCTGAACGAGAGGGGCCGTCACGAGGAAGCGGAGAAGCACTTCCGCCGGGCGGTCGAGCTGATCGACCGGCTCATCGCCGAGGGGCAGACCCAGCGGCAGGAGCTGCTCGTCTTCGTCTACAGCAACCTGTCCATCTCGCTGATGCGGCAGAAGCGGATGCACGAGGCCGAGGCGGAGGTGAACCGGGCAGTCGAGATCGCCCAGGGCCTGGTGAAGTCCGGCCAGGCGACCCTGCGCGACGAGCTGGCCCTGGTGCTCTCGAACCTCGGCGACCTGCTGACGCTCAAGTACCGCTGGGAGCAGGCGGTGACCGCCTTCCGCGAGAGCGCCCACTGGTACGGCGAGCTGGCCGAGGGCGGCGCGCCGCAGTACCGGCCGCTGCGGGCGCGGGCGCTCGACCGGCTCTGCACGTCGCTGCGCCAGTTCGGCGAACTGGACCAGGCGGAACACGCCGGCCAGGACGCCGTCGGCCTGTTCGGCCTGCTCGTCAACGCCGGCGGCGAGGAGTACCGCCGCGAGCTGGCCGGGGCCGTCCGGACGCTCGGCCTGGCGTACCATGCGAACCGGCACCACGACCGGGCCCTGGCGTCGTTCCGCGAGGCGGAGCAGTACGCCGCGTCAGACAGCCCGGACGACCGCCAGTTCCGGGCGACGCTCCTGGTCGATACCGCTGCGACGTACGAGGCCCAGGAGCGCTACTCCGAGGCGATCCTCGCCCTGGACCAGGCGATCGTCCACCTCGTCCGGCTGGTCGAGGGCGGCCGGGCGGCGTTGCAGGCGGAGCTGGCCCTGCTGCTGAACCACCGCGGCAACCTGCTCTTCAAGACGGACGACCTCGACTCGGCCCTGACGGCGTACCGCGAGGCGATCCGCCGGCTGAAGCCGGTCGTCGACGGCGGCGAGAAGGGGCAGCGCGAGAACCTGGCGACGCTGTACGGCAACCTGGCCGGGACGCTGGTCCGCCTGGACGAGCCGGGCTGGGAGGAGGCGTACCCGGCCGGGCTGCACCTGCTCGGCGTCCTGGTCGGCGAGGGCGACCCGGGGGCGGCCGAGTCGTACCACGGCGTGGCGGATCTCTACGCCGGGGCGCTGTACCGCAAGGGCCGCGTCGCTGACGCGGAGCAGGCCCTGCGCCAGGCTGCCGGCACCTACGCCGCCGCGGCGGGGCGCGACCCGCTCAACCACCGGGCCCGCCTCGGCGAAGCCCTGACGCGCCAGGGCCTCGCCCTCCTGCTCGCCGGCGAACGCCTGACCGACGCCCAGGGCGAGATCGACGCGACGCTCGGCCTGCTGGAGAATATGCTCCGTCTGCCGGATCCGCCGGAAAAGACTCTGCGCCTGTATCGCGAGGCGGTCGGGGCGTTCCTCGACCGGCTCGTCGCCCTGCCGGCGACGGACAAGGCCCTGCCGATCATCGCCCGGGCGGTCGGCTTCTACACCGAGTTGGAGGCGAAGGGCCGCGACGACCTGACCGCCGCCCGGATCGACGTGTTCCGGCGCTGCTCCGAGATCCACGAGCAGCGCGGCGACATGGACGCCGCCCTGGACTACCTCCAGCGGGCGTGGAACCTGACGCCGGACGACCCGCTCGAGGCCTACGGCGCGGACGGCCCGGCGTTCCGCCTCCTGCGGCTGCGCCTGGACCGCGGCCGGGGCGACGAGGCGCGCGCCCTGGTCGCCAACGCCATCGCCGGCCTGCACGGCGTCGTCGGCGACGAGCCGGACTCGTCCTACGCGACGGACGTGCGCACCCTGGCGGCGTGGTATCGCGAGCGGGCCAGGCTGGAGCAGGCCGACGGCGACCCGGACGCCGCCGCGACACTCCGCCGGGCGATCGTCCTGCTCGGGATCGGCGACGCCGACCCGGGCGTCCTGGCGGCGGCGTGGGAGGAGTTGCTCGCCGTGGCGTCCGACCCGGCGACGCGGGCCGAGGCGCGGACGTTCATCAGCCGCCTGGGCGACCCGGACCGCCTCCCCGCGGAGGCGGCCGCGGCGGTGAAGCGCCTCGCCGAGCGGGTGCGAGCGTAGTTCGCGATCGAGCGGATCGGAAAGGAGCGAACGAGGCGGCCTTGGTCCGTGTCTTCGCTTCGGACCGATCCCCGATCACGGGTTACGACCATGTTGCACTACCCGAAGATCCCGAGCAGCGGCCTGGCCCCGATGGAGAAGTGCGTCGCGTTCGAGAAATACGACGGGACGAACCTCCACTTCGACTGGGACCGCGACTTCGGCTGGCACGCCTACGGCACGCGGCGCGACGCGTTCAACCTCCTGCCGGAGGGCGTCGCCGCGTTCGACGCGGCCCACCCGGGCCTGGAGGAGTGCGTCGCCGTCTTCCGGGCGACGCTCGCCGACGGCGTCCAGCACGTCTTTCGGACGCACGAACGCTACCAGGGCTGGCAGTCGGTGCGCGTCTTCGCCGAGTACCTGGGGCCGAACTCGTTCGCCGGGATGCACAAGGCCGGCGACGTGATGGAGCTGCGCCTGTTCGATGTCGAGGCGGACGGCTACGGCTTCGTCGATCCGTGGACGTTCGTGGCCGACTTCGGCCATCTGAGCAGCGCCCGGGTCGTCTACCGCGGCAAGCTGACCGGCAAGTTCGTCGAGGACGTGCGGCAGGGCCGCTACGACGTGGCCGAGGGCGTCATCGCCAAGGGCGGCACCGGCGGCCACGACGTGTGGATGTGCAAGATCAAGACGCTGGCCTACCTGGAGCGGCTGCGGCGGTCGTTCGCCGAGCGGTGGGAGGACTACTGGGAGTGACCACCGCCGCAGCGAGCCCGACTACCTCGTCATCGCCCGGTCGGCGCTGTTGAGGAAGAGCCGAAACAGCGTCCCCGCGACGCCGGTGGCGGCGAGCAGGCCGGCGAGCCAGACCCACCGCGTCCAGTCCTCGATCATCGTCATCGGCACGATCAGGGTGGCGAGCAGCAGCGCCGCGAACGCGAGGCCGAACAACATAACGAGCAGAACCTTCCAGGCAGGCATGGAGCCTCCGGGTGAGACAGGCGTGGGTCGGGAATGGGACGCCCGAAGTGGACGTGGGGGCGGATGGGGAAGGGCACACCGGCGCGTACACTGCGTATCAGTTACTCTACGCGCGGGGGGAGGCGGTTACAAGGACCATTCCCGGCGAATCGGAGAATATCGGTCGGCGGAGGGGTGGTGCAATAGTGACGAAGTCGCGGTGGAGACGAAACGTTGCCATCCTGGTGGCGACCCTCGTACTGGCGGGCCTGATCTGGCTCGTCCTCTTCGATTGGTGGACGTTTAGCGGGACGATCGAGTATCAGAATGAGACGGGGGTCCTGTTGTGGGTCGAGGACGCCACCGGGTTCGGCCGCGAAGTCGGGTGCGGCTGGCTGAAAAGGACAGCGCGGCTCGACCTGGGCCCGTTGCCCTACCCGAGGGAGACGACGATCCGGTGGCGGGTCGGGACGAAGGACGGCGAGGTACGCGAGGCGATCCTCCAACTAGCCGGCCGGGTCGAACGTCGCCGGGGTGGGATGCTAATCCTGGAGTACACAGCCGACGGAACCTGGATCGCCTTCTTCGCCGATGGCCACGGTTAGCGGCCCTGTCCGCTCGCCGCGACCCGCGTCAGTCCCCACCGCTCCTTTGGTGCTACAATATTCCGTCGGCCCCTCACGGAGACGGAACATGTCCGAGCCGGTTCTGGTCACGGGCGGCGCGGGGTTCATCGGCTCGCACCTCGTCGAGGCCCTCGTCGCCGCCGGGCAACCGGTGCGCGTCCTCGACGACCTGAGCACCGGCCGACGTGAGAACCTCGCCGCGTTCCAGGGCGTCAACCTCGCCGTCGGCGACGTCGGCGACCCGGCCGCGGTCGAACGGCTCATGGCCGGCGTGACGGTCGTGTATCACCTCGCCGCCCTGGCGAGCGTCCAGCGCAGCGTCGAGGCCCCACTCGACTCGCACCGCGTCTGCGACACCGGCACCCTCCTCGTCCTCGACGCCGCCCGGCGGCACGGCGTCCGCCGCGTCGTCTACGCCGGCAGTGCCAGCGCCTACGGCATCCCCGCCGGCGAGGTCCAGCACGAGGACGACCCGCTCTGCCCGCTGTCGCCTTACGCCGCCGCCAAGCTCGCCGGCGAGATGTACCTCCAGTCCTTCGCCCGGACCTACGGCCTGGAGACAGTCCGCCTCCGGTTCTTCAACGTATTCGGGCCGCGGCAGCGGGCTGACAGTCCGTACTCCGGCGTGATCGCCCTGTTCGTCGCGGCGCTGATGCAGGGCCGGACGCCGACCATCTTCGGAGACGGCCTCCAGACGCGCGACTTCGTCTACGTCACCGACGTGGTTCAGGCCCTGCGCAAGGCGGCGGCCACGCCGGGCGTCTCCGGCCGGGTCTACAACGTCGGCACCGGCCGCAAGACGACGCTCCTCGACCTGGTCGCGACGCTGAACGACCTGCTCGGCACGGCCCTCATCCCGGCCCACAAGGACGGCCGGGCCGGCGACATCCGCCACAGCTGCGCCGACATCGGCCGCATCCGGGGCGACCTCGGCTACGAGCCGGCCGTGTCGTTCCGCGACGGCCTGGCGCGGACGCTGGAGTGGTATCGGTCGATCGGCTAACCTCACGTCGCCTTCGCCTTCGGCAGCGTCGCCAGCAGGAGCGCCCCGCCGATGACCGCACTGATCACCGACCCGGCCAGGACGCCGATCTTGCCGGCCGCCGCCCGGACGGGGTCCTCCTCGGGCGGGAAGGCCAAGGCGTTGATGAACAGGGCCATCGTGAAGCCGATCCCCGCCAGGCACGCCCCGGCGGCGAGCATCGGCCAGGTGACGCCCTCCGGCCGACGGGCGATCCCCAGGCCGACCGCCGCGGCGCAGAAGAGTAGGATGCCGACCGGTTTCCCAAGAGCCAGGCCGGCCGCGACGGCGAACGCGACCGGGTCGGCCAGGCCGCTCGCCTGGAGCGGCACGCCGGCGTTCGCCAGGGCGAACAGCGGCATGATGCCGAACGCCACCCACGGGTGCAGGGCCGACTCGAGCCGGACCACCGGCGAGATCGCCTCCCGGGCGGCGAACTCGACCCGCTCCAGCTCGCGCTGCCGGGCGTTGTCGTCCAGGCCGGCGCTGTGCTTCAGCGCGTCGTTGAGCACGGCGCGCAGGGCCGCCTCGTCCACCCACGGCCGGGTCGGCGTCAACAGCCCCATGGCCACGCCGGCGACCGTCGGGTGGATGCCGACCTTGAGGACCGCCAGCCAGACGAAGACGCCGACGACGACGTAGGCGGCGATGCTCCGCACGCCGGACAGGCGCATCACGACCATGAGCGCCAGGCCGACCCCGGCGGCGACGAGCCAGCCGATCGCCAGCTTCTCGGTGAAGACGAACGCGATGACGAGGACCGCGCCGAGGTCGTCGACGATGGCGAGCGACAGGAGCAGCACCTTCAGCCCGATCGGCACTCGCGGCCCGAACAGGGCGAGCAGGCCGACGACGAAGGCGATGTCGGTCGCCATCGGGATCGCCCAGCCGCGCTGCCCCGGCTGGCCGTACTGGAACGCCAGGTAGACGAGCGCCGGGGCGACCATGCCGCCCAGGGCGGCGAAGACGGGCAGCATCGCCTTGCGCGGGTCGCGCAATTCGCCGAGGACCAGCTCGCGCTTGATCTCCAGGCCGACGACGAAGAAGAAGATCGCCATCAGGCCGTCGTTGATGATCAGGTGGCCGAGGTCCTTGTCCTTCAGCTCGAACGGCCCGAACGAGAACGAGATCGGCGTCTTCCAGATCGCCTCGAACCACGCTGCCGCCGGTGAGTTGGCCAGGGCGAGGGCGACGACGGTGCAGGCGAGCAGGACGACGCCGCTGGCCGACTCGACGTGCAGGAATTTGTGCAGCGGGCCGAGCCAGCGGTCGATCGGCGCGACCGGGAGTCGGTCGTTCGCTGGCGGGTGCGGGTGAGCCACGGGTGCCTCCAGGTGCGGGCCGTCTTATCCCGCTTCACTTGTACCGGGAGAGGTCATCCGCGGCAACGATTACCGAGCCGCCGTCGCCCTCGAAACGACCCTGACCGCCCATGGCCTGCCCCGGCCGGGTAACGTCACCACGGCCCGCGCAGCCGGGCCGTCCCAGCGACTATCGCCGGCGGCAACCTGGCTCAGACGAGGAGGTCGATCAGGTCGATGAGGAACTGGTCGCCGGTGCTCGTTTCGAGGGTGTCGGCCTCGCCGTCGTCGGCGTGGTAGAAGTCGTCCCCGCCGCCCCCGGCCAGGTAGTCCGTCCCGGCCCCGCCGTTGAGGATGTCGGCCCCCGCCCCAGCGACGAGCGTGTCGCTCGTGTCGTTGCCGGTCGCCCCGAGCAGGGTATTGTTCCCGTCCCGGCCGTCGGCGTAGTCGTTACCGTTCCCGGCGTCGACCAGGTCGTTGCCGGCCCCGCCGTCGATCGTGTCGCTTCCCGGGCCGCCGTAGACGCTGTCGTTGCCGTCGCCGGCGCTGATCGCGTCGTTGCTGTCGCCGATTTCGCCGCCTTCGAGGTAGTCGTTCCCGGAATTGCCGAGGATGCTGTCCGCCCCGGCGGCACCGTAGAGGCGGTCGTTCGCCCCGCCGCCGGTGACGAAGTCGTCCCCGTCGTCGCCGGTCATCCAGGAACCGTCCGGCCCTGCCTGGGCCAACACATCGTTGCCCGCCCCACCGGACACGACGACGAACGAGTTGGCATCTGCCATATCGACGTCGGCGTAGACGGTATCGTTGCCGCCGTTGGCGAAGACGAGGATCAGGGCCGTGGTGGCGACGGTCGGCAAGCCGGGTGCCGCCCCGGCGATCGGGACGGCCGTCGCACCGTTGGAGACGTAGATCTGCCCGCCGACCGCGCCGAAGAGGATCGTGTCGCCCGCCGCGTCGCTCCAGACGGTGAGGGTCACGCCTGAGAACGACGCCGCCAGGGCCGGGACGACGCGGCATTCGAGCCGCTCGAGTCGCGGCGTGGTCAGCCGGTCCAGCAGTTGCTCCGGCGGGGTATCGTTCCCGCCGCGGCCCCTGAAGACGATGTGGTAGAACCGATGCAGCCAGCGCGGAATCATGGGCATCTCTCTGAAAGAGCACGACGGCCGTGCGGATGGCGATCGCCGCGCGCCGTGGCGGTCTCGAGTCGAGCCAAACTCCTGGAGTATAACCGGGGGGGAGGTAGGAATTGGTCGTAATTTGGGGTATTTGAGAAGAGTCGGGATCAGGCCGACTGCCCGGCCTGGTCCGGCAAGGCATCGCCAGGGACGACGACGGGGCAACGAGATCGCCAGGCAACGAACGACGATGGCGTCACGGCAGCGACGTGGTACGATGGCCCCATGACCACCGTCGTCCATCTCCACACTGACGTCGCCGCCGCCCTCGCGGAAGGTCGGGCCGTCGTGGCGCTCGAATCGACCCTGATCGCCCACGGCCTACCGCGGCCGGTCAACCTCGCCACGGCCCACGCCGCCGAGGACGCCGTCCGCGCCGCCGGGGCCGTCCCGGCGACGGTCGCCGTCCTCGCCGGCCGGCCGACCGTCGGGCTGACTCCCGAGCAGATTGAACGTCTCGCTTCCGGCGACGTCCGCAAGGCGAGCCGGCGCGACCTGGCCGCCGCCGTCGCCCAGGGGGCGACCGCCGCGACGACCGTCGCCGCGACGATGGCCCTCGCCCACCGGGCCGGCGTCCGCGTCTTCGCCACCGGCGGCATCGGCGGCGTCCACCCGGCCGTCTCGCACGGCCTGCCGACCTGGGACGTCTCCGCCGACCTCGACGAACTCGGCCGCACCCCGGTCGCCGTTGTCTGCGCCGGGGCGAAGAACATTCTCGACCTGGGGGCGACCCTGGAGGTGCTCGAGACGCACGGCGTCCCGGTCGTCGGCTACGGCACCGACGACTTCCCGGCGTTCTACGTCCGGTCGAGCGGCCTGCCGGTGTCGGCCCGGGTCGATTCGCCCGACGAGGCGGCCGCGCTGCTCGCGGCGCACTGGTCGCTGGGCGGTGCCGGCGTCGTGATCGCGCAGCCGCTGCCGGAGGCGGTCGCCCTCGATCCGTCCGGGTTCGCGACGGCCTGGCGACAGGCGGAGGAGCTGGCCCGCGAGCAAAGCGTCCGCGGGGCGGCCCGGACGCCGTTCGTCCTGGCCCGCCTCGCCGAGTTGACCGACGGCCGGTCGCTGGCGGCGAACCGCGAGCTGATCGTCGCCAACGCCGCCCTCGCCGGGCGGATCGCCGTGGCCCTGGCCCGGGGAGGCCGCGATGCGGACGTTCGCGATCGGTGACATCCACGGCTATCCGGCCGCCCTCGATCAGCTGCTCGAAGCGGTCGGCTTCGGCGGCGAAGACGTCCTGATCACCGTCGGCGACTACGTCGATCGCGGCCCGAACAGCAAGGGCGTCCTCGACCGGCTGATCGAGCTGCACGCGACCGGCCGGCTGATCCCGCTGCTCGGCAACCACGAGGAGATGCTCTTCGACGCCCTGGCCGACCCGGCCGGGATGGCGTGCGGCTTATGGCGCGGCGCGGGCGGCAACCAGACCCTGGCGTCCTACGGCCTGGTCAAGGGCTTGCCCTCGGACCTGCGGCTCATCCCGCCGGAGCACGTCCAGTTCCTGCGCGAGGCGTGCCGCGACCACCACGAGACGGCGACGCACCTGTTCACGCACGCCAACCTCGACCCGGCCTTGCCGCTGGAGGACCAGACCGGCGAGATGCTCCGCTGGCGCAAGCTCGGCACGCCGCCGCGGCACGTCTCGGGCAAGGTGCTCGTCTGCGGCCACACGCGGCAGTTCAACGGCTGGCCGTTCGTCAGCCCGAGCGCGATCTGCCTCGACACAGCGCTGTACAGCGGCGGCTGGCTGACGTGCCTGGAGGTCGAGACGGGCCGGTTCTGGCAGGTGAACAAGGCCGGCGACTTACGGGAGAGCCGCCTCGACGCGGTGCCGGCCGACGGCACCGACCCCGACGCGGTCTACTGGATCGAAGACCCGGATTGAGGAGGCCCTCCGATGCGTGCCCTCTCCCTGCTGGCCCTGCTGATCCCGTTCGGCCTCGCGGCGCAACAGCAGCCGAGGCAGAAGACCTACCGCCTGCCGGCGACCGACCTGAAACAGCCGGTCATCTGGGGCTCCGAGGTCGACCTCGCCGACGGCACCCGCCTCGCGTTCGGCGGCCAGGACCAGCACGGCGACGACGGCGCGGCTCGCACCCGGCTCAAAGTCGATGGCAAGTGGATGTCACTGACCGAAGAACTCCGCAAGGCTCACCCCGACCAGGCCGCCGCGAACGACCTGCGCACAATCGCAGCGATTATGAAGTTCCACGCGGCTGCCGCGCGGTCGGCGTACCTCGACGGCGATCCGGTGCATCGCCGCGAATTCGTGAAGCGGTTCGAGGAGGGCCTCATCCTCGTTCGGCTCGACCTGCGCCTCTGGGAGAAGAGGCACGAGAAGGCCGTCGCACGAGCGGCCGACCGCCTCAAGAAGATCGATGACACGCCGATCCAGGAACTGACGCCGAAGACAGTCGCCCGGCTGGCGGCAACCGAACGCGCCCTGCGCGAGGCGGCCGACTTGCTCGACGCGGAGCCGTCGCCGCGGGCGCTGAGCCCGCTCGTCGTCGAGCCGAAGACCGGCCTCGTCGTCCTGTTCGGCGGCGACCACCTCGACTACCTGACCGCCGACACGTGGGTCTACGACCCGAAGGCGAAGCGCTGGACGCAGCGCTTCCCGGAGGCCGCCCCGCCGCCGCGGGCCAACCACGCCCTCAAGGCGAACGGCGACGGCACGGTGACGCTCACCGGCGGCTACACGTACAGCAACAGCACCGACTACCTGGGCGGCCAGTACCAGGACCACGGCGACGGGCCGTGGACCTACGACGTCGCCGCGAACAGGTGGACCGGCACCGGCACGGCCGGCTCGCCGACGGCCCGCACCTACCGCACCGGGCCGTACGACCCGGCGTACTTCCTCGGCGGCGACAAGCCCGACGCGGCCGCGTTCCAGAAGGTGCTCGCCGCCCTGCCGGCCAACGCCTGGAGGGCGACGAAGCCGCCGCTCTTGCCGCAGTTGAACCGCGACTGGGGCACGGCGATCCTCGACCCGGACCGCGACCTGATCCTGCGCTGGTCGGGCGGCCACTCCGCGCACGGCGGCACCGACGTGCTCCACTACCACCTGGCGAGCAACCGCTGGGAACTGCCCTGCCCCGTCGAGTTCCCGCTCGGCCAGCTCTACGCCAACACCGACTACCCCGACGGCTGGAACTTCAACCGCCGGCCGTGGGTCACGGGGCACACGTACCAGAACTACGGCTACGAGCCGTTCTCGAAGTCGATGCTCTTCCTCGGCCGACACCGACACGCCTACCGCTACGACCCCGACGTCGCCGACTGGGCCGACCGGGCGGAGAAGCCGGCCGGCATGGTCTACGACAGCTGCTTCTACACGCTGACGACGACCACGACGCCGCACGGCCTGGTCTGCTGGACGCAGGCCGGCCGGCTGTTCCATCTGCCGGCCAAGGACGCGGCGTGGCAGGAGGTGAAGCTCGACGGCAAGCTGCCCGGGGCCGTGGTCGATAACTCGACGCTGACCTGGGACGCGAAGCGCGAGCGGCTGCTGTTCATCGTCAAGCCGTACGGCAAGGCCCCGTTCACCGGCGAGGTGTGGGCCGTGGACTGGAAGACGAAGGCGGCGACGGCCCTGAACCCGAAGGGCAAGGCCGGCGTGGCCGAGCTGCCGTACCTGTGTCAGTGGCGGTATCACCCGGACGCCGACCTCGTCGTCGCCGGGGCGTGGCTCGACCCGGCGCCGGACAAGCCGCGGCGCATGGCGGCGTACGACCCGGCCGGCAACCGCTGGGTGAGCCTCGCCGTCGGCGGCGACGACCCGTTCGGCAAGACCGGCCGGAACGTGTCGCTCGGGATGGCGTACGACCCGAAGCGCAAGCTGTTCTGGGCCGTGGACGCCAGGTCGCAGGTGTTCGTCCTGCGGCTCGACGCGGCGACGGCGGACGTGGGGGCTCTGGCGGATTAATCAACGCTTGCCGGTCCCAGCGACGTGATCTCGTCCTCAAGGATGCCGGGTTGCAGTTCGCTTGTGATTCCGTCAGCCCCCGTGATCGAGATCATGTAGTCGATGTTGCCCTCGGCATCGAATGTGATGGCGAAGATGGTGCCCTCGCCCATACACCCTTGTAGCCGCGAGTCGAAGCGCACACGGTCGCCGAAGGTGAACCGGGTCCGGATCGTGTGCGTGTGCATCCGGCACCTCACCGCTCGACTTTGAACGGCCGCCGGACGACCTCGGCGACGACCTCGCGCTGGATGCGGTTGAAGACGTCCACCTCGAACGGCTTCTCGATGCTGTTGCCGGCCAGGTCCTCGACGCGCTTGTCGGCCACCAGCTTGTAATCGCCCGCGACCCACGGCGCGTCCGGCGTCCAGCGCCACGTCGTCTCGGCCGGGCCGAGCGTCGCCTTGCCGGCGACGAGCTTGCCGGCGGCGTCCTCGACCCAGATCAGCCGGACGGCCAGGGCCTGCTCCAGGCTCTCGCCGAACGCGACCGCCAGCGGCTCCGTCGTCGCCGCCTTCGGCGGCGTCAGCTTCCAGCCGGCGAAGTCCGGCTGCTTCTCGTCCGGGCCGACCGTCTTGAACGCCTTGCGGAACTCGGCCTTGAGCGGCTCGCCGTCGCCGTCCTTCCAAGCCGCGTCGATGACGAGGGTGTACTTCCTGTCCGCCTCGAACACCGGGCCCATCTCCTCGCGCGGCCGGAGGCCCTGCTTGATCCGGCCCGGGTCGATGAACAGCGTCAGCCGCCGCTGGTCGCGGTCCCACAGCTCCTCGTCCAGCTCCAGGAACGGGTCCACGATCGCCTTGCCGGCCGCGTCGAGCAGGCGGACGCGACGGTAGACCTCGCCCCGGCTCATCGGCGCGGAGAAGTGGAGGTAGAATTTGAGCTGGTTCTCCGGCAGCACGTCCACCGACGGGTAGACCGCCTCGACGACGGCCGCCGGGCCGCGCGGCGGCTTCGCCAACTGGACCGTCGTCGTCACCGCTTGGGCGTTCGCCGCGGCGGCCGGCAGTTTCGCCGCGTTGACGACGACGCGGTACGGCACGCCGGCGACGAGTGGGAAGCGCGGCACAAAGACGACCTTGCGGCCGTCGAGCTTCCAGGAGCCGAGCATGGCCAGGTCGCCCTTGTCGGCGAAGACGGCCAGCACGTCGGCCGGCTCCTTCGGCGGCGTCGCCTTCCACGCGGCGGCCTCCGCCTCGGTCAGCGGCCCGACGGCGATCGCCTCGCCCTTGCCGACGACCTCGACCGACCAGTCGCGCTCCGCGACGGCGAGCGACAGCAGCAACGCGAGCGGCAGCATGGCAGCCTCCGAGAAAGTCGCGGCGAGGGATGCGAACCTGCGGGTGGGAACCCCGGCGCTGGGCCTATTGTAGCACCGAGGCGACGCCTGTCCGCCCCGGCTCGGTCGTCGCTGCGCTTCACCACCCGGCCGGCCTCGGATATTCCCGGCGAGGGTCGCACGCCCAGCGGAAGGCGTCCTGGCTCAGCGTCGGGGCTAGCAGCCGGGCCGAGCCGTCCGCCAGGCCGACGCACAGGCCGGCCGCGGAGCAACCGTGGGCCGCCGTACCGCTCGCCGTCTCGGGGTCCGGCCGGACCTCGAAGCCGTCCGCGCCGCCGACGAGCCACGTCGCGCCGTCGGCGGTGTCGGGCCAGCGGTGGTGCCTTCCCTGGGCGACCGCGTAGCGCTCCATCAGCCAGACGACGTCCGCCGCGGCGCGTCCCCCGACGGCGTCGGCGAGGTGGCGTTCCTTGCGACCGAAGACGGCGACGTTGCTCGCGTAGCTGGTGTGATTCGTCCCGGATTTCGCCGTCGGGTCGGCGTGGTGCTGGTAGATCCGAATGCACGCGGCTCGGTCATCCGCTTGCCAGACGTTGTCCTGCTCGACGTAGGGCAGCAGGTGGTAGAAGAGGGTCGCCTCGCGGTCGTTGAATAGGCCAGCACTCGGCGGGATTCGCCCCTCGAACACCGCGGCGCAGGTATGGACGCCGATGCCGATTTGGCGGAGGTTATTGATGGACCAGGCGTGGGCCGGGCTGTCGCGGACCTTCTGAAACACCGGAAGGAGCAAGCCGACGACGAAGACGCCGACCAGAATGACGACGACCGTCTGCCCCCAGGTCCAGGAGCGCCTCTCCGGTTCCATGACGGTCCCTCTCGTTCGACTACCAGTCCTCGGGAGCCGGCCCCTTGCGAGTCGGATCGCCGAGCCAGCGAAACGTGTCCTGGCTCGTGCGCCTGGTGAGGACGCGCACCGAGCCGTCGAGCATCCCGACGCTGATGCCGACGCGACTGAACGCCTGGGCGTCCGTGTTGCTCGCGGTGGAGACGCTCGGCCGGATCTGGAAGCCGGCCTCGCCGCCGACGAGCCAGGTCGCCCCGTCGTCGGTGTCTGGCCAGTGGTGTTCGTGGCCCTCCGCGACGGCATACCGCTCCATGATGCAGACGACCGAATCCGCCTTGCGACCGCCGCGGGCCTCGTCCAGCGTCCGGGGTGTCCGGCCGAAGACGGTGAAGTTGCTGGCGAAGCTCAGGAACGTCCCCCGCCGTGGGAGGGTCGGATCGCCGGGGGCCATGTAGAGACCGACGACCGCCGTCGGGTCGTCGCGGCGGCGGACGCCACCCTCCTCGACGAACGGTAGCAGGTGGTAGAAGAACGTCCCGTCCCGGCCGTTGAACGGCCCGGCACTCGGCGGCAGGCGCCCCCCGATGTTCAAGCAGTTCTGCATCCCGAGATCCATCTGGAGGAGGTGGTTCTGACTGTAGATGCGGGCGGGAAGATCCTGGCACAGGTTCACGTAGGCCGGCAGGAGCAGGCCGACGACGACGAGGCCGACCGAGGTCAGGACGAGCCATTCGCCCCGGCACCAGGGCCGTCGCGGACGTTGAGGCTCCGGCTCCATGTCGGCCTCCTCGGGTCGCCGACCTTACTTCGTCGTCTTCGCCAGGTACAGCGCCGCGGTCTGGTCGAGCGGCCACATCGGCGGCGTCGTGTCGCGCAGGAGCGCCGCCGCCCCGTCCGCGTTGCCCAGGCACGCCAGCGCCCGGGCCTGCAACCGCCGCACTGCCGACCGGTCCGGTCCGGGCGGCAGCTCGGTGACGTAGCGCTCCCACCAGCCGAGGGCGTCCTGCCAGGCGTTGCTCGCCAGGTCCAGCTCCGTCTTCGACAGCGTCACGTTCAGCGCCTTCGCCAGGTCGAGCCGCCGCTGGGCCGCCTCGGCCGCCTCGTGCTTGCTCAGCGCGATCTGGTACGTGATCTCCCCCAGGCGCGGCCCGGCGACCGAGCCGAACAGCACCGTCGTCACCGCCCCGGCACGGTTCCACAGGCCGGCGATCTCGCGGTTCACCTGGGCGACGGCCGCGTTGTTGCCGGACGCCTTCGCCGTCTCCAGATTCGCGTACAGGCCGACCGCCTCATCGACCCAGCCGTCGAACTTCTTCTGCAGGTCCTGGCCGCCCTGGTCCACGGCTCGCTTCAGGTTCGCCTGCGCCTTCTCCAGCTCGTCGCGCTCGCGGATCAGGCTCGGGGCCGCCTCGGAGTACCGGCCGCGCAGCACCTTCTCGCGCGGGCCGTCGCTGTCTTCGGTCGCCCGCAGGAACGGCGACGCGAACATCAGGTAGACGCGCTGCCCCAACCCGACCGTCCGCGGGAAGCGGCGCGGGTCGGTGAAGATGCGCGGGTAGTACTCGAACGGCACCGCCGACAGGGCCCACGCCGCCTGGCGCGGGAACGGCTGCGGCCCGAGCGCCGCCTCGTTGATGAGCAGCCGCCGCATCGCCTCCGGCGACAGGCGCAGGAACTGGCCCTCGTCGCTGCCGCCCTCGGTCTTGCCCAGAAAGCGCCTCTGCAGCTCTGGCCCGGTCAGGGCGACCTGGCCGTTCGGCAGCGTCCCCTCCGACCAGGCGATCGCATCGCTGGAAAGGCCGGCCGCCTTCGCCGCCTTGTCGAACGCCGTCCGCATCGCCGCCGCGTCCTGGGATAGGCGGACGCCGACCGCCGCCCCGAGGAACTCGCGCTCCAGTTTCGCCATCCGCGGCGCGAGGGCTGAGAGCGACGCGGCCAGGCGCAGGTCGGCCTTCTTGACCAGGTCGCCGCTCGGCTTGTACTTCGCCGGGCCGGCATCGACCAGCGGCGCGAGCAGGGCCGGGTCGGCGACGACCGCCGCCAGGGTCGCGACGCCCTGGCCGTCCTTGCCCGGCAGCGGCAGGCCGAGGCGCGGGTCGAACAGGTACACGTCGTCCTTGCCGTCGATCTGGACGCCGACCGCCCACAGGGTCGGCTCGGCCCCGTCCTTCTCCGGGGCGAAGACGAGGCAGCCGCGCACCTTCTCCGGCGGGCCGAGCTGCTCCAGCAGGGCCAGGAAGACGAGGGCCCGCTCCAGCGGCGAGCCGACGCCGCGGCGGACGACGTAGCCCGGCGGCCGCGATAGCGGGTCGATCCGCCGCTGGGCTTCGGGTTCTTGCTCCAGGCGCACCTGGCGGACGGCCCAGTCGAAGGCGAACCGGGCCCGGTCGAGCCAACGCTCGCGGACGTCGGCCGTCCCGACGCCGGGCAGGTTGCTCGGGTCGAGCGTCCGGGCGACGTCGCGGAAGAGGAGGCACTGCTCCAGGTGGGCCGCGTCGAGTTTGCTGAAGACGTTGCCGTCCGCCTCGGCGACCACGTCGGCCGGCAGGCCGAAGAACGTCTTCAGCTCCGCTCGCCGCTCGGCGGTGAGGCCCGGCGGCTTGAGCTTCTCGTCGCGGGCGATGCCGGAGTTGACCAGGTCGATCACCTCGCGGCAGGTGCTCAGGTCGCGCTTGTCGGCCAGGTTGATCCGCGCCGTGAGGATCGGGTCGTCGGTGTCCGTCGTCGGGGTGACCGGGCCTTCGATCTTCGGCCCGCCGAACGCTAGCCAGAACAGGACGCCGACGAGCAGGACGCCGCCGCCGATCAGGACATAGCGGCGGCTCCGGCTCGGCGGCGTCGGCTCCTCCGGCCGGCCGCCGGGCAGGGCGGTCAGGTCTTCGATCGTCCCGCCGGCCGTCGAGGACGGCAGGGCCTCCAGCCGGCGCAGCGCGTCGGAGGTCGGGGTCGGCTTGTCCGGCGTGTTGGCGCTCATCGGTCGGGGGTCCTCACTTCGTCTCGTTCAAGGCGTCGCGCAGGCGCAGACAGGTTCGGATCACGGCCGGCAGGTCGTCGAGCGGGACCATGTTCGGCCCGTCGCTGGGCGACTTGTCCGGCTCGGGGTGCGTCTCCAGGAACAGGCCGTCGCAGCCGGCCGCCACGGCCGCCCGGGCCAGGTAAGGCACCATGCGCCGGTCGCCGCCCGTGCTGGTGCCGCCGGGGCCGCCGCCGGGAGTCTGTACGCTGTGAGTCGCGTCAAAGATCACCGGCCGGCCGAGATCCTGCATCCACGGGATCGCCCGCATGTCGTTGACGAGCAGGTTGTAGCCGAATGTCGTGCCGCGCTCGGTCAGGAGCAGGTTCGCGTTGCCGACCTCGTCCATCTTCTTGACGACGTTCTTCATGTCCCACGGGGCCATGAACTGCCCCTTCTTGACGTTGACCGCCCGGCCGGTCCGCCCGGCCGCCTGGACGAGGTCGGTCTGCCGGGCGAGGAACGCCGGGATCTGCAAGAGATCGACCACCTCGGCCACCTGGGCAACCTGAGCGACCTCGTGGATGTCGGTCGTCACCGGCAGGCCGGTGACGCGCTTCACCTCAGCGAGGACCTCCAGGCCGGCCGTCATGCCCAGGCCGCGGAACGCCGACCCGGACGAGCGGTTCGCCTTGTCGAACGACGCCTTGAAGACGACCGGGAGGGCGAGCTGCTGGCCGAGGTCCGCCAGGCGGCGGGCGACGCCGACGGTGTGGTCGCGCGACTCGATGACGCACGGCCCCAGGATCCAGAGCATCGGCCGGCCCGGGCCGACGGCGTACGGGCCGATCTGGACGGTCGTCATGGCGGGTCCCTCCTCCTGGATGATTGTATCGACCCGCCCCGGCGAGTATGCTGTCCCTTCGCCAATCGGAGAGCCGGAGCGTGCCCCATCGCGGCGGGTTACTCGTGCGGATCGCGTTGCTCCTGGCCGGCGTCGCCGGCCTGGCGACGGCGGTCGCCGTCCTGTCGCCGCCGGCCGGGTCCGGACTCCTCGCTCTCGTCGCCGCCCTGGCGGTCGGCTGGAATCGCTGGGCCGGCGTCGGCGTGTTCGGGCCGGTGTTCGCCCTCGACGCGCTGCGGCAGACCCGCCGGCCGGGGCTGTTCAAGCTGCGGATCGTCTACCTGCTCCTGGTCCTGCTCGTCCTGCTCCAGGTGTACGGGGCCTGGCGGCGCTCCTTCCCGACGGGGCCGCCGCTGGCCGAGCTGGGGCGGTTCACCCTCAGCCTGTTCTACGGCTTCCTGGCCGTGCAGCTCGTCGTCCTGCTCGTCCTGACGCCGGCCGTCACCGCCGGGGCTCTCGCCGAGGAGCGCGAGCGCGGCTCGATGGCGTTCCTGCTCGCGACCGACTTGCGCGACCACGAGGTCGTCCTGGGCAAGTTCGCCGCCCGGCTGCTTCAATTGCTCGGCCTGCTCCTGGCCGGGGTGCCGGTCTTCTTCCTGCTCCAGCTACTCGGCGGCATCGACCCGGGCACGGTCGGCCTCTGCTTCGCCGGGACGGCGCTGACCGTCGCCAGCGCCGGGGCGGTCGCCCTGTTCGCGTCGGCGGTGTCGGCCCACACGCGCGACGCGCTCATCCTCGCCTACGGACTCGTCTTCGGCTACCTCGGCCTGGCGGTCGTCGCCGAGTACGCCGTACGCGTCAACGAGCTGACGACGTTCCCCTCGACGGACACGTGGACCAGCCCGGTCGAGCTAGGCGACGTCGTCGCGGCGGCCAACCTCGGCCATCCGATCGCGGCGATGCGCCAGTTCGCCGCCAGCACGAACGGCCCGGCCGCCGTGGCCGTGTTCCGCACGTACGCCCTGTTCCACGGCGTCGTCCTCGCACTGGCCCTCGGCCTGGCGGTGCTCGTCCTCCGCCGGGTCGGCGTCGCCGGGGCGGAGCCGCGCCGCGCCGCCGGGCAGGCCGTCCGGCCCGACCGCGTCGTCGGCGACGACCCGGTCCGCTGGCGCGAGACGCGCACCGAGCGCGGCCTGAACGCCAACGTCTGGGCCCACCTGGTCACCCTCGCCGCGGTCCTGGGCAGCCTGGCCCTGCTCGACTGGAAGAACGTCCAGGACGGGAAGGCGCTCGGCCGGGAGGTGAACTTCTGGTGCCGGCTGTTGACGGCCCTGCTCGGGAGCATGATCCTGCTCCAGGTCGCCCTGCGCGGGGCGGCCGGCCTCCGCCAGGAGCACGACCGCGGCACCCTCGACGGCCTGCTCGCGACGCCTCTGCCGGGCCGGGCGATCCTCTTCGGCAAGTGGGTCGGCTGCCTCTGGAGCGTGCAGATGCTCGTCGGCGGCCTCATCGCCGTTTGGCTGGTCGGCCTGGCGACCGGCGGCCTGCACGTCTTCGCCGTGGCGGGGCAGGTTCTCTTCCTGGCGGCGTACGCCGCGGCATTCGCGTTGGTGGGGCTGTACGTTTCGCTGACGACGGCGACGGCTCTGCGGGCGACGGTGAACGCCGTCGGCGGGGTGATGCTGCTCGGTTTCGGCCACTGGCTGGCGTGGATCTTCCTGCTGCCGACGTTGAACGGCCCGCCGCTGCCGGGGACGTGGCAGAGCGGCCTGGTCAGCTTCCAGCAGTTGCTGACGCCGCCGACGGCGTTCGGCATGGTGTTCGGCTTCTCGGCGTACGACGCGAACTTCGCCCACCCGGACGCCCGGCTGTACGCCCGCCTGGTGCCGGTCGCGCTGCTCGTCTGGGTGGCGGTCGGGTGGGCGGTGTGGCGGCTGACCGTGCGCGGCTTCCAGCGGCGATTCCATCGGCCAGATTGAAAACGGAGCCCGACGCGCAAACAAGGGTTCTTCGCGACGAAGACCCTTGCTTGCGCGTCGGGCTCGAAAGGGACATGCCCATGCTCCTCGTTCGCGTCGCCCTGCTCGCCCTGGCCGTCGTCGGCGTCGTCGCGTCGTGGCTGTTCCTGCCGGCCCCGACCGCCCTGGCGATCCTCGTCGGCGTGGCCGTCGCCGGCCTGGCGTGGCTGCGCCGGCAGGGCGTCGGCCTGTTCGGGCCGGTCTTCTACTGGGACCTCGTCCGCAACACGCGGCGCATGGGGCTGGTCAACCTGCGGACGCTCTACCTCGTCCTGCTGCTGTTCATCCTCTACCAGGTCTTCGTCGCGACGTTCCGTCAGTTCTGGCCGTTCGACGTCGGGACCGCTTCGCCGGGCGACCTGGCCCGGTTCAGCTTCGGCCTGTTCTTCACCTTCCTGACCGTGCAGATGGCGACGCTCCTGCTCGTCACCCCGGCGACGACGGCCGGGGCGATCGCCGAGGAGCGGGAGCGCCGGTCGCTGCCGTTCCTACTCGCGACCGACCTGCGCGACCACGAGATCGTTTTGGGCAAGTTCGCTGCCCGGCTCGTGCCGCTTCTCGGCCTCGTCCTCGCCGGCGTGCCCGTCTTCGCCTCCTTGCAACTCCTGGGCGGCATCGACCTCGGCCTGGTCGCGATCTGCTTCGCCGGCACGCTCGCCACCGCGCTGAGCGTCGCCGGGTTCTGTACCCTGCTGTCCGTCGTCTTCGCCCGGCCGCGCTACGCCATCCTTCTCGGTGTCGTCGCCGTCGGCGGGGCGCTGCTCGCCCCCGGCCTGATCGAGGTCGCCCTGCGCATCTACTGGCGGGGGGCCCCGGCGGCCGTCGTCGCCCAGCTCGACCTCCTCAAGGCCGGCCACCCGTACTGGGCCATGGTCTGGATCTACGAAAGTGGCGGCGGCCAGGAGGCCCTCGGCATCCTCGGCCGGTACGCCCTGATCCACGGCGCGGTCGCCGTCTTCTGCCTCGGCGTGGCGATCCTGTTCGTCCGGCCGTGCGGCCTCAGCGACGGCGAGGCGGCCCCGGCCCGGACGAAGGGCGCGGCCAAACCTCGCCCGGACCGCGACGTCGGCGGCGAGCCGGTCCAGTGGCGCGAGGTCTGGGCGCGCGGCGGGTTCGCGACCCGGCCGTGGTTCGTCCGGCTGTTCCTGCTCGGCGTCCTGGCGACGCTCGCCCTGGTCGATACGGACGAGTATTCCACCGGCCGGAACTACCCTCTGAACGCCTGGTGCAGGTTCCTGACCGTCGGCGTCACCGGGCTGATGCTGCTCCAGGTCGTCTTGCGGGCGGCTGGCAGCGTCCGGCTCGAGCGCGACCGGGACACGCTCGACACGCTCCTGACGACGCCGCTGGAGGTGGACGAGATCCTCGGCGGGAAGTGGTGGGGGGCGGTCGCGTCGATGCGCCGGCTGGCCCCAGCCCTGCTCCTCGTCTGGCTGATCGGCCTCGTCGGCGGCGGACTCCATCCGCTGGCGGTCGTCTGCCAGGCGGCCCTCGTCCTGGTCTACGCCGGCGGCCTGGCGTCGTACGGCCTGTGGGTGTCGGTCACGGCCGGGTCGGCGACGCGGGCGGCCATCCTCGCCATCGTCGGCGGGCTGCTCCTGTCGTTCGGCCATTTCGCGATTTGGCTCTGCTGCGTCCCGGTGATGCTGTTCAGTCGCGGCCCCGGCCCGGGGGATGGCATCGGGCTGCTCGTCGCGTTCGAGCTGGGGCTAACGCCGCCGATCGCGATCGGCGTGGTGGGGTTCGGGTGGTGGGAGCTGGAGTACTTCGGCCGCTACCACCGCGAGGGGGGTTACTTCCTCTGCGGGGCGTTCGGGGCGGCGGCCTGGCTCGGGATCGCGGCCTACTTCTGGGCCCTGGCAACGACGCGCTTCCGCGAGAAGTACAACCGCCCGGAAACGCCGACGGGGCCGGAACGCCATCCGGCCCCGCCCGACGATGCCGGTCAATGACGCCGGCCGTGGCCGTGCTCCTCGACGACGGTCATCTCCGGCACGGACTGCGCCGTCCGGTTCTGCAGGTCGCTCGACATGATCGAGTGGCGGATCTGCTCGACCAGCTCGCCGAGCGCCCCCGGCGAGTGCGGGATGATGAGCGTGTTCGTCCGGGCCGACGCGCCGACCTCCTTGAGCGTGTCGAAGTACTGCGTCATCAGCACGAGGTTCATCACGTCGTGGGCCGTCGCCCCGGCGACGCTCTTCTGGAACGTGTCGACCGACTCGCGCAGGCCGTCGACGATCGCCTTGCGCTGGTCGGCGATGCCCTTGCCCTGCAGGGCCTTGCTCTGCGCCTCGGCCTCGGCCTGCTTCACCTTGAGGATGCGCTCCGCCTCGCCCTTCTCGGTGGCCGCCACGCGCAGCCGCTGGGCGGCGTTGATCTCGTTCATCGCCGCCTTGACCTTCGCGTCCGGGTCGATGTCCGTCACGAGGGCCTTGACGATGCCGTAGCCGTAGTCGTCCATCAGCTCGGAGAGTTCCGCCTTGACCGCGTCGGCGATGTCGTCCTTCTTCTCGAAGACGTCGTCGAGCTTGATCTTCGGCACGCGGGCCCGGACGACGTCGAAGACGAGGGCGGTCAGCTGCGTCTGCGGGTCGGACAGCTTGTAGTACGCCTCGTAGATCTTGTCCTCCAGGACGTGGTACTGGACCGAGACGACGACGTGGACGAAGACATTGTCCTCGGTCTTCGTCTCGACCTTGACGTCGAGCTGCTGGACGCGGAGGTTGATCTCGCCGACGACGGACTCGACGAGGGGCCACTTGAAGTTGAGGCCGGGCCGGGCGACGCGGGCGAACTTGCCGAAGAACTCGACGACGCCGGCGGTCGCCTGGCGGATGGTGAAGAACGCCCCGAAGACGATGAACAGGAGCAAGACGGCGACGACGCCGAGGACGATCAGGACGGTTGGGTCCTGCATGGGCAAACTCCTTCGATGGTGCGAGACATGCGGTTGTCACTCGATCGCGGACACGCTGACAGGCTATCCGCTGGCGGGGGCGGACGCAACCCGCTCGCCGGAAGGTTATTCGCTCGCCGGCCGCGGCCGTTGCGGCGGGGGGGGCTTTCGCCGCCGGTCCGACGCGGTGTACCACAGGGCGTGCAGGCCGCGCCACGCCTCGCCGTCGCGCGGCACGCCGAGGGCGACCAGGACGCGCTCGACCGGCTTCCAGCGGATCGGCCGGTCGTGGTCGAGCTTGTGGAACCAGCGCACCAGGACGGAATAGTTCCCGCCGACGCGCGGGCTGAACGCCCGCAGGCTCGGGGCGACCTGGGCGATGAGCAGCCGCAGCTCGCGGCCCAGCGGCGACGGGCACGCCGGCCTTAGCTCCTCGCGGTAGCGTTCCGCCCAGTCGGCGAAGACGGCGTCGAGGTCGGCGACGCCGCCGACGCGGGCCACCTCGGCCAGCAGGTGCCACGTCGGCACGTCGTCGCCGCGGACGACGCGGCGCAGCCGATCGACCCAGAGGCCCTTGACGCCGGCGTCCCGCAGCAGCCGGCCGAGCGGGATCAGGCCGCCCTCTCGCTCCGCCAGGCCGGCGACCAGCTCGACGACCGTCGCCGGGTGCATCCACGCCGCGCGGGCGAGGCGGCCCTGCTCGCGGCGGGCGAGCAGGTCGGCCAGGCGCTGCCGGCCGGCCTTCTCGACCGCGTCGAGGATGCGCCGCCGGGCCGTCTCCAGCAGCGGCGTCACGCCGCGTTCGAGGCGCTGGTACTCCAGCCGGGCGTAGCCGAGGACCGGCTCCAGGTCGGCCGGCTCGAAGCCGAACCACTCGCGGGCCAGGCGCAGGTCGATGCGCGTCTCGGGCCGGTGGCGGCGGTGGAACTGCTCGCGCCGCTTCTCCCACAGCGTCCGCAGCCGGGCCGCCTCGGCCGGGGCCTCGACGAGCAGGGCGACCAGGCCGGCCGGGTACGCCTGGAGGGAGTAGAAGCCGTCCTCCTCGATGCACTTGAGGATGCGGGCCGGCTTCTTGCCGCCGATGCCGAACAGGTCGGCCAGCTCGCGGCGGCTGACGCCGGCCTGGCGGCGATACCGGCCGACCCACGCCCCGAAGCAGCCCGGTGGGTTCGGATCGACGGGCACCCCGGGCGGCGTCGCCGGCTGCCAGAGATTGCGCAGCCGGTCGAGCGCCTCCGCCGACGGGCAGAGCGTCTTCGCGACCGGCTCGACGGTCGGCCACGGCGGCAGTTCGAGGTAGCGCAGCTGCCGGACGGCCCGCGTCGGCAGGCCGCGACGGAGCAGGTCCTTCTCGGTCAGGCCGTGGCGGGCGCAGAGGACGGCCCACTCGGCGAGCGGTTCCGGGTAGCCGCGCTGGGCGTAGCGGTCGCGTTCGGACCGCCACCAGAGCGGCTCGACGGCGGCGGTGTCGGCCCCGACGCAGGCGCAGAGCTTCTCGAGCAGGTCCCACGGCAGCGGGAAGTTGCCGCGCTGGTACTCCCAGAGGGTGGCCGGGCTGATGCCGCCGCGGCGGGCCAGCTCGCGCGCCCCGCCGGCGCGGAGTTCGAGCTGGGCGAGGAAGCCGCCGAGCGTCTGCTCCTCGCCGAGGTAGAGCCGGCGCAGCTCGTCGAGCAGCTCGGCCGGCACGGCGACGGATTCGCAGTAGGTGAGGATCTGCTGGAGGACGCGGCGGCTCGGCGTGTGGACGCCGAGTTCGATGTCGCGGACGGTGCCGCGCGACAGGCCGGACCGGCGGACGAACTCGAGGCGGGTCAGGCCGAGCACCTCGGCCCGGATGCCGACGAGGAGTCGGGCGAGCGGCGGCGCGGTCGCGGCGCGCTGGAGGGCGCGCTGGCGGAGGTGCTCGTTCCGGAGGGCGTGCCCGCGGAGGGAGCCGTTCGACTCGTGCGGAGAGACCATGAACTCCTCCCCGAGGGAGTTCAGCGGCGGTGCCCTGGGCCGCGCCGGCGCGAACGCCAGCAGGCGGGAGGAGGCCGGGCCACCGCGGGGTGGTGGGTGGTTGGCGGTCGGAACGTCGCGTGCGGTCGTCGCGGGCCGGTGGGGGGATCGGCCGGTTTGGCTGGTAGATGAGAGGGATATTAACGGCGGCCGGGGCGAAAAGCAATCAGAAAGTGGCGGCGACGGCGAGAGCGAGGGGGCGGAGGGTGAACCTCCGCCCCGCGTGGGTGGGAATCGGCCGGCCGGCTCTCACTCGCCGAGGATGAAGTCGAGGTCGTCGATGAAGGCCTCGTCGTTCAGGTCGGTGGCCCGGTCGAGGACCGCGTCGAACAGGAACCAGTCCAGGCCGCTGCCGCCGGTGAGGACGTCCTCGGCCGTGTCGTTGAAGACGGTCGTGGTGTTCAGCCGGTACGAGCCGTTGTGGCCGCCGCCGTCGCGCAGGTTGGCGATCCGCTGCTCGTAGGTCCGGTCGGTCCGCGTCCACTCGGCCATGACGGCACACAGGGCGGTGGTGTTGCCGTCGAAGGCGGTGGTGCCGGCGATGAGGATGTCGTCGTCGGCATTGCCGACGAGGCGATCGGCCCCGGTGCCGCCGATGAGGAAGTCGCGGCCGCCACCGCCGACGAGCAGGTCGTCGCCGGCCTCGCCGAGCAGGACGTCGTGTCCGCCGCCGCCCTTGAGGCGGTCGTCGCCGTCGCCGCCGTAGAGCCAGGCCGGCAGGGTGATCGACCCGGCGACGGTGACATCGTCGTCGCCGGCCTGGGCGTAGACGACGAGCCGGCCGGTCGGGGAATAGGTGCCGACCAGCACGCCGTCGATCCGCACTTCCACCGTGCCGGTGGTCCCGACCGGCGACACGACGAAGACGTCGCGCCCGGTCGTCCCGCCGACGAACAGGGCTTGCTTGGTAGTGTCGCACGGATCGGTGAGCAGGGCCGCCACGACGACCTGGACCGTGGTGGTGGCGGTGCCTGTCAGGCCGCCGGCGTCGGTCACGCGAAGACGGAACGTCCGGGTCTCCGGGGTGTTCAGCCCGACGGCCGAGAAGATCGGGTTCATGCCGGTGGCATCGTCGTACTGACCGTCGTTGTCGAAATCCCACTCGTAGATCAGGGTCGTGTTCACCTGCTCGGCGTCGGTCGTGCAGGATGCGTCCAGCGTGACGGTCCCACCCCGCACGACCGTGTACGGACCGCCGGCATGGGCGACCGGCGGCGTGTTGACGGACGATAACGTCACGTCATTCCCGTTCCCGCCGATGTAACTGATCCGGAACTGGTGAATCCCGAGGGTGATCAGACTGCCCTCCGGCAGGCCGGTGAAAGTGCCGTTGATCGGGAGACTCCCTCGATTGTCGATGATGACGAATTGGGAGCCCGGGAGCGGCATGAAGCCGTTGATCAGGCTCGGGTGGAGGGTGCCGCCGAGGGTGATGGTGCCGGTAACGTTGAGTCGGTCGTACTGGGTCCCGGCGGTCAGCCCGCCGATTTCGGCCACGAAATCGCCCGCTGCCAGTTGCGTGTAGTTGGCGGAGATGTCAAGCTGGCCCGGGGAGAAACCCGGGCTGACCCGGCTGCCGTTGGTGACGTTGCCGAGGACGCTGCCGTTGCCCTTCAGCTCCCCGCCCTGGATGTTCACCTGACCCGCGAGGTTACCACCGTTCAGGGTGGAGGTACCTGCGGTTTGCACGTACCCGTGATTGATGGCCAAGGTGCCGCTGTTCACGTCGACGGTGCCGGCGTTGTTGAAGCTCAGGCCGATGGTGGCGGTGCCGGTGCCGGCCGACCGGACGAACGCGCCGTGGTTGTCGAAGACGCCGGAGTCGCCGGCGGCGCGCCGGCCGAAGTAGCCGTCCGCCCGGGCGTCGAACGTCCCGTAGTTGACGAAGCCGCTCCCATCGACGAACTGTCCGGAGCCGCCGAGCCAGACGGCGGTGCTGCCCGCCGCGTTGACCAGGTCGCGCCCCCCCTGGACGAACAGGAGGCCGTCGCCCTGGTCCCCCACCAGCGTCACCCCGCCCCGGGCCTCCAGCCTGGTCCCTTCCAGGCCGCTCAGTCGGCCGTTCCTCCACGTAAACAGGCCGTCCACGACGAAGCTGTCCGTGCCGTGCAGCCAGCCGTTGCCGCCGAGGGACAGGCTCGACAGGGTGAGGGTGACCGGCCCGCCGGCCGCCGGGCTGAAGTCGGTCACCCCGCCCGAGACGGACAGCGCCCCGACCCCGTTCACCGCCCCGGTGAACGCCGCCGAGCCGATCACCGCGGTGGCGGCGGTGGCGCGGTAGCTGCCGGCCACGGCGGCGACGCCGCCGTTGAACACGACCGACCCGGCATCGACGCTGGACGAGGCGGCCAGCTGGTGGTACCCGTCGAACTGCAGCGCCTTGCCCGGGGCCGAGAACGTCCCGGTGCTCACCGCGGTGGGCCTGTTGCCGTTATTGCCGCCCCCCAGAACGAGGCCCCCGCTCTGGACGTCGACGGTGCCGGCGTTGTTGAAGCTCAGGCCGATGGTGGCGGTGCCGGTGCCGGCCGACCGGACGAACGCGCCGTGGTTGTCGAAGACGCCGGAGTCGCCGGCGGCGCGCCGGCTGAAGTTGCCGGAGTCGGCCCGGGCGTCGAACGTCCCGTAGTTGACGAAGCCGCTCCCATCGGTGAACTGGCCCAAGCCGCCGAGCCAGGTGGCGGTGCTGCCCGCCGCGTTGACCAGGTCGCGCCCCCCCGAGACGAACATGATCCCGTCGCCCTGGTCCCCGACCAGCGCCATGCCGCCGTGGGCCTCCAGCCTGCTACCTTCCGGGCCGATCAGCCGGCCCCACCTCCACGTAAACAGCCCGTCGACGGTAACGTTTCCGTTGCCCGACAGAATGCCACCGGAGATCGTCAGCGTTCCTTCGATCTCGGATGCCGAATCCATGACCACGGATCCGCCGAGGAGGACGATATTCGCCTGACTGGTCAGGCTGCGGATAGTGTCGGTCACGCCAGAGGAGTGAGTGACGGTGATGCCCGAATAACTGATGACCGCATCGTCGCTGCTCCCCGGGAGGCGATTCACCCCGACGTCGTCTTGCCAGTTGGCGGCGGTGTTCCAGTCTCCTCCCGCCGCGTTGATCCAGGCGACCGTCGCGGGAACCGAACGGTCCTCCAGTTCTTCAACGCTGGGGCGGAAGGCCGGTCGGGGCGCGGATCTCCGCGCGGGGGTGCGGTTCCGGCGGGCGGCAAGGGGCCGGAGCCAGAAAGGAACGCGCATTGGCGCTCTCCACTGCGGGGCGGTCTGCGATACAATGGAGGTGACATCCCCGAGGCGCGCAGACCGTACGCCTGGGCGGTGCTCCGGCCGGTGGGGGTTCTGCTTGGCGGCTGGACCCCACCGGCCGCGTTCTCTCGGGTCACTCGCAAGTTCTCAGGGGCGCTCCGAGGGCGATAATCCCGGCAGCGCTCCGGTACAACTCCTCAAGTTCGGTGCCAAGGGACGAGTACTGTTGCGTCGTTAGAAGGATCCGGGGCCGTCAGGCTTCTCGGGCTTCAGTGGAGCGGCGGCACGCTGGCCCAGTTCCTCGACCTCTCGCCAGAGTTGCTGCCATTCCTGACGCTCTGCCGTATCGGGCAGTTTCGCCAGCGCGTCGGAGCCGCGCACGCCGGCGAAATCCTCGTCTTGCTTCCATTGCCGCAGCCGTTCCGAAACCGCGGGGCCGGCCCTTTTGGGCTGCTCATCCAGGAGTCGGCGATACGCGGCCAGGTCGGCTCGCAGCCAGTCGAGGGCCTGGCGGCGGAGGCGAGCCCGCTCTCTGGCATCGAGTTGGTCCGCGTCCTTGCCCTGCCCGCAGCCGGCGAGGGCGGCGACGCGGGCGGCGTCGTAGCGCGGATCGGTTTGTAAGTCGTCGGCCACCTGCGGCTGTTCGGCAAACGCATCCGCGTAGTGGCGGGCCGCGGCGGCGTGGAGCGACTTGTGCCGTCCGCAAAAATCGGCCAGAGCGAGTCGCTCGGCGACATCAGCGGGCTTCTCATCCCCCTTCAATACCTGGGCCAGTTTGGCGTCGAGTTCCACAAGCCGCTCGCACTCACGCACCCACCGGTCGGACGGATGCCGCCACCCTTGAGTTTGGGTGCCGAGTTCGTGGCCGCGGCGCAGTTTGACCAGCGCTTCGGCAAACAGCCCCTTCCGGCGCAATGTCTGCCCCAGGTTGCAATGCGCCTCCGGATAGTCGGGTCGCCGGCGGATCGCCTCCCGGTACGCTTCCTCCGCCTCGTCGAGCCGACCCCCGTCGGCCAGCACTTTTCCGAGGCCGTACGCATAGCTCCAGTGCGGGCTCAAGTCGCACGCGCGGCGGAACGAATCGGCCGCTTCGGCCAGGTTCCCCCGTCTCGACAGAGCGGACGCGAGGCGCTGGTGAGCCTCGGCGTTCTGGGGATCGATCTCGACGGCATCGCGGCCGGCATTTTTCGCCTCTTCAAACCGCCCCAACTGGTAGAGGACATCGCTGAGGGCGTTGGCCGTCATCACGTCCTTCCGCAAGGCGCACGCTCGCTGTAAAGGCTCGACGGCCTTGTCCAGCCGCCCCAAGTGACGCAAGGCCTCGCCCAGGTTGTGCCAGGCTTGGCCGTCCTTCGGGGCGAGATCGACGGCACGCTGGAATTCCCCGGCCGCTTTCTCAAGTTGCCCCAGATTGACCAGGGCCACACCAATATTGCGGTGGATCACGGAAGTATTCGGTTCGATCGCCTCGGCCATGCGGAGGTAGTCCAGCGCCTCCGCGTTCCGCCCGACCCGGTTGAGGGTGTACCCGAGATTGTTCAACAGGACGGGGCTGCCCGGGCGGAGCGAGAGCGCGGCAGTCCAGTACGGCAGAACCTCCGCGGCGTGTTCGTCACCGTCGAGGTGTAGCTGTTTGGCGAGTTCGACGATGACCCCGAGATCGTCTGGCCGTTGCCGGTGAGCGAGGCGGAGGACCCGCAGTCCCGCCGCCCGGTCGGACGATTCGATCAAGCTCAGCCCGAGCCGGACAAGGAAGGCGGTCGGGGGCGGGTTCCGTTCGGCCTCCGCGGCCAGTTCGCGAAGGTCGTCCAGTTTCCCGGGGCCGTTCGCGCGACGCCAACGGGCAGCGATCCCCCTCGGCTCCGGGTCGAGGGCGTCCGCTAGTTTCAGCAGCCGCCGCACCTCGGTCGGGTCTTCCGTCTCGCCCGACCAGCTGTCCAGGGCAGTGATAAGTTCCGTGCGGATCGCCCGCCGCTCCAGATCCGCCAGGACGACGGCTTCGTCTCCACCGAGAACGTCTACCCCGTACTCTTCACGAAACGCCGCCTCCAGCCCATCCAGCATCGGCCGGGGGTCGATGGCGGTGGCGTTGCCCTGATGGTTCACGCCTTTTAGCCAGGCGTCGTCCAGGCGGCGCAAGAGGGTGTAGTCGGCGACCCTCTCCTCGACCGATTGCTTCAGTTGGGCGTCGCCGCCGAAGCGGGGCAGCAGGTCGGCTGCACGGCGGGCGACCGCCTCCGCCTCCCGGATGCGACCCTTGCGCCACAACTCCTCCGCTTGCGCCGCTACCTGGCTCGCGGCCCCCTCGGCCTGGGACCGCTGCCGGTCCCAGGCCACCCAGGCCACCGTCACGAGCAGGGAGACGCCGGCAAAGGCGGCCGCCCACCTCGGATGGCGCTGAATCCACCGTCCCACCCGCTGCACCAGGGAGAGCCGGCGGGCCGTGATCGCCTCGCCTTTCAACCAGCGCTCCAGGTCGTCCGCCATCGCCTGAGCGGAACCGTAGCGTTCGGACGGGTCCTTGTGCAGGCACTTCAGACAGACCGTCTCCAGGTCGCGATCCACGCGCGGGTTGAGCCGTCGTGGCGGCTCCGGCTCGCGGCCCTTCACCTGCTCCAGCGTCTCCAGCACCGTCGCGCCGCGGAACGGCGGCCGGCCGGTCAGCAGCGCGTACAGCACCGCACCCACGCCGTACACGTCGGCCGCGACCGTCGCCACGCCCTTGTGGCCATCCACCAGCTCCGGGGCCATGTACGCCGGCGTGCCGACCACCGCCCCCGACCGGCTCTGGTCGCCGTCCGCGTCCAGCCGACGGGCCAGGCCGAAGTCGGCCACCGCCGGTCGGCCGGCCTCGTCCAGCAGCACGTTCGACGGCTTCAGGTCCCGGTGCAGCACGCCGCGCTGGTGGGCGTGATGCACCGCCCGGGCCAGCTCGGCCACCAGCCGGACGGTCTCGCGCGGGTCGGCCGCGAACCCGTCGAGCCGGTCCGCCAGGCTCCCCGCCTCGTACAGCTTCATGCTGAAGTACAACGCCCCGTCCTGCTCGCCGGCGTCGTAGACCGGCACGACGTTCGGGTGGTCCAGCCGGGCGACCGTCTCGACCTCGTTGCGGAACCGCCGCACGTCGTCCGCCGTCGCGGCCGGGCCGGCACGGATCACCTTCAGGGCCACCAGCCGCGGCACGCTCCGCTGCCGGGCCTTGAACACCGCCCCCATCCCGCCCCGGGCGATCAGGCCGAGCAGCTCGTAGTCCGCGAACGACCCGATCCCGAAGGCGTCGCCCTCCTCGGCCGGCAGGGCCTGGTGGAACTGGCGGACCGGCTCCGCCCACCGGGCGAAGGCGTCCTGGGCGGCCAGGAACCGCTCGATGTCGGGGGCCAATTCCGGGTGCCGGGCGAGCAGCTCCGCCCGGTCGGGGGCGCTGCCCTCGTCCACCGCCCGCAGGTAGGCGGTCAGCACCTCGTCCAGCAGGGCCGTCCCCTCGTCGGTCATCGTCGGGCCCTCCTGTTTCATGCCGCCAACAGCTCGCGGAGCCGGTCGAGGCCGCGACGCAGCAGGCCGGCCACCGACGCCTCGCTCCGCCCCAGCCGCTCGCCGATCCGGGCGACCGGCACCCCCTCCAGGTAGCGCATCTCGACCGCCGCCCGCTGGTCCTCCGGCAGCGTCGCCAGGGCCTCGGTCATGCGGAGCAGCTCCTCGTCGCGGACGAGCCGCTCCCCGGCCTCGCCGCCCTCGCCGGCGAGCCACCGCTCCAGGCGGGCCGACGACTCCTCGACGGCCGCCTCCAGGGAGCGCTCCCGGCCGACGTCGCGTTGCTGCCGGGTGAACCGGCGGAGCGTCTCGGCGAGCTGGTTCGCCAGGATCTGCCGCAGCCAGGCGGCCAGCTCGGCGTCGGTGCCGCCGCGGAACTGGTCGCGCCGCTCGTGGGCCTTCAGGAGCGTCTCCTGCACCACGTCGGACGGGTCCACCTTCCCCTGGAGCCCAGGGGCGATCTGGAGCCGGGCGAGCAGCCGGAGGTAATCGCGGTACTGCTCCATCGGCCGCGTGCATGAACCGTCGGGCATAACGGCGCACCTGCTGAGAAGGATGCCACGGCCGACCGGACCGACCGCGGCGGGATGGGAATTCTTGCGAGATGATAAAGGGACGGGGCGGGGCGGTCAAAACTTACGGGGGCATTTTTCGCCCGGGCGGCGAATGTGCCCGGGCGTCCCTGGCGACCGCCCTGGCGGGGGCGAAATCGCGGCCCACGCCGTCACGTGCTCCCTTCCTCAAGCCGGCCGCCCTGGGCGGACGGGATGCCGAGCAGGACGCTCGGCACCTGGCCGAACGGCCCGCCGATGTGCAGGCCGCGGTCGTCGATCGTGAACTCGTGGAAGCGCTTGTCGTGCTGCGAGCCGCGCATCTTGATGATGATCACGCCGCGGCTGAGGGCCCCGTCGCGCTCGACGTAGCGCAGCAGGAGGATCGCGTCGGTGATCGTCGAGATGTGCGTGTCGGTGATCGAGTCGCCGCCGGACAGGTGCGGCGACGAGCTCGTCAGCAGGCTGCACACCTGGCGCTGCTTGACGAGGTTCGTCAGGCCGATGACGAACTCGCGGTAGAGCCGGCCCCGGTCGAGCCGCTCCAGGGCGGAGATGCTGTCCAGGACGAGGCGCTTCGGCCCGAACTGCTCGATCTCGCGCTGGATCGCGTACAGGTGGCCCTCGAGGCCCTGCACCTCCGGGTACTGGCAGACCACCCGGAGCCGGCCGGCCCGTTCGAGGCCCTCGAAGTCCGCCCCCCACGACGTGGCGTTGCGGAACAGCTGGGCACGCGACTCCTCGAACCCGAGGAAGAGGACCTTCTCGCCGGCGTGGGCCGCCTCGGCGGCGAACGTCGTCCCGAGCAGGGTCTTCCCGGTCCCGGTCGGTCCGCTCACCAGGAGGACCGAGTCCTGGAACGGCCCGCCGCCGGCCATCGCGTCCAGCTCGCCGTTGCCGAAGCTGACGCGCTCCGTCCCGGACGACTGGGTCATCTCGACGGCGGACAGCGGCAGGATGCAGATCCCGTCCGGCTGGATCGTGAACGGGAACTCGTCCTTGTGGTGGCGGTCGCCGCGCAGCTTGTAGATCTGGATCGTCTGGCGCACCTTCTCTTCGGCGAGGTGGTGGCGCAGGACGACGACGCAGTCGGAGACGAACTCCTCGATCCCGAAGCGCGAGATCGGGCCGTACTCCTCGAGGCGCTCCGCCGTCATGACCGACGTGACGCCGAGGCGCTGCAGGGCGTCGGCGAGGCGGAGGATCTCGCGGCGCAGGACGCCGGCGTTGGCGAACTGGTGGAACAGGGCCCCGATCGAGTCGAGGACGACGACGGCCGCCCCGGCCTCGCGGACGGCGTCCTCGACCTGGCTGACCAGGCCGGACAGGTCGTAGCCGCCCGCCTCGCCGGTCACGGCCGGGTCGGGCGACGCGTCGAGCAGGACGAGCCGGCCGTCGCGCAGGAACGGGGCGAGGTCCCAGCCGAGCTTCTGGACGTTGCGGACGATGTCGGCCGGCTTCTCCTCGAACGTGACGAAGGCGACGGCCCGGCCGTGGTCGCGGATCGACCGGAAGACGAACTCCGTGGCGAAGAGGGTCTTCCCGGTGCCGGCCGTCCCGACGAGGAGGGTCGTCCGCCCCTCGACCAGGCCGCCGAGGCTGATCTCGTCGAACCCGCGGATGCCGGTCGCGATGCGCCGCAGCGGCGCGACGGTCAGGACGTCGGTCACGAGGACCTCCCTTCGCCTTCGGTCGGCAGGCCGAGCAGGTCGAGCACGCGCTCGTCGTCGGACAGGTCGCCGAGGATCTTGACGACCGGGGCGGGGGCGTCGCGGATGAGGAGCGGCGTCGCGACGACGCGGTCCTGGCGCGCCCGGCGCGAGTCGACCAGGACGTCGATCACGACGAGGGAGCACCGGCCGCCGAGCCGGCCGCGGACGAGGCGCTCGAAGTTCGCCAGGGCGCGGGCGGCCAGGTCGCTCCCGCCGGCGACGTAGAGGGTGTAACTGTGTCGGTCCATGCGTCCCTCCACCCCGGGCTACCCCCCCGCGCCGGCGTCGCGGCGCGCCCGCGCCTCGGCGAGGACCCGGGCGAGGTCGGCCGACCGGATCGGCTTGGTCAGGTGGGCGGCGAACCCGGCGTCGCGCGCCGCCCGGACGTCGGCCGCCGCGCCGTAGCCGGTCAGGGCGACGAGGTGCGCCCCGCCGGGCGGGGCGCGGCGGGCGACCTCGTAGCCGTCCAGGCCGGGCAGGCCGATGTCGATCAGGGCCAGGTCCAGCCCGGCGTCGGCCAGGGCGGCGAGGCCGGCCGGGCCGTCCGCCGCCTCGACGACGTCGTAGCCGTCGAGGCGGAGCAGGTCGGCCAGGGCCCGCCGCGAGTCGTCCTGGTCCTCGACGACCAGGACGCGCAACGGCCGCCCCGCCGGCGCGTCGGCCGGGTCGGCCTCCAGGCACGCCAGCCGGACGACGAACGTCGCGCCGGGGCGGTTGTCCCGGACGGCGATCGTCCCGCCGTGGAGCCGGACGATCGCGTCCGCGAGGGCCAGGCCGAGGCCGAGCCCGCCGGCGTCGCGGGCGACGCCCTGGCCGCCCTGGACGAACGGCTCGAAGACGCGCGGTAGCAGGTCGGCCGGGATGCCGGGGCCGTCGTCCCAGACGGCGAGTTCGGTGTGGCCGTCGGAGACGGTGACCGACACGCCGAGGTGGCCGCCCGGCGGCGTGAACTTCGCCGCGTTGCCGAGCAGGTTCGCCGCGACCTGGCCCAGCCGCGTCGGGTCGCCCCAGACCCAGACCGCCCCGGCCGGCAGCTCGACCGCCAGGGCGTGGCCGCGCTTCGCGACCGCCCCGTCCAGGGCCGCGACCGCGTCGCGGACGACCTGGACCAGGTCGGTCCGCTCGGGGCGCAGCTCGATCTGGCCGTGCGAGACGCGCGCCACGTCGAGCAGGTCGTCCAGGAGGCGGGTCAGGTGGGCGAACTGGCGCTCGAAGATCGACGCGGCGCGCTCCCGGTCGGCCGGCGACGCCCCGGCCCGGGAGAGGAGCAACCCGGCGGTCTGGATCGCGGCGAGCGGGTTGCGCAACTCGTGCGACAGCATGGCGAGAAACTCGTCCCGGCGGCGGACCTCCTCCCTGGCGCGGGCGACGTCCTCGTGGTAGGCCGTCACGTCGCGCAGGCGCAGGACGAGGATCTTCTCGCCGGGGCGGCGGACCGGCTCGATCGCCACCTCGGCGACGCGCGTCCGGCCGTCCGCCGAGACGACGTTGACCCGGGTCGGCTTCGCGCCGGCCAGGAGCGGCAGGCCGAACATCTCGCCGACGAGGTCGGCGGCGCGCAGGCCGAGCAGGAACTCCGCCGCCGGGTTGGCGTACCGGACGACGCGCTGCTCGTCCATGACGACGACCCCCTCGTCCGCCTCGCCGACGAGGGACGGGAACAGGTCCGCCGGGACGCGGCCGTCCGGGCTGGTGTCCCCGGGGGGATCGCTCGCTTCGTTCGCCATGTGTGTGTGACGCCCACGAGGCGGGAGGCGAGCCCGCAGGGGATCGGGGATACGCGACGGGTTGGTGGTTACCGCACAGGGGCGGCGGTGCGGGGAGCCAGACGTGGAGGGGTTGGTGGATCGTGTTGAGGGGACACGCGCGGCCTCCGCTCGATGGCCGCCACCGACCCGCGAGGGGCGCGTGGCGAGGGATGACGGGGCGGGGGATGGTTTCGATCCCCTGCCCACTCCGCGACGGTAGTTAAACGATACCCGCCGACGGCGACGGGTCAAGCGAATTCCAGGGCGGGTCGCCGTCTCGACGTCTTCACATAGCCCCGGGCTTGCCCGGGGTCTTCGCAGCTAACGACACCCCGGGCAAGCCCGGGGCTATGTGAAGACGCCCCGCATGTACTCCAGGAAGCGCCGCGCCGCCCGGTCGAGGTTGTCCTCGCCGCCGCCGCCGCGCAGCGGCGAGCACATCTCGTAGGCGACGTATCCGCCATAGCCGGCCTCGCGCAGCACGCGGAAGAACGTCGCGTAGTCGATGAAGCCGTCACCCATCGGCACGGCCCGGATGGCGTCCGTCTCGCACTGGAAGTTGACCAGCTGCGGCTGATAGCGAAAGCGCGGCCGTCGGACGTAGTCGGCGACGGTGGTGTGGACGAGGTACGGCATCATAGCTCGGGCCGCCTCGGCGAGGTCGTCGCCGTGCAACGCCGGCGTCCAGGCGTCGAACGCCGCCCGGCAGTTCGGCTCGTCGATGTCGCCGAGCAGGTCGAGCAGGCTCTTCCAGTGGCCGGCGAGGTCGTGGTGGTTCTGCACCGCGAGCGTCACGCCGAACGGGGTCGCCCGGCGGGCCGCCTCCTTCAGCGCGGCGACGACGAGGCCCCACTGCTGGTCGTAGTTCGCCGCGTCCGTGTCGTAGCCGGTGAAGACGCGCACCAGGCCGCAGCCGAGGTCGCGCGCGAGCCGGCACAGCGCGTCGAGGTAGAGCAGCTGGAACTCGCGCGCCGGGATCTCCGGCCGGTCGAGCCCGGCGGTGAAGTCGGTGTAGCCGGCCAGGCAGGCGACGCGCAGGCCGAGGTCGTCGAGCCGGCCGCGTAGCCGGGCCCGGGCGTCGGCATCGTGGTCGAGCGGCGACAGGTGCGGCCGCTTCGCCATGAGCATGACCGCGTCGTAGCCGAGGGCCTTCGCCCGGGCGAGGAAGTCGTCCAGGCCGAGGCGGGCCTGCCCGGGCCACACGCCGGCGTAGCTGACCGAGTGCAGGGCGGTCTTCATGGGGCGTTCCTCCCGTTTGCGGTTCGCAGTCACACTACCCGGCGGCGGGCCCGCAGGCGAGGAGAACCGCTCAATCCGCTTGCCCCGGCGGGCCGACCGTGATGTAATCGAGCGATCCCGCACCGTCCTCCCGCGAGGGCCGACCCGATGAGCGATTCCCTCCTCCACCGCCGCAGCTTCCTCTGGGCCGGGGCCCTCGGCATCGGCGGTTTGACGCTCGCCGACCTGCTCCGCCTCCGGGCGGCCGGCACCGCGACGCGCAAGGACACGAGCGTCATCCTCGTCTGGATGAGCGGCGGGCCGGGCCACATGGAGACGTGGGACCCCAAGCCGGACGCCGTCGCGCAGTACCGCGGCCCGTTCGGGGCGATCCGCACCAACGTGCCCGGCATCCAGTTCGGCGAGCTGCTCCCGGAGCAGGCGCGCATCGCCGACAAGCTCGCCGTCGTCCGGTCGGTCAGCCACGGCAGCGGCGACCACACCAAGGCGAACCACTGGATGCTGACCGGCTACGAGGGGCCGGCGTTCAACGTCCCGGACTTCAAGGTCCAGCGCCGGCCGTCGCTCGGCTCGATCGCCGCGAAGCTGAGCGGCCCGGTCCGCGACTTCCTGCCGCCGTATGTCGCCGTGCCGCACCTGCGCGGCGGGACGGACAACTTCTTCCATTACGCCGCCTACCTCGGCGTCGGCTCCGACCCGTTCATCGTCGAGGGCGACCCGAACAAGCCGGACTTCAACGTCCGCAACCTGCGGCTCCTCCAGGAACTCGACCCGTCGCGGATCGGCGAGCGCCGCTCGCTGCGCGACCAGTTCGACGACCTGCGAAGCGGCATGGACCTGAACCCCGACCTGCTCCGGCACAGCGCGGCGGCGTTCGACCTGCTGACGAGCCCGCAGGTGGCGAAGGCGTTCGACATCACCGCCGAGACGGACGCCGTCCGCGAGCGCTACGGTCGGCACGTCTTCGGCCAGAGCGCCCTGCTCGCCCGCCGGCTCGTCGAGGCCGGCGTGACGTTCGTCACCGTGAACACGGAGCCGTGGGACCACCACGGCACGGCGAACCGCCTCGCGACCGTGCCCGGTTCGAAGCAACTCATCCCGCCGGTCGATCGGGCGATCGCCGCCCTGGTCGAGGACCTCGCCGCGCGGGGCCTTTCCGAGAAGACGCTCGTCGTCGCGATGGGCGAGTTCGGCCGGACGCCGAAGATGAACCCGGAGGGCGGCCGCGACCATTGGGGCAACGTCTTCAGCGTCCTGTTCGCCGGCGGCGGCATGCGGATGGGCCAGGCGATCGGCAAGAGCACCGCCAAGGGCGAGTACGTCCTCGACCGGCCGATCAGCCCGCAGGACGTCGCGGCGACGGTGTTGCACCACCTCGGCATCGACGGCCGGAACGTCCAGGTCCAGGACCATCAGGGGCGGCCGACGTACCTGATCGAGGCGGGGGAGCCGATCCGGGAGCTGGTCGGGTGACGTCCGGGCCGTCCTGCGACGCAAGAATCCGCCGCGGGGATCGCTCCGCGGCGGCCCGCGCGTCAAGAAATCGTGGAACTCGATTTGCCAGCCGCCCGGGTGCGTGCTCCCCTGCCTCGGACGGCGCGGACGTCACGGCCCTCCCCGACCGGCCAAACGCGCCGGTGGTACTCGCCGCCCCGGCATCCCCTCCCGCCGCGGGCGAGACAGACTAACGACGAGCGGTTCATCGCAACCTCTTCATCCTCGATACGGGCAAACCCGTCGTGAGGCGGGGACGCAAAGCCATGGGCCCCGGGGAGCGGTTCCCCTGGGTCGCCAGGTTGCCGAAGGGATGAGGGAGTTCACGCACCCCGGCGGTCGTCGTCGGCGGCGCGGGCCTCGTTTCGGCGAGGGCCGTCGGCCGAAGCAGGACTTTCCTACCTCGGGACGAAGGGGTCCACCAGGCCGTCGCGGGACGGTTCCGGCCCCCGCACGGCCCCAGCGGAAAGGGAAAGTCCGATGCGCATCCCACGGGGGAAGCGACCCCGGCGGCGCGGCGTCGCCGCGGTCGAGCTGGCGATCCTCCTGCCGATCCTCGCCTTCCTGTGCGTCCTCGCGGTCGATTACGCGCGGATCTTCTACTTCTCCCAGACGATCACCGCCTGCGCCCGCAACGGGGCCCTCTACGCCTGCGACGCCTACGTCCGGGCGGAGTCCCCCTACCGCAGCGTCGAGGAGGCCGCCCTGGCCGACGCCGCCAACCTGAACGACCCGAGGAACCCGCCGACCGTCACGACCGCGAACGGGACGGACGCCTCCGGCAAGGGGTACGTCGAGGTGACCGTCCGGTACTCGTTCAAGACGGTCAGCCGCTTCCCCGGCGTGCCGAACACGACGACCCTGTCGCGCACGGTGCGGATGACGGTCGCCCCGGCGAACCCGACCTGACCGACCGCTCTACCCGAGGGAGGATCCGCGATGCGCAGAAACAAGAGCCGCCGCCGCGGCGCGAGCCTGGTCGAGTTCGCGATGGTCGCGCCGGTGCTGATCCTGGTGCTGTTCAGGCTGATCATCGGCGGACTGGGCGTCTTCCGCTACCACCAGGTGGCCGGCCTGGCGCGCGAAGCGGCCCGGTACGCCGCCGTGCGCGGCCTGGACTACGCCCGGGAGACGGACCGCCCGGCCGCGACGCAACAGAGCGTCTACGACGAGGTCGTCAAGGCGAACGCCACCGGGCTCGACCCGAGCCGGCTCACCTGCGCCGTCACCTGGGACCGGTCCAACGCCCCGACGCAGTTCCTGCCCGACAAGACGGCGGTCGGCAACGTCGTCATCGTCACCGTGTCGTACCAGTGGCTCCCCGAGGCGATCTTCGGCAAGGCCACCCTGTCGAGCACCGCCAAGGTGCCGATGTCGTACTGATCCCGCCGGCCCGGCGGAAGGAAATCACCGAGGAGGCTCGCCTCATGTCCCACCGAGAATCGACCGCCGCGGCGCGGTCGCCGTCTACGTCGCGGTCTGCCTGCCGGTCCTGATCGCCGTCGCCGCCCTGGCGATCGACGCCGGCCTGCTCTACGACGTCCGCCGCCGGGCCCAGGCCGCCGCCGACACGGCCGCCCTCGCCGCGGACGGCGACCTGTTCAAGTCGTACACGAACGCCGCCCTGTTCGACGACGGCCGCGACGCGAGCGGCGCGATCAAGACCCACGCCGAGTCGGTCGCCGCGGCGAACGGCTTCGGGGCCGGCGGCTCGACCGTCGTCGTGAACATCCCGCCGGCGAGCGGGCCGTTCGCCGGCCAGCTCGGCTACGCCGAGGTGCTCGTCACCGCGAACCAGAAGCGCGGCTTCAGCGCCATCTTCGGCCAGGGGAGCGACACCGTCCGGGCCAGGGCCGTCGCCCGCGGGCGGTGGGCCCCGGCGGCGATCGGCATCCTCTGCCTCGACCCGGTCAGCCGCGCGTCGCTCAAGGTCCAGGGCCAGTGCTACGGCATCGTCCCGGAGGCGGCCGTCCTGGTCAACTCGGCCGACATGTACGCCGCCGACGGCGGCGGCCAGGGCGGCACGATCACCGCGAAGAGCTTCGAGGTCTCCGGCGGCGTCAACCAGAGCGGCGGCCAGCAGTTCATCGGCCCGATCGAGACCGGCGTCCCGCCGACCCCCGACCCGTACCGCCACCTGCCCCCGCCGGACAAGATTTTGATGCCGACGATCCGGCAGAACCAGCTCAAGCCGATCGACCTCGGCGGCGGCCTGAAGAAGTACGTCCTCAAGCCGGGCTGCTACACCGGCGGGCTGTCGTTCTCCGGCCAGGACGTCGTCGTTATGGAGCCGGGCGTCTACTACATGGACGGCGGCGGGTTCCACTTCAGCGGCACCGAGGCGACGTCGCTGACCGCGACCGGGGTCATGCTCTACAACGCCCCGGGCCAGGGCGGCGGCAACGCCAGCGACATCAGCATCACCGGCAACGGTGCCGTCACCTGGTCCCCGCCGACGACCGGCGTCTACAAGGGCCTGTCGTTCTTCCAGGCGCGGAACATGACCCCGGCGATCAACATCCAGGGCAACGGCAACATGAACATCACGGGGGCGTACTACGCCCGCGACGCGGCGATCGCCATCGGCGGCAACGGCAACAACTACGTTGGCAACCAGTTCATCTGCTGGAACATGACCCTGTACGGCAGCGGGACGTACATCGTCCCGTGGGACGCCGGCAACATCCAGCCGGTGCGCGACCTGAAGCTCGTCGAGTAAGGCGGCCCCACGTCGTCGCCCGCCCCGACGTCCGGGGCGGGCGTCGCCGTTTTTGGCGCGAACCCGGCCGGCCCTTCCCTTCTCCCTGTCCGCATGGAGCAACCCCGTCCCGCGCTCACGGGCACCGGCCATGTATTGACCATTTATCGCGACGGCCTGCCGCCCTTGCTGCTGGCGGCCGTCCACCACCCCGACGCGGCGGTCCGCGGCCGGCTGCGGCTCGCCCTCGACGGCCTGATCGCCGCCCGGCGGCCGCTCGTCGGCGAGGTCGAGGTCCGCCACCGCCTCGCCCGGGCCGGGCCGCTCGCCCTCGGCCCGGCCGGCCTCGAACTGGCCGGCCTCGTCGCCCGGCTCGTCTTCTCCGCGGCGACGACCCGGCCGCACCGCCTCTGGTTCAACGTCGTCGAATCGATCCACGCCGAGAAGCGCGAGGGCGTCACCCTGGCCTGCGCCCCGTTGCGCGTCGTCGCGCCGAAGCGTCGCCGGCCGGACGTCCGCCTCGTCCTCGACGGGGCGTGGGAGCGCGTCGGCGCGTCCGACTTCTGGCCATCGCCGGTCCGGGTCGTCTGCCGCGCCGCGGCCGGGTTCGCCCTCGACGTGGCCGGCACGACGGACTGGGGCCTGCGCCGCGTCGCCGGACGGCTCCTCGCCGAGGCGCTGTTCACGTCCGGCCCGGCCCTGAGCGACCTCGGCCTGGCGGTCGAGCCGACCCCCGCCGGCGTGCGAATCACGACGCCGACGCCGGAGGCTATCCTCCGCTTCTCGGCGTGCCTCGCCCGCGGCGAGGTGTTCCGGCTGCGCTTCACCTCGAACGACCGGACCGAGACGAACCTGTTCGTCCAGACGCGCGACTTCGACGGCGACGAGGCCGAGTTCCCGGCGGTCGCCTTCCCGGCGGAGGGCGGCCCGCCGTGGCTGACCGGCCTGCCGCCGGTGGCGCTGACCCTGCCGCTGGACGACCTGCTGCCGGTCGTCTACTGGCCGACCGAGGAGGCCCGCTCGCCATGACCTCCGCCGAGCTGCCGCTCGTCTTGTTCGCCGTCGCGGGCCACCCCGATCCGGTGTACCGCGCCGCGCTGCAACGCCGGCTCGACGCCGCGATCGCGGCGACGGAGCCGAACTACCCGACGCCGATCCGGACTCGCCGCGAGCTGCGCACGTTCTTCTACAAGCTCGACCGGAAGCGGAAGGGCGGAGTCCTCCTCGGGGCGATGCCGCGCGAGGTGGCCGTCCGCCTGGCCCAGCTCGCGTTCAGCAAGACGCCGGACAACCGGCCGTGCCGCCTCCTCGTCGGCGGCGACGCCGGCGACGGCAAGGGCGGCTACGTCGTCGGGCCGGACCTGGACGCGATCGACCTCCGCCGCTCGTCGCTGACGCGGCACCGGCTCCGGCGGCGGCAGGCCGAGTGCCGGTTCGAGCCGGCCGGGTTCCGCCGCCGGCTGGCCGAGGTCGGCCGCGCGGAGGTCGCCGTCCAGGCGACGCTCCGCGTGGAGGGTCGCCTGGTGCTCGAGCTGCGCGGCGCGATCCCCTGGAACACGACGACGACGTACTCGGGCCACGCGATCTACCCGGGCTGGGAGCACGAGCAGGAGCCGCACCGGCTCCGGCTGTGGCCTTCCACGCCGGAGGGCGTCCTGCGTCTGACCGCCGGCATGGCGTTGGGCAAGGCGATCGCCGTCCGCGCGCCGCACCGCCAGCGCGGGGCGCTGCTCGTCTCGCTGCGCGACTTCGACGGCGACGAGGCGGCCCTGCCGGTGCGCGTCACGCCGGCGCACGGCGAGGCATGGCTTGTCCGCTTGCCTCCGCCGCCGCTCGCGCTGACGGCGGAGGACCGACAGACGATCGGCCGGTGGGCGTACCCGCTGGCCGACTGGTTGACCACGAACGAAATGGAGCTGTCACGATGAAACCATCGCGTGTCCTTGACGTGCTACACCGCCTGTTCGCGACGCCGTGGCCGGTCTTCCTCTGGGGGCCGCCCGGCGTGGGGAAATCGTCCATCGTCCGCGAGGCGGCCCGCGCCCGCGGCTGGCCGTTGATCGACCTGCGCGCCTCGCTGCTCGACCCGACCGACCTGCGCGGCATCCCGACCGTCGTCGAGGGCCGGGCGGAGTGGTGCCCGCCGTCGTTCCTGCCCCGGCCGGAAGATCCGCCCGGCATCCTGTTCTTTGACGAGTTGAACGCCGCGCCGCCGCTGGTGCAGGCGAGCCTGTACCAGCTCACGCTCGACCGCCGCGTCGGCGAGTACGAGCTGCCGCCCGGCTGGCGCATGGTCGCCGCCGGCAACCGGGCCGAGGACCGCTCGGTCACGTTCCGCATGCCGGCCGCGTTGGCGAACCGCTTCATCCACCTCGACTTCGAGGCCGACTTCGACGACTGGCGCGCCTGGGCCATCGCGACGGGCATCCACCCGCTCGTGGTCGGCTTCCTCTCGACGCGGCGCGAACTGCTCTTGCAGATGACGAACACCGACCGCGGCTTCCCGACGCCGCGCGCCTGGCAGATGGTCAGCGACGCCCTGGCGGCGCTCGGCCCACCGACCGACGCGGCCGACGTCCTGCTCGGCGTCGTCGGCGAGGGGGCGGCGGCGGAGTTCCTCGCCTACGCCCGGCAGGCCCTGAGCGAGGAGGCGATCCTCGCCATCCTCGCCGACCCAGCCGACGCCGCCCTGCCGACGAAGCTGGGCGACCTGTACGCCCTGCTGGCTTACGTCGCCAGCCGGGGCAAGGAGGGGCCGGTCGTCGAGGCGGCCGGGGTGCTCCTGCCGCGCCTGTCGCCGGAGCTGGGCGTCCTGCTCGTCCGCGACCTGCTCCGGGCCGACCCGATGTTCAGCCGGCACCGGGCCTACCGCGACTTCGTCGCCCGGCACAAGGAGCTGCTCGCATGAGAGACCTCCCCCCGCGCGTGCTGCGGGCACGCCTCCAGCTGATGTTGGCGCATCCGTACCTGGCCTCGGCCGTTGCTCGGCTGCCGCTCATCGACGCCTCGGACATGGCGTGGTGCAAGACGATGGCGACCGACGGCTATAACGTCTTCGTCAACCCGGCGTGGTGCGAGACGCTGACCGAGGCGGAGATCGCCGGCGTGTTCGCCCACGAGGTGATGCACTGCGTCCTCGGCCACATCGACCGGCGCAAGGGCCGGAAGCGTGTCGCGTGGAACGTCGCGATCGACCACGCAACGAACCTGATGCTGAAGGACTTCGGCTTCGTCCTGCCGGCGGCCGGCCTATTCGACGGGCGGTTCCGCGGCCAGACGGCCGAGCAGATCTACGAGACGGTCATCCGCGAGCCGGAGTGTCACGGCTTCGACCTGCACCTGGAGCCGGGCGACCTGGAGGGCTCCTGGGGCCGCGGCGACGACTTCCCGACCGAGGAGGAGCGCCGCCGGCTGCGGATCGGCGTGCTGAGCGAGATGGAGCGCGAGCGGCTGCGGCGCGGCCTGGGCCACTGGCCGGGCGAGCTGGCGCGCGAGATCCAGCAGGCGACGCGGACGGTCGTGCCGTGGCAGCACGTCCTGGCCCGGTTCTTCAGCGACCTCCGCCGGACGGACTACCGGATGTATCCGTTCAACAAGAAGCACCTGTGGCGGAGGATCTACCTGCCGTCGGCCGGAGTGCCGGGGCCGGACCACATCGTCCTGGCGATCGACACGTCCGGGTCGGTGACGGCGAAGGAGCTGGGCGAGTTCGTCGCCGAGCTGGACCGGCTGCGCGGCTTCACCGACTGCCGATTGTCACTGCTGCACTGCGACGCGAAGGTGCAGCGCGTGGACGCGTCGGCCGGCCGGTCGGAGACGCTGCTTGGGGGCCTGGACGGGCCGCGCCGCCTGGCCGGCGGCGGCGGGACGAGCTTTATACCGGTGTTCGACTGGGTGGCGCAGAAGGCGCGCGACGGCGAGCCGTGGCCGGACGCGCTCATCTACTGCACCGACGGCATGGGCACGTTCCCGACGCGGGCCCCAGACTACCCCGTCGTGTGGGTGCTGACACGAGGCAGTCAGGCGAAGTTCCCGTTCGGGCAGGTGATCCGCCTCGACGGCGAGGAGTAATTCGGGCGTGCGGCGCGGCGGACGTCGTGCGATAATTGGGCCTCGTCCCGACTCGATCCGCCAGGAGCCGCCTCGATGCTCGCTCGGTTCGCGTTTCCCGTCCTGCTCCTGCTGGCGAGCGTCCTCCCCGCGCGCGGCGAGCCGGTCGCCTTCGATCGCGACGTCGCCCCGGTCCTGGTGCGCTGGTGCCTCGACTGCCACTCCGGCCCGAAGCCGCGCGGCCGCCTCGACCTGACCACCGCGAAGGGGGCGGCGGACGTCGTCGCCGGCAAGCCGGCGGATAGCGCCCTGTGGCAGGCCGTCGCCGACGGCAAGATGCCACCGAAGAAGGTGCTCCCCGACGCGGCGAAGGCGACCCTCAAGGCCTGGCTCGACCAGGGCGCGAAGTGGGGCACCGATCCGGTCGATCCGCTCGCGTTCACGACCGAGCACCGCGCCGGCAAGGACTGGTGGTCGCTCCGGCCGCTCGCCGCCGACCTGGCCGCGATCGACGCCCGTGTCCTCGCCCGCCTGGAAGCGGCCGGCACGACCTTCGCCCCGGAGGCGGACCGGCGGACGCTGCTGCGCCGCCTCTCGTTCGATCTGACCGGCCTGCCGCCGACGTTCGACGAGGTGCGCGCCTTCGAGGCCGACACCCGGCCGGACGCCTACGAGCGGCAGGTCGATCGCCTGCTCGCGTCGCCGGCCTACGGCGAGCGGTGGGCCCGCCACTGGCTCGACCTCGTCCGCTACGGCGAAAGCAACGGCTTCGAGCGCGACCTTCCGCGCGAGGCTGCCTGGCCGTACCGCGACTGGGTGATCGAGGCGCTCAACCGCGACCTGCCCTACGACGAGTTCGCCCGGATGCAGCTCGCTGGCGACGTGCTGCGGCCCAGCGACCCGGACGGCCTCCGCGCGACCGGCTTCCTCGTCGCCGGGCCGCACGACACCGTCGTCCCGGTCGTCGAGCGGATGCGCAAGGCGATGCAGCAGGACGAACTGGAGGACCTGCTCGGCACCGTCGGCCAGACCTTCCTCGGCCTGACCCTGAACTGCGCCCGCTGTCACGACCACAAGTTCGACCCGGTCTCCGCGAAGGACTACTACCGGCTTGCCGCCATCTTCGGCGGCGTCGCCCCCGGCGAGCGGACGGTCCCGTCGCCGACGGCGACGCGCCTGGCCGAGGTCGATCGCCGCCACAAGGACACGGCCGAGGCACTGCGGCTCCTGGAAGGCCCCGCAAGGCAGGCCGCCCTGGCGACGCGCCGCAAGGAGCAGCGCCCCGACCCGGCCCCGGTGCCGCTGGCGGAGTGGGACCTGCGCGCCAGCCTCCGCGACCGGCGCGGCGAGATGCACCTGACGCTGACCGGGCCGGCCCGGTACGACGAGCAGGGCCTCCACCTCGGGGACAAGGGCTACGCCGTCTCGCCGCCGCTGGCGGCGACGCTGAAGGAGAAGACGCTCGAAGCCTGGGTGAAGCTCGCCGACCTCGACCAACGCGGCGGCGGCGTCTTGACGCTGCAGACGCCCGACGGGGCGACGTTCGACAGCGTCGTCTTCGGCGAGCGCGACCCGCGGCAGTGGATGGCCGGCAGCGAGTTCTTCCGGCGGACGCAGCCGGCGAAGGGGCCGGAGGAGGGGGACGCGGCGCGCGGGTTCGTCCACGTCGCGGTCGCCTACGCCGCCGACGGGACGATCGCGCTTTACCGGAACGGCAAGCCGTATGGCCAGGCGTACCGCGCCGCCGGGCCGGTCGCGTTCGAGAAGGGGAAGGGCCAGGTCGTCCTCGGCCTGCGCCATTCGCCGGCCGGCGGCAACAAGCACCTGGCCGGCGTCGTCCAGCGGGCGCGGCTCTACGACCGGGCCCTCTCGGCGGACGAGGTCGCCGCCTCGGCCGGGGCCGGCCGCGACTTCGTCACCGAGGCGGAACTCCTCGCCGAGTTGAGCCCCGAGCAGCGCGACCGGCGGAAACGGGTCCAGGCCGACCTGGCGGACCTCGACCGCGAGCGGGCCGAGATCGCGAAGTCGCCGCCGGCGAAGATCTACACCGCGACAGCCCGGCCGGTCGGGCCGACGCACCTCCTGCTCCGCGGCGACGTGGCGACGCCGGGCGACCTCGTCACCCCGGGGAGCCCGGCGGCGGTCCGCGTGCCGGGCTTCGCGACGCCGCTCGCCGCGGACGCCGGCGAGGGCGAACGGCGGGCGTGGTTCGCCCGGTGGCTGACCGACCCGACCAATCCGCTCTTCGCGCGCGTCGTCGTCAACCGGCTCTGGCAGCACCACCTCGGCACCGGCCTGGTCGAGACGGCGAGCGACCTCGGCTTCCACGGCGGCAAGCCGGCCGACCTGGCCCTGCTCGACGGGCTGGCGCGGGGGCTGATCGACGACGGCTACCGCCTCAAGCCGCTGCACCGGCGGATCGTCACGAGCCGCACCTACCGCCAGCGGGCGACGGCGCAGCGGCCGGTGCCGTGGGCGCAGCCGGGGCTGCACCGTCTGGAGGCGGAGGCGATCCGCGACGCGATGCTGACGGCGGCCGGCCTGCTCGACCGGCGCATGGGCGGCCCGGGCTACCTCGACGTGAAGAGCTACTTCTTCAAGGGGACGCAGTTCTACGACCCGGTCGAGCAGGTCGGCCCTGGCTTCCACCGGCGGACGGTGTACCGCTTCGGCCCGCGCGGCGGCCGGACGCCGTGGCTGGAGACGTTCGACTGCCCCGATCCCTCGACCGCGACGCCACGCCGAGCGAAGACGACGACGCCGCTCCAGGCGCTGGCCCAGCTGAACAACGCGGCGGTGTTCTACGCCGCCGAGCGGCTGGAGCTGGCGGTCGGGCCGGGCACACCGGACGAGCGGGTGACGGCCCTGTATCAGCGCCTGTTCCAGCGGTCGCCGCGTCGCGCGGAGCTGGACGCCGTGTTGCCGTTCGTCGAGCGGCACGGCCTGGCGGCGCTGGCGCGGGTGCTGCTCAACTCGAACGAGTTCCTTCACGTCGAGTAGGCCGCTCTTACTTTCCGTTCCGTCTCCTTTCGACGGCGGCGTCAGCCCGTCGGTGCCACGGGGAGATGGTCCTTGCATCGCGGCGGGCGGGGCGGGATAGTGGCGGGCGGAGATCCACCCCCGAAGGAATTCGCCATGCCCACGAGATGCCCGCGTGTCGTCGCGCTGCTGCTGGCCCTGTCCGTGGCTCCGACGCTGGCCGCCCAGGACGCGCCGGCCGCCGAGCAGTTGCAGGCGGCTCAGGACGCCTTCGCCAAGGTCGGGGCCCAATACACCGACCTCACAGGCTCCCGGTCGGGCGGCATTCGACACCTGTTCGCGATGCCTTCGTCTACCACCGACGCGAAGCTGAAGGGGCTCCCAAACCCGCCATTCCGGTTCGCCCTGGACCTCAACACCACCCGGGTAACGGACGCGGGGCTGAAGGAACTCAAGGACCTCAAGACCCTCTCCTCGCTATACCTCAACGGCACCCAGATAACGGACGCGGGGCTGGCGACCTTGCGTGAGATCGGGTTGCTACACGCGCTGAGCCGCGCCGAAGGCAAGGACAGGACGCGCCCCGCCTCTGCCGCGGATGTCGTCTCGCTGCGCCTCAGCGCCACCCAGGTGACGGACGCGGGCCTGAAGGAACTCAAGGAGCTTACGAACCTCTCCTTTCTGGACCTCATCAACACCCGGATAATGGACGTGGGGCTGAAGGAGCTGAAGGGCTTCAAGAACCTCTCCTCGGTGGACCTCAGCGGCACCCGGATAACGGACGTGGGGCTGAAGGAACTCAAGGATCACAAGAACCTCTCCAAGCTGGCACTCCGCCGCACCCAGGTAACGGACGCGGGGCTGAAGGAACTGAAAGACCTCGCGAACCTCACCTCGCTGGGCCTCGACGACACCCAGGTGACGGATGCGGGGCTGAAGGAACTGAAGGAGCTCAAGTCCCTCTCCCTGCTCTACCTCGAGCGCACCCAAATAACGGACGCGGGGCTGAAGGAGTTGAAGGACCTCAGGAACCTCTCGGTGGTGCGCCTCACCGGCACGAAGGTAACGGACGCGGGGCTGAAGGAACTCCGTGAGGCGTTGCCCGGGTGCAGGGTCTTACGTTGAGCCGTCGTCGATCCGGTCGGTTGCCGGATCGCTGCCGGCTGTCCCAGAAAGTCAGATAGTCAGAGCGACGAAGGAGCGCCGAGGTCCGAAAAAGTCAGGCCAAGCACCCGCGCGTATCCCGGCCGCGACAACTCCGGCAGCAGCGTCGTCAGCCGATTGCTGTCTAGCGACACGTCCGCCGGTCGCGGCTCGCCGGCGAAGGCCGTGCGAGAGACGGCGTTTAGCACGGGGTTCGCGACGCCGAGGAACGCGGCCAGGCGCTGGCCCATCTCCAGTCGGCTGAGCCGGTCCGGTCCGCCGGCGTGGACGACGCCACGAAACGGGTGCGCCGCCAGGGCCCACAAGATCGACGCGGCCGACGCCAGGTCGAGCGGTGTCCGGTGCTCGTCGTCGAAGAGTGTCAGCGGCCGGCCTTCCCGCAGGGCGTCCACCATGCCGTCGAAGAAGCTCTTCCGACCCCGGCCGGGGCCGAACAGCAGGGCGAGGCGCACGACCGTGCCGCCGGCGTCGAGGACGGCCGCCTCGGCGTCGGCCTTGGTATGGCCGTAGACCGACAGCGGCGACGGCGGCGCGTCTTCGCCATACGGCGGTCGGGTGCCGTCGAAGACGAGGTCGGTCGAGGCGAAGATCAGCCGCGCCCCGTCGGCGCGCGTCAGGCGGGCGAGCTGGGCCGTCGCCTCGACATTGACGCGGCGGGCTCGGGCCGGGTCGCGGAAGCAGTCGCCGACGGCCGACAGCGCCCCGAGATGAAGCACGACCGTCGGCCGGGCCAGGTGGTACGCCGCCTCGACGGACCGGGTGTCTTCCAGATCAACCGGCGACAGCACCGCGTCGGCGACCCCGGACGGCCCCGACCAGCCGACGATGGCGACGTGCCCCGGCCGGCCGGCCAGGACGAATCCGCCGAGGGTGCCGCTCGCCCCGGTCACGACGACGCGCATGCCTCGCTCCCTTGCCGTGCTTGCCCGGTGTCATTCTAGCGGGACATGCCTGGGCCGACGGCCGGGCGGATTCGGCGATTTTTGGGCTGGGCCAAACCCGCATCGCCGCGGTGAGATGAGGCTTGGAGCCATCGCTCCCCGGGGACGGAGGCCAAAGCAAGATATCCCGGACAGGGCCAAAAGGACCTGGGGAGATGACCATCTTGGCCATCTTGACGGCGATTGTCGCTCAACGGCGGTCATCGTCGCACCGGAAGCGCACTTTTGACCACGTTGGGCATGTTGGCCATCTTGGCCAGGTACGAGCCGGTGCGGCGGCCTTTCGGTTTGCCGCAGCCGGGGACTCGCGGTACGCTGAACTCGCCACCATCCGCCGAGGAACTCGCCATGCCTCCGTCCCCGACCGGCCCGTCGCGTCGCACGTTCCTCCGGGCCGCCGGCGTCGCGGTCGCCCTGCCCTGGCTCGAATCGCTGTCGGCTGCGAACGCCCCGCCGGTGCCGCGCCGGATGGTCGCGATCGAGACGAACATGGGCATCCTGCCGCAGTTCTTCTTCCCGGAGAAGGCCGGCCGGAACTACGCCGCGACGCCGTACCTGGACAAGCTCGCCGCCGTGCGCGACCAGGTGACCGTCTTCTCCGGCGTCAGCCTGCCCGGCGTCACCGGCGGCCACGCCGCGGAGAAGTGCTTCCTGACCGGGACGCCGCACCCCGAACGCGGCGGCTTCCGCAACGGCATCTCGCTCGACCAGTTCGCCGCCGAGCGCGTCGGCGGCCAGACGCGCTTCCCGTCGCTCGTCCTGGCGATGAGCAACGAGGGCCAGACGCTGAGCTTCACGCGCAGCGGCGCGCCGATCCCGGCCGAGCGCAGCCCGAACAAGACGTTCCGCCGACTGTTCCTCCAGGGCAAGCCGGAGGACGTCGCCGCGAACGTCGCCGCCCTGAAGCAGGACCGCAGCCTGCTCGACTTCGTCGGCGACGAGTCGCGCCGGCTGAACCGCTCGCTGTCGAAGGACGACCAGCGGCGGCTCGACGAGTACCTGTCGTCGGTGCGGGAACTCGAGAAGCGGCTGCACAGCGCCGAGGAGTGGGAGCACAGGCCGAAGCCGACCGTGACGGCCGCGCCGCCGGTGGACATCGACGACCAGCGCGAGTTCGTCAAGAGGACGGCGCTGATGTTCGACGTGATGAAGCTCGCCCTGGAGACGGACTCGACCCGGGTGATCTCGCTGTTCATCGACACGGTGGTGATCCACAACATCACGCACCACGGCAACCGGCCGGAGGCGCTCGCCGAGCTGCGGGCCGCCGAGGAGGGGCAGTTCGCCGTCCTGGGCAGGTTCCTGGCGTCGCTCGCCGAGGCGAAGGAGGCCGGGTCGTCGCTGCTGGACCGGACGATGGTCCTGTACGGGACGTGCATGGGCAGCGCGAACTCGCACGCGAACAACAACCTGCCGGTGCTGCTGGCCGGCGGCGGCTTCCGGCACGGCCAGCACCTGGCGTTCGACACGCAGAACAACTACCCGCTGACGAACCTGTACGTGTCGATGCTCCAGCGGCTGGGGATCGAGGTGAACGAGTTCTCGTCCGGCAAGGGGACGCTGCGCGGCCTGGAGATGGTGTAAAACGAACCCGGCGAGCGGCGCGGCGTCAGTTCGCCGGGCGACCCTTGCGGAAGGACGGCGGAGGCGGCAAACTGGTGGCTGCCCCAGGATACACCCCGTGGAGATCGCCATGCCCATGAAGAACCCGCGTGTGGTGCTGTTGCTACTCGTCCTGCCGTTCGCCGGAACGGGGCAGCCCGTCCCTCCGCAGCCCACGGCCGAGCAGCTGCGAGCCGCGGAGGCCGCCTTCGCCAAGGACGGGGCTGTCTACCGTGCGGACGACCCCCGGACGGGGGCCGTCGAGCACTGGTTTCTGATGGCCCCGCTCACCTCCGACGCAGCTCTAAAAGGGCTGCCGAACCCGCCGTTCCCCTTCGCCCTGTCTCTCCGCAGTACCCAGGTGACGGACGCGGGCCTGAAGGAACTCAAGGAACTCAAGAACCTCACCTCGCTGGATCTCGGCGGCACCACAGATGTGACGGACGCGGGGATGAAGGAGCTCAAAGAGCTCAACAACCTCACCACGCTGAACCTCGCCGTTACCCAGGTGACGGACGCGGGGCTGAAGGAACTCAAGGACCTCCCGCGGCTCGAAAGGCTGGTCCTCATCAGGACGAAGGTGACGGACGCAGGGCTGAAGCACCTCAAGGAGATCAAGAGCCTCTCCAAGCTGGACCTCGGCGGCACCAAAGTGACGGACGCGGGGCTGAAGCACCTCAAAGAACTCAAGAGCCTCACCTCGCTAACCCTCGCCTCTACCCAGGCGACGGACGTGGGGCTGAAGGATCTCAAGGAGCTCAAGGATCTTGCTTCGCTGGACCTCAGCGCAACGAAGGTGACGGATGCGGGGATGAAGGAACTCAAGAACCTCAAGAGCCTTACCTCGCTGAGCCTCCCATTCAGCGTGACGGACGCGGGCCTGAAGGAACTCAAGGAACTCAAGAACCTCACCTTGCTGGACCTCCGCGGAACGAAGGTGACGGACGCGGGGATGAAGGAGCTCAAAGAGCTCAACAACCTCACCACGCTGAACCTCGCCGTTACCCAGGTGACGGACGCGGGGCTGAAGGAACTCAAAGAACTGAAGAGCCTCACCTCGCTGACCCTCGCCTCTACCCAGGCGACGGACGCGGGCCTGAAGGATCTCAAGGAGCTCAAGAACCTCACCGCGTTGAACCTCTACGACACCAAGGTGGCGGACGCGGGGCTGAAGGAACTGAAGGAACTCAAGAACCTCGCCACGCTGGACCTAGGCGGCACCCGGGTGACGGACGCGGGCCTGAAAGATCTCAAGGACCTCAAGAGCCTCACCAAGCTGAACCTCGCCCAGGTGACGGACGCGGCGTTGGCGAGCTTGCGGGAGATTGGCTTGCTCCACGCGCTGGGTCAGGCGAGCGGCAAGGGCGGCGCTCGTCCCACCTCCGGTGCGGGGGTGCTCTCGCTGGACCTCGGCGTCACCTCGGTGACGGACATGGGCCTAAAGGAGCTGCGCGAGCTCAAGAACCTCTCCTCGCTGAGCCTCCCATTCAGCGTGACGGACGCGGCGTTGGCGAGCTTGCGGGAGATTGGCTTGCTCCACGCGCTGGGTCAGGCGAGCGGCAAGGGCGGCGCTCGTCCCACCTCCGGTGCGGAAGTGCTCTCGCTGAACCTCGCCGGCACCAAGGTGACGGACGCGGGCCTGAAGGAGCTCAAGGAGCTCAAGGCCCTCACCACACTACAACTCGCCGGCACCCGGGTGACGGATGCGGGGCTGAAGGAACTCAAAGAACTGAAGAGCCTCGCCACGCTGAGCCTGCCGGGAAGGGTAACGGACGCGGGGCTAAAGGAGCTCAAAGACCTCAACAACCTCACCACGCTGGACCTCAACGGCACGCAGTTGACGGACGCGGGGCTGAAGGAACTCAAGGACCTCAACAACCTCACCACGCTGCATCTCACGCGCACCAAGTTGACGGACGCTGGGCTCAAGGAGCTCAAAGCGCTCAACAACCTCACCTGGCTGGACCTCGTAGGCACGTCGGTGACGGACGCGGGGCTAAAGGAGCTCAAGAACCTCAAGAACCTCACCACGCTGGACCTCAACGGCACGCAGGTGACGGACGCGGGGCTGAAGGAACTCAAGGACCTCAAGAACCTCACCACGCTGAACCTGCCGGGAAGTGTGACGGATGCGGGGCTAAAGGAACTCAAGGACCTCAAGAACCTCACCGAGCTGACACTCTACAACACGGCGGTTACGGACGTGGCCCTGGCAAACTTGCGAGAGATGGGTTTGCTGCACGCGCTGTTCCGGGCCGGCGGAAAGGGCGGTACTCGTCCCACCTCCCCTGCGGAGGTGCTCTCGCTGTCCCTCTCTGATACCAAGGTGACGGACGCGGGCCTGAAGGAATTGAAGGAGCTTAAGAACCTCACCTATTTGGACCTCCGCGCCACGCAGGTGACGGACGCGGGCCTGAAGGAGCTGCGCGAGGCGTTGCCCAACTGCCGGATACTCCGCTGAGCGAAGCCCGCCCACCACAGCCCGGCCCGGGCGGCCGGGCTTCCCGCTTTCCCGACACGACGTTCAACCTGACAGGCGCAGCGACTCATGCTTCGATGCTCTCTCTTGTCCCCGGCCGTGCTGCCGGCGTTCGTCGTTCTCGCCTCGCCTGCGCTGGCAAACGCCCAGCCGGCCGCGTTCTTCGTCAAGCACTGCACCGCCTGCCACGACGCCGACAAGAAGCGCGGCGGCCTCGACCTGACCGCCCTCAAGGACGACCCAACCAACCCCGACAACTTCGCCCGCTGGGTCCAGGTCCACGACCGGATCGAGTCCGGCGAGATGCCGCCGCGCAACAAGCCCCGACCGCCGGAGGCCGACACGAAGGCCGCCCTGGCGACGATCCGCGACCGGCTCGTCAAGGCCGAGCTGGCGAAGCGCGGCGACGCCGGCCGCACCGCCCTCCGCCGCCTGACCCGCGTCGAGTACGAGCACACCGTCCGCGACCTGTTCGGCCTCGACGGCGTCGCCCTGCAAGGCGAGCTGCCCGCCGACGGCTCCGCCCACGGCTTCGACAACAACGGCGACGCCCTCGACCTGTCGCACGTCAACCTGGCGAAGTACCTCGAAGCGGCCGACCGCGTCCTCGACGTCGCCATCGCGACGCAGCCGAAGCCGCCGACCGTCGTCAAGCAGCGCATCTCGCTCGCCAACCCGGCCGGGTTCGTCGCCCACGTCCTCCTGCACGGCGACGGCGTCCTGCTCAAGGACAAGAAGCCCGACCCGGACTTCCCGCCGGCCGGGCCGCACATGCACCTCGACCAGGGGGCCCACGAACGCCTCGGCTCCTTCCGCAACGGGGCCAGCGTCGGCCTGTTCCGCCACGAGGACGAGTCGTTCCACCCGTACTTCATCGAGTTCGTCACCATCTACCCGGGGCGGTATCGCGTCCGCACGTCCCTGTGGAGCTTCCAGTGGGACAAGGGCAAGGTGCTGCCGGCGCGCGGCACCGAGGCGGCCCGGCTGTCGATCGTCACCCTGACCGGCGACGGCCGCGGCGGCGGCCATCCGAGCGTCGTCCACGGCTACTACGACGCGCCGTCGATGCAGGAGAAGGTCCACGACTTCACGACGTGGATGAACAAGCACGACATCCTCGGCTTCAACGCCGCGTCGCTCGCGCCGGGGGCCCAGACGCGCGGCAAGGACCGGGCGATGGGGTTCACCGGCCCCGGCATCGCGTGCGACTACCTCGACATCGAGGGGCCGCTGCACGACGTCTGGCCGCCGCGCAGTCATACGGCCCTGTTCGGCGACTTGCCGCTCGTCGAGTTCAAGCCGGCCGACCACCCCGGCGTCAGGCCGCCGGTGCGCAAGCCGGTGCGCCAGGAGATGGGCGCGGGCAAGAACCGGCCCGACCCGGTGACCGGCATCTGGACGGTGAAGAGCGAGCAGCCCCTCGCCGACGCCGACCGCCTGCTCACGGCGTTCCTGCCGCGCGCGTTCCGCCGGCCGGTCGATGCCGAGACCCGCAAGCGCTACGTCGCCCGGGTCGAGGATCGCCTCCAGGCCGGCGACAGCTTCGAGGCGGCGATGCGCACCGCGTACCGGGCCGCGCTCATCGCCCCGGACTTCCTCTACCACGTCGAGCCGGCCGGGCGACTCGACGACCACGCCCTCGCCTGCCGGCTGTCGTACTTCTTCTGGCGGTCGATGCCGGACGAGAAGCTCACCCGCCTCGCCGACGCCGGCAAGCTGCGCGAACCGGCGACGCTGAGGGCCGAGACGGAGCGGCTGCTCGCCGATCCGAGGTCGCAGCGCTTCGTCGAGGACTTCCTCGGCCAGTGGCTCAAGCTGCGGCAGATCGCCGCGACCGACCCGGACCGCAAGCTCTACCCCGAATTCAGCGCCTACCTCCAGGACTCGATGGTCGCCGAGACGCGGGCGTACTTCCGCGAGCTGCTCGACAAGGACCTCCACGCCGGCTACCTGGTGAAGTCCGACTTCGCCATGCTCAACGAGAAGCTCGCCGTCCACTACGGCATCCCGGGCGTGACCGGGTCGCAGGTCCGCCGGGTCGCCTTGCCGGCCGGGTCGCCGCGCGGGCCGTTCCTGACCCAGGCGGCGATTCTGAAGATCACCGCGAACGGCACGACGACATCGCCGGTGCCGCGCGGGGCGTTCGTGCTGGAGCGGCTGCTCGGCACGCCGCCGGAGCCGCCGCCGCCGAACATCCCCGCCATCGAGCCGGACGTCCGCGGCGCGAAGACGATCCGCGAGCAGCTCGACAAGCACCGGGCGGACGCCAGCTGCGCCGCCTGTCACGCGAAGATCGACCCGCCCGGCTTCGCCCTGGAGGGCTTCGATGTCATCGGCGGCGAGCGGACGCGCTACCGCTCGATCGGCGCGGGCGACCCGGCCCCGCGCGGCTCGATCGACCCGTTCCTCGGCATCGGGTTCAAGCTTGGCCCAGCGGTGGACGCGAGCGGCGTGCTGCCGGACGGCCGGACGTTCGCCGGCATCGCCGATTACCAGGCCCTGCTCGCGGCCGACCGGGGCCGGCTGCTGACGAACCTCGCCCGCCAGTTCGCCGTCTTCGGCACCGGCCGGCCGGTGTCGTTCGCCGACCGCGAGGCGATCGCCGCCGTCGTCGCCGCGGCCGAGAAGCAGGGCGGCGGCGTCCGCACTCTGATCCACGAACTGACCCGCAGCCGGCTGTTCCAGACCCGCTGACCGGAGGACGACCCATGCCGCGAACGCTCGCCTTGATCGCCTTCTTGGCCCTGTCTTCGATCGCCTCCGCTGGCGAGTTCAAGCACCAGATCACCGGCCTGTTCATGCCGGGCCGCGAGCAGGACCTGCGCGACGTCGTCGCCGAGATCCCCAACCTCAAACTCGTCGCCGTCGATTTCACGAACGCCGAGGCGACGTTCGAGTACGACCCGGCGAAGGCGTTCCCCGCCGCGAAGCCGGACCAGGTCGTCGCGCGGCTCGACCAGCTCTTGCGCTCCGCCTCGCACGGCACGTTCGGAGCCAGGCCCCTTCGCACGACGCCGCTGGACAAGCTGACCCTCGTCGAGATCCAGGTCGCCGGCCTCGACTGTAAGGCGTGTAGCCTGGCGGCGTACGAGGCGGTCTACAAGCTCGACGGCGTCGAGCGGGCGACGGCCAGCTTCCGCGACGGCAAGGTCACCGCCCTGATCGACCCGGCGAAGGCCGACCGGGCGAAGCTGGAGGCGGCCCTGAAGCAGCGCGGCGTGACGGTCGCCGGGCCGTGACTTTCTGCTTGCATTCGCCCGCCGGCCTGCCGACACTAAGGCGCTCGGGGAACCGGGCCACACACCCAAGGAGAGTTTCCATGCTTCGCACCTGCTGCGCCCTCGCGTTCGCGGCGCTGCTCGTCGCGCCGGTCGTCGGCCAGAACCCGGCCGACGGCCTCAAGAGCGGCGACGTCATGATCCAGTCGGCCGGGCCGCTCGCCTTCGGGCCGGACGGCATCCTCTTCGTCGCCGACACGGCCGGGACGGCCATCGTCGCGATCGACACCGGCGACAAGGCCGCCGCGACGAAGAAGGCCGACATCAAGGTCGAGAAGATCAACGGCAAGATCGCGTCCCTGCTCGGCATCGACGCCGCCCAGATCGCCATCAACGACATGGCCGTCAACCCGGCCTCCGGCAACGTCTACCTGTCCATCTCGCGCGGCAAGGGCAAGGACGCGGCCCCGGTCCTGATCAAGGTCGACGGCACCGGCAAGTTGGCCGAGGTCGCCCTCAAGGGCGTCAAGTCGGCGACGGCGAAGCTGCCGAACGCCCCGACCGGCGACAAGCAGCGCGCCGAGGTCATCACCGACATGGCCTTCGTCAAGGGCACCCTCTACGTCGCCGGCCTGTCGAACGAGGAGTTCGCCTCGACGCTCCGCGCCATCCCGTTCCCGTTCACCGAGGTGAACAAGGGGGCCGGCATCCAGATCTTCCACGGCGCGCACGGCAAGCTCGAGACGGCGTCGCCGATCCGCACGTTCGTCGCCTACGACGTCGCCGGCGAGACGAACCTCCTCGCGGCGTACACCTGCACGCCGCTGGTCAAGGTGCCGGTCAGCCAGCTCAAGGCGGGCGAGAAGGTCAAGGGGACGACGATTGCCGAGCTGGGCAACCGCAACCGGCCCCTCGACATGATCGTCTACAGCAAGGGCGGCAAGGACTTCATCCTGATGGCGAACAGCGCCCGCGGCGTGATGAAGGTCCCGGCCGAGGGCATCGACAAGGCCGGGGCGATCACGACCCCGGTCGCCGGCGGCGGCACGGCCGGCCACAAGTACGAGACGATCGACGCGCTCAAGGGCGTCGTCCACCTGGACAAGCTCGACGGCGAGCGCGGCGTCATCATGACGCAGGCGACCGGCGGCGACATCAACATCGAGACGATCCCGCTGCCGTGATCGGGAGCGGATCGATACCGGGACTGGCGAGCCGGGGGCGCACCCCCGGCTCGCTTCGTTTCACGACGGGGCGAACCTCACAGCCGTCCCGCCGCGGCAGCGTCGAGCAGCCAGGTCACCGTCCCGGCCGTCGGCCGGATGCCGGCGGCCGGGTACCGCATCGGGTCGCCCCCGTCGCCGAGCACCTTCGCCACGATCTCGGCCTTGCCCGCCCCGCCGACGAGGAAGACGGCGTGCCGGCAGGCGTTCGCCGTCGCGAACGTCAGCGTGACGCGATCGACCGGCGGCGGCAGGACGCCCGGTGGGCTCCAGGTCGCGACGCCGGTCGCGGTCAGGGCCGGCTTGCCCGGGAAGAGCGACAGCGTGTGGCCGTCGTCGCCGAGGCCGAGCAGGAGCAGGTCGAAGACCACCGCGCCGCCGAAGGCGTCTGTCAGCGTCCGTTCGTACGCCGCGGCGGCCTCCTGGACCGTCGGCAGGTCCGTCGGTACCGGGAAGACGGTCGCCGGCACGGCGTCGAGCAGCGCGCGGCGGGCCATGCCGACGTTGCTGCGCGGGTCGTCGGCAGGGACGAATCGCTCGTCGCCGAAGAAGAGCCGGCACCGGCCCCAGTCGATGCGTGGGTCGGCGGCGAGGAGGCGGTACGTCCGCTCCGGCGTCGAGCCGCCGGCCAGCGCGACGTCGAAGCGGCCCCGCGCGGTGATCGCCTCAGCGGCGAGCGTCACGAACACCTCGGCGGCCCGCTGGGCGAGCGCGTCCGGGGTCGGCAGGATCTCCACGGTCGGCGGCATCGTCCCCTCCTCTCCCGTCACCGGGTGGCGAGCAGCGCCTGGAGCGCCCAGGCCGTCGTCGCGGTGCGCTGGGCGTTGCTCTCCGCGCCGGCCGGGCGCGTCGTCGGCTTCCAGGTGCCGTCTTCCTCCTGCCACGACGCGAGGGCGGCCCGGCCGCGGCGGATCATCGCCCGCCGGTCGTCGGTCGGCTCCAGGCCGGCGAGGGCGAGCAGGACGAGGGCCGTGTCGAACGGCTCGGTCGGCACGCGGGCGTACGGCCCCCAGCCGCCGTCGCGCGCCTCGCCGCTACGGATCACCTCCAGACAGACCTCGCGCTGCTTGCGGGCCGGCTCGTCGTCGTCGCGGCCGAGGCCGAGCAGGACCGCCGCCGCCTGGTAGACGTTTTCGACCTTCGCCTTGCGCAGCCACCCCTGCGCCTTGCGAATCGCCTCGGTGTACCCCGCGGCGTCGGCGGCCCTCAACGTCCGGATCGCGAGGCTCGTCGCGAGGGGTCGGCCGTGCGTCGCCGGGGTGCCAGGCGTCTCGTCGTCGTCGGCCTTCCACGAGCCGTCCGCTTGTTGCAACGCCGCGACGCGCTTGCCGGCCTCGACGAGCGGGGCGCGTTCCTTGACCCGGCCGAGTTCGACGGCGACGGCGACGGCGTGGGCGAACTGGAGGGTGGCGAGGTCCTTGTCGTTGAACGGTCCCTCGCCGCCGTTGTTGGCCCAGCCGGCGGGCTTGGCCAGCCAGGCGGTCGTCTCGGCGAGGGCGTCGTCGGACACCTTGAGCCCGGCGGCCGCGGCGCGGTACAGGGCCCGGGTCGCGTCGGCGTTGTGGTGGCAGGACGAGCAGCGGTTCTCCGTCCGCCACGCCTGGACGGCCGGGGCGAGGGCGGCGACAGCGCGCTCCTCCGGCGTCGGCGGGACCGCCAGCGACGCGATGAGGAGCAGGAGCGGCGACATGGCGAAACCTCCGTGAACCGGCCGGCCCGGGCAATTAGAATAGTATCCGGGTGTGTCGGGCCGTCCGCAAGGGAGCGGCCCGGGTTCCTTCACTTGGCCGAGGTCCGCCCATGTCGCGTCGCTGGATCGTGCCGGCCGTCTGCACCGCGCTGGGGGCGGTCGTCCTGCTCTTGGTCGTCCTGTTCCCGGACTGGTTCGCGCCGGGGCAGCACCTGCGGCGCTACCTGCCGATCCAGCTCGGGGCGGCCGGCCTCGCGTTCGGCATGTTGTGGTTCGGGGCGGTCGGGCCGCGTTACGTCTTCCCGGGCGGCCTGGCGTGCGGCCTGCTCACTTGCGCCGCGACGTCGGCGGTCCTGTCGATCCGCGACGCCGCCGACTGGGCGAGCTGGTTCTCGTCCGGCCTGACGAGCGGCCGGCTGGCGTATTACTTCGCGTCGGTCGTCTTCGCCGCGTCGATGCTGCTGACGGCGCGGCGGCTGCCGGAGCCGGGCTCGGCCGAGGCCCGGACGGCGCGGCAGAACGTCCTCTTCTATCAGTGGGCACTGTTCGCGACCGGCCTGGCCCTGCTCGGCCTCGGCTTCGCCCTCGTGCCGGATTCGCCGTACCTCCCGCTGCTCGCCTGGGCGATCTTCTTCGTCGTCGACGAGTGGAGCCTGCTCGAGCACTTCGTTATCTTCGGCGGCCAGCCGCTGCCGTGGCGGCATTTCTTCGTCGTCGTCGCGATCGATCTGGTCATCGCCGTCGCGTCGGTCCGGACGGCGCTCGACCTGCTCAACCTGAACGACCCGACGATGACCTGGGCCGTCCTCGGCCTGTTCGCCGCCCTGGCGGCCCTGATCGTCGGCGTCGCGGCGGTGCTGCTTTTTCGCCTCGCCTCGACCGAGGTGAAGCCGGTTTCGTAGACTACCGACCGGGAACGCCCCGAGCGGAGCTTCACCCATGATGCATCGTCGCGGCCTGTTCCAGTACGGCGGCCTGTCGCTGCTCTCAGCCGGGCTGCTGCGCGTCCTCGCCGCACGGGCCGAGGCGTCCGCCCCGACGCCGAAGGCGAAGGCGTGTATCCTCCTGTTCCAGGTCGGCGGGCCGTACCAGGCCGAGACGTTCGACCCGAAGCCGGACGCCCCGGCCGAGGTGCGCGGCCTGTTCAAGCCGGCCGCGACGAAGGTGCCCGGCCTCCGCGTCACCGAGGCCCTGCCGCGCGTCGCCGACCACGCCGACAAGCTCACCATCCTCCGCGGCGTCAACCACACCATCCGCTGCCACAACCCGGCCATCTACTGCACCCTCGTCGGCCGCGAGGCGACCGACCCGATGGCCGTCTCGAACCGCACCGCCGCCAAGCGCACCGACCACCCGCACTTCGCGTCCGTCGTCGCGAAGCTCCGGCCGCCGAAGACCGCCATGCCGTTCCACGTCATCCTGCCGGACACGACGAACAACGGCCCGTCGAAATCCCCCGGCCTGCTCGGCGGCTACCTCGGGGCGGCGTACGACCCGTTCGTCCTCGAGGCCGACCCGAACGATCCCGGCTTCCGCGTCGAGGGCCTCGCCGCCGACGGCGACGAGCTGGCCGGCCGGCGGTCCCTGCTCGACCGGGTCGATCGCGACCGGCGGACGCTCGAACGTACCGTCCCGGTCGAGTCCATGGACACGCTCTACCAGCGGGCGTTCGCCATGCTGACGGCCCCCGAGTCGCGCGCCGCGTTCGACATCGCCAAGGAGCCGGCCAAGATCCGCGATCGGTACGGCCGGCACTCGCAGGGCCAGTGCGCCCTGCTCGCCCGCCGGCTCGTCGAGGCCGGGGTGCCGTTCGTGTCGGTCTTCTCGCACGTCGACGTGGACAAGGGTAGCTGGGACACGCACCAGAAGCACAACGAGCGCGTCACGGAGCAACTCCTGCCGCCGGCCGACCAGTCGTTCAGCGCCCTGCTCGAAGACCTGCACGGGCGCGGCCTGCTGGATTCGACGCTGGTGATCTGGATGGGCGAGTTCGGCCGGACGCCGCGCATGGGCGTCACCGTGTCGAACAACACGAACAACGTCGGCGGCCGCGACCACTGGTGCAACTGCTACTCGGTCGTCCTCGCCGGCGGCGGCGTCAAGGGCGGCCAGGTCATCGGCTCGTCGGACGCCGTCGCAGCGTACCCGAAGGAACGGCCGGTCCACGTCAGCGACCTGTCGGCGACGATCTTCCACCTGCTCGGCGTCGACCCGCGCGCCCAGCTCTGGGACATCCAGGGCCAGTTCCGCACCATCTGCGACGGCAACCCGGTCCTGGAAGCACTTTGATAAAATAGGAAAATTAGGCTGTTGTCTCAGCCGCCGATCCCGGCTACTCTCTTCTCCACGTTACCGTCGCAAGGATAGTTGGGGACTCCCGGCCCCTTGCGACAACCATCGGCTTGGTGCGTTAGCCCGACCCTTGCCAGGCTCCCCGCGTGAGCAGCGAGGCCACGGCCCTGGCGATTCCATTCATTTTCCGTGGCGGGTCGTCCGCAGGACAGACACCCGCGGCGGGATGACATCTGGGGATGCAACGGACTGCGGGCGAAGAGGAGACGGTTCATGTTCGCGCACTTGCTTCGTCGGCTTTATCGCTTCATCGTCCCCGAGCGTGGGTGCGACAACCGGACCCCGGTCGAGCGCCTGACGGAGCAGCCGCTGCCGCCGCAGGTCGAGCCGCTCGAAGACCGCCTCGTCCCGGCCGTGTCCGCCTCGTTCGCCGCCGGCGTCCTGACCGTCTCCAGCGACGCCGCGAGCGACCTCATCCTGATCGGCGACATCGGCGGAAGCATCTACGTCTCCAATGGCACCAGCGCCATCGCCATCACCGGCGGGTCGCCGACCACCGCGAACACGACCCAGATCAACATCTTCACCAACGGCGGCGACGACACCGTCTACGCCCAGGTTGACCTCGCCGACGCCGCCGCCCTGGTGGTCATGTCCGGCTCGACCGGCAACGACATCTTGACCCAGGCCGGGGCGGACGCCGCCCAACTCTACGGCGACGACGGCAACGACTTCCTGACCGGCGGGTCGTCTAACGACCTCCTCTTCGGCGGGGCGGGCGACGACAGCGCCCTGGCCGGGTCCGGGAACGACTACGCCGAGGGCGGCCTCGGGATCGACGTCCTGACCGGCGAGGACGGCAACGACAGCCTCGCCGGCCAGGCCGGCAGCGACTCGATCGACGGCGGCATCGGCACCGACCTCGCCGACGGCGGCGACGGGATCGACTCGCTCTATGGGGCGGCCGGTAGCGACACCCTCCTCGGCGGGGCCGACGCCGACACGATCGACGGCAACGGCGACGCCGACCGGCTCGAAGGCGGCCTCGGCGACGACAGCATCCTCGGCAACCTCGGCGACGACACCATTCAGGGCGACGCCGGCAACGACACCCTCGACGGCGGCGTCGGCAACGACAGCGCCAGCGGCGACGACGGCCTGGACACGCTGACTGGCGGCGTGGGGGCCGACACGCTCGCCGGCGGGGCCGGCAACGACAGCATCGATGGCGGCGACGACGGCGACAGCCTCGCCGGCGACGACGGCAACGACACGATCGACGGCGGCCTTGGCAACGACAGCGCCAGCGGCGGCCTCGGGGCCGACACCATCTCCGGCGGGGCCGGGCTGGACACGCTCGCCGGTGACGCCGGCGCGGACACGATCAGCGGCGGGGCGGATAACGACTCGCTCGACGGCGGCGACGACGGCGACAGTGTCGTCGGCCTCGACGGCGACGACACCCTCGACGGCGGGACCGGCAACGACACCGTCGCTGGCGGCGTCGGGGCCGACAGCGCCAGTGGCGGGGCCGGCAACGACACCGTGACCGGCGACGTCGGGGCGGACACCCTGGCCGGCGGCGCGGGCGATGACAGCGTCGATGGCGGCGACGACAACGACAGCCTCCTCGGCGACGACGGCAACGACACGATCGCCGGCGGCCTCGGCAACGACCGGGCCGGCGGCGGCGTCGGCAACGACAGCATCGGCGGCGGGGCGGGCCTCGACACCCTCGGCGGCGACGGCGGGGCGGACACGATCGCCGGCGGGACCGACAACGACTCCGTCTCCGGCGGCGACGACAACGACAGCCTCGCCGGCGAGGACGGCATCGACACGGTCGATGGCGGCGCGGGCAACGACAGCGCCACGGGCGGCGCGGGCACCGACAGCCTGATCGGCGGGGCCGGCAACGACACGCTCCTCGGCGAAGCCGACGCCGACACGATCAACGGCGGGGCGGACGACGACAGCCTCGACGGCGGCGACGCCGCCGACAGCCTGGTCGGCGACGCCGGTAACGACACGATCGCCGGCGGGGCCGACGCCGACAGCGTCGATGCCGGCGACGGCAACGACAGCGTCTCTGGCCAGGACGGCAACGACAGCATCACGACCGGGACCGGTGACGACACCGCCTCCGGCGGCCTCGGCGACGACCGCATCGGTGCCGGAACGGGCAACGATAGCGTCACCGGCGACGCCGGCGCGGACACCCTGTCGGGCGACGCCGGGGCGGACACGCTCAGCGGCGGGGCGGACAATGACTCGCTCGACGGCGGCGACGACAACGACACCCTCGCCGGCGACGACGGCAACGACACCGTCTTCGGCTCGGTCGGCAACGACAGCGCCAGCGGCGGGCTCGGCAACGACAGCATCCTCGGCGGGGCCGGCATCGACACGCTGCTGGGCGACGAGGGCAACGACTCCGTCTTCGGCGGGGCCGACAACGACAGCGTCGCCGGCGGGCTCGGCGACGACAGCCTCTCTGGCGGGACCGGCGACGACATCCTCGACGGCGGCGACGGTGCCGACACGATCCACGGCGACGAGGGCAACGACTCCGCCGTCGGCGGGGCCGGCAACGACCTCGTCCTCGGCAGCGTCGGCAACGACACGATCCGCGGCGGGGCCGGGGCGGACACCCTTTCCGGCGGGGCCGACAACGACAACATCGCCGGCGAGGACGGCAACGACCAGGTCTTCGGCGACGACGGCAACGACACCCTCGACGGGACGGCCGGCGACGACACCGTCGATGGCGGGGCCGGCAACGACAACATGTTCGGCGGCGTCGGCAACGACACGATGCTCGGCGGCACCGGCAACGACACGATGGCCGCCTTCGACGGCAACGACTCGGTCGATGGCGGCGACGGCGACGACCGACTCGCCGGCGAGGCCGGCGACGACACCCTCCTCGGCGGGACCGGTGCCGACGACGTCAACGGCGGCGAGGGCAACGACTCCATCGACGGCGGGGCCGACAACGACTTCATCCATTCCGATGGCGGCAATGACACCGTCCTCGGCGGGACCGGCGACGACCACATCGGCGGCGGCGAGGGCGACGACACCATCGACGCTGGCGACGGCAACGACGACGTCCACGCCGACGGCGGCAACGACACCGTCGCCGGCGGGGTCGGCGACGACACCGTCTCCGGCAACGCCGGCAACGACTCCGTCCTCCTCGGCGACGGGAACGACCTGGGCTTCGGCGACGACGGCGACGACACCCTCGACGGCGGCCTCGGCAACGACGCGATCTCCGGCGGCTCCGGCAACGACTCCGTCACCGGCGCGGCCGGCGACGACACCCTGACGGGCGACGCCGGCGACGACACCGCCGACGGCGGGATCGGCAACGACTCGATCGACGGCGGCGTCGGCAACGACAGCCTCGCCGGCGGGGACGGCGACGACACCGTCGAGGCCGGGGCCGGCAACGACACCGCCACCGGCGGGCTCGGGGCGGACAGCCTCCTCGGCAACGCCGGCAACGACTCCCTCGACGGCGGGGCCGGCGGCGACACGATCAGCGCCGGCGACGGCAACGACACCGCCCTCGGCCAGGACGGCGACGACTCGATCACCGGCGGCCTCGGCACCGACAGCGTCGATGGCGGGGCGAACAACGACACCATCCTGGGCGAGGACGGCAACGACACCCTCGCCGGCGGGTCCGGCGACGACAGCGTCGAGGGCGGCCTCAACCTCGACAGCATCCTCGGCGGCGACGGCAGCGACACGCTCAACGGCGGCGACGGCGTCGATACGATCGACGGCGGGGCCGGCGACGACAGCGTCTCCGGCAACCTCGGCAACGACAGCCTCGCCGGCGGCCTCGGCAACGACACCCTCGACGGCGGGGACGGCAACGACAGCGCCGACGGCGGCGACGGCAACGACGAGCTGTTCGGCCAGGCCGGCCTCGACACCCTGCTCGGCGGTGCCGGCAACGACACCCTCTTCGGCGGTGCCGGCGGCGACAGCGCTGACGGCGGGGCCGACAACGACGAGGTCAACGGCGGCGACGGCAACGACACCCTCGCCGGCGGCGACGGCCTCGACACCCTCTTCGGCGGGCTCGGCAGCGACAGCATGGACGGCGGGGCCGGCAACGACGAGGCGAACGGCGAGGCCGGCAACGACACGATCACCGGCGGGGCCGGGGCCGACACCCTCTTCGGCGGCGACAACAACGACAGCGTCTCCGGCGACGACGGCGACGACGAGATCGACGGCGGGGCCGGCCAGGACACCCTCCTCGGCGGCCTCGGCACCGACACGATCGACGGCGGCGTCGGCAACGACTCCGTCCTCGCCGGCGGCGGGAACGACTCGGTGACTGGCGGCGAGGGCAACGACACCCTCGCCGGCGACGACGGCGACGACACCATCCTCGGCGGGGACGACAACGACTCGCTCCTGGGCGGGGCCGGCAACGACACCCTCGACGGCGGCCTCGGCAACGACGCGGCCGACGGCGGGGCCGGGACCGACAGCGTCCTTGGTCAGGAAGGCAACGACACGCTCCTCGGCGGCGACGACGCCGACACGATCCTCGGCGCGGCGGGCGACGACAGCGCCAGCGGCGGGGCCGGCGACGACACCATCTCCGGCGGGGACGGCAACGACACCCTGGCCGGCGACGCCGGCAACGACACGATCGCCGGCGGGCTGGACGACGACTCGCTCCTCGGCGGCGACGACAACGACACCCTCGTCGGCGGCTTCGGCGACGACACCGTCGATGGCGGCGCCGGCAACGACAGCGTCCTCGGCAACTTCGGCAACGACAGCCTCCTCGGCGGCACGGGTCAGGACACCCTCCTCGGCGACGTCGGCAACGACACGGCCGACGGCGGGGCGGACAACGACACCATCTCCGGCGCGGACGGCGACGACAGCCTGGCCGGCGGTGCCGGCGACGACACCATCGACGGCGCGGCCGGCAACGACAGCGCCGCGGGCGGCGACGGCAACGACACCATCACGGGCGGGGCCGGGCTGGACACCCTGCTCGGGGACGCCGGGACCGATACCATCAGCGGCGGGACCGAGAACGACAGCATCGACGGCGGCGACGACGCCGACAGCGTCTCCGGCGACGCCGGCGACGACACCGTCGGCGGCGGGGCCGGCAACGACAGCGTCTTCGGCAACGCCGGCAACGACAGCCTCCTCGGCGGGGCCGGCCTCGACACCCTCCTCGGCGACGTCGGCAACGACACCATCGACGGCGGGTCCGACAACGACAGCATCTCCGGCGCGGACGGCGACGACAGCCTGGCCGGCGGTGCCGGCGACGACACCATCGACGGCGCGGCCGGCAACGACAGCGCCGCGGGCGGCGACGGCAACGACACCATTTCCGGCGGGGCCGGGCTCGACACCCTGGCCGGCGACGGCGGCAACGACACGATCAGCGGCGGGGCCGACAACGACACCATCTCCGGCGGGGCGGACAACGACTCCCTCGCCGGCGACGACGGCGACGACACGATCTTCGCCGGGGCCGGCGACGACACCGCCGCCGGCGGGCTCGGCACCGACCTGATCAACGGCGAGGCCGGCAACGACAGCATCGACGGCCAGGACGGCAACGACTTCCTGTTCGGCGAGGGCGGGATCGACACCCTGATCGGCGGCACGGGGGCCGACAGCCTCCGCGGCGGCGACGACGGCGACAGCCTCGACGGCGGGGCCGGCACCGACACGATCGCCGGCGAGGCGGGCGACGACACCGCCTTCGGCGGGGCCGACAACGACACGGTCCTCGGCGGCGACGGCAACGACATCCTCGAGGGCGGCGACGGCAACGACTCCATCAACGGCGAGGCCGGCAACGACAGCGCCTCGGGCGGCCTCGGGAACGACTCCGTCAACGGCGCGGCCGGCAACGACACGCTCCTCGGCGACGCCGGGGCGGACACGATCGTCGGCGGGACCGAGAACGACTCGATCGACGGCGGCGACGACGCCGACAGCCTCGCCGGCGAGGACGGCGACGACACCGTCGGCGGCGGCACCGGCAACGACAGCGTCCTCGGCAACGCCGGCAACGACAGCCTCCTCGGCGGGGCCGGCCTCGACACCCTCCTCGGCGACGTCGGCAACGACACGATCAGCGGCGGGGCCGACAACGACAGCGTCTCCGGTGGGGCCGACAACGACAGCCTCGCCGGCGACGACGGCAACGACACGATCGACGGCGGGGCCGGCAACGACAGCGCCAGCGGCGGCGTCGGTAACGACACCATCACCGGCGGGGCGGGCCTCGACACGCTCCTCGGCGACGCGGGGACCGACACGATCAGCGGCGGGACCGAGAACGACACCATCGACGGCGGGGCCGACAACGACACCCTCGCCGGCGAGGACGGCGACGACACCGTCGGCGGCGGGGCGGGCAACGACAGCGTCCTCGGCAACGCCGGCAACGACAGCCTCCTCGGCGGGGCCGGTGTCGATACCCTCCTCGGCGACGCCGGCAACGACACGGCCGACGGCGGGGCGGACAACGACCTCGTCTTCGGCGAGGCCGATAACGACAGCCTCGCCGGCGGCGACGGCAACGACCTGATCTTTGGCGGCTCGGGCAACGACAGCGTCGTCGGCGGGGCCGGAGCCGACACGCTGCAGGGCGACGTCGGGGCCGACACGCTCGACGGCGGGGCCGACAACGACACCCTCCTCGGCGGCGACGACGCCGACAGCCTACAAGGCGGCGACGGCGCCGACACGCTCGACGGCGGCCTCGGCAACGACAGCGCCAGCGGCGGGATCGGCAACGACTCGCTCCTCGGCGGGGCCGGCCTCGACACGCTCCTCGGCGACGCGGGGACCGACACGATCGCCGGCGGGACGGAGAACGACTCGATCGACGGCGGGGCCGACAACGACAGCCTCGCCGGCGACGCCGGCGACGACACCGTCGGCGGCGGCACCGGCAACGACAGCGTCCTCGGCAACGCCGGCAACGACAGCCTCCTCGGCGGGGCCGGCCTCGACACCCTCCTCGGCGACGTCGGCAGCGACACGATCGCCGGCGGGGCCGACAACGACTCGATCAGCGGCGGCGACGACGGCGACTCCCTCGCCGGCGACGACGGCAACGACACGGTCGACGGCGGGGCGGGCAACGACAGCGCCAGCGGCGGCCTCGGCGCGGACAGCCTGACCGGCGGTGCGGGCGTCGACACCCTCCTCGGCGACGCCGGCAACGACACCCTCGACGGCGGGGCCGACAACGACAGCCTCTTCGGCGGCGACGACAACGACAGCCTCCTCGGCGGCGACGGCGACGACACCCTCGCCGGCGGCCTCGGCAACGACGTCGCCGCGGGCGGCACCGGCAACGACAGCGTCGCCGGCTGGGCCGGCCTCGACACCCTCTCCGGCGACGCCGGGGCCGACACCCTCGCCGGCGACGAGGACGCCGACAGCCTCGCCGGCGGCGACGACGGCGACAGCCTCGTCGGCGGCACCGGCGACGACACCCTCGCCGGCGGGGCCGGCAACGACACCCTCGTCGGCGCGTCCGGCAACGACAGCGCCACCGGCGACGCCGGGGCGGACAACCTCTTCGGCGACGCCGGGGCGGACACCCTCGACGGCGGGGCGGACGGCGACACCCTCCTCGGCGGCGACGACGCCGACAGCCTCCTCGGCCAGGCGGGCAACGACACCCTCATCGGCAACGGCGGCAACGACACGGCCGACGGCGGGGACGGCAACGACTACGCCGAGGGCAACGACGGCGACGACTCCCTCCTCGGCCAGGCCGGCACCGACGAGCTCCTCGGCGGCGTCGGCAACGACACGGCCGACGGCGGGGCCGACTTCGACCGCGTCTACGGCGGCGACGGCGACGACTCCCTCCTCGGCGGGACCGGGGGCGACTCCGTCTTCGGCGAGGCGGGGGCGGACCGGCTCTTCGGCGGCGACGACAACGACACCGTCCTCGGCGGGGCCGGGGCGGACTACCTCGAGGACGGGGCCGGCAACGACCTGATGTTCGGTGAGGGCGACAACGACACCCTCGTCGGCGGCGACGGGACCGACACCCTCGTCGGCGGCACCGGCGACGACTCGGTCACGGACTCGGCCGGGGCGCTCAACCAGCTGTTCGGCGAGGACGGCAACGACACCCTGGTGAGCGGGGCCGGGGGGGACACCCTCGTCGCCGGGGCGGGCAACGACTCGGTCGACGGCCAGGGCGGCAACGACTACATCTTCGGCCAGGGGGGCGACGACACCCTCCACGGCGGCGACGGGGACGACTCGATCGGCGGCTCCGGCGGCAACGACTCCATCCTGGGCGGCGACGGCGCGGACCTCCTCCTCGGCGAGGGCGAGGTCGGCGACACCACCGCCGCCGGCAACGACACGATCCTCGGCGGGGCCGGCAACGACCAGATCCAGGGCAACGACGGGGCGGACTCGCTGATCGGCGGGGCCGGCAACGACACGCTGTACCAGAACGACGGCGGCAACGCCGGCGACGGGGACGCCGACACCCTCGACGCGGCGGACGGCGAGGGCGACTCGGTGTTCAACAACGCCGCCGACCTGGACAGCCTCCTGATCGACGCCGGCCTCGACACGGTCATCACGAGCTGACCGCGCCCGGGACCGGCGGGTGGCACGCCGGTCCCCCCTGATCCCGGCCCGATTCGGCGGCCGGCACCCCCGTTCATTTCGGGGGTGCCGGCCGCCTTCGTTTCGGCACCGCTGGTCCGCTTCGGGCCGACTTTAGCGACGGCGGCGACCCGGGAGGCTGCGAATCGTGGGCGGAATGAGTTGAATTGTCGCCCCGCCGGGCCGTACTACTATTTATATCTCCCCGCAAGATGCCCCCGTTCGTTGGAGCCGCGGGCCGCGCCACGCCGCGCGACGCGTCCCTCCCCGTCGCTTCGTGGAACCGTCGTGACCGTCGAAAGGGCCCGCTCATGTTTGCCCGCTGGCTTCGTCGATTGTACCGCTTCGTCGTCCCGGCCCGCGGCCGCGACAACCGCACCCCGGTCGAGCGCCTGACCGAGCGGCGGCTCGTGCCGCGGGTCGAGCCGCTCGAGGACCGCGTCGTACCGGTTGTGTCCGCCGCGTTCGCCGCCGGCGTACTGACCGTCGCCAGCGACGGCGCGAGCGACCTCATCCTGATCGGCCAGATCGCCGGCAGCATCTACGTCTCGAACGGCACGAGCGCCGTCGCCGTCGTCGGCGGGTCGCCGACCACGGCGAACACGACGCAGATCAACGTCTTCACCGACGCCGGCGACGACACCGTCTACGTCGCGGTCGATCTCGCCGCCGCCGCCGCCCTGGTGGTGATGTCCGGCGCGGCCGGGAACGACGTCCTGACCCAGGCCGGGGCGGACGCCGCCCAGCTCTACGGCGACGACGGGAACGACTTCCTCACCGGCGGGTCGTCTAACGACCTCCTCTTCGGCGGGGCCGGCGACGACTCCGCCCTGGCCGGGGCCGGCAACGACTACGCCGAGGGCGGCGGCGGGATCGACGTCCTGACCGGCGAGGACGGCGACGATAGCCTCGCCGGCCAGGCCGGCAGCGACAGCCTCGCCGCCGGCGGCGGGGCCGACCTGGCCGACGGCGGCGACGGCACGGACTGGGTCTACGGCGACCTGGGCGGCGACTCGCTCCTCGGCGGGGCGGACGCCGACACGCTCGACGGCAGCGGCGACGCCGACCGGCTCGACGGCGGCCTCGGCGACGACAGCATCGTCGGCGACCTCGGCGACGACACCCTCCTCGGCGACGGCGGGGCGGACATCCTGCTCGGCGGCGTCGGCAACGACAGCGCCTCCGGCGGCGACGGCCTCGACACCCTGCACGGCGAAGCCGGGGCCGACACGCTCGACGGCGGGGCGGACGGCGACAGCGTCGCCGGCGGCGACGACGGCGACAGCCTCCTCGGCGGCGACGGCGACGACACCCTCGCCGGCGGCCTCGGCAACGACGCCGTCGCCGGCGGCCTCGGGGCCGACAGCGTCGCCGGCGGGGCCGGAGCCGACACGCTGGCCGGCGACGCCGGGGCGGACACCCTCGACGGCGGGACCGAGAATGACAGCGTCGCCGGCGGCGACGACGCCGACAGCCTCGTCGGCCAGGCCGGCGACGACACCCTCGCCGGCGGGGCCGGCAACGACTCCCTCGCCGGCGGCGACGACAACGACTCGCTCGCCGGCGACGACGGCAACGACACGGTCGATGGCGGTGCCGGCAACGACCACGTCAACGGCAACGCCGGCACCGACAGCCTCCTCGGCGGGGCGGGCATCGACACCCTCCTCGGCGACGCCGGCGACGACACGATCGGGGGCGGGGCCGGCAACGACAGCGCTACCGGCGGGCTCGGCAACGACCTCCTCACCGGCGGCGACGGCGACGACACCCTCTCCGGCGACGCCGGCAACGACACCGCTCAGGGCGGCCTCGGGACGGACAGCGTCCTGGGCGGCACCGGGACGGACAGCCTCCTCGGCGAGGCCGGCAACGACACGATCCTGGGCGGCGACGACGCCGACACGATCGACGGCGGCACCGAGAACGACACCATCGACGCCGGGGCGGCGGCGGACAGCGTCCTGGGCGGCGCGGGCGTCGATACCCTGTCGGGCGAAGTCGGCAACGACACGATGGACGGCGGGGCAGACAACGACACCATCAGCGGCGGCGACGACGGCGACTCCCTCGCCGGCGACGCCGGCGACGACACGGTCGACGGCGGGGCCGGCAACGACTCCCTCGCCGGCGGCCTCGGCAACGACACCATCACGGGCGGGGCCGGCACCGACACCCTGGTCGGCGACGCCGGGAACGACACCCTCGCCGGCGGGGCCGACAACGACAGCCTCTTCGGCGACGACGACGCCGACAGCCTCCTCGGCGGCGACGGCGACGACACCCTCGCCGGCGGCCTCGGCAACGACGTCGCCGCCGGCGGCACCGGCAACGACAGCGTCGCCGGCTGGGCCGGCCTCGACACCCTCTCCGGCGACGCCGGGGCCGACACCCTCTCCGGTGACGAGGACGCCGACAGCCTCGCCGGCGGCGACGACGGCGACAGCCTCACCGGCGGGGCCGGCGACGACACCCTCGACGGCGGGGCCGGGAACGACTTCGCCGGCGGCGGGGCCGGGAACGACTCCGCCACCGGCGGGGCGGGTGCCGACTCCCTCTTCGGCGACGCCGGGGCGGACACCCTCGACGGCGGGGCCGACGGCGACACCCTCGCCGGCGGCGACGACGGCGACCGCCTCGTCGGCCAGGGGGGCAACGACTCCCTCTTCGGCCAGGGGGGCAACGACACGGTCGACGGCGGGGACGGCGCCGACTACGCCGAGGGCAACGACGGCGACGACTCCGTCCTCGGCCAGGCCGGCGCCGACCAGCTCCTCGGCGGCCTCGGCAACGACACGGCCGACGGCGGGGCGGACAACGACACCGTCTTCGGCGCGGACGGGGACGACAGCCTCCTCGGCGGGGCGGGGGGCGACTCCGTCTTCGGCGAGGCGGGGGCGGACCGGCTCTTCGGCGGCGACGACGACGACACCGTTCTCGGCGGGGCCGGGGCGGACTACTTCGAGGACGGGGCCGGCGACGACCTGCTCTTCGGCGAGGGGGACAACGACACCCTCGCCGGCGGGGACGGGACCGACACCCTCGCCGGCGGGGCCGGGGACGACTCGGTCACGGACTCGGCCGGGGCGCTCAACGAGCTGTTCGGCGAGGACGGGAACGACACCCTGGTCGGCGGGGCCGGGGGGGACACCCTCGTCGCCGGGGCGGGCAACGACTCGGCCGACGGCCAGGGCGGCAACGACCTCATCTGGGGCCAGGGGGGCGACGACACCCTCCACGGCGGCGACGGGGACGACACGATCGGCGGCTCCGGCGGCAACGACTCCATCCTCGGCGGCGACGGCGCGGACCTCCTCGGCGGCGAGTCCGAGGGCGGCGACACCACCCCGGCCGGCAACGACACGATCCAGGGCGGGGCCGGGGCCGACGCGATCTATGCGAATGACGGCCTGATCGATACCATCTACAACGACGCCGCCGACACGCGGGTCATCGACGGGATCGACGTGCTGATCTGAAACCCCGCTGACCCCGCCCGATCGGGGGAACCGCCGAGTGCGGCGGCCCCCTTCTCGGACCGGCCGGCCTCTCGTCGGGCCGGCCGGTCCGCGTCCTGTCCGGCTCGACCCCACCATCCGCTGCCGCCCCTCCGCGAGGGCAACCCCGCCCGTCCCGTCCCGTCGCCCCCCGCGGCCGTAGATCTGGCGAGGATGAGCAAGCGGGGCGGTTGCCTCCGCGCCGGGCGTGGGTAATCCTCTGGCAGATCCTACCCGACTCGACCAACCCCGCCTGCCGCGCGTCGTTCGCGAGGCGGCGATCTCCGCCCGCCTTCCAAAATCGCGCCAACCCGAAAGGTCGCGCCATGTTCCCGCGCTGGCTCCGTCGCCTGTACCGGTTCGTCCTCCCGACGCGCGGCACCGCCACCCCGCTGCAGAAGCTGCTCGCCGGGTCGCACCGCCCGGCGGTGGAAGAGCTCGAGGACCGGGCGGTCCCGGCGACGTCGGCGTCCTTCTCCGGCGGTGTGCTCAGCGTCTTCAACGACGCGGCGAGCGAGTTCGTCGTCGTCGGGGCGGTCGGCGGCCTGATCTACGTCTCCGACGCGGTCACCGCCCTGGCGATCGTCGGCGGGCCGCCCCCCCTCGCCGCCACGACCCAGGTCAACGTCTTTACCAACGAGGGCAACGACACCGTCCTGATCGACGCCTCGGTCGACCTGGGCCCGGCCGGGGCGCAGGTCGTCCTGGTCGGTGCGGACGGCAACGACGTCCTGACGCAGGCCGGCCCGGACGCGGCGTTCCTCTACGGCGACGCCGGGAACGACTTCCTCACCGGCGGGGCGGCGAACGACCTGATCTTCGCCGGCCTCGGGGCCGACAGCGTCATCGCCAACGGCGGGGCCGACTACGTCGATGGCGGCGACGGCGGCGACGTCCTCAACGGCAACGGCGGCAACGACAGCGTGGCGGCCGGGGCCGGCAACGACACGATCGACGGCGGCACCGAGAACGACCTCCTTGACGGCTACGACGGCAACGACTTCGTCGGCGGCGACGCCGGGGCGGACTCGGTCCTGGGCGGGGCCGGGGCGGACACCCTCCTCGGCGGGGCGGGCAACGACGCCCTCGGCGGCGGGGCGGACGGCGACGTCCTCAACGGCGAAGGCGGCGGCGACACGCTCCAGGGCGGCCTCGGCAACGACTCGCTCGTCGGCGGGGATGGCCAGGACGCGGCCGATTTCTCCGACGCGACCTCGGCCGTGACGGTCAACCTCGCCACCGGGGCGGCGACCGGCGGGGCGGGGGCCGACACGCTCAACACCGTCGAGGACGTCACCGGCTCCGCGTTTGCCGACAGCCTGCTCGGCGACTCGGTCGAAAACCTCCTCGCCGGAGGGGCCGGCAACGACACCCTCTCCGGCGGCGACGACGGCGACACGCTGCGCGGCGGCCTCGGCAACGACTTGCTCGACGGCGGGAACGGCTTCGACGTCGCCGACTACGCCGACGCGGTGGCCGGCGTGACGGTCAACCTGACGACCGGCTCCGCGACCGGCGGGGCCGGCAACGACACGCTCGCGAACGTCAACGACCTCGACGGGTCGCCGTTCGGCGACAGCCTGACCGGCGACGCGACGGACAACATCATCGACGGCGGGGCCGGCAACGACACGATCGCCGGCCTGGGCGACGACGACACCCTCGACGGCGGGGCCGGCAACGACTCGCTCCTCGGCGGGGCGAACGACGACGACCTCGAGGGCGACGACGGAGACGACACCCTCGACGGTGGGGCGAACGACGATACGATCGAGGGCGACGCCGGCAACGACTCGCTCCTCGGCGGGACGGAGGCCGACGACCTCGTCGGCGGCGACGGCAACGACACGATCGATGGCGGGGCCGGCAGCGACACCGCGGTGGGCGACGACGGCACCGACTCGCTCCTGGGCGGTGCCGACAACGACCAGCTGAGTGGCGGGGCCGGCAACGACACCGTCAACGGCAACGCCGGGGCGGACTTCCTCTCCGGCGACGTCGGCACCGACTCCCTCGCCGGCGGCGCGGACGCCGACGCCGACACGCTCAACGGCCTCGACGGCGTGTTCGACAACCTCGACACGTCCGCCGGCGACACGGCCATCCGGGATCAGTTCGACTCGCTCAGCTGATTGGGCCGATCAGCCTTCCGTGTGGCGACCACCCTCGGTCGCCTCCCTCCTCGCCTCCTCGTCCGGAATGCGTGCCGGCGTCCTCGGTTGCCCGCCCCTGCGGGATCCGGTACAGTACACATCTCGCCGCCCGCCCCCTGCCGCCGAGGCGCACCATGGCACGCGCGTTCCTCTCCCTCCTGACTCCGCTCCTGCTCGCCGCCCCGGCCGTCGCCGCGCCGCCGGCCGGCACGAAGGTCGATTACAACTTCCACGTCCGGCCGATCCTCTCCGACCGGTGCTTTTTCTGCCACGGCCCCGACGAGAAGACGCGCAAGGCCGACCTCCGCCTCGATGTCCGCGAGGCCGCCCTGGAGAGCAAGGCCATCGTCCCCGGCAAGCCGGACGAGAGCCCGCTCGTCGAGCGCATCTGCGCCGACGACGCGACGCGCATGCCGCCGAAGCGCACCAACCTCACCCTCTCCCCCGACGAGATCGCCACCCTCAAGCGCTGGGTCGCCGAGGGGGCCGAGTACAAGCCGCACTGGGCCCTGACGCCGCCGCCGGACAAGGTGCCGACCCCGGCCGTGGCCGACGCGAAATGGCCGCGATCGCGCCTCGACCACTTTGTCCTCGCCCGACTCGACGCGGAGAAGCTCAGGCCGTCGGCCGAGGCGAGCCGCGAGGACTGGCTGCGGCGTGTCACCTTCGACCTGACCGGCTTGCCGCCCACCCCGGACGAGACGGACGCCTTCCTCAAAGATGCGTCCGACAAGGCGCACGAGAAGGTGGTCGATCGCCTGCTCGCGTCGAAGCGTTACGGCGAGCGGATGGCGGTCGAATGGCTCGACATCGCCCGCTACGCCGACTCGTTCGGCTACCAGTCCGACGCCGACATGAACACCTGGCCGTACCGCGACTGGGTCATCGGCGCGTTCAACGACAACCTGAGCTACGACAAGTTCCTCACCTGGCAGCTCGCCGGCGACCGGCTGCCCGGCGCGTCGCGCGACCAGCGCCTGGCGACGGCGTTCAACCGGCTGCACCGCATGACGAACGAGGGCGGCAGCATCGCCGAGGAGTGGCGGCTCGAGTCGGTCGCCGACCGGGTCCACACGGCCGGGACGGCGTTCCTCGGCCTGACGTTCGAGTGCGCCCGCTGCCACGACCACAAGTTCGACGCGATCAGCCAGAAGGACTACTACGCCCTGTCGGCGTTCTTCAACAGCATCGACGAGTGGGGCACCTACGACAGCGCCGACTTCCGGCCGACGCCGACGCTCGGCCTGCCGACGCCCGCCCAGCGGCAGGCCCTCGCCGACCAGGCGCATGAGGTCGAGCGGAAGGAGATCGCCCGGACGCGCGCCTACGGTGAGCGCGACACGGCGTTCCGCCTCTGGCTCGCCCGCAACGACCACGAGCCGGTCCTCCCCGGCCTCGTCGGCTCGTATTCGCTCGACCGACCGGCGGAGGGGCAGGCGTTGGCGAACCGCGTCGAGAAGGGTAAGCCGGGAACGAACCCGGCGGCGAACGCCTTCGTGGCGGGCAAGGTCGGCCAGGCGATCCGCTTCAGCGGCGACGACGCGGCGACGTTCCCCGGCCCGCTCGGGGCGATGGAACGGCACCAGGCCTGGACGGTGTCGTTCTGGCTGCACCGGCCCGAGGCGCTCACGTCGGCGATCGTCTTCCACCGCATGGCCGGCACGGACACCGGCTTCCACGGCACGGAGTGCAGCCTCGACGACGGCCGGCTGCAGATCGCGCTGATCCGCTTCTGGCCGGGCAACGCCATCGCCATCCGCACGGCCGAGCCGCTGCCGGCCGACCGCTGGGTCCACGTCGCTGTCGCCTACGACGGCTCTTCGACCGCGGCCGGGCTCCATATCTGGGTGGACGGCAAGCGCGTCGGGTGCGACATCGTCCGCGACAGCCTGAACAAGAACCTCGCCGCCGGCGGCGACGGTCCGGCGTTCGGCTGGCGGATGCGGTCCAACGGCCTCAAGGGCGCGCTGCTCGACGAGGTCCACCTCGCCGACCGCCTGCTGAGTGACGTCGAGGTCGCCCACCTCTTCGACGGCAAGGCCCTGACGCGGGCGCTGGAGCGCAAGGACGCCGAGGCGCTCCGGCCGTACTACATGCTCGCTCTCGACCAGGAGGTGGCCAACGCCCTGGCCGAGTTGGCCGAGGCGCGCAAGAAGTGGTTCGCGACGGCGACGGCCGTCAACGAAATCATGACGATGGAGGAGACACGGACGCCCCGCCCGGCGTTCATCCTCAAGCGCGGCGAGTACGACGCGCCGAAGGACCGGCCCGTCGGCCGGGAGACGCCGGCCGCCCTGCCGCCGTTTCCGAAGGACGCGCCGCGCGACCGGCTCGGCCTGGCCAAGTGGCTGACGGAACCGGGCCACCCGCTGACGGCCCGCGTCGCGGTCAACCGGCTCTGGCAGCAGTTCTTCGGCCGGGGCATCGTCGCCACGTCGGACAACTTCGGCGTCCAGGGGGCGCTGCCGTCGCACCCGGAGCTGCTCGACGCCCTGGCGCGCGACTTCGTCGCCGACGGCTGGGACGTGAAGCGCTTCGTCAAGACGGTCGTCCTCTCCGCGACGTACCGGCAGCGCTCTGCCGCGTCGGCCGAGCTGCGCGAGCGCGACCCGGACAACGCCCTGTTGGCGCGCGGCCCGAGCCGGCGGCTGTCGGCCGAGATGCTCCGCGACGCGGCCCTGTTCTCCGGCGGCCTGCTCGTCGAGACGGTCGGAGGGCCGTCCGTCAAGCCGTACGCCCCGGGCGAGCTGTGGCAGTCGCTGAACTCGTTCCTGCCGAAGTACGTCGAGGACAAGGGCGACGGCCTCTACCGGCGGTCGATGTACACGTTCTGGCGACGGACCGCCCCGCCGCCGAATCTGCTCGCGTTCGACGCCGCCAACCGCGAGGTGTGCGTCGCTAGACGTCAGCAGACGAACACGCCGCTCCAGCCGCTGGTGCTGCTGAACGACCCGCAGTTCGTCGAGGCGGCCCGCGGCCTGGGCGAACGCCTGCTCCGCCGCGCGGGCAGCGATGCGGACAAGTTGTCGTGGGCGTTCCGCGTCGCGGCGACGCGCGCCCCGACCGAGCGGGAGGTCGCCCTGCTCGTAAAGGCGTACCAGGATCAGAAGGAGCGCTTCGCCAAGGACGAGGCGGCGGCGCGGAAGTACCTGTCGGTCGGCGAGAAGCCGATGGCGAAGGACCTGCCGCTGGCCGACCTCGCGGCGGCGAGTGTGGTCGCGAACGTGCTGCTCAACCTCGACGCGGCGCTAATGGTACGATAAGCAAAACAGGATTCACCACAGAGGCACAGAGAACACAGAGAAGACGAAGACAGAAAGCAGGGTTGGTCCTCTGTGAGGTCCGGCCCGCACCATCACGGCCTGGTCGCCGAGGGAGGGAAACAGAGGAGACAGAGGAAGAAGCGCCGCGAGGGCCTGGTGGTCGTGGATCAATCTCTCTGTTCCCTCTGTTTCCCTACCTGGTTCTTGTCTTTCTGTCTTCGGTCTTCTCTGTGCTCTCTGTGCCTCTGTGGTGAATCCGGTCTTCTGTCTTCGGTGTCGTCATGCCGTCCGCCGTCTGGACCATCCCGAACCAGCTCACCGTCGCCCGGTTCTTCCTGGCCCTGGGCCTGTTCGCCCTGATCGCCTTCGAGCAGTGGCCGTGGTGCCTCGCCGTCTTCGTCGTCGCCGCGTTCACCGACTGGCTCGACGGCTTCATCGCCCGCGTCTGGGACATGGGCAGCCCCCTGGGCCGCGTCCTCGACCCGCTCGTCGACAAGGTGCTCAACCTCGGGGCGTTCGTCTTCCTCTTGCCGCTCGGCACCCGCGAGGGCTGGCTGCTGCCGTGGATGGTGGCGCTCCTGGTCGTGCGCGAGCTGGCGGTCACCGGGCTGCGCGCCTCGCTGGAGGCGGCCGGGGCGAAGTTCGGGGCCGACTGGGCCGGCAAGGCGAAAATGGTCTTGCAGTGCCTCGCCCTGGCGGCGATCTTTATAGCCGCGATGGCCGGGTCGTGGGAGACCGCCCTGGCCCGCGACGTCCTCATCTGGGCGATGCTGGCGGCGACGCTGCTCAGCGGCTTGCAGTACCTGGCCAAGGCGGCGGCCCTGAGCCGCGTGGAGTGACCCCGATGTCCGCCCCCGATCCGCTCGGCTTTGCCATTGTTGGGTGTGGGATGATCGCCCGGTTCCACGTCCGCGCCCTGGCCGACATCCCCGGGACGAAGGTCACCGCCCTGGTCGACCGCCACCGCGGCACCGCCGAGAAGATGGCGGCCGAGTGCCAGCTCGACGGCATCCCCATCTGCACCGACCTGGCCGAGGCGCTGGCCCGGCCGGACGTCCACGGCGTCATCGTCTGCACGCCGAGCGGGGCGCACCGCGACCCGGCCGTCGAGGCGGCGAAGGCCGGCCGGCACGTCGTCGTCGAGAAGCCGCTCGAGATCTCGACCGAGCGCTGCGACGCGATCATCAACGCCTGCGAGAAGGGCGGCGTCCAGCTCTGCACGATCTTCCCGTCGCGCTTCGGCGACGCGAACGTCGCCCTGCGCAAGGCCGTCGCCGAGGGCCGGTTCGGCAAGCTCACCCTCGGCGAGACGACGTGCAAGTGGTGGCGCTCGCAGGCGTACTACGACGAGGGCGGCTGGAAGGGCACCCTCGCCCTCGACGGCGGCGGGGCGCTGATGAACCAGGCCATCCACCAGGTCGATCTGCTGCTGTGGATGATGGGCCCGGTGACGCACATCAGCGGCTTCACCGCCCTGCTGGCGCACCAGCGGATCGAGGTCGAGGACACCGCCGTCGCGTGCCTGCGCTTCGCCTCGGGGGCGCTCGGCGTCATCCAGGCGACGACGAGCGTCCACCCCGGCCTGCCGAAGACGATCGCGATCCACGGCGACCGTGGCACGGTCGTCATCGAGCAGGACGACCTCGTCCGGTGGGAATTCGTCGAGGAGAGGCCCGAGGACGCGGCGACGCGGGAGCGCTTCGCGGTCAAGACCGGCGCGTCGGGCGGCTCGGCCGACCCGAAGGCGATCTCGCACGTCGGCCACGCCCGCCAGCTGGCCGACTTCGTCGCGGCGATCCGGTCCGGCGGCCGGCCGCTCGTCGATGGCAAGGAGGGCCGCCGGGCGGTCGAGGTCATCCAGGCGATCTACCGCTCGGCGTCCACGGGACGGACGGTCGAGATCGGGGCGTGACCGCCCCCGCCCGGTTCGTCGGCTCACGGAGGAGCACGCATGGCCCGCAAGCGTTCGCCGGCGTTCGACTACGCCGTCTACGTCGTCGTCCGCCTCGTCGTCGCCGTGGTGCAGATGCTGCCCCGGCCGTGGGCGATGAAGGCAGCCGACGCCCTCGCCTGGCTCGCGTACCGCGTCGATCGCCGGCACCGACTCGTCGCCGACGACAACCTCCGCCACGCCTTCGGCGACCGCTACACGGCCGAGGAACGCGACCAGATCGTGCGGCGGGTCTACCGCCACTTCTGCCGGATGCTGGTCGAGATCGTCCAACTGCCGCGGCGGCTCAAGTCCGGCACGGTGCAGCGCATCGTCAACTTCAGCGCGGCGAAGCCGTTCCTGGAGGCGGCCCTGTCCGAACGGGTGCCGATGGTCGTGACCGGCCACTTCGGCAACTGGGAGGTGGCCGGGTTCCACGCCGGCCTGGTCGGCCTGCACATGTACCCGATCGCCCGGCCGCTCGACAACCCGTACGTCGATCGGTGGCTGCGCGACTTCCGCGAGCGGACTGGCCAGCAGGTCTTGACGAAGAACGACGACTACGAGCGGATCCAGGACGTGCTCCAGAACGGCGGCGTCGTCGCGGCGCTGTGCGACCAGGACGCCGGGCAGCGCGGCCAGTTCGTCGAGTTCTTCGGCCGACCGGCCTCGACCCACAAGGCGATCGCGCTGTTCAGCCTGGAGTACGACGTGCCGCTCCTCGTCCTGGCGATGGTCGTCGTCCCGGAGACGGACGGGTTCGAGTGCCTCATCGCCGACTATATCGACCCGCGCGACTACGCCGGCCGGCCGGACGCCGTCCCGGCGATCACGCAGCGGTTCACGACGGCACTGGAGGGCCTGGTGCGCGAACACCCGGAGCAGTACTTCTGGCTGCACCGCCGCTGGAAGAGCCAGCCGAAGGCGCGCGTCAAGCGGCAGGCGGCGTAGGCCGACGGCGGCGCAGACATCCGCCCAGCGCGACGGTCGCCAGGCCGAACAGCGCCAGGGTGGACGGCTCCGCGACGGCCGCGGGGGCAGGGCCGGGAGGGGCGTCGGTGTCGGTCAGGGCGAACGCCATCCCGCGGTGGCGGTTGGCCCCCGGGAGGACGGCCATCCAGCTCCCCGCCTCGCTGGGGCGGTAGCCGACGGTGTTGTCTCCGGTCTGGCTGAACTGCCAGGCCCAGGCCGAAGTCGTCGCCGGGTCGTTCTCGAGGATCGAGACCCAGAACGGCGTCCCGCCGGCCAGCGGCAACGGCGTGATCGCGGCCTGGTACGCGAGGATGCGGAGGCCCTGTTCATTGGTCAACCCGGTCAGGGCCCCCGTGACGCTGACCGACTGCTGATCCAGCAAGGCCCCGGGCTTGCCGGCGGCGTCGGCGAAGAAGCGGATCTGGAAGGTGACGTTCGCGGGGGCGATGCTGCTGTAGTAGATGCCGTACCACTGGACCCCGCTCACCGACGTCGGCGCGAGCAGGCTGAAGTTGTCGGCGATCTGCTGGGAGGTGAACGGGGAGGAAGGCAGGCTGTTCGGGCCGTTGCTGTCGTAGCCGAACTGCTCGCCCGGCACGCCCGTCAGCGGCTGCGAATAGATGACGCCGGCGTGAGCCGACCCGCCCCCCAGCAGCGCCAGGCAAAGCGCCGCCGGGGTGAACGCCGAGAACTTCATTCGACCGACTCCCGCTGCATGAAGCGGGTGTGGAAACAGCGGGCGCTCGGACTGGGAGACGCCAACCGCCTGTCAGGGTCTGGGGTGAAGTGAGTTTACATCCGCGCCCGAAGAACGCAACGGGAAACTGGGAAAGCCGTCGCATCCGCCGGGGTGTCCGTGCCCCGCTCAAATGGCTATGAAATCAGGATTCTTCCGCGCCTGTTACCCGGAGCCTGCGTTCATGGCCAAGATCAAGGTGAAGAACCCCGTCGTCGAGATGGACGGCGACGAGATGACGCGGATCATCTGGCAGAAGATCCGCGAGAAGCTCATCCTGCCATACCTCGACGTCGACCTGAAATACTTCGACCTCGGCATCGAGAGCCGCGACGCGACCGACGACAAGGTCACCTTCGACTCGGCCGAGGCGACGAAGACGTACGGCGTCGCGGTCAAGTGCGCGACGATCACCCCGGACGAGGCGCGCGTCAAGGAGTTCGGCCTCAGGCGGATGTACCCGTCGCCGAACGGCTCGATCCGCAACATCCTCAACGGCACCATCTTCCGCGAGCCGATCGTCTGCAAGAACGTGCCGCGCCTGGTCGGCCACTGGGACAAGCCGGTCGTCGTCGCCCGCCACGGCTTCGGCGACCAGTACAAGGCGAGCGAGATCCTGTTCGACCGCCCCGGCAAGGTGAAGCTCACCTTCACCCCGGCCGACGGCGGCCCGCCGGTCGAGAAGGAGGTCTTCCAGGCCCCCGGCGGCGGGGTCACCCTGGCGATGTACAACCTCGACGACTCGATCCGCGGCTTCGCCCGGGCGTGCTTCAACTACGCCCTCGGCCGCGACTACCCGGTCTACCTCTCGACGAAGAACACGATCCTGAAGGTCTACGACGGCAGGTTCAAGAACCTGTTCCAGGAGGTGTTCGACGCCGAGTTCAAGGCGGCGTTCGACGCCAAGAAACTCACCTACGAGCACCGCCTGATCGACGACATGGTCGCGTCGAACCTGAAGTGGTCCGGCGGCTACCTGTGGGCGTGCAAGAACTACGACGGCGACGTCCAGTCCGACACGGTCGCCCAGGGGTACGGCTCGCTCGGCCTGATGACGAGCGTGCTGATGAGCCCCGACGGCAAGACGGTCGAGGCGGAGGCGGCGCACGGCACGGTGACGCGCCACTACCGCGAGCACCAGAAGGGGAAGCCGACCTCGACGAACCCGATCGCGTCGATCTACGCCTGGACGCGCGGCCTGTACTACCGCGGCAAGATGGACGGCACGCCGGACGTGACGCGCTTCGCCGAGACGGTCGAGAAGGTCTGCACCGACCTGGTCGAGGCCGGCCAGATGACGAAGGACCTCGCCGTGCTGATCGGCCCCTCGACGCCGTACCTGACGACGGACCAGTACCTCGACGCGGTGGACGCGGAGCTGAGGAAGCGGATGGGGTGAGCCGCCCATGCCCGACGAGACGCAGCCCGGGCCGACCGTCTCTCTGACGCCCGACCCCGCGGCGACGACCGACCCCACCGCCCCGGCGTCGCCGGCCGGGCGCGACGCGCCGGACGTGCCCGGCTACGAGGTCGAGCGCGAACTCGGCCGGGGCGGCATGGGCGTCGTCTACCTCGCCCGGCAGACGGCCCTCAAGCGGCCGGTCGCCCTGAAGATGATCCGCGCCGCCCTGGCGACGGCGGCCGACCGGGCCCGCTTCCGGGCCGAGGCGGAGGCGGTCGCCCGGTTGCAGCACCCGGGCATCGTCCAGGTGTTCGAGGTCGGCGAGAGTCCGTCCGGTCCGTTCGTCGCCCTGGAGTACGTCGCCGGCGGCGGCCTCGACCAGCGCCTCAAGCGCGAGGCCCTCGACGTCGCCGTAGCCGCCCGGCTCGTCGAGGTGCTCGCCCGGGCGGTCCACGTCGCGCACACGGCCGGGGTCGTCCACCGCGACCTGAAGCCCGCGAACGTCCTCCTGACCGAGGCCGGCGAGCCGAAGGTGTCCGACTTCGGCCTGGCGAAGTTCCTCGACGACGCCGCCCCGGAACTGACGCGCGACGGGGCGATCCTCGGGACGCCGTCGTACATGGCCCCGGAGCAGGCCGCCGGCCGGGCGAAGGACGTCGGCCCGGCGGCCGACGTCTGGGCGCTCGGCGCGATCCTGTACGAGTGCCTGACCGGCCGGCCGCCGTTCAAGGGGGCGACGGTCCAGGAGACGCTGTCGCTGGTGTCCGGCGTCGATCCGGTCGCGCCGCGGCAGCTCCGGCCCGGCGTGCCGCGCGACCTGGAGACGGTCGCGCTGAAATGCCTCCGCAAGGAGGAGGCCCAGCGCTATGTTTCCGCGGAGGCCCTCGCCGACGACCTGCGCCGCTTCCAGGCCGGCGAGCCGATCCGCGCCCGGCCGGTCGGCGCGGTCGAACAGGCGGTCAAGTGGACGCGACGCAACCCGGCCGTCGCCGCCCTGCTCGCCGTGGTCGCCCTCGCCGTCGTCGCAGCCGGGGTCGCCGCCGTCCTCGTCAACCAACAACTCACCCACGATCGCGACTACGCCCGAAGCAAAGAGCGGGAGGCGAACGACGCCCTCGACGACTTCCGTCGCGCGTCGGAGCGCGAGCGCGAGGCCGCCGCGTCGTCGCTGCTCCAGCACCGGACAGCGCTCTACGGCCGGAACGTCGCCGACGCGTTCCGCGCCCTGCGCCAGCACCGCTCCGACGAGGCGGCCGTCGCCCTCGACGCCTGCGACGCCGACCTGCGCGGCTTCGAGTGGCGCATGCTCCGCGGCTATCTCGGCCGGAGCCCGGTCGTCCTGCCCGGGGAACACACCGCCGTCGCGCTGCACCCGGGCGGGGCGGTGTTCGCGTCGGCCGACCCGGCCGGCCGCGTGACCGTGCGCGACCTGCGCACCTTCGCCGTCGTCCGCACGCACCCGATGCTCGACGGCCGGGCCGCCCGCCTCGTCTACGACCCGACCGGCCGCCACCTCGCCGCGGTCGGGACCGGCGGCCTGGTCGTCGTCGCCGAGGCGGACACCGGCAAGGAGCTGTTCCGCCACGCCGCCCAGCAGGGGATCGAGAACACCGCCGCGTTCTCGCACGACGGCAAGGCTCTCGCCCACCCGGACGCGAAGCGCCGCGTCCGGGTCGTCGCCGTCCCGGACGGCAAGGAACTGCTCGTCAGCGACGACCTCGGCTGGTCGGTCAACGACGTCGCGTTCTTCCGCGGCGGGGAGCGGCTCCTCGCGATGGGCTCCAGCGACGACCGAATCGCGGTGGTCGACGCCCGCACGGGGAAGAAGCTCTACGCCCCCGGACGGTCGGCCCTGGCCGGGTTGACGTTTTCCTGCGCGGCCGACGGCGTCGGCAAACGGTTCGCCGTCAGCGACCTGGCGGCCCACCTGTGCGTCTTCGACCAGGCGGACGGCCGGCTCGCCTGGCAGGTCCAGATGCCGGGCGTCGACTGGGCGAAGCACCTGAAGTTCTCCGAGGACGGCGGCCTGCTGTACGCCCAGCGCGACAACGGCGGGATCTGGATCTACGACGCCGCGTCGGGCCGCGAGATCCGGGTCCTCAACGAGCCGGACAGCTTCTTCACCGCGAACCTGGAGGTCGACCGTACCGGCGACGTGATCCTCGTCGCGGGCAGCAAAGGGGCGAAGATCTGGCGTCTGGCCGAACCGCCGGAGCGCTACGCCCGGACGGAGAAGAGTCCGCGCGCGATCCGCGCCGCGGCGTTCACGCCGGACGGCGAGCTGCGCTACCGCACCGGCGACGGGGCGTTCGTCCGCGTCCGGGCGGCGACCGGGGAGGAACTCGGCCGGACGCCGGCGGACGGGGCCGCCTTCGCCCAGGAGGCGATGTCGCCGGACGGCTCCGCCTTCGCCGGCCTGTCGGCCGACGGGACGGTCCGCCTCCTGGCCCCGGCGACCGGCCGGGAGAGCGGGGCGCGGGTCGAGCCGGTCCCCGGCGGGGCGAGGGTCGCCTTCAGCCCGGACGGTACGCTGCTGGCGGTCGGCACGACGGACGGACGGGTCGTCGTCTTCGCCGCGGGGGACGGGGCGGTCCTGGCCCGGTTCGAGGGCGGCGGCAAGGGGATCGCCGGCCTGAGCTTCAGCCCGGACAACCGCCTCCTCGCCGCCGGGCCGTGGCGGGGCGGCGTCTCGGTCTGGGGCCTCGCCGACGGCGAGCAGTTCGTCCGCGCCCCGGTCGGCGACGGCCGGGACTGCCTTCCGCTCTTCCGGCCGGACGGCCGCCACCTCGCCCTGGCGTGTGCCGACGGCATCGTCCGCCTGGTCGAGGTCGGCTCCTGGCGCGAGGTCACCACGTTGCGGGGCCACGAGAACAGCGTCAGCCTGATCGCCTACGGACCGGACGGCAAGCGGCTCGCCACCTACGCCTCGAAGTCGGTCCGCCTGTGGGATGCCGACACCGGCCAGGAGTTGCTCGCCCTGCCCGGCGTCTGGCCGGAGTATTACGGCGGGCTGCTCTTCAGCCCGGACGGCGAGCGGTTCGCCGTCCTCCAGGGCCGGAAGATCCTCGTCTTCGACGGCACGAGATAGGGACGCGACGATGACCCACCCGGAAACGCTCCTGCGCGTGCTGCTCTACCTCAGCGCCGCCGCGACGCTGCTCGCCTTCCCGTGCGCCCTCCTTCCGGTCGCGTGGATGGACTGGACGCACCGGCAGCTCGGCCTGGGCGAGCTGCCGGCGACGCCGATCGTGATCTACATGGCCCGGTCGCTGTCGCTGATGTACGGGATGCACGGCGTGCTGATGCTCGTCCTGGCCGGCGACGTGCGGCGCTACGTGCCGCTGATCCGCGTCCTCGCCCCGCTCATGGCCGGCTTCGGCGTGGCGATGACGCTCGTCGACTGGGACGCCGGCCTGCCGTGGTACTGGACCGCCGCCGAGGGGCCGTCGATCGCCCTCTTCTACGGCGTGATGACCTGGGCCGCCGGCCGGGTGCCTCCCGAGCCGTCGGCCCGGGGGGCCGCCTGACCGTGTTCACCCCGCTTTGCGATGTTTTTCCAGCGAGCCGCCCAGGGCCCACTTCAGGCCGCGCAGGAAGATCTGCCGGCAGACCGCGTTCGTCGCCAGCTCCTTCGCGTCGTAGCGCGTGTAGAAGACGCGGCCCTTCGTCCGGGCGTTCTCACGCACCCACGTGTGCGGCATCATGTCACCCGGCAGGCCGGACGTCAGCAGCACCGTCACGTCGGCCGCCACCTCGGTGTACTTGTACGACCCGCTCGCCGGCCGCGGCGGTTCGAGGCCCTTCAGGATCGGGTGGTCCAGCGCCCCGCGCGTCGGCTCGATCGTCAGGACCGGGTCCTTGTCGAGCAGGTGGTGACCGCCGTACTTCGCCCCGAACACCTCCTGATCGACGACGAGCCAGTTCTGGAAGACGTGGCTCGCGGCCCGGTAGCCGACGAACGGCTTGCCGGCGTCGAGGAACTTCTTGAAGTGGCCGAGCTGCGCCTCGCTCGAGAACGTCCGCTTCGCCGCGGAGCCGACCCACACGTCGGCCGTTGCCAATTGCTCCAGGCCGACGACGTTGTCCTCGTCCGCCTTCTCGCCGTCGCGACGCGGCTTCTGGCCGCCGGTGAGCACCTTGACGGCGTACTCCTTGTCGAGGTCCTTGCGGACCTCGGCCAGGTCGCCGCCGAACAGGAGCAGCGTCAGCGGCACCGGCTCGGCGGCGCGGAGGTCGAGCGACCCGAGGGCGGCCGCCCCGGACGCGAGCAGGAACGAACGGCGATCCAGGTTCGGCATGGTCATCCTCCGGGTGGGCGTGCCAGGTTCCCTTGCGTCCTCACGTTTTCTCGGCAACCCTCTGGCACCGCCGTCCCCCTTCCGTTATAGTCAAGCAAGATCGTGCTCTCCCGCCTGACAGGCGTTCCGCCTCCCGCCGTGGTTCGTTCCGACCCGCCAGCCAAGGGGCCCGCCATGCGGCCGTTCCGACCCGCCCTGCTCTGTCTCGGCCTCCTCGCCGCGACCGTCGCCCGGGCCGACTTCCCGGCCGACGCGCCGATCGAGAAGGCGGTCGATCACTTCATCGACGCCGCCCTGAAGGACGCCGGCGTGACGCCCGCCCCGCGCGCCGACGACGCGAACCTGATCCGTCGGCTCACCCTCGACCTCGTCGGCCGGGTGCCGACCGTCGCCGAGACGAAGGCGTTCGTCGAATCGACCGACCCGGCCAAGGTCGAGAAGCTCGTCGATCGGCTGCTCGCCTCGTCGGGGTACGTCCGCCACCAGGCGAACGAGTTCAACGCCCTGCTCATGGCCGGCTCGCGCGGCGGCGTCCGCGACTACCTCCGCGAGGCGTTCGCCGAGAATCGGCCGTGGGACCAGATGTTCCGCGAGCTGATGCTCCCCGACGAGTCCGACCCGAAGCGGAAGCAGGCGGCCGAGTTCCTCCGGTCGCGCGTCAACGACCTCGACAAGGTCACCGCCGACGTCAGCGCGATCTTCTTCGGCGTGGACATCTCGTGCGCCCGCTGCCACGACCACCCGCGCGTCGAGGACTGGAAGCAGGACCACTTCTTCGGCATGAAGGCGTTCCTCGCCCGGACGTTCGACAACGGCGGCTCCCTCGCCGAGCGCGAGTACGGCCAGGTCAAGTTCAAGACGGTCAAGGGCCAGGACAAGGTCGCCGGCTTCCTCTTCCTGACGAACGCCGCCTTCGACGGCGGCGTCGTCGCCGACCCGCCGGCCGACGTGATGAAGAAGGAGAAGGAGCGCTTCGAGGCCCTCAAGCGCGACAAGAAGCCGGCCCCGCCGGCGGCGAACAGCGCCCGGGCCAAGCTCGTCGAGGTCGCCCTCCAGCCGGAGCAGCGCGGCTTCTTCGCCCGGAGCATCGTCAACCGCCTGTGGGCCCGGTTCTATGGTGCCGGCCTCGTCCAGCCGCTCGACCAGATGCACTCGGCCAACCTGCCTACCCACCCGGACCTGCTCGACTGGCTGGCGGACGACCTGGTCGCGCACAAGTACGACCTGAAGCGCCTGACGCGCGGCCTGGTCCTGAGCCAGACCTACGCCCGGGCCAGCCGGTGGGACCAGGAGGAGACGGCGTCGGTGCGCCGCCTGTTCGCCCGCGGCTCCGTCCGGCCGCTGACGCCGACGCAGCTGGCGGCGTCGCTCAAAATCGCGACGACCGACCTCGGCGGCGACTTGAAGCCGGCCGACCTGGAGAAGAAAATCGAGACGCTGGAGGCCGGGGCCGCCGGCTTCGCCAGCCTGATCGAGCAGCCGGGCGAGGACTTCCAGATCGGCGTCGGCGAGGCGCTGCTGTTCAGCAACGGCGACCGGGTCGAGAAGGAGTTCCTCGTCGATGCCGCCGACCGGCTCGTCGGCCGGCTCAAGGCGATCGACGACCCGAAGGCCGTCGTCGAGGCTGCGGTCTGGGCGGTGCTGTCGCGCGGCCCGACCGAGGCGGAGACGACGCTGATGGCGGCTTACCTGGCCAAGCGGCCGGAGCGCAAGGCCGACGCGTGCCGGCAGCTGGTGTGGGCGCTCCTCACGGGCGCGGAGTTCCGGTTCAATTACTGACCGACATATCGCCCCGGGCTTGCCCGGGGTTCCGGATGTGAAGACCCCGGGCAAGCCCGGGGCTATATGGAGAGGCCCGATGCGCAAGACCCACTGCGGCTCGCCGGACCACGCGCTCCACCGCCGGGCGTTCCTCGGCGCGGCGGCGTCGCTGCCGGCCCTCGGCTGGCTGACGTCGCCGGCCGTCGCCACGGAACTCAAGAAGCAGCAGAAGCGCTGCATCCTCCTCTGGCTCGCCGGCGGGGCGAGCCAGCTGGAGACGTGGGACCCGAAGCCGGGGGCCGTCACCGGCGGGCCTTACCGCGCCATCCCGACGAACGTCCCGGGCGTCCACATCTCCGAGCTGATGCCGAAGATGGCGAAGCGGCTCCAGCACACCGCGATCGTTCGCAGCCTCAACACGAAGGACGGCGACCACGGCGGCGCGGCGAAGATGATGATGCGCGGCCGGCGCGACGAGGCGGTGCTCAAGTACCCCGACCTCGGGGCGGTCCTCGCCCGCGAGCTGGGCCAGGCCGACAGCCCGGTGCCGGACTACGTCTCGTTCTACTTCGCGACCGAGGGTCGGGGCATGGCCCCCGGCGCGTCCGGGTTCCTCGGCTCGCGCTTCGCCCCGATGGAGCTGTACAAGAGCAACGTGCCGGAGTACCTCCGCCTGCTCGACAGCATCAGCGGCGTCGATCACCAGGAGCGGGCCGACCTTCGCGACCTGCTCAGCAAGCAGTTCGCCCAGGGCCGGTCGTCGGCGACGCTCGACAGCCACAACGAGGCGTACCAGCGCGTCCGCGGCCTGATGGCCAGCGAGAAGCTGTTCGACATCGAGCAGGAGCCGCAGAAGGTCCGCGACCGGTACGGCCGGACGCTATTCGCCGAGCAGACGCTCATCGCCCGGCGGCTCGTCGAGGCCGGGGTGCCGTTCGTCCGCGTCGGCCGGGCGTGGTGGGACAGCCACGGCCAGAACTTCGAGACGCACGCCGAGATGGTGCCCGAGCTCGACCACGTCATGGCGACGCTGCTCGACGACCTCGGCGAGCGCGGCCTGCTCGAACACACGCTCGTCATCACCCTGTCGGAGTTCGGCCGAACGCCGCAGATCAACGCCAGCCTCGGCCGCGACCACTTCGCGTCGGCGTGGAGCATGACGCTTTCTGGATGTGGTATCAAGGGCGGCAGCGTCTACGGCAAGACGGACGACACCGGCAACCGCGTCAAGGAGGGCGAGGTCGGCGCGGCGCAGGTCTTCGCGACGATCTACGAGGCGCTCGGCATCAAGCACGACAAGAACTACCACGTCGGCTCCCGGCCGATCCCGCTGACCGACCCGGGGACGAAGCCGATCGCGGAAATCCTGGCGTGACGCGATCTTCCCCCCTCGCCCCCGGCTTTGCGGGGGAGAGGGGGCGGGGGTGAGGGGGCAGGGGCCTCCACCCTTCCGGCAAGCACCCCCTCACCCCAACCCCTCTCCCCCGAAGCGGGGGCGAGGGGCTCCGGAGACCCGACCATGCCCGCCAGTCCCGACAAGCTGAAGCTCGCCAAGGAGCACGGCCAGAAGGCGATCTACTTCGCCGTCGCCCGGGTGCCGGGCTCGAAGCGTCTCTTCGTCGGCGCGAGCGACTTCAAGGTCTACGACCTCGACCTCGCCGCCGACAAGGTCGAGCCGCGCGAGATCGCCGCGCATGGTAGCTACGTCACCGGCGTCGCCCTCGCCGGCAAGACGCTCGTCTCCGGCGGCTACGACGGCAAGCTCCTCTGGACCGACATCGAATCCCGTAGCACGGTGCGGTCGAGCGACGCCCACGCGAAGTGGATCCGCGGCGTCTTCGCCTCACCGGACGGGACGCGCGTCGCCAGCGTCGCCGACGACATGGCCTGCAAAGTGTGGGACGCGGCGGACGGCAGGCTGGTCCACGAGCTGCGCGGCCACAAGGAGCGGACGCCGCACGACTTCCCGTCGATGCTCTACGCCGCGGCGTGGTCGGCCGACGGCAAGTTCCTCGCCACGGGGGACAAGGTCGGTCACGTCGTCGTCTGGGACGCGGTGACCGGCAAGGAGGCGGCGACGTTCGAGACGCCGGTGATGTACACGTGGGACCCGGTGCAGCGCGTCCATTCGATCGGCGGCATCCGGTCGCTCGCCTTCTCGCCGGACGGGACGCAGCTCGCCGTCGGCGGCATGGGCAAGGTCGGCAACATCGACCACCTCGAAGGCAAGGCCCGGCTGGAGGTCTTCGACTGGCGCAAGGGCGAGCGTCTCTGGGAAGTGCAGAGCGACAAGTTCAGCGGCCTGATCAATCACCTCGAATACGAGCCGACCGGGGCGTGGCTCCTCGGGGCCGGCGGCGCGGGCGATGGCTTCCTGCTCTTCTTCGACGTGAAGGCGAAGAAGCTGACGCGCCAGGAGAAGGCGTCGGCCCACGTCCACGACGTGGCGACCGACGAGGCGCGCGAGACGCTCTTCGCCGTCGGGCACAACAAGGTCATGGTCTTCGAGATGAAGGGTTGATGCCGTCGCGCACCGAGGCCGACCTCCTCGCTGGGATCGTCGCCCGCCCGGACGAGCTGGACCGCTGGCTGGTCCTGGCCGACTGGCTGGAGGACCAGGGCGACCCGCGCGCCGAGCTGGCCCGCCTGCGCTACCTGCTGCACGTCGAACTGGACCACCCGGAGGCCGACACCCGGCGGGCGCGGCAGCTCGCCCTGCTCGAAGCCGGTCTCGCCCCCGTCGTGCCGACGTGGACGAACGCCCTCGGGATGCGCTTCGCCCTGGTCCTGCCGGGCTCGTTTCTCATGGGGAGCCCGGCGTCGGAATGGGGTCGCTACGACGACGAGGTGCTGCACGCGGCGACGCTGACCGAGCCGTTCTACCTCGGCGTCTTCCCGATCACGGTCGGTGAGTTCGACAAGTTTGTACAGGCAACAACCTACACCACCGAGGCGGAGAAGGAGAACGATTCCATCACCTGGCGTGAGCCGGGCTTCGCACAGAACTCGCGTCATCCGGTCGTTTGTGTCAGTTGGAACGACGCCCAGGCGATGGTGGTGTGGTTGAACCAAGTTGAGGGGGATACCGACTTGGTCTACGCTCTGCCGACGGAAGCGCAGTGGGAGTACGCCTGCCGTGCGGGGTCGACGAAGGCCTACTTCTGGGGAGACGATCCCAATCAACTCGGCGGCCAGGGCTGGTTTTCGGACAACTCGGGCGACAAAACGCATCCCGTCAAGAGCAAGAAGCCGAACCCATGGGGCCTGCACCAGATGCATGGCAACGTCTGGGAGTGGTGCGCCGACTGGTACGGCAGCTACCCATCCGTGGCGGTCGAAGATCCTCCGGGGCCTTCGAGCGGTTCGAGCCACGTGTGCCGGGGCGGCGGTTGGGACCGCGGGGCAAGAGACTGCCGGGCGGCGTTCCGGGGCTTCAGCGCCCCGGCGGACGAGTACAACCTCCCTGCCCTCGGCCTGCGGCTTGCCCGAGTTCCCGTCCGGTTGCAGGTCAAGCAAGTAGGGAGCAGTGGTTAGCGGGCGGGAGGCGGACGCCTGTTGTTGTGTCGGAACCGCATACGGGTCGTCGGAGCCGCGCACGGGGAGCCCCAGCGAGCGGAGGAAGCGGCCCAGGCGCTCCTCCATACGCGGCTCCGACGTTTCCTGCTCCTGCCGCTACAATAACAGCCCAACCCCATCGCAAGGAGCTGACCGATGTCCCGTCTCGTTCTCTCCCTCGCCGTCGCCCTGCTCGTCCTCATCCCGATCCTCGCCGCCGAGCCGGAGGTCGTCTCGGTCGAGAAGATCTGGGACGCCGGCAAGCACAACGCCTTCACCGACCTCGTCCGCTGGAAGGACCGCTGGTACTGCACCTTCCGCGAGGCGGACGCCCACGTCGGCGGCGACGGCAAGCTGCGCGTCCTCGCCTCGGCCGACGGCAAGAAGTGGGAGTCGGCCGCCCTCCTCGCCGAGGCCGGCATCGACCTGCGCGACCCGAAGTTCTCCGTCACGCCGGACGGCCGGCTCATGATCGTCGCCGGCGGCTCGGTCTACGAGGGCAAGACGTTCAAGGGCCGCCAGCCGCGCGTCGCCTTCTCGAAGGACGGCACCGAGTGGACGCCGACGCGGCGCGTCCTGGACGAGGACGAGTGGCTCTGGCGTGTCACCTGGCACGACGGCGTCGCCTACGGCGTGTCGTACAACGCCGCCGCCCGCCAGACGAAGGAGGCCCAGGACGCCGCCCGCGAGGGGAAGGCCCCGCCCGGCCCGGCCGACTGGAAGCTCAAGCTCGTCAAGAGCGCCGACGGCGTCAAGTACGACCTCGTCACCCACCTCGACGTGCCCGGCCACCCGAACGAGACGACGCTGCGCTTCCTGCCCGATGGGGAGATGGTCGCCCTCGTCCGTCGCGAGGGCGGAAACCAGCTCGGCTGGATCGGCCGGAGCAAGCCGCCGTACAAGGAGTGGACCTGGAAGGAGACGAAGCACCGCCTCGGCGGGCCGAACTTCGTCCGCCTGCCGGACGGGGCGCTCTGGGCGGCCGGGCGGAGTTATCCCGGCGGGGCGAAGACCGTCCTGGCCCGCATGACGGCCGACGGCGGCTACGAGCCGGCGCTGACGTTCACCAGCGGCGGCGACACGAGCTATCCCGGCCTGGTCTGGCACGACGGACTGCTCTGGATGAGCTACTACAGCTCGCACGAGGGCAAGTCGAGCATCTACCTGGCGAAGGTGCGCGTGCCGGTCGGGCCGGAGCGGTAAGACGGACCCGGTCCGGTCGGCGAAACACGGCCGGTTGGAGCGAGCAGAGGAACCGCCGGCTCTCCCGGTCCGGCCGGATTGCTTGCGGGCAGTTGCGTCCCGGGGCCCGGTGGGGCATAGTGGCGAAGGGGCCGGAAAATCCCTTCTCCACTGTCACCCGGGAGGTCGCCGGATGTTCGCATGTCGCCTGTTCCTGGCCGTCGCCACGGTGTGTCTGCTCCTGGGCTTCTCGAACGCCCAGCAGCCGGAAACGCAACCGAAGGACGACCCTCCGATCGAGATCCCGGCCAAGGCCTGGAAGCTCGACCGCCTCAAGGAGTTGAACCTGAAGCCGATCCGGGCGACGATGTACAAGGAAGGGGCCACCCTCCTCGTCGAGTTCACCAAGGACATCAGCGACGTCGCCGTGGTCGATCTCGGCCGGCGGCTGAACCAGAACTCCGGCATCGTCGAGCCGTACTTCATCACGTTCCGCAACGCCGACCACAAGATCTGGTCTGTTCCGCTCGGCTTCGTCCGCGACCAGGTCGGCGGCCGGAAGGGCGACCGGTTCGAGATCCCGTTCGCGTTCCCGCCGGGGCTGGCCTTCTTCCGCCCGGTCGAGGTCGAGTTCCGCGGCCCGAACCTCGCCACCGGGACGAACGCCTTCGGAGGCGGGGGCGACGGCGGCGGCGACATCCCGGACTGAGCCCGGCTCACGGCCGGAACGACGCATCCCCCGCGGCGAGGAGCTGGCGGACCGCATCGCTCCCCCCGAACGTCGTCACATGCCCTAGTTTCCGCCCCGGCCGCGGGGCCTTGCCGTACAGGTGCAAGTGTACCCCCGGCAGGGCCAGCAGCGGCTCCAACGGCGGAAGCACGCCGATCAGGTTGAACATCTCGCACGGCCTGGATACCGCCACGGAGCCGAGCGGCCAGCCGAGCACCGCCCGCAGGTGGTTCTCGAACTGGCCGCACTCCGCCCCCTCGATCGACCAGTGGCCGGAATTGTGGACGCGCGGAGCCATTTCGTTGGCGATCAGCCGGCCGTCGCACTCGAAGAACTCGATCGCCAGGACGCCCACGTAGTCGAGGCGCTCCAGGACGCGCCGCGCGAGATCCTCCGCGTCGGCCTGGAGCCCCGGGTTCAAGTCCGGCGCAGGGGCGATCGTCCGCCGGAGGATGCCGCCACCGTGGTGGTTCTCCACGAGCGGGTAGCACGCCACCTCGCCCGCCCGGCCACGCACCGCCAGGATCGATAGCTCCCTCTGGAACCGGACGAACCCCTCCAGGATCAGCGGCACCGTCCCGTGGCTGTCCCACGCCGGGTCGAGGTCGTCCGGGCCGTCGAGCCGATGCTGTCCCTTGCCGTCGTAGCCGAGGCGGCGCGTCTTGAGGATGCACGGGTAGCCGAGGTCGGCCGCCGCCCGGGCGAGGTCGTCGCGGCTGTCCACCGGCCGGAACGGGGCCGGCTCCAGGCCGAGTTCACGGAAGAGGGTCTTCTCGGTCAGCCGATCCTGGCTCGCCTCAAGGGCGGCCGGCGGCGGGTAGACCGGCACGCGGCGGGCGATCGACCGGGCCAGCTCGACCGGGACGTTCTCGAACTCGTAGGTGACGACGGAAACCCCGTCGCAGAAGGCGTCGAGGCAATCGGGGTGATCCGGCTCGGCGCGGAGGTGCTCGGCGAGCTGGCCGGCCGGGGCGTCGGCGGCCGGGTCGAGGAAGCGGAATCGCAGGCCGAGCGGATAGCCGGCCAGGGCGAGCATCCGGCCGAGCTGGCCCGCGCCGAGGACGCCGACGGTCGTCATGCCGGCTCCCGTGGGTCGGGCCGGGCGAGGACGGCGTCAGTCTGCTCGCGGCGGAACTCCTCCAGGGCGGCGAGGTATTCCGCGTGCTTGCCGGCGAGGATCGCGACGGCGAGCAGGGCGGCGTTCACTGCCCCCGCCCGGCCGATGGCGAGGGTACCGACCGGGATGCCGGCCGGCATCTGGACGATGGACAGCAGCGAGTCCATGCCGTGCAGGGCCTTCGACTCGACCGGGACGCCGAGGACGGGCAGCGTCGTCTTGCTGGCGCACATGCCGGGCAGGTGGGCCGCCCCGCCTGCCCCGGCGATGATGACCTCGATGCCGCGGTTACGAGCCGAGCCCGCGTACTCGAAGAGGAGGTCCGGCGTGCGGTGCGCGGAGACGACGCGCACCTCGTGCGGGACGCGGAGTTTCTCCAGCGTCTGGGCCGCGTGCGTCAGCGTGTCCCAGTCGGACGTCGAGCCCATGATGATGCCGACCAGCGCGCCCATGGCCACCCCCTCGGAGGGGTGTTATACGGCGGAGCGGTCCGCCCGGCAGGGCCGGACCGGGGGCGGCCTCTCCGCGGCCGCCCCGGCCTTTGGCCGCCGGGCATTGCTGGAGGCCGCCTCCTCCCGGTAATGGTCGATGACCGCCCGGGCGGTCCAGGCGAACGGCGTGGCCGGCCCGGGCGATGTCTGGCATGTAGCCGGGGGCGGCCCGTGGCCGAAACATCTCTCCCTCTCCACACCAACCCTCCTTCGCCGAACGCCGCCGCTCCCTGGCCGGGGCGGTGGCCGGGCGGCGACGCCTGGCGTAAACCGTCAGCGGTCCCCGTCCGGTGCAGCGCCGGGGCCCGCGTCTGCTCCGTCCACCGCGGGGGGAGGTGCCGACTGGCCGGGCGGCCGCCGCATCAGGTAGTGGACCGGCGGCCAGACTGCCAGCGGGATCGCGGCGCTGATCAGGAGCCCGGCGGCCGGGCGGTCCAGGTACGCCTGACCGAGCGCCCCGAACGCGAACCCCATGGCGAAGCTGCCGCACGCCAGGGCGGCGATGAACGGCCCGGCCCGCATCCCGGCCAGCCCGGCCAGGCAGCACAGGGCCTCCGGCAACAGCGGCATCCACCGGGACAGGGCGACCGCCCACAACCCGTACCGGTCGAAGAAGCGCCGGAGCAGGCCCAGGTCGGCCTCCCCGACCAGCCGGCGGGCGACCCGCGGCCCGGCCGCCCGGCACCCGCCGTAGGCCACCAGCCCGGCGAGCGTCGATCCGACCCCGCCGATCAGCCCGCCGAGCAGCGGCCCGTAGATCATCCCGAGCCCGGCGATCACCGCGGTCGACGGGACCGGGGCGACCAGGTCGGCGACGATCAGCCCGACCCCGGCCAGCCACGCCCACCCGCCGAACTGGCGGAGCCGGTTCAGCCCCTCCTCCCCGCCGAAGTAGGCGTCCACCTCGTCGCCGAACACGAGGGCCGGGACGAGCGTGACGAGGACGAGGACGAACACGACGCGGTAGAGCCGGCGGTGGGACCAGAACCCGGACGGCGGCGCAGCGGGGGTGGGGGTCATGGGACTCCAGGGCGGGACAGCAGGCCCGGCCGGCAAGGCCGCCGCCCCACGGAGCGACGAACCCCCGACGACCGTCCCGCTTCCCGGGGTGCGGGATGCCCATCCTACCCCAACCCGCCGCCGCCACGCAAGGCCCCGGCGCGGACGCCCTGGCCCGCCTCCTCGATGCCCGCCGCCCGGCCGTCGTCCTCGTCGAGGCGTGCGCCCTGGCCGGCTGGGTCCACGACCTGCGCGCCGAGCGCGGCGTCCGGTGCCTCGTCGCCAACACGGCGAGCGATGCGTGGAAGTTCAAGCACGCCAGGCGCGAGACCGACCGCGACGACGCCCGCCGCCTGGCCGACCGCTACCGGCTGGGGCAGGTCCCCGAGGGGGCCAGGCCGCCGTCTGCGCCGCCGGGCGGGAACTCGCCGAAGTCGTGATACCCGAACATCTCCACGTCGTCAGCGTGGTCCCGCGTTAGGCGGCGCAGGACGGCCAGGCTCTCGCGCCGCAGCGCGTCGTCGTCGGCCCGCAGGGCCGCCAGCGCCGACACCGGGTGGTCGTCGGTCGTTAGTTCCGCCCGCAGGTAGTAGGCGTCGCCGACGTGCAGCAGCCACCGGCCGTCCGCCTGGACGGCCACGCCGCAGTGGCCCAGCGTGTGGCCGAACAGCGGGACCAGGAACGCGTCGGCCCCGGCGAGCGGAGGCAACGGCCGGGCCTCGATCCCGAGCCAGCGCCGGGGCGACCGTGCGTGGGTGACCCACCGCGGCCGGTGGGAAAACTGGGCGGCGGAATAGCGCGGCTGGCCGTCCAGCAGACGGGCGTGCTCCTCGGCCGAGACGTGGACCGTGGCGGCCGGGAAGTCGGCCAACCCGCCGGCGTGGTCGGGGTCGCCGTGCGTGAGGACGACGTCGGTCACGTCGGCGGCCCGGAAGCCGAGCCGCTCGACCTGACGGACGGCCGTCAGCCGCTCGTGGAACTGGAACCCGGCCGCGTCGATGGCCGGCCGGCCGATCCGCTCGAACGGGGCGGCGATGTCGCGCAAGCCGATCCCGGTATCGACGAGGGCGAGCCGGCCGTCGCGTTCGAGCAGCAGGCAGTGGCAGGCGGCCGGCGGGTCGGGCGGCGCGTGGAGCAGGCCGCAGTTCAGGTGGTGGATCTTCATCCGCCGACGCCCTCGACAGGTTCCCGCCGACCGGGCTACGCGCCCCAGACGGCCATGATCATCGTGACGATGCCGCTCGCGAACCAGAAGAAAGCCCCCAGCGCGGTCAGGATGCCGGTCGTGACCGACGGCCGCAGCGGGTGGGCGGCCATCGCCGGGAGGCCGAGCCAGCCCAGGGCGACCGTGAGGCCCACCACGTCGGGGACCGGGCCGCCGCCCAGGATGATGTGGAAGACCGGCCCGGTGAGCATGTAGGCCCAGGCCCACAGGCGGTCGGCGACGCCCCAGCCGGCCGGCATGCTGCCGAGGGCATTCAAACCGGCCCAGGCCGCTCCCAGAACCAGGGACGGGACGAGCACCGAGAGGCGACGCAGGGTGGGTGTCATGGACGTGGCGATCTCCCTGGGGCAGACGATCACGTCGTGCGGTCGGTTGTCCGACGGGGCGTTAGTTCGTGGACGGCCTTCCCCGGCCCGGCCGCTCTCCGAGACGCACCGAGGCGGGCGGCGGTTCGGTCCGGCCGCACCGGCAGCACCGCAGGATCGGCCAGCGGTAGGCCATCAGCCACCCCTCGACCGGGACCGTCGCTTCCCCGACCACACGCTGCCGGCTGCCGCAGGCCGAGCAGCGGGGCGATCGCAGCCACGCCAGCAAGAGCAGCACGCCGCCTCCCATGAAGGCAGCGGCGACAACGACGCCCAGAGCCCACCCCATCCGATTCGCTCTCTTTCCTAAACGCCCCAACTCGCCCGACGCCCGCCCAACCCAACGGCCGTGAGTGAGCGGGGGTAGTGGTGCAATGAAAGCGTGGGTGGCGGACATCCGGCCCTCAACCTGTCCGGCGGGGCCGACGACGCTCACTCCGGATACAGCAGCGCCGCCGCCCGCCGCTTGCTGAAGGCGTCGAGGTCGGCCTGCCATGCCTTCTCCAGGTCGGATGTCGCCGTCCCGGCGACCACGCCATCGAACGTCGCCTTGTGGACGAGCAGCCGGTCGAAGTTCTTCGTGTCCCACTCCTTCGGGTGCAGCGTCCGCAGGGCGGCCGCCAGCTCCAGGCCGAGCCGCAACGGCCGGACCGACGACCAGTCCGACGCGATCAGGTCCACGCCGCCGCACTCCTTGCCCTGATGCACCGACGACGTCGGCGTCCGCGTCACCGGGACGAAGCTCATCCCGGGCAGGTCGCGCCGCGACAGTTCCGCCGCCAGCCGGCGGCCGTCGATCCACGGGGCCCCGACCCACTCGAACGGCCGTTCCGTCCCGCGGCCGACGCTGACGTTCGTGGTCTCCAAGAGGCCGACGCCCGGGTAGAGCAGGGCGGCCGTCAGGTGGCGCATGTTCGGCGACGGGTTCCGCCACGGCAGCCCGGTCCGGTCGAACGTGTCGCCGCGCTTCCAGCCGGCGACCTTGACCACGTCGAGATCGACACCGAGGCGCAGCTCGCTGTTGAACATCCCGGCCAGTTCGCCGACCGTCATGCCGTGGCGGACCGGCAGGTCGTGCCAGGCGACGAACGAGCCGCGGCCGGCGTCGCGCACCGGCCCCTCGACCGCCGTGCCGCCGATCGGGTTCGGCCGGTCGAGGACGACGACGCGCACGCCGTGTTCTTTCGCCGCTTCGAGCACCAGGCCGAGCGTGCTGATGTAGGTGTAGAACCGGCAACCGATGTCCTGGATGTCGTACACGAGCGTATCGACGCCCTTGAGCGTCTCGGCCGTCGGCTTGCGGCGGGTGCCGTACAGGCTGTAGACGGGCAGCTTCGTCTTCGCGTCGACCGAGTCGCCGACCTTCTCGTCGAGTTCGCCGCGGATGCCGTGCTCCGGGCTGAACAGGGCGACGAGCTTGACGCCGTCGGCGTTGGCGAGCAGGTCGATCGTCGGCGTGCCGTCGGCGGCCCGGCCGGTGTGGTTGGTGACGAGGCCGACGGCCCGGCCCTTGAGGCGGGCGAACTTCTCCGCGGCGAGGACGTCGATCCCCGCCTGGACCGCCGACCGTGGCGGGGCGTCGGCCAGCGAGATCGCGACGAGGAGCGACGCCAGAAGGAGCGCGGCAAGGGAGAGTCGCATCGGTCACTCCGGTGTCGTCGGCTCGTCAGCCGACGAAAGGACGATCTGGACGATGAGGGACCAGCCGCGCCAGTCCCGGACCACGACCTTGTACCGCGGTCGGTTTCGGCCACTCTCGGCCACCAGGTCGCACTCGGCGACCTGGTCCGGCCGGACGTCGCAGGCCGCGAGGAAGTCGGCGAAGCGCCGGTCGAACTCCGCCACGACGGCCGCCAGGCGGTCGGCCCCCGCGACCGGCGGATCGACCACCCCGCCCGGGAAGCGCAGCCGAAGCCGGCCGTCGGCGACGCCGGGCAGGAGGTCGCCCAGCACGTCGTGTACCGGGCCGGTCGCCGTCTCGGCCCGCAGGAGGGCGACGCCGAAGCGGTAGAACGGTCTCGAAGGCAGCCAGTCCGTCACCGTGACGCCTCCGGCTCAGCTCCCCTGCCGCAGAGTATACCGCGGCACCCCGGTCTCCGGCATCCACCCGTCCAGGTCGAGGCCCTCGAAGAAGTGGTGGTCGAGGTCGCGGAGTTGCTCGACGACGGCGTTGTGGAGCTTGAACAGCAGCTCGCCGACCGTGAACGCGACCCCGTCGTCGGCGGCCAGGACGACGACCGGCTCGACCGGCTCGTCGCCCTGCCAGTAGCGGTAACGGATGGCGACCGCCGGGGCGGGGAGGACGACGGCGTCCGGCCGCCAGGAATCGCGCTTGCGGATGCGGATCTGGTACTGCCGGGCGGCGGCGTCGAACTCCGCCCGGTCGGCGAAGGGAGCGCCGACGAAGCTCCAGCACACGTCGCGCATCGCGCGCAGGGGCAGGTCGGCCATTACTCTGGAACCCGTTTCAGGACCATCGGCTTCGCCTCCGGGGCGGCCTTGCCCGCCTCGTCAACCTCGGTCAGGCGCAGTTCGTCCCCCTTGACCTCGGTCTGGTAGTGGCGGGTCCGCCGCCTCTCGGCGGGGATGGCGGTCTCCCCGCCGCCCGGCCCGATGCGCGAGATGTCGGTGACCGCGATGCGGTCCTCCTCGACCTTGACGACGGCACGCTTGACGGAGTCGTTGGCCTTGAGGTTGGGCGAGTCGATGCGGACTTCGACGACAAGGTTGCCGTCCTTGGCGAAGTGGTACACCGACACGCGCGTGACCTTGTCGTCCTTCACCTCGTGCCGCCACTTGCCGACCAGCTCGGCCGGCGGCGCGACCGGCTTGACGGCATCCTCCGCCGCCGCGGTGGGCACCCCGGTCGTCAGGGCGGCCGCGAGGAGGAGGGCGGGGACAGACAGGACGGCTCGGTTCATCGCACGTATCTCCGGGGTTGTCAGATGGCGGCACCCTGTCCGCCGTGAGCATTTCGGTCGCCGGATTCCGGGATTGCCCCGGAACGGCTACCGGCCCGGAGCGGCCAGCGACGCGCAAACGATCTCCTTGTCGTTCCGCGCGAAGACACACCGGTCGGCGTAGGCCGGGTGGCTCCAGACGACCTTGCGACCCAGCCCGACGCCGACCGGGTCGATCAGCTTCGCCCGGCTCACCTCGTCGTACTTCTCCGCCGACAGCCGGGCGATCACCAGGTCGCCGTTCTCGCCGAAGAGGAAGAACCGGTTGCCGTTCTTCGTCACGAACGTCGCCCCCTCGACCGCGTTACCGTCGTCCTTGCCGATCACCGGCCGCGACGTCGCCCACAGGCGCTCGCCGGTCGCGATCCGCATCGCCCGGAAGACGCCGTCGCTGTCGATGCCGTACGCGACGCCGTCCTCGACGAACGGCGTGCCGCTCACCGGGGCGAGGCCGGTCGTCCGCGAGCCCTGCCACGCCTTCGTGACGGCCGGCTTGCCCGGGTCGAGTTTCAGCCCGATCGATCGGCCGTTGTGGCCGCCGGCGAAGAGGAAGTCGCCCCCCTTGCGCGGGGCCATGATCGCCATCGAGAACGCCGTCGCCAGTGGCTCGAACCAGTGGACCTTGCCAGTGTCGGGGTCGAGGCCGTGCAGGCCCTTGCCGGTGAAGACGACGAGCTGCGTCGTGCCGCCCGCCTCGATGAGCGTCGGGGGACTGTAGCCGATTTCCGGGCTATCCAACGCCTTCCAGACCTCCTTGCCGGTCGACTTGTCGAAGGCGACGACGGCGCTGCCCTCGCCGCCGACGGTGCAGAGGAGCAGGCCCTTGTGGACGAGCGGATGGCCGGCGTAGCCCCACAGCGGCACCGGGGCCTTGTACGCCTCCGGTAAGTTCTTCGACCAGATCACGCTCCCCTTCGCGGCGTCGAGGCAGAGCAGGTCGCCCATCGCGCCGAGGGTGTAGACGTTGCCGCCATCGACCGTCGGGGTGCAGCGCGGCCCGGCCGGGTAGCTGACGGCGTAATCGCGGTCGTACTCGTGCTTCCAGACCTCGTCGCCGGTCTTCGCGTCGAGGCAGAGGACGCGCTCCTTGCCCTTGAGGGCATTGCGCTTCGACGGCGACGGCGCGGCGTCGCCCTCGGCGCGCTGGTAGTCGGTGACGTAGACCCGGCCGGCCGCGACGGCCGGGCCGGCGAAGCCGCCGTGGACGGGCTTGCGCCAGAGGAATTTCAGGCCGCCGTCGGGAAACTTCTCCAGGACGCCGGTCTCGGCCCAGACGTCGTCGCGGTTCTTTCCCATCCACTGCGGCCAGTCGTCGGCCGTGGCGACCGTCGCCGCCAGGAGCGTTGCGAGGAGGGGGAGGGTGCGTTTCATGGCGGGCCTCGTGGGGGTTACCTCAGGCGGGCGAGTTTCACGGTCGGCTCGGCCGACCCGGGTAGCGCCACCTCGCCGACCCGGACGAGGCCGAGCTTCTCCAGCACGCGCAGCGAGCCGGCGTTGTCGGCCCGGGCGCAGCCGACGACGGCCGTCGTCGCCGGGTCGGCGAGGGCGATCTCGACCAGCGGCCGGGCCGCCTCGGTCGCGACGCCGCGGCCCCAGGCGGAGCGGCGGTAGCGGTAGCCGACCTCGACCTCGTCGGGCGAGGTCCAGCCGAGGGCGGCGGCGGCCCGCGAGGCGGTCGCCGGGCGGACGAAGACCCAGCCGAGAAACTCGCCGCCGGCCCGGTCGAACACGAGCCGGACGCCGAAATAGGGGTGGGTCTGCCACGGCAGGTAGACCGTCCGTGTGCGATCCCGGTACGCGGCGACGTCATCGGCGGGCCGGGGCCCAATGTAGCGCAGCACCTCGGGGTCGGAGTCGAGGTCGAAGAGCAACTCGGCGTCCGCCTCGGCCACGTCGCGGAGGAGGAGCCGATCCGTCCGGAGAGGTGCTCGCATTGGGAGTGCCTCGAATGCGACCGGGACACCCGGCCGCTTCCCTTCAAGCGCCCATTGCAACCGAGGCGCGTGGGATGCGACCAGCCCAGTTACTGGGACGCGTTCCTTTTTTGGCGTTGGCCGCCAGGACCGCCAAGGCAGCCAACGGTTGCGCGCGCCTGTGCGACGATGGGCGACAATCGCGGACGATGAGCGACAGGTCCGCCAAGGCCGCCAAGGCCGCCAACGTTGCGCGCGCGCCGCGGGGTGCGTTTTCGGCAGAGGACCGCCCCCGAGCCAACCGTCCATTCCAACCGGGACGCGCGGGTTGTGACCAGAGCAATTTAGGGGAGGACGGCCAGAAAGGAAGAGCGACGAGGGCATCGCCGCACGCCAAAACGCTTGCACTCCGCCGGCCGCCGCGCCATACTACGCCATCCCGCCAGTGCCCCCTTACCGAGGCTCTCCCGCCATGCACGCGACGCTCCTCTCCCTGACGCTCCTGCTCGGCAACGCCGACAAGCCGATCGCCTCCGCCCAGAGCGGGCCGTGGTCCGCGCCGACGACCTGGCAGGGCGGCCAGGTGCCCGCCGCCGGGGCCCGCGTCCACATCCGCGAGGGCCACGCCGTCACCTACGACGTCCGCTCCGACGCCGTCGTCCGGGCGATCAACGTCGCCGGCACGCTCGCCTTCGCCCCGGACCGCGACACGCTCCTCAACGTCGGCCTGCTGAAAATCCAGGCCGGTGACGAGTTCAGCGAGCAGGGCTTCGACTGCGAGATGCACCTCGTCGCCCCCGACCCGAACAAGCCCCGGCCGGCCCTCCTCGTCGGAACGGCCGACCGCCCCATCGACGCGAAGCACACCGCGACGATCCGCCTGCACCACGTCGAGGGCCTCGACAAGCAGTCCTGCCCGGCAATCGTCTGCTGCGGAGGCCGGATGGAACTCCACGGCGCGCCGCTCAGCCGCACCTGGGTCAAGCTCGGGGCCGGCGCGAAGATCGGCGACGCCAAGGTGACGCTCGCCGAGGCCGTCACCGGCTGGAAGGTCGGCGACCGCGTCATCGTCACCGGCACGTCGGCCCACGGCCCGGCGAAGGAGGAATCGACCACCGAGGAGCGGCTCATCCAGGCGATCGACGGCGCGACGCTGACGCTCGACGCGCCGCTGAAGTGCGCCCACCTCGGCGACGGGGCCTACCGCGGCGAGGTCGCCAACCTCAGCCGCAACGTCGTGATCGAGTCGGCCGACCCGAAGGGCGTCCGCGGCCACACGATGTACCACAAGCACTCGCAGGGCAGCGTCGCCCACGCCGAGTTCCGCCACCTCGGCAAGGAGGGCGTCCTCGGCCGGTATAGCCTCCACTTCCACCTCGTCCGCGACACGATGCGCGGCAGCTCGGTCGTCGGGTGTTCGATCTGGGACAGCGCCAACCGCTGGCTGACGATCCACGGCACCGACTACCTCGTCGTCCGCGACAACGTCGGCTACGGCAGCGTCGGCCACGGCTTCTTCCTGGAGGACGGGACGGAGGTGAACAACGTCCTCGACCGCAACCTCGCCGTGCTGGCGAAGCGCGGCAAGCGGCTGCCGAAGCAGGTGCTCGGCTTCGACGCCAACGACGGGGCCGGCTTCTGGTGGGCGAACAGCCGTAACAGCTTCACGCGCAACGTCGCCGCCGAGTGCGACCAGTACGGCTTCCGCTACGAGGCGACGCCAAGCAGCGCCCTCAAGCTCGCCCTGCCGGTGCCGCAGCCGGACGGCACGACGGCGATCGTGGACATCCGCACGCTGCCGTTCATCCGCTTCGACGACAACGAGGTCCACAGCAGCCACGGCCTGTACGGCGTCAACCTCGGCGAGGGCGTCAACCGCGTCGGGCCGGACACCCGGCATCCGTTCGTCGTCCGCAACCTGACGATCTGGGACGTCCACTACGGCTTCCGGCCGCAGGTGCCGTCACTACTGGTCGAGAACCTGACGATCCACAGGGTCGCCTACGGCGTCTACCACCCGAACTACGACAACCACGCCTACAAGAACGTCCACATCGCGTTCACGAACACCGAGCCGTTCAACCGCGGCCACGACGACCGCAGCGAGCAGTTCGGCGTCCTGACTGTCGATGGCCTGACGTTCGAGGGCTGCCGGTCCGGCGGCATGCCGCTGGTGCAGATCTCCGACGACAACCCGACCGGCAAGGCAGCCACCCACTTGCGCAACGTCAAGACGGTCGCCTGGAACGACAACAGCAAGGCGAAGGCGCTGGTGAACCTCGGCGGCGGCCCGCGGCCGCAGCCGAAGTCGGCGAAGGGGGTGCCGATCTACCTGCACAACTGGTTCGGCCCCGGCAAGACGGCTGAGGTCGCCAGCACGAAGTCGCCGGAGTTCAAGGCGGAGCCGTCGCGGTTCAAGAGCGAGGCCGGCCTGACCGGCGACGAGTCGCGCGTCGCCGAGGTGGCCGGGGTCGAATTCCCGAAGGTGCTCGATCCGGTCGACGACCTGCCGCCGGCCACGGTCGTCACCCACACCCGGGTCGAGGGCAAGAAGCTCGTCGTCCGAGGCACGACAGCCGACAACGGCCCGGTCAGTCGTGTCGTGGTCAACGGCAAGGAGGCGACGCCGCTGGCCGGCAACTTCGCCGCGTGGGAGGCGGTCGTCGAGATCCCGGCCGACGGCAAGGTCGAGGCGCACGCGATCGACGCGGCCGGCAACGTCGAGAAGCGCCGGCACGTCGTGCCGGCGCGGTGACGCGAGGCGGTTAATACCACTTCGTGATATAGCTGCCGTACGGGTTGCTGAACGCGTCGTCCAGGAGTTGGAGGATGCTAATGATGCCCGGATCGACCGCGGCCTCATCGTTGTCGTAGGTGTCCGGTTCGAGGTCGCGCGGCGGCGGGTTGGCCGGGTTGTCGAGCACCGGCCCGATCGGGTCGCTCGCGACGCGCATCGCCACCGCGAACGACAGCGGGGCGAAGCCGACCCCGGTGTCGTCCTCGTCGTACGCGATGCCGGCGGCGAACCGGAAGGTGTAATCCCCCGGCCCGAGCAGCCACAGCTGCCGGACCGTGCTCCCCGGATCGACCAGGACCCAATACACCCGGGCGTCCAGGTCGTCGTTGTTATAGACCTCGACGAGGAGGGTGCCGTCCGAGCCGGCGTTGCTGAACTCGAGGTCGAGCAGCTGCGTCGTCGCGAGCGTCAGGGCCCGGAACGCCTGGAGCTCCTCCTGGAAGTCCTCCTCGGTGAGCTCGACCTCGGGCGGCGTGGCGGGGATGCCGTCGCCGAGCGTTCCGGAGAAGACCTGCGTCCGGACCTCGCTCGGCAGCTTGAACTGTGCGAAAAGCCGGTAGTCGCCCGGGGCGCTCGCCGCCGTCGTCGTCACGACGAGGTAGTACGCCTGGGACGTTAGCGGGGCGTTCGCCTCCAGGACGACGGTGCCGTTGGCGTTGACGACGCCGCGCGTCGCGACGACGTTCCAGGCCGCGTCGCGCAGGGTGACGGTCACCTCGGCCTCGTCCTCCGGGTCGCCGACCGGCGAGGCGAGGAAGAGCGTCACCTCGAGCTGGCCCGGGTTGGTCAGGGCCGGCAGGCTGTACACGTCGACATCGGTCGTCGCGTCGAGGCTGCCGTTGGCGGTGAAGACCGGCCGGAAGCCGGTGTTCTGCGACGTGCGGACCATCGCCTCGGCGTCGGCCTGGGTGTCGTTGTCGTGGCCGGCAAGGTCGGCGACGAAGTCGGCGTAGACGCCGTCGAGCCGGGCCAGGACCGACGCATCGACGTCGGACAGGATGAGGTTGTACTTCCCGACGCTGAACGCGGTGCCCGGGGCGGCCTCGACCCGGAAGTAGTACCGCGCCCCGGCGACCGCGTTCGGCACTTCGACGAACACGGTCGATGCCGAGGTCATCGTCTGCTGGGAGACGACCGCCCCGCTCGCGTCGAGGACGGTCAGTTGGCCATGCAGCAGGCTCTGCACCCCGGTCGTCAGCGTGATCGTGAAGCCGGGGTTCGTCGCGCTGGTCTTGAAGCGGTACCAGTCCACGTCGCTGCTCGTCGTCAGGTCGGCGTCGAAGTTGAAGCGCTCGACGGCGTCGGCCTCGGCGGTCGTCTCCAGGTGCCTCAGCGCCTGGCGGTAGCTCTGCCGGGCGGCCCGGGTGAACGGCGTCGCCGTCGCCAGAGTGTCATTGCCGAGGTCGCCCTCGAAACGGTCCGGGTCGCGCGTGTCGTAGAGCTTCTGGATCGCGTTCACGTCGCTACCGTGCAGGATGGTCCGCGGGCCGATGTAGTAGTCGAACATGACTGACTCGCCGCCCGGCGTCAAGTTGCTCGCCAGGCCGAGGGCGTGGCCGACCTCGTGAAGGGCGATCGAATACAGGTCGTACGTCCCGCCGGAACCGCCAACGCTGAAGGCGTAGTCGGTGTTGAACAGGATGTCGCCTGCCCAGGTGCCCATGGACGGGTCGTACGGCGTCGCCACCGCGACGGCTTCGGTGCCAAGGCTGATCGCCCCGATGCGGATGTCGCCGAAGCGGAAGTCGTTCTGGACCGCCCCGGAGGTGCCGACCGGGTCGCCGGAATCCGATTCGAGGCGGATGTTGAGCTGTGCCGCGGCGGCCCAGGTCTGGATCGCACGGAGGATCTCGGTCTGCCAGACCGCCTCCGTCATGTGGTCATCCATCTCGGCGAACAGCGCGCTGTCCTGGGTGCCAACGTCGGTGCCATCGGGCAGGAAGCTGACCTTCAGCGTGGACGCATCGGCCCACGGGTTGCCGAACAGTGCTGGAACGACACGGTCTTCCAGCGCCTCCAGACGGGGGGAGGAGTGCATGAGGGGATCTCTCTGAACAAGAGCACTACGGGGGGAGAAACTCTCGGTCCGCGCGTCGGGGGGGTGCGACGTGACGGGGTCGCCCGGGTCGCACGGACGGACCGACTATAACGACCGCCGGCACGGCGGGAAAGCAAAAAACAGCGGAACTCGCCGTGCCGGGGAAGGTGGGGTCAATTCCACGTCCGGATGAGGTCGCCGTACGGCTGGGTGAGCGGGTCGAGCAACGCTCCCAGCACGGCGGCGACGGTCGGGTCGAGGCCGGCCCAGGGGTTGGACGGGTCCGGGACAGGAGGCGGGGCGCTCGGGTCGATCAGCGTCGGCCCGGTCGGCGATGTCGCGGCGGCGACGAAGAGAGCGTCCAGGTCGGCGACGCTGGCCTGGAGCGTGCTCAAAACCTGGCCCACCCACGCCGGGTCGGCGGTGACGATCACCGTCACGAGGGGGCCGGCCTCGGACGAGGCGGTGACGACGAGTTGCGACGGGTCGGCCCCGGCGGTCAACAGCAGCGCGGGGACGGCGCGGTCTTCCAGCACCTCCAACCGGAGGGGGGAGCGCATGGAGGGGATCTCGCTTTCCAAGAGTACGTCGGGGGAGACACTCTCGGTCAGCGCGGCGACGCGGACGACACCTCCTCGTGCGGGAGCCGGGCGCGCAAGGCACGCTCGACGGCGACGAACACGGAGTCACCCAGGCCGCGCTGACAGATCGAATACACGTCCTGCCGGCACGCCAGGAAAGCCTCCACGACCCGCGGATCCCACTGGCTCCCGGCCCCGGCGAGTAGGATCGCGTCGATCCGTTCGGGGGGGAGGGCGGGACGATACGGGCGAGCGGCCATCATGGCGTCGCAAGAATCAGCTACGGCCATAATACGCGCCAGCAACGGAATTTCATCCCCAATCATACCATCGGGGTAGCCTTTTCCGTCGTAACGCTCGTGGTGGTTTCGGATTCCGGCACGCAAATGTTGCAAAGATTTAATCGTGCCGATGAGCCGGTCGCCGATGACCGGGTGTTCCTGGATGTGGTCGCGCTCCTCGCGCGACAGCTGGCCCTCCTTGAGCAGGACGCTGTCGCGGATGCCGATCTTGCCGATGTCGTGCAGCAGGCCGGACAGATACAGGTCGCTCTGTGTCCCGGCCGGGACGGCGAGTTGCTTGCCGAGCCGGACGGCGATCCGGGCGACCCGTTCGCTATGCCCCCACGTGTAGGGGTCCTTCGCGTCGATCGCCGCGGTCAGGCAGCGCACCAGGTCGAAGAGCGACTCGCGCAGCCGGTCGTACGTCTGGGCCTGCTGGCGGTGGTTGAGGACCATGCGCCGCGCGAGGCGCATCACCTTCAGGTCGGCGTCGGCGAAGTGGCGGCCGGCGGCGAACCCCAGCGCCATGAGCCAGCTGCCGCGCGTCTTGCTGATGCGCACCAGGGCGACGCTCGTCGGCCAGGGCGACAGCGAGAACGCCGCCGGGTCGAACCGATGCACGAACTGCTCGCCGGTCGCCAGGCCGCGCCCCTGGAGCGCCTCGGTGAAGGCGCGCAGCCAGGCGTCGGACAGGTCGGTCTTGCCGACGACGGTGAACCCCTCCTCGCCGATGCCCGGGTGCCAGACGACGGCGTCGGCGTCGAGGCACTGCTGGGTCGAGCCGAGCAGGAGGCGGATCTGGGCGGCGGACTGGTCGCACTGCTGCAGCGCCTCGCCGAAGCGCTCCAGGACTTCCCAGGCGTGGTCGAGCCGGGGGCCGACCGGCGGGGCGAGCGTCGCTTGACTCATCGGATCTCCTCGCACAGGGCGTCAACCGCGCGGCCGGGACGCCGAGCGCTGCCGCAGCAGCCGGGCGGCCGCGACGACCTCGTCTCGGCGCGGGTCGTCCTTCAGCGCCGCCAGGTCCGGGTCGCGATCGACCAGGTCCAGGCCGAAGCCGCGCTTCAGGGCGTTGGCGAGGAGGCGGACCGCCTCGTCCTTGTCGCGCGCCGGCTGGTCGGCCAGGCCATCCGGCATGGCCGGCAGGGCCGCCAGCCGGGCGTAGACGCACGCCGCCCGGTACGACGTCTCGCCCGTCGCGTCCAGTTCGACCGCCTTTCGCGCGTCGCGGCGGGCCTTGGCCGCGTCGCCGAGCCGGGCGTGCAGCAGGCCGCGGAACGTGTAGTCCGTCGCCAGGTTCGGGTAGGTGCGCAGCAGCCGGTCGAGCACGGCGACGGCCTCGGCCGGCCGGTCGAGCTTCTCGCTGAGCAGAAAGGCGAGGTTGTGCTGGGCCGTGACCGAGCGCGGCCCGAGCCGGGCCGCCGCCTCGAAGTCGGCCCGGGCCCCGTCCAGGTCGCCCTTGTCCAGCCGGGCGATGCCGCGCAGGACGTGGCCCTCCTCGTCGCGCGGCTCGCGCTTCAGGACCTCCTCCCGGTCGGCGGCCGCCCCGGCGGCGTCGCCGGCTTCCGTCCGCAGGCGGGCCCGCATCGCGAAGGCGAGGTGGCGGTCCAGGCCGCGGCGGATCGCCTCGTCCAGGTCGGCCAGGGCGTGCGCCTTCCTGTCCTTCTGGCCGTCGCGGGCCTGGGCCCGGTGCAGGTACGCCTCGGCCACGTCGGGCCGCAGCCGGACCGCGTGGTCGAAGTCCACCTCCGCCTCCGGGTAGCGGCGCTCGCGGTAGTAGACCAGGCCACGGTTGAGGTACAGCGGATAGAAGCCCGGCGCGAGGGCCAGCGCCGCCGAGTACGCCGCCAGGGCGTCGCCCTGCTGGCCGGCCCGGTGCGCCGTCGCCTCGAACGTCGCGTTGCCGAGCATGTACCACGCGGCGACGTTGCCCGGGTCCTTGCGGACGACCTCGAGCAGGGCCTTCTGGGCCTGCTCGACCTCGCCGAGGCGCATTTGCTCCCGGGCGACGAGGGCCTGCTCCCACGCGTTCCGGATCGGGCTCGCCGCCGCCCGGTCGCGCGCCGCGGCGGCGTCCTGCGCCCGGCCGAGCCGGTCGAGCAGGGCCGCCCGCTGGAGGTGGAGCGCCCGCGGGACGTTCCCGTCGCCGAACCACCGCGCCGCCCGGTCGTTCAGCGCCAGGGCCTCGGCCGGGTCGCGCCGGCTGTCGGCGAAGTGGTACAGCAGTTCGGCCAGGCCGTCGCGCACCTCGGCCCGCTCGTCGGCGGTCAGCGCCGTCGAGAAGACCGGGTCCGCCCCGTCCAGGGCCTTGTAGCGAGCCAGGGCCGACCGGACGTGCTCCTCGCCCTCGGCGAGCTGGGCCCGGTCGCCGGTCACCGCCGGGAGCAGGACGCGCGCCTTCGGCAGGTCGTCCGCCTTGAGCAGGTGCCGGCTCCACTGGGCCTCGTGGTGTTCGACCGCCTGGCCGCGGACAACGAAGGCGACCGTCAGGGCGACGATCGTCGCCGCGCTGGCGACCGCGAGCGTCGTCGCCGAGGTCAGCCACGGGTTGCGGCGCATGAACTTCCGCGACCGCTCGACGAGCGACGGCTCGGCGGTGTGCTTGAGCGGCTGGTGGCTCAGCTGGCGTTCGAGGTCTTCTTGCAGTGCCCGGGCGGTCGGGTAGCGCTTCTCCGGGTCGGCTTCCAGGCAGCGCCACAGGATGGCCCGGATCGCCGGGGTGACGGCCGGGTTGAGCTTGCGCAAGTCGCGCAGGACCGGGTGCCGGGCCGGGCCGAGCTGCCGCTCGGTGATCATCTTCGGCAGGGCGGCGTCGACCGCGCCGGGGTGGCGCGTGAACGGATGGCGGCCCAGGAGCAGCTCGACGAGGATCAGGCCGAGGGCGTAGACGTCGCTGCGGTGATCGACCGTCGTCGTCTCGCCCCGGAACGCCCGCAGGTGCTCCGGCGACATGTACGGCAGCGTGCCGCCGATCAGGGCGGCGGTCGCCCCGCCGGCGTGCTTGACGTCCTCGGCGAGGTTGAAGTCGAGCAGCATCGGCTGGCCGTCGTCCGTCATGAGGATGTTGGCCGGCTTGAGGTCGCGATGGAGGATGCCGCGCTCGTGGGCGTGGGCGAGGCCGTCGGCGAGGCGGGCCCCGATCCACAGGACCGCCTCGGCGTAGGTGAGGCCCTCGAGTTGCCGCAGCCCGACCGGGTTCGCCGGCGCGGGGACGACGGCCTCCTCCGGCGGGCCGGCCGTCCTGGCGGCGACCGCCGACGGGGCGATCGGGGCCGGCTCGCTGCCCATGAGGCGCGTCGTGCTGCGGGCCTGGTACGCCGTCCGGCTGCGCCGCTCCTGAAGGGTGCTGACGAGGCCCTGGCCGGACCGGGGCATCGCCTCACGGTTTTGCAGGTCGCTCAGCACGTCGGACAGGGTCGCCGAGCCGAAGTACGGCATGCAGACCGCCTGGAGCGGGCCGGCCTGGTGGAACGAGTAGACCGGGACGATGTGGGTGTGTTGCAGCTGGGCGAGCTTCTGCGATTCGGCCCGTGTCTCGGCGGAGACCTTCAGGGCGACGAGGCGGTTGGCCAGCTCGCCCTGCTGGGCGAGGAAGACGCGGCCGAACGCCCCCCGGCCGAGCTCGGCCAGGAGGGTGAAGCCGTGGAACGTCGTTCCGACCTCGGGCAGGGCGGTCCGGCTGACGTCGAGGCGCGACTGGAGATCGGCGGGGAGCGGGCCGATGTCGGGCAGCAGCGGCACGTCGCTCGACGGGGCGTCGCCGCCGCGCGAGTCGCCCCAGCTGTCGAGGTCGCTGCGCGGGCCGAGCGGCGGGCACGCGGAAAGTTCGGACGGGGTGTTCATGGGTCGGACCGCCTGCGTCTACGTGCGGGAACGCCGCGGCGCGCGCGCACCGGCCTTACCGGAGGGGAACGTGCGGCCGGGGAGTGCCGGTGCGGGGTGGCGCAGGCCGTTACGACGCCGGTTCCGCCGGCGTCGGAATGAACCATAGGTGACAATCGGGGGGGTGTCAAATTGGCGGGGCAGAGTGCCGCGGGGAGGTCTGCCGTGGGGCGACCGTCCTCGGTCGCCTCTTCGCCCCGACGGCGACCGAGGACGGTCGCCCCACGGAAACCAAGACGGCCGTCACGGCTGCCGCGGGCCCTCGCGATCCGGGTGGCGGTTAAACACCACCGTCAGCTCGGCCAGGCGTTGCAGGGCCGACTCGACCGGCTGCTGCGGCGTGACGCGCCACTTCCAGTTCCCGGCCGCACGGCCCGGGGCGTTCATCCGGGCGTCCGGCCCCAGCACGAGCAGGTCCTGCAGCGGCAGGATGGCGAAGTCGGCCGCCGAGCCCTGGGCGAGGCGGACCAACTCCCAGACGACCTCGCCGTCGTCGCGGCGCGGCTTGTCGAGGTAGCGCCACAGGTTCTGGCGGACCCACTCCGGCTGCTCCTGGTACCAGCCCCAGGTCGTGTCGTTGTCGTGGCTGCCGGTGTAGGCGACCGACGCGTTGGCGTAGTTGTGCGGCAGGAAGACGTTCTCCGGCTTGCCGTCCCAGGCGAACTGGAGGATGCGCATCCCCGGCAGGGCGAACTGGTCTCGCAAGGCGCGCACTTCGGGCGTGATCTCGCCGAGGTCCTCGGCGATGAGCGGCAGCCGGCCGAGCTTGTCGCGCAGGGCCCGGAACAGGGCGTCGCGGGGCCCGGAGACCCAGTGGCCGCCGGCGGCCGTCTCCGCCCCGGCCGGGACGTGCCACGCCGCCTCGAAGCCGCGGAAGTGGTCCAGCCGGACGAAGTCGAACAGGGCCAGCGACGCCGCGACGCGGGCCGCCCACCACGCGTAGCCGTCCGCGGCGTGCCGCTTCCAGTCGTAGAGCGGGTTGCCCCACAGCTGGCCGGTCACCGGCGAGAAGTAGTCCGGCGGCACCCCGGCGACGAAGGTCGGCCGGCGGTCGGCGTCGAGCAGGAACAGCTCCGGCCGGCCCCAGACGTCGGCCGAGTCGCTCGCGACGAAGATCGGCGTGTCGCCGAGCAGGTAGACGCCGCGCTGGTTCGCGTGCGCCTTCAGCCGGGCCCACTGCCGGAAGAAGAGGAACTGCCGGAAGCGCACCCGGTCGATCGCCTCGACGAGCCGTTCGCGCGCCGCCTTGAGCGCGTCCGGCTCGCCGCGCTTGAGCGGCGTCGGCCAGGTCTGCCAGCTCGCGCCGCCCTGCTCCTCCTTGACGGCCATGAACAGCGAAAAGGCGTCGAGCCAGCCGGCCTGGGCGTTCTGGAAGGCGAGATAGTCGTGCCGCAGGTGGTCGGCCGAGCCGGCGCAGAAGCGCCGCCAGGCCGTGTCGAGCAGGCCGGCCTTGTACGGGAGGACCGCGCCGTAATCGACCTCGTGGTCGGGGAAGGAGACGCCGGCCCAGTCGCCGTCGCGGAGCAGGCCGTCGTCGCGGAGCAGCTCCGGCGAGACGAGGAGCGGGTTGCCGGCGAACGACGAGAAGGACTGGTACGGCGAGTCGCCGTAGCCGGTCGGCCCGAGCGGCAGGGTCTGCCACCAGCGCTGCTTCGCGCGGGCGAGGGCGTCCACCCAGGCGTAGGCGGACGGGCCGAGGTCGCCGACGCCGAACGGCGAAGGCAGCGAGGTCGGATGGAGAAGGACTCCGGAAGACCGGGCCGCCGGGCCGATAAGGGGAGGAGAGGCTACCGAGGTCATGCACGGCCCTTTCGTGCAGCGGCCGGGTCCGGGGGTCGTCTCGCGTCAGTCTACGCGACGGCGGCACTACCGGGAAGCGGGGTCGAAGCCGGCCTTGAGGCGGAGGCCGACTTCCGGGTAAGCTATCACCGCCCCACGAGTGCCACCGACCCGGCAAGGAATGCCGAGACGAGTCAAGGAGGGACGGGCCATGTGTGGTATCATCGGGTACACCGGCGGCCAGGACGCCGAGCCGCTCCTTATCGAGGGGCTCCGCCGGCTCGAATACCGCGGCTACGACAGCTCCGGCCTGGCGACCCTGCACGGGCGTGAGTTGCACCTGCGCCGCAAGGCCGGCCGGCTCCAGAACCTGCAGCGCCTCCTGCACGACGAGCCCGCCCCGGGCAACACCGGCATCAGCCACACCCGCTGGGCGACGCACGGCAAGCCGTCCGACCGCAACTCCCATCCCCACCTCGGCGGCTGCGGCCGGATCGCCGTCGTCCACAACGGCGTCATCGAGAACTACGCCAGCCTCCGCCGCGAGCTGGAGGAGCAGGGCGTCCGCTTCCAGTCCGACACCGACACCGAGGTGATCGCCCAGCTCATCACCCAGCTCTACCAGTCGAGCGACTACCCCGACGACGAGGTCTGGCCCGGCCTGCGCGCCGGCCGGTTCGTCCACGCCGTGCATCAGGCCCTGTCGATGCTCAAGGGCACCTACGGCCTGGCGGTCGTCTGCGCCGACTTCCCGGAGATGCTCCTCGGGGCCCGGCTCGGCAGCCCGCTCGTCCTCGGCCTGGGCAAGGACAAGAACGAGAACTTCCTCGCCAGCGACCCGACCGCCCTGGGCGGCCTCGCCGACCGGGTCGTCTACCTCGAAGACCGCGAGCTGTGCATCCTGACGCCGACCGAGTGGCGCATCTTCGACCAGGAGCGCTCCCCGGTCGAGGCGACCATCCACGCGATCGACTGGGTTGCCGGCGACACCGAGAAGGGCATCTTCGACCACTACATGCTCAAGGAGATCTACGAGCAGCCCGAGGCGCTGGAGAACGCCCTGCGCGGCCGGCTCGACGACAGCAACGCGACGGCGCACTTCGGCGGACTGAACCTCGACCCGCAGCAGCTGCGGCGCGTCGAGCGCATCATCCTGACCGCGTGCGGCACGAGCTACCACGCCGCCCTGGTCGGCGAGTACCTGTTCGAGGAGTTCGCCCGCCTGCCGGTCGAGGTCGAGTACGCCAGCGAGTTCCGCTACCGCAACCCGCCGGTCGATCGCAACACGATCGTCCTGGCGATCACGCAATCCGGCGAGACGGCCGACACGCTCGCCGCGCTGCGGGAGTCGAAGCGGAAGGGGCACCCGACCCTGGCGCTGTGCAACGTGGTCGGCTCGTCGATCGCGCGCGAGGCGGACGGCGGCGTCTATCTGCACGCCGGGCCGGAGATCGGCGTCGCGAGCACGAAGGCGTTCACGAACCAGGTCGCCGTCCTGGCGATGCTCGCCCTGTACTTCGGCCGGCTGCGGCACCTGTCGCCGATCCAGGGCGAGAAGTTCGTCCGCGACCTGCGCTGCATCCCGGACCTGGTCCGCCGGACGCTGCACTGCCACGACGAGGTGAAGCGCATCGCCGAGAACTACTACCAGGCAGACAACTTCCTCTACCTCGGCCGGCAGTACCTCTTCCCGGTCGCGCTGGAGGGGGCGCTCAAGCTGAAGGAGATCAGCTACATCCACGCGGAGGGCCTCGCCGCCGCGGAGATGAAGCACGGCCCGATCGCGCTGGTCGATGAGGAGACGCCGAGCGTGTTCCTGATGCCGCGCGGCCCGATCTACGACAAGGTGATGAGCAACCTCGAAGAGATCAAGGCCCGCGGCGGCCCGGTCATCGCCATCGCGAGCGAGGGCGACTACGAGGTCCAGGAGCGGGCCGACGACGTGATCTTCGTCCCGGAAGTGCCGGACTACCTCCAGCCGATCGTCTGCGCGATCCCGCTCCAGCTGCTGGCGTACCACATCGCCCTGCTGCGCGACTGCGACGTCGATAAGCCGCGCAACCTGGCGAAGAGCGTCACGGTCGAGTGAGGCCATTCCGAGCCGGAAGCGTCAGCGACGGGTGGTGAAGACCGTCGCTGACGCTTCCGGCTCGGATGGGTTTACCGCTTCACTCCGCTGATCTGCTGTAGCGCCAGCATCAGCGCCTGCGTACCCTTCCGACCATAGCCCTGGGCGGCGACGGCGTTGTACAGCTGGCTTGCCAGCGCTAGCCCCGGCAGGCACAGGTTCATCCGCCTCGCCTCCGCCAGGGCGATGCCCATGTCCTTGATGAAGTGCTCGACGTAGAACCCCGGCTCGTAGTTGCCGGCGATGATCCGCGGACCGAGCACCTGGAGCGCCTTGCTGCCGGCCGCCCCGGTCGAGACGGACTTGAACACCGTCTCCGGGTCGAGGCCGGCCTTGTAGGCGTACAGCAGCGCCTCGCACACCGCGATCATGTTCGACGCGATCAGGATCTGGTTCACCATCTTCGTGTGCTGGCCCGAACCGGCCGGGCCCTGGTGGACGATCGTCTCGCCCATGCACGCGAACAGCGGCTGGACCGCCGCCAGCACGTCGGCATCGCCGCCGATCATGATCGACAGCGTCCCGTTCTTCGCCCCGACGTCGCCGCCGGAGACGGGGGCGTCGAGGCAGCCGACCTGCTTCGCCTTCGCGGCGTCGTGGATCTCGACCGCCAACGACGGCTCGCTCGTCGTCATGTCCACCAGGATCGTTCCCGGCCGGCTGCCGGCGAGGGCACCGTCCTCGCCGAGGAAGACGGCGCGCACGTCGGGCGGGAAGCCGACGATCGCGAAGACGACGTCCGACTTCTCCGCGACGGCCCGCGGCGTGTCGGCCCAGGCGGCCCCGGCGTCGAGCAGGGCCTTCACGTCCGGCTTGTCCTTCGTCCGGTTGTAGATCGTCGCCGGGTAGCCGCCCTTGGTCATCAGGTGCTGGCACATCCAGCGGCCCATCACGCCCGTGCCGATCCAGCCGATCCGGGTCTTCCCCGGCTGCGCCACGTCGAACGCCATGTCGTCCTCCTCGCGGTGAGTGTCCGAACGATGCTATAGCCCGGCTCGCCGGGGGCGGCACGGGGTATAATGAGATGGAGGACGCCATGACCCCGCCCGCCCCGCGCCTGAAGGCCCCGATCGTGCTGACGCACGGCATCCTCGGGTTCGACTTCGTGCGCCTGGCCGGCCAAACGCTCTTCGCCTACTTCCCCGGCATCCCCGAGGCGCTGTCGTCGGCCGGCACGCCGGTCCGGGTCGCCCGCGTCAGTGCGACGGCGGGGGTCGCCCAGCGGGCGGCGGACCTCAAGGCGTTCCTCGACCGTGAGTTCCCTGGCGAGGCGGTCCACCTCTTCGCCCACAGCATGGGCGGCCTCGACGCGCGCTACCTGATCTCGCGCCTCGGCATGGCCGACCGGGTGCTCTCCCTGACGACGATCGGCACGCCGCACCACGGCAGCCCGCTTGCCGACTGGAGCCTGCGCCGCGTCGTGCCGCTCCTCAAGCCGTGGTTCGCGCTGCTGCGCCTGTCGTGGCAGGCGGTCCCCGACCTGACCGTCGCCGGCTGCGGGGAGTTCAACGCCGCCGTGCCCGACGCGCCGCAGGTGCGCTACTTCTCCGTCGCCGGCCGTCTCGAGCCGTCCTGGCGCAAGTGGCACTTCCATCTGCCGGAGCGGTACATCCACAAGCGCGAGGGGCCGAACGACGGCCTCGTCTCCGTCGCGTCGGCGGCCTACGGCGAGGCGACCGACGTCTGGGACGGCGACCACCTCGACCTCGTCAACTGGCGCTCGCCGGTGCCGTTCCAGCGCCGCGGCGGCCAGGCCGACTACGTCGCGGCGTACGTCGCCCTGGCCCGGCGGTTGGCGGATCTCGGCTTCTGAGCGGCAACCTGGCGCGGTACAATGCCGCCATGTCCAGCCACGCGTCGTTCGCGGAACTCATGGGCCGCCTCCGGGCCGGCGAGGACGCCGCCGCCCGGGCGGTCTTCGAGCAGTACGCGCGCCGCCTGGTCGGCCTGGCCCGCAAGCACCTCGACACGCGCCTCGCCGCCAAGGTCGATCCGGAGGACGTCGTCCAGTCGGCGTACAAGAGCTTCTTCGTCCGCCACCGCGAGGGCCTGCTCGAGGTCGGCTCCTGGGACGGCCTGTGGGGCATCCTGACTCTCATCACCCTGCGCAAGTGCGCCGACCGGGCGGCGTACTACCGCGCCGAGAAGCGCGACTACACGCGCGAGGCCGCCGCCGGGGCCGACCCGGAAGACGCCCCGCCGCTGATCGACCTCGCCCTCGACCGCGAGCCGTCGCCGCAGGAGGCGCTCGTCCTCGCCGAGACGGTCGAGGCCCTCTTCCGCGACCTCGACGACGACGAGCGGGCCATCCTCGAGCTGAGCCTGCAAGGGCTCTCGACGACCGAGATCAGTGAGCGGCTCGACCGGGCCGAGCGCTCCGTCCGCCGGCTGCGCGAGCGGCTCCGCAAGCGCCTGGAGCGGATGCGGGAGGCACCGCCGTGAGCGGCGGGTCGTCCACCGACCCCGGCGGCGCGGACGCCTGCGAGGCGGTCGTCCGCCGGTTCGAGCAGGCGTGGCGCGGCCCGGACCGGCCCGACCCGGCCGCGTTCGCCCCGCCCGACGGCCCCGACCGCGTCCCGATCCTCAACGAGTTGGTCCACGTCGATCTGGAACTGCGCCTGCGCCGCGGCGAGGATGCCCGCGTCGAGACCTACCTGGAGCGCTTCCCCGAGCTGGCCCGGCGCGAGCTGCTGCTCGACCTCGTCGCCGCCGAATACCAGCACCGCTCACGTCGGACGCCGACCCTCGCCCCCGACGAGTTCTACGCCCGGTTCCCGGAGCTGCGCCCCGACCTGGAGCGCCGCCTCGTCACGCCGACGCGGCGGGCCCTGCTCACCGAGGCGGCCGATCGGCCGGGCGACGGCGTCGGGGTGCCGATCCTGCCCGGTTACGACCTGCTCGGCGAGATCGGCCGCGGCGGGATGGGCGTCGTTTATCAAGCCCGCCAGCCGAGCCTCGACCGTCTCGTCGCCGTCAAGACGCTCGCCCGGGTGCCCGACGCCGACGAGCGGCATCGCTTCCGCCGCGAGGCCGAGGCGATGGCGGCGCTCGACCACCCGAACGTCGTCCCGGTCTACGAGGTCGGCACCTGGCGAGCCACGCCGGACGGCCCGGCGGTGCCGTACCTGGCGATGAAGTGGTTCCCCGGCGGCAGCCTCGACGCGCTGCCATCCGGGCCGGGGAGCGACCCGCGCCGCCTCGCCGCCTTGCTGGCGACCGTCGCCCGAGCGGTGCGGCACGCCCACGAGCGCGGCATCCTGCACCGCGACCTCAAGCCGTCGAACATCCTCCTCGACGAGCAGGGCCAACCCCACGTCGCCGACTTCGGCCTCGCGGGTCGGTTCGAGCCCGGCTCGACCGCCGCTCGCACGGAGGCCGTCATCGGCACGCCGGCGTACATGTCGCCGGAACAGGCGCGCACGCCGGGCCGGGTGACGACCGCCGCCGACGTGTACGGCCTCGGGGCGATCCTCTACCACCTGCTGACCGGCCGGCCGCCGTTCCAGGAGGCGACCGCCCTGGCGACGCTGGAGCGCGTCGTCTCCGCCTCGGCCGTCCCGCCGTCGCGGGTCAACCCGGCCGTGCCGCGCGACCTGGAGGTGATCTGCCTGAAGTGCCTGGAGAAGGAGCCCCAGCGGCGCTACGCCAGCGCGGGCGACCTGGCCGACGACCTGGAGCGCTGGCTGCGCGGCGAGGCGATCGTCGCCCGGCCGCAGACGCCGTGGGAGCGGGCCGGGCGCTGGCTGCGGCGACACCCGGCCCTGGCGGGGCTGGCGCTGCTGACCGTGGCGTCGCTCGTCTTCGGCGTCGTCGTCCTTGCGGTGAGCAACGCGCAGATCCGCCGCGAGCAGGCCGAGACGGCCGCCGCCCTGGCCCGCGAGCAACGGCTGCGCTACGCCGAGCAGGTATCGACCGCCGGCCGGCTGTACGAGTTGAACCAGCTCGACCCGGCGTGGCGGTTGCTCGATCAATGCCCCGAGGGCCTGCGCGGCTGGGAGTGGCGTTACCTCGCCGGTCTGCGCGGCGACGCGGCGTCGAACGTCCTCGCCGCGGACGAGCCGGCCGTCGCGGCGGCGTTCCTGGCGGATGGCCGCCTGGCGACCCTGGTAAAGGACGGCACCCTGCGGCTGCGCGTTCCGAGCGAGCATCGCCTCGTCGGCGAGTGGCCGGCCGTCCGGGAGCCGGCCGGCGTCCTGGTCGCCCACCCGTCCCGGCCGTGGCTGGCGGCCCTCGACGGCGGCGAGGTCGTCGTCTGGGACGCGGCCGCGGGGCGCGAGGTGCGCCGCCTGCCCGGCGCATCATGGATCGCGTTCAACGCCGACGGCTCGCTCCTGGCGACGGCGGCGAGCCCGGGCCATGTGGCCGTCTGGGAGACGGCGACCGGGCGGCGTGTCTGGGACGGCGGCGCGACGCCCGTGCCGAGCAGCGCCGGCGTGTTCACCCCGGACGGGCGGCAGCTGATCACCGCGTCGCTCGACGGGGCGGTGCGCACCTGGGACGCCGCGACCGGCAAGGCGGTGCCGCCGGTGCGCGCCGCGCGCGACCGGCTCGTCCTCCGGCTGGCGTACACCGGCGACGGCCGGCAACGCGTCGAGGCGCGCGGCGACGAGGTGGCGTTCCTCGACCCGGCGACCGGGGCGACGGTCGGGCGCGTCGGCACCCACCTCGGCCGGCTCGCCCTGGCGGGCGGCCCCGCCCCGGGCCAGGTCGTCCTCGGCGGCGTCAACGGCGAGGTCGTCGTCTGGGACGCCGGCGAGGGGCGCGAGGTGCGCACCTTCCGCGGCCATCGCGGCCTGGTCCTCGGTATCGCCGTCAGCCCGGACGGGCGCTCGGTCGCCTCGGTGGCGGCGGACCGGACGGTGCGGCTGTGGGATCTTCGTGCCCCGCTGGAGATGCGCGTCCTGGCGGCGGTCGGCCCGGACGCGTCGGCCCTGGCGCTGAGCCCGGACGGCCGCTGGGCGGCCGTCTCGGCCCTGCCGCGACGCAGCGCGACGCCGAGGGTGCGCCTCATCGACACCGCGACCGGAAAGGAGCGGCCCGGCGTCCCCGGCGAGGGCGGCGTCGCGCTGGACGCCGGCCGTCTCGCGGTCGGCCGGCCGGGCGGCGGCGTCACGGTCCACGACCCGGCGACGGGCGCGGAGCGCTGGTCCGTCGCCGAGGCGGGGCTGATCCTGTCGCGGCTGGCGTTCCAGCCGGGCGGCGACGTCCTGGCCGGCGGCGACCTGCGCGGCCGGGTCCGCCTCTGGCGCGCCGACACCGGCGAGCCGGTCGGCGAGCTGGCGGCGCGTGGCCCGGTCTACGGCCTGGCGTTCTCGGCCGACGGCGGCCGGCTCGCTGTCGCCGCTCGGGACGCTGTCGGCCTGTGGGAGACGCGGACATGGCGGCCGATCCCGGCGGCGCTGCCCGACGGGGCGACGGCGGTCGCCTTCGCACCGGACGGGGCCCGCCTCGCCCTGGCCGAGCACGACCGGGCCACCCGGCTGCGCGACGCCGCGACCGGCGCGGTCGGGGCTACGTTCCGCGGCCAGGCCATGCCGGCGGCGAGCCTCGCCTTCTCGCCGGACGGGGCGCGACTACTCACCGCGGGACGCGACCAGTCGCTGCGCGTCTGGGACGTGGCGACCGAGGCAGAGCTGCTCGCCTTGCCGGGGCTGAACGGCCCGGTCGCCGCCGCCGTCTGGGACGGGCCGCGCGACCGGGTCTACGCCGTGGACGACGCGCTGCGGGCGTGGAGCCCGCGGCGGTGAGCGACCCGGCGATTCTCAGCGCGGCGGGATCGTCGTGCCCGACACCGGTGGCGGGTTCTTCAGCCCGTCGCCCGGCCTCACCACGCCGCCGATGCCGATCGCCTCGGGGTGCCGCGCCAGCTTGTCGGCGAAGACGCCGAAGTCCTTGACGATCTGCTCGATGCGCGGCGTCAGCTTCTGGACGCTGCACAGCACGTCGTCGATCCGGTTGAACAGCCGCGGGTCGGTCAGGAAGCGGTTCAGCGTCCCGTCCGCCTCGCCGAAGACGCGGACGATGGTCCGCACGTCCTTCAGCGTCGCGTTGATCCGCTCCGTCGCCTCGTCGATGTTCTTCGCCAGGGTCGGGGCCCGCTCCGCGAGCGGGTCGAGCACCTTCTTCAGCGACTCCGTCACCGGGCCGATCGACTGCGACAGGTTCTCGATCGCCGGCTGGACGTTCTTGAACGTGCCGCGCGCCACCTCGACCGTCGTGCGGATCGTCTGGATCGTCGCGTCGAGGTTGCGGGCCATGTCCGGCCCCTTGTTGACCGTGTCTCGCACGGCGCGGATGATCTCGTTGAAGTTGCGCTGGTTCTCCTCGCTGAGGATGCCGTTGATCCGCTCGACGGCCCGGCCGACCTCGTCGATGACGGCGATCGCCCGGTCGAGGCCCTTCTCGAGCTTCTCGCGGTTGGCGTTGACGATGTTGTTCAGGTTGTCGCCGAGGCGGCGCACCGACCGGACCGCGTCGCCGACGTCCTCGACGACGCGGCGGACGTCGGGCACCGCCTCGCGGACGCTCTTGAGCAGCTCGCGGCCCTCGTCGATCGCCCGGCGGACGTCCGGTACCGCCTCGCGGACGGATTTGACGAACTCGCGCACCTCGGAATTCGTCTTGGCGACCTCGGGGATCTGCTCGCGGACGGCCTTGAGGAACTCGGTGGCCTCGCCGGCCATCTTGCGCGCGTCGGGGACGGCCTCGTCGAGACTCTTGGCGAGTTGCCGCACGTCGGGGACGGCGTCGTCGAGCGACTTGAGCAGCTTCTGGGCCTGGCGGTTCGTCTCGCGGAGGTCGGGCGTCAACTCGCGGACATCGCGGACGATGCGGGCGGCGTCCTTGCTCATCTCCTTGAAGTCGGGGACCGTCTCGCGGATGGCCTTGGCGAGTTCGCGCACCTCGTCGATCGCCCGGCGGGCGTCCGGGGTCGCCTCGCGGACGGCCTTGCCGAGGTCGCCGATCTCCTTCAGCGCGTTGTCGATCAGCGGGGCGGACTTCTCTAGGCGCTGGATCGACTTGCGGATGTCGGCCATCGTCTCCTGGGTGGTCGGGACGACCTCCGAGGCGCGGTTGAGCAGGGCGTTGACGTTCGCCCCCCGCAGGCCCTCGATCTGGGCCCCGGGCTCGAGCGGCGTCAGGTCCGGCGGCGGCTTGCCCGGCTCCTCCTCGGGCGGGACGAAGTCGATCGTCGCGTCGCCGCCGAGGATGCCGGTATAGAGCGTCGGCTTGTCGCTCCGGCGCGGCCGGTAGCTCGGCTGCAACGCGACGCGGACGACGACGGTACCGTCGGCGTCGAGGCGGATCGTGTCCACCTCGCCGACGCGGACGCCGGACCGGCGCACCGGCGTCCCGGTCGCGACGCCCGGCGCGTCGGTGAACGTGACGGTGTAGTACTCGCGCGTCTGGAAGATGTTCGGCAGGCTGCCGAAGATCAGGATCAGGACCGCCAGGACGGCGAACGCCCCGAGGACGAGCACCCCGATCCAGAAGCTCTTTCGTCGTTCGTCGCTCATCGGTGGGCTCCTCTCCGGAACCTCACCCCCCCTGCCCCCCTCTCCGCTTCGGAGAGGGGGGTGTCGGATCGGCTCCCCCTCTCCGCTTCGGAGAGGGGGGGGGGGGGGGGGGTTGCATCAACTCTCCTTCGCCGCCTCGACCAGTTCGCGCAGCCGGCTGCCGGCCTCGCCGCGGACGAACTGGCCGACGCGCGGGTCGGGGCACGCCTCCAACTCGGCCGGCGTGCCGTCGAAGATCACCTGCGGCTCGCCCGGCTCCAGCCGGGCCAGCGGGTAGAACATCACCACCCGGTCGGCGACCTTCGCCACCGTCTTCATGTCGTGCGTGACGACGATGCTCGTCACAGTCGGCCGGCGCTGCCGGGTCTGCTGGATCAGCTCGTTGATGACGTCGGTCATGATCGGGTCGAGGCCGGTCGTCGGCTCGTCGTAGAGCATGACCTCCGGGTCGAGGGCCAGCGCCCGGGCCAGGCCGACGCGCTTGCGCATGCCGCCGGACAGCTCGGCCGGCTTCTTCGCCAGCACCACCTTCGGGTTCAGGCCGACCTCCAACAACCGCTGCCGGACGATCTCGTACACCTCGGCCTCCGGCCGACGCTGCGAGCGGAGGCCGAACGCGACGTTGTCGTAGACGGTCAGGCTGTCGAACAGGGCCGCGTTCTGGAACAGGAACCCGAAGCGCAGCCGCTGCTTGACCAGGTCGCGCTCGCCGAGCTTGGCCAACTCCCGACCGTCGAACGTCACCCGGCCGACCGTCGGCGCGAGCAGGCCGATGACGAGCTTGAGCAGGACGGTCTTGCCGCAGCCGCTCTCGCCGATGACGACGACGGTCTGCCCCTTGCGGATGCCGAGGTCGATCCCGGTCAGGACGCGCTGGCTGCCGAACGTCACCGAGACGTGCTCGACGGCGATCAGGGGCGGTTGTTCCGTGTTCACGGCGGCCTCCTCACATCACCCGGACGTCCGGCCACAGGATGCGGTACGTCGTATTCAGGACGATCCCGGCGAGGAAGTCGAGCACGAGGATCAGGACGAACGACGTCACGAACGCCCCGGTCGCCGCCCGGCCGACCCCCTCCGCCCCGCCGCCGACCGGGCTGTTCATGCCCTTGTGGCAGGCGATGATCGCGATGCAGCCGCCGAAGAGCGTCGGCTTGACCAGGCCGGCGATCAGGTCCCACATCCCGATGAACCCTCGGGCATTATCCCAGTAGTGGTGGCTGTCGACGCCGTAGATGCCGATCGAGACGGCCGCCCCGCCGAGGACGCCGGCGAAGTTGGCCAGGATGGTCAGGGCCGGGATCAGGAGCAGGCAGGCGAGGAAGCGCGGCACGGCGAGGTAGTGGACCGGGTTGACGCCGAGGCAGGCGAGGGCGTCGATCTGCTCGGTGACGCGCATCGTCGATAACTCGGCGGCCATGGCGCTGCCGACCCGGCCGGCGAGCATCGTCGCGGTCAGGACCGGCCCCAGCTCGCGCACGAGCGAGATGTTGATGATCGACCCGAGCCGGGTCGCCATGCCCATCGACGCGTACTGGAGGTAGGCCTGGACGGCGAGGACCATGCCGATGAACATGCCCGTCACCGCGACGACGACGACGCTGCGGACACCGACCTCGTAGGCGATCGGCAGCAGCGTACCGCGCGCCGGCAGGCGCGGCAGCCAGCGGAAGATGCGCAGCCCGAACCGGGCCAGTTCGCCGGCCTCGACGACTGCGGCTTCCAGGGCCGACCGCCAGGAGGCGTGCCGCGTGGGAACGAGCGTGGTGGACATCGGCCGGACTCCTTGCCTCCCTGTCTCGGTTTACTCATCGGGCGGCGGCGGCACGGCCGATGTAACCAAAACCGGACGCCCGACCGGACGCGGCTCGCCGGGCGGAGCATCTTGCCAGAACGCGCGATTTTTCCACCGCGGGCGTGTACTCCGGACGGGGCGGTGCCCTAGAATAGAACAGGAGAACGACTGGAGACAACGGACCGCCAGTGGGCCACGGTTACCTCATCCGCCCACGCACTCTCCTCGGCCCGAACCTCTCCAGCCTGAGGGCTCTCCTGACGGTAGGGATCACGCCGGGTGTGCGACCGGGAGTCCCGCCGTACCCATCCTCGCATCGCAGGAGTGTCGTCATGAAGCGCCCGTCGCGAAAGTCCCGTCGCGCCGCCCTGGCCGAGCCCCGGCTCTGGACCCAGACCCAGGCCCGCTCGGCGATCCCCTACCTGACGTCCGTCCTGCGCTCGCTGCGAGAACACGCCCTCGAGGTGCAGTCGGCCGAGCGCCGCCTTACCCGGCTGGAGCAGCGTCCCGGCCGGCCCGACCGGGCCGCCCTGATCGCCGCCGACGAGACGCGCCGCGACCTGGACGGCCGGCGGCAGCAGCTGGCCCAGACGGCCCACGAGCTGGAGGCGGTCGGCGCGATCCCGCTCGACCCGGTCCAGGGCCAGGCCGTCCTCCCCTTCACGCACGACAACCGCCTGGCGTGGTACGTCTTCGACCTGTTCGACTCCAACCCGCTCCGCTGGTGGCGCTACCAGGAAGACCCGGACGATTTCCGCCGGCCGCTGACCAGCGCCCAGAGCGGCTCCCTCGAAGCGAGCGCGTAAGACTAACGCACCGCGATCGCTCGCCCGAGCAGATCGTAGCCGTCCGCGCCCGTGATCCGGGCGCGGACGAGGTCGCCCGGCTGGAGGGCCTTGCCCTTGAGCCGGACGACGCAGTCGATGTCCGGCGCGTCGGCGGTCGTCCGGCCGAGGTAATGGCCCGGCACCTCCGGGTCCGGCCCATCGACGATCGCCTCGACCTCCCGCCCGGCCAGCTTCCGCGCCCACTCCAGGGCGATCTTCTGCTGGAGCTGCATCAGCGAATCGCGGCGGTGCTCCTTCACTTCCTCGGGCAGGTGGCCGTCGAGCCGGGCCGCCGGCGTCCCCGGCTCGAACGAGTACGGGAAGACGCCGACCCGCTCGAACCGCTGCGCCGCGACGAAGTCGCACAGGTCCTGGAACTCCGCGTCCGTCTCGCCCGGGAAGCCGACGATGAACGTCGTCCGCAGGGCGAGGTTCGGCACCATCGCCCGCATCTTCGCCACCAGGGCCTCCGTCCCCTTGCGATCGACGCGGCGGGCCATGCGGCGCAGGACGCGGTCGTTCGCGTGCTGGAGCGGCATGTCGAGGTACGGCACGACCTTCTTCGATTCCGCCATCGCGCGGAGCAGCTCGTCGTCGATGTACATCGGGTAGGCGTACAGGAGGCGGATCCACTCGACGCCATCGACCCGCTCCAACTCGCGGAGCAGGTCGGCGAGGCGCGTCCGGCCGTAGAGGTCCTTGCCGTAGTACGTCGTGTCCTGGGCGACGAGGTTGAGTTCGCGCACGCCGTCGGTGGCGAGTTCGCGCGCCTCGGCGACGACGGCCTCGATCGGCTTGGTGAGGTGCTTACCGCGCATCATCGGGATGGCGCAGAACGTGCAGAGCCGGTCGCAGCCCTCGCTGATCTTGAGGTAGGCGTAGTGGCGCGGCGTGACGCGCAGCCGGGCGGTGTCGTCCATCGCCTTGACCGGGGCGGGGCGGAAGAGGGTCCGCTGCTCGTCGGCGGCCCGGCGGGCGAGGACGCGGTCGAGAACGGCGGCGATCTCCTCGCGGGCGAAGACGCCCATGACGTGATCGACGTCGGGCACCTCCTGGAGGAGTTCGTCGCGCTTGCGCTCGGCGAGGCAGCCGGCGACGACGACGGCCCCGACGCGGCCGTCCTCCTTGAGGGCGAGCATCTCGCGGATGACGCCGAGCGACTCCTGGCGGGCCGGCTCGATGAAGCCGCACGTGTTGATGACGACGACGTCGGCCCCGTCCGGGTCGGGCGAGAGGACGTAGCCGTCCTGGGCCAGAGTGCCGAGCATGCGCTCGGAATCGACCGTGTTCTTCGGGCAGCCGAGGCTGATGAACGAGAAGGTCCGCTGCGGGGTCATTGGGTTCCTCGACCGACCTTTTGGAGTGCGGCGATTCATCTCCGCGTTTGGTTTTGGCCTTCGGTTTCGACTTCCCGTCGCGGAGGGAAAAACAAAACGCAAAGCGGCGATGAATCGCCGCACTCCAAAAGGAAGAAAAAACCGGCGACGGGAGGCCGTCGCCGGTTAGTCATTGTACACCGCCCGCCCCTTCGGGCAAGCCGCCCGGGTCAGGGCTTCTTCGGCTCGGCCGGCTTCTGGAGGTCGGCCTTGCGCTGCTGGAGGTGCTTGAGCAGGGCGTCGATCGCCTCGAGTTCGGCCTTCGAGTCCTTGCCGTCCTGGCGGACCTTGCCCAGGGCCTGATCGACCGCCTGGACGGCGTGGCGGGCGGCGTCGCGCCGTTCGATGAGGCGGAGCAGTTCGAGGACCGTGTCGCGGTCGAGGTTCTGGGCCAGGTCTTGCAGCTGCTCCTGCCGCTGGTGCATCCGGAGCCAGCGGAGGCCGAGCTGGACGTGGGCGTCGTCGGGCGGGTTGACCGGCTGGTGAAACAGCCACGGCAGGGTGGAGGGGTGGCTATGCGGATCGACGAAGGCCCAGCGCAGCCGGGCCGTCTGAAGATTCGCGACCGGCGGGGTGTGGCACGCGGTGCAGTTCGTCGTCGGGTGGGGGATCAGCGTGTTGATGTTGAGGCGCGGCACGCCGATGTCGATCCAGATCGAGTCGTTGTGGAGGTCGGCCCAGGTCACCCCCTTCGCCGCCGGGGCGGGCTCGGCCTTGACCTGGCCCTCGGCCGTCGGCGGGGTGGTCGGGGTCGGCCCCTGGGCCATCCGGCCGCCGGCGAAGGCGGCCCCGAGGACGGCGAACGCGAACACGGTCGCGGTGAACAGCTTGACCTTCACGGGGATCATGGCGTGCAGGACTCCTTCAGTCAGGGCGAGGACGGCCGGCGCGACGGCCGCCCCCGAGGCGGCCTGCACCGTCGTCGTCATCAGCGCCGCGGGGACGGCGGTCACCGCGGCGACCGCCGGCGTCACGCCGCGCCGGGCAAGCCGGTCGGCGAGGAGCTTGCGGCCCCGGCTGAGGCGCGTGAACAGGGTGCCCTCCGGCCAGCCGAGCAACCGGGCCGCCTCGCGGCCGGTGCGCCCTTCGAGGTCGCACAGGACGATCGCCGTCCGGTACGCCTCCGGAAGGCCGGCCAGCTCGACGTCGAGCAAGGCCGCCGTCTCGCCAGTCGGCTCGGCCGGCGCGACGGCCGGCTCCGGCGGGTGCGGCAGGGACTGCTCGACCGTCGCCCGCCGGAGGTTGGTCGCCAGGGCCTTCTGGGCCGTCTGCCGGGCGACGCTGTACAACCAGCTGCCGACGACGCCGCGCGGGGCGATCGTGGTCGCCTTGCGGACCAGGACGAGGAACGTCGCCTGGAAGGCGTCCTCGGCGTCCTGGGCATGATGGAGGATGCGCCGGCAGACGCCGAGCACCATCGGCCCGTGCCGGCGGACGAGGGCCTCGAACGCGTCCGGGTCGCCGGCAGCGACGTAGGCGTCGAGCAGCTCGGCGTCGGTCGGGGCGGCGTCCGGGCCGCCGACGACGCGGCGCAGCTCGGCGATGACCTGTCTCATGGCGGGCTCCCGTCCCCGGTCGATGGCTGTCGTCGGTAGTGAATGCCGGCACGCCGGCGGTTGCATTCACTATTTTCCGGTGCGGAGGCGGGCGGCGAGAAGGGAAATCGGCGGGTCGCCTCTTCACATAGCCCCGGGCTTGCCCGGGGTTCCGGAGGCGAAGACCGCCGGCTTGCCGGCGGCTATATGGAAGGCGGTCACGGCTTTTTCGGGACGTCCTTGAGAAGCTCGGCCTTGCGAGCCTGCAACTCGGCGATGACGGCGTCGATCGCCTGGACCTGGGCCTGCTTGTCGGCGTCGGGCGTCTTCTCCAGGGCCTTCAGGGCCGAGTCGACCGCCTCGCGGATGGTCATCTGCCGGCGGACGACGCGGAGAAGCTCGGCGGCGGCCCGGTCGTCGATCTGCTGCCCGAGGGCGGCGGCGATGGCGCGCAGGTCAGCGCGGGCCTTCGCCAGGGCCGCCTCCTGTTCCTGGACTTCTTTCGCCCGCAGCCAGCGGCTCAACTGCAGTCGGCGCTGCTGCTCCTCCTGGGCCTGGAGGCGGTCGAGGGCCTCCTGGGCCTGGGCTAGCTTCGCCTTCGCGACCGCCAGGCGGTTCTGCGCCTCGGCGAACTGGAGCTTGGCCAGGGCGGTCGCGGCCTCCTGGAACCGCTTCGCGTCGCGGGTGGCCTGCTCGACCGCCAGCTTCGCCTTTTCGACGTCGACCTGGGCCGCGAGGATCTCCTCCGGCGGCCGGTCTTCCAGGCGGATCGCGAGGGACCGCGACAGGTCCACGAGGATCTCCGGCGGCGGGGGCGTCCCGGTCAGGTCGAGGAACGCCCGCCGCAGGAACTCGTGGTCCCGTCGCTGGAGGACCGCCCACCTGGCCTCGATCGCCGCGTCGATCCGCTCGGCCGGGGCGGGCTCCTCGACGAGGGCCGCGACGGCGTGGGTCGGTCCGCTGCCAGGGCCGGGGCCGGAGCCCGGCCCCGCCCCGACGCCGAACCCGACCAGGCCGACAACGAAGACCAGGGCGGCGGCGCACTTCAGCTGCGTCGAGATCATGGCTTGCAGGACTCCTTCGGTCAGGGCGGCGACCGGGGCGGAGACGACCGCCGCGGCCGTGGCCGGGCCGGCCGCCGTCGCGACGGCCGCCTGGGTGGTGGTCTGGATCAGGCCGGGGGCCAGCGCCGGCCCGGCGAGCGTCGGCAGGGCGTCCAGGCCGCGCTGCCCGAGCCGGTCGGCCAGCAGCTTCCGGCCGCGCGACAGGCGCGTGAACAGGGTGCCCTCCGGCCAGCCGAGCAGCCGGGCCGCCTCGCGGCCGCTGTGGCCCTCGACGTCGCACAGGACGACCGCCGCCCGGTACGGCTCCGGCAGCCGGTCCAGCTCCTGCGCGAGCAGGTCGGCCAGGTCGGTCGTCGGCACCGGTGGCGTGACGGCCGGCTCCGGCGGCGTCGTGCCGGTCTGCTCGTGCGCCCGGCGACGGCTCGCCAGCGACAGGGCCTTGCGGGCCGTCTGCCGGGCGACGCCGTACAGCCAGTTGCCGACCCGGCCGCGCGGCGCGATCGTGGTCGCCTTGCGGACGAGGACGAGGAACGTCGCCTGGAAGGCGTCCTCCGCGTCCTGGGCATGATGGAGAATGCGCCGGCACACGCCGAGCACCATCGGCCCGTGGCGGTAGACGAGGGCCGCGAAGGCGGCCTCGTCGCCCCGGTGGATGAACCGGTCGAGCAGCTCGGCGTCGTCGAGCGGCTGCGCCCCGGTCCGGGCGGCGACGCAGCGCAGGGCGTCGATCACGTGTCGCATGGCGGTCGGTCACTCCCGTCCGGCCCGCGGGGGGCCTCACCCATGCATTACCGCCAGTCGGCGGGGTGCATTCACATTTTCCTGGCCGTCCTGTCTCGTTACCGAAACCGATTATGCGGTGGAAGTCCGACGCTCCTTCGGAGACAATCTCACGACCGAGGTTGGAGGCCCACGCCCATGACGGTAGACGACCTGATCGAACAGGCCCGGAACCTGCCCCCTGGCGAACGAGCCGCCTTCCTCGACCGGGAATGCCCGGACGCGGCGATACGGGCGCGGGTGGAAGCCGTGCTAGCCGTGGACGCGACCCGCACCTTCGGCGACCCGGCCGCAACCGGTTCCCATCACGACGGCCCGCCGATCGAGGCCGAAGGCGCGCTGATCGCGGGGCGGTACAAGCTCCGTCAGCAGATCGGCGAAGGCGGCATGGGCACCGTCTGGATGGCCGACCAGATCGAGCCGGTCAAGCGCAGGGTCGCCGTCAAACTCATCCGCGTGGAGCGGGGGCAATCGAAGACGGTCCTGGCCCGCTTCGAGGCGGAGCGGCAGGCCATCGCCCTGATGGACCACCCGAACATCGCCAAGCTGCTCGACGCCGGGACGACGGACGACGGGTCGCCGTTCTTTGTCATGGAGCTGGTCAAAGGCGTCCCGCTCAACGAGTACTGCGACCAGCACAAGCTGACCATCCCCGACCGGCTGGGCCTGTTCCTAAAAATCTGCTCGGCGGTGCAGCACGCCCACCAGAAGGGCATCATCCACCGCGACCTGAAGCCGGGCAACATCCTCGTCGAAAGTCACGACGGCAAGCCGGTGCCGAAGGTGATCGACTTCGGGCTGGCGAAGGCGACGACGGGGCTACAGTTGACAGAGCAGTCGATGTTCACGGCGTTCGGCTCGGTCATGGGGACGCCGTTGTACATGGCCCCGGAGCAGGCGAATTTCAACGCGGTGGACGTGGACACCCGGGCGGACGTGTACGCCCTCGGCGTGATCCTGTACGAGCTCCTCACGGGGACGACGCCGATCACCCGCCAGACGCTGGAGAAGGCGGCGCTGGACGAGCTGCTGCGGCTGGTGCGCGAACAGGAAGCCCCGACGCCGAGTAGCCGGCTCAGTTCCGCCGACGGCACGCCGAGCGTGGCGGCGAGCCGGCGGATCGAGCCGCGAGACCTGGGCCGGTTCGTGAAGGGCGAACTCGACTGGATCGTCATGAAGGCGCTCGCCAAGGAGCGCGACCGGCGGTACGAGACGGCGAACGGCTTCGCCCGCGACGTCGAACGCTTCCTGAACCACGAGCCGGTCCAGGCCGGGCCGCCGAGTGCCGCCTACCGCTTCAAAAAGTTCGTGCGACGTAATCGCGGGCAGGTGATCGCGGCGGGCGTCGTCCTGCTGACCCTGGTGGCCGGCCTGCTCGGGACGGCCTGGCAAGCCTACCGCGCCGAAGCGGCCCGTGCGGACGAGGCCGTCCAGCGTGACCTCGCCGAGAAGAAGAGCACCGAAGCGAGGCAGGCCCAATCGCGAGCCGAGGCTGGCGAGCGGTTGGCTGAACAACGGCTGCTCGACGTCGAAGCCGAGAAGCGCAAGGTCGAGCAGGAGAGGCAGATCTCGACGGCGGTGAAGGATTTCCTGCAACGGGGATTGCTGGCCCAGGCGGATACCCGCACCCAGGCCAACACCTTGCTGAAGGGGGGCGGGAGCGCGGAGTCGGCCAAGTTCAATCCGACCATCCGCGAACTGCTCGACCGGGCCGTGGTCGAACTCGCACCGGACCGGATCGAGGGCAACTTCCCCGATCAGCCGCTCGTCCAGGCCGAACTGCTACGCACGGTCGGCAACGCCTACAACGGCGTCGGCGAGTACGCCTCTGCCGTCGAACTGCTGACGCGGTCGCTGCGGCTGTTCGAGAAGCACCACCCGGCGGACCACCTGGAGATCTTGCACAACCTGAACGACCTCGCGCTCGCGCATCAAAATGCCGGCCAGTTCCCCAGGGCGGTGGCCCTGTACGACGACCTCCTGCAACGGGTCAAGGCGACACGTGGCCCGGACCATCCCTACACGACCACCGGCATGAGCAACCTCGCGCTGGCGTACCGCGTTTCGGGCCAGCTGGGCAAGGCGATCCCCCTCTTCGAAGAAGCCCTCCGTCTTCAGAAGGCCACCCTCGAACCGAACCATCCCGAGACGCTCCGGACGATGGGCAACCTGGCCGTCGGTTACAAGAACGCGGGGCAACTCGAGAAAGCCATCCCGCTGTTCGAAGAAACCCTCCAGCTCCAGAAGGCGACCCTCGGGGCGGACCATCCCAGCACCCTGTCCACCATGAACAACCTGGGCGAAGCCTACCGGGAAGCGAAGCAACTCGACCGGGCCATCGCCTTGAACGAGGAGACGCTTCAACTCGCGAAGGAGAAGCTGGGCCCGGAGCACCCGAACACCCTCATCAGTACCAGCAACCTCGCCCTGGCCTACCGCGACGCCGGCCAGGTGGACAAGGCCCTCCCGTTGCTGGAGGAAACGTTCCGGCTAATGAAGGTGAACCCCGGGCCGAACCACCCGCAAACCCTGCTGGTCATGAGCAACCTGGCGAATACGTATCAGGCGGCGGGCCAGCTGGAGAAGGCCTTGCCTTTGTACGAGGAGTCGTTGAAGCTCCGCCAGGTGGCGGTGGGCTGGGATCATCCCAGCACGTTGACCAGCATGAACAACCTGGCCGAGGCCTACCGCGCCGCGGGACGGCTGGACAAGGCCACAACCTTGCACGAGGAGACGCTCCACCTCATCAAACCGAAGCTGGGTCGCTCCCATCCCAACACGGTCGGCAGCATGAACAACCTGGCCCGCGTCTACGAAGCCGCCAATCGCTATCCGCCCGCCGAGGACTTGCGCCGAGAGGTCGTCGCCATCCAGAAAGAGAAAGCCCCTTCGACGGCGTACACGGGCAGCCTCGCGGCTCTGGGGCGGAACCTCCTGGGCCAGAAGAAGTGGGCGGAAGCCGAGCCGTATTTGCGCGAGAGCCTGGAGGGGGGGACAAAGGCCCAGCCGGAGGCGTGGACGACATTCTACACGCACACCCTCCTGGGCGAAGCACTCCTGGGTCAGAAGAAGTACGCCGAGGCCGAGCCGTTGCTGCTCAAGGGCTACGAGGGCATGAAGGCCCGCGACAAGGCCATCGGGGCGCAAGCCGCGACCCGCATCGCCGGAGCGCTCGACCGGCTCGTCGAGCTCTACACCGCGACGGACGTGCCGGACAAGGTGAAGCAATACCAGGAATTGCGAGCGAAGTACCCGGATCCGAAAGAGGTCGCTCCGATGCCGTGAGCGACCCGCCGACATCCCGCGACGGACGGCCCGTCGCGGGGTGAAGGAGGGGTTCGCTTACCGCCGCTTCAGTTCGCGGCGGATCTCCTCGACCGCCTTCTCCAGGTCGGTGAGCCGCTTCTCGATGCTCGCGTCTTCCTTGGCGAACTCGCGGCGGCCGAACATGCCGCCGAAACCGCGCGGGCCTTCCGGGGTCTCCTTCCTTTCCGCCTCGGCGAGGATCCGCCTCAGCTCGGCGAGGACCCGGTCGGCGTCGCTGGCCTTCTCCTTCTCCTTGCCCTTGTCGGCTTTCTCCTTGCCCTTTTCCGTCTTCTCCTTGCCCTTCTCGGCCTTCTCTTTCTCTTTGTCGAACCCGCCCCGGCCGAAGCCGCCGAACGGGCCCTTGCCGAACTCGGGGCCCTTGTCGAAGTCGGTCCCCTTCTTCGCCTGGCGGAACCTGGCCTCGGCCTCGGCAAGGACGGCCTTCAACTTCTGGATCTCGGCCTCGATCTTCTTCACATCCGGCCCCGGGCCGGGCTGGGCCCCGGCCGAGGTCGCCAGGACGATGCCCGCCGTCAGGACCGCCACCGCCACGATCGCACGCATGGTCTGTTCCTCCGCGGGCAACTCCGGGATGCCGGGCGGGTCATACCTCGGCGTCGCCCTTGCCCTTGCCCTTGCCCTTACCCTTGCCGCCCTTGTCGTGGCCGCCCTTGCCCTTGCCCTTGCCGAAACCTTTGCCCTTCCCCTTGTCGCCTTCCTTGCCGTCGCCGAACGCGGCCGCGGTGTCGTCGTCGCCGGCGACGACGACCACGCTGTCGCCGGTCGGGCTCGCCGACGTCTGCGGGGCGAAGTTGCTCCAGACGACCATCGCCGCCAGGACCGTCAGCATAAAGAACGTTCGCATCGCTGTCTCCACGCCTTTACAAGGACTTAACTCCTTACCTGGGCGGAGTCTACCGCGAGGGTCATTAAACGAGCCTTAAGCCGGGCGACATTTCGCTTTTCATTCCCGGCTCACTTTTTCGCGACGGTTTCGAGCAGGTCGAGCAGCGTCGCGGTGACCTTCGTCGAGGCGTCCACCTCGACGTAGCTCGACCGGGCGCGCCACGTCTCGTAGCCGCCGAGCTTGTGCTGGGCCGGCGTCGGCAGGTAGCCGTTGTAGCCGTTGGCCAGCTCGATCAGCATCGTCGGTTTGAGCGGGCTCTTCTTCTTGATGTCGAGGCCGATCTCGGTGAACGTCTCGCACGGCGACGAGACGAAGCCCATCTCGCCGACGCGGACGGCCATCAGGCGGGCCTTGACCGTCGCCGGGTACTTGCTCATCAGCACCGTCTCCCGGGCGTAGACCTCGGCCGAGGTGGTCAGCACCTTCTTTTCCTTGGCCTTGTCGAGGATCTCGCGGGCATAAAACAGTTCCTTCTCGTTCGGCAGGCGGACGCCGAGTTCGATCTCGCGCTCGGCGACGGCGAGGGTGACGTGGTCGTGGTACTTGACCGTCTTGTACGCGGCGACGGCCGCCGTGGCGACGCTGTCGGCGACGACGCGGCACTGCTCGCCCGGCTCGCGCTTGCCGGGGGCCGGCCCGGCGAAGTTGACGTTGTTGACGTCGCCGCTCGCGCCGTTGGACAGGATGCCGACGAACGGCGGCTCGGCCCTGGCGGCCCCGACCCGGTCGCGGAGCAGTTCGGCGAAGACGCCGAAGTAGTCGGCCGAGAGCGCGTCGATGCCGCCGACGTAGTGCAGGGCGTAGTTCGCCAGGACGGCGATCGGTCGGCCGTCCGTCGCCTGGACGGCCAGGAGCGGGATCTCCGGGTCGGTCGGCCCGGCCGGCTCGAGCATGTCGACGGCCTTGTACCCGGGGTTCATCTTGACCGTGTCGGTCAGGCGGCCGAACGGGTCGGGGGGGAGGCTGCCGAGCTTCATCTTCCAGCGGCGGTTGAACAGCTGGGTCGCGTCCTTGCCGACCGCCCAGCCGACCTTCGCCGGCTCGCGCTGCTTGTCGGCCTGGGCGATGCCGGCGGCGATGCCGTCGATGAGGACCGGCAGGTAGTCCGTCTCCGGCTCGCTCTGGAAGACGCCGGCCAGGGTGACCGACGTGTGGGTGTGCGTCGCCGAGATGAGGATGTTCGCCGCCGGGATGCCGGTCGCCTTGCTCGCCTTGTCGCGGGCGGCGTCGATGACCTCGCGCGGCATCATGCAGAAGTCGCAGACGACGAACGCGACGCGGGTCGCGCCGTCGTCGAGGACGAGGCAGCGGGCGTGGAGCGGGTCGTGGGCCGCCTTCGCCTGACGGTCCTGGAAACCGCCGTTGACCGAGACGGGGAACTTCTTCGGCGTGACGTCCTGGGCGAACGCCCCGGCCTTGAAGACCTTTTGCTGCGCGGCGGACGGCACCGCCAGGAACGGGGTGACGGCCAGGACGAGGACGACGAACGTAAGCGCGGCGCGACGCATGGGGGACTCCCTCCGGTGTGGACCTGGGAGGGAGTATGACCGGCGGCCGACGCGCACGCAAGGGGCTGCGGCCTCACACCGCCGCGTCGCGCAGGATCTGCGCGACCTCGAGCCGGTACGCCGTGCCGTTGCCGTTGCCAGTGTAGAGGAGTCGGCCGTCCGGGCTGAACGCGAGCGCCTTGACCTGCTCGTCCAACTCCAGGGCCGCCCGTGGCGCGAACGTCGCGGCGTCGTAGAGGCGCACGGCCCGGTCGTCGCCGGCGACGGCGAGCAGGCCGGCCTCCGGGCTGAAGACGACGGCGTGGACCGTGTCGGTCGGCCCGGTCCGCTCGTGGACGACCTCGCCGGTCGGCCAGTCGATCATCCGTAGCGTCAGCCGCAGCGTCGCGACGACGAGGTGGCGGCCGTCCGGCGTGAAGGCGATCGCCGACGCGCCGCCGGGCAGGGTGACGACGGTCCGGGCGAGGCGCGGGTCGTAGATCTCGACCCGGCCGTCGCCGCCGCTGGTGGCGAGGTGGTCGATCCCGGCGACGGCGAGCAGGTCGCCGGCCGGGTGGAACGCGACGCACCCGACGGCGAGCCCCTCGACGGCGTTGTTCGCCAGCAGGAGCGGCTCCAGGTCCGGGACGGACCAGAGCCAGACGTTGCTGCTCTGGTAGCTCGCCGTCGCGAGGCGGTCGCCGGCCGGCGAGAACGCGAGCGTCGTGATCGGCTGGCCCGGCTCGTCGGCCCGGGCGAGTTCCGTCCCGGTGGCGGCGTCCCACAGCACGAGCGGCGTGGGTGTCTTCGTGCCCTCGACGGCGACGCTGCCGGCGAGGTGTCGGCCGCACCCGCTGACGGCCAGGGCCCGCAGCGGCCGGGCGTCCGGCCACTCGGCCACGTCGCCGGTCGTCGCATCGAAGCGGCGTACGCCGGTGCCGAGACCGAGGCTAACGACCTGCCGGCCGCCGTCGCGCAGGCTTATCGCGGCCCGGTGAAGCAGGCCGTCGCCGACCGGGTTGGCGTCCGGTTGCGGCCGGGTGACGTCCCACAGGTTCAGGGTCCGCTCGACGCCGCCGAAGACGACCTGACGGCCGTCCGGGCTGAACGCCACGGCGCGGACCTCGGCGGCGCAGCGGTCGCGCAGGACGCCGCACTCCTGGTAGGCGTCCAGGTTCCACAGGTGGACGGCGTTCGCCGCGTCGGCGCTGGCGAGGAGCCGGCCGTCCGGGCTGACGGCGAACGCGAGCACCTGGCCCTGGTGGGCGTTGAGCAGGATGACCGGCTGGAAGGTGTCGGCGTCCCAGACGCGGACGGTCGTGTCCCAACCGGCCGACAGGACGCGCCGGCCGTCCGGGTGCCACGCCAGGGCGGGGATGCGGTCGGTGTGGCCCTCGAGCTGGCCGAGCAGCCCGCCGGCGGCCAGATCCCACAGACGGATCAGACGGTCCTCGTGGGCGACGGCGAGGCGCGTGCCGGTCGGGTCGAACGCGACGGCACTGACGGCGCTGCCAAACGTGCCGAGCGTGCCGGCCTCGTCGCCAGTGGCGATGTCCCACAGGCGGACGACGCCGTCGTCGTGGCCGACGGCGAGCTGGTCGGCGGCCGGGTGGAAGGCGACGGCCGTCACCCAGATCGGGTCGTCGATCTGCTTGCCGCCGCGTCGCGACGGGACGACGACCGAGTCGAGCACGGCCGGGATGCGGACGACCTCGTCGCCGGTTTCCAGGTCCCACAGGACGACCTCGTCGCTCGCCCCGGCCAGGTAGCGCCCGAGCGAGTCGAACTGCCACAGCGTCGCCAACTCGTCGAGCGGCAGGGCGGAGAGTTCCTCGGGGACGGCGAGGTCCCACTGGCGCAGGACGCCGGGCTCTTCGAGCGACCAGAGCAGGCCGTCGGCGTCGAAGCGGACGGCGAGGATCTCGCCGTCGCCGCGGAGGGGCGACGCGCCGTAGACGCGGCGGACGAACGTGGTCAGGTCGCCGAGCGGCAGCGGCGGCAGGGGTGGGGTCATGCGGTGAATATCCTTGGCGGCGGGCGGTCGAAACGGAGCCCGGGCGTGCCGGCCCGTGACCAGTCAAGAGGAGTCTACCACATTTTTCGATTGGGCCGGATGTCGAGTGCGGCGAATCGCCGCCGTGAAGGGGCGGACGGATCACCCGGCGTGTGGGGATAGGTGCCAGATGGTGCTACTCGGCACGCTCCCGGCCTCCCCGTCCGGTAACGGATCGAACGGGATCTCTACCAAGAGGCGGTAAGGGATCTGGTGCAGCACCTGCCGGTGTTGTTCCCAGGTGAGGACCCCCTGCCCCGAAAGGGCGTGGAAGAGCAGAAATTCGGGCATGATGGACTCGACATGCCCGGCTGCCATCACCGCCGGAGGCAAGTTGACGATCTCGCCCAGGATCACGTCCGCGGCTGGGAACCGGGCGTGCAAGTCGAGAAAGAATCGGACCGCACGGTCCACCTCGCCGGCCGTGAATTCGTGGACGACATACCACAGCGACACGACGAGCGGCTCTGGACCGGGCGGGAGCGCATCGGCCCAGGCGGCGACGCCGGCCCCGTCCGCGACGACGACCGGCACCCGACCCCCGAACCGGGCCTGCACCTCGGCCGCGGCGACCTCCGACACATCGACCCCGACGGCCTCGATGTCCGGCCGGATCTCCAGCAACCCGGCGAGGAACTCGCCGTTGCCGCACCCGACGTCGATCAGCCGCCGGAATGGATGGCCCGCGAGGAGTCGGTACGCGTCGGGGAAGAACTTCCGGGCGTGCAACTGGCCGCTGCCGAGGACGTTCACGCGCCGATCCACTGTCGGCGGCGCGCCGTCGTCCGCCCCGACGATCCGGCCGGCCAGGCGGCTGAAATAGTCCCGGTAGGAGTGGATCAGCGCGCACGACCCGTACCGGGTGAAGACGGTTCGGCCGACCCGGGTCGCCTCGTAGCGGGGCGGAGCGCCGCCGGCTGGACGGAGGAGGCCCAGGCTGACGAAATACGCCAGCACCGCCTCGAACAGTCGGGCCTCGGCGACCGCGGGGAAGTCGGTCGCGGCGAACGGGCCTTCGAGCATCCGGTCGAGCAGGCCGTGCTCGCCGAGGCCGCTCAGGATCGGGCAGGCGGCGTGCCCGCGGAGCAGGGCGACCAGCTCCTCGCGCGGGGTGAGCTTGGCGGGCGTCGCGTCACTCATGCGGCGACTCCGGGCCGGCGGCCGACCAGCGCAAGTACGCCGCGGCGAAGGTGTACCCCGCCCCGATGCTGCACAGGACGACCCGGTCCCCGGGGCGGAGCCGGCCTCGCTGCCACCACTCGGAGAGGGCGATCGGGATCGTCGCGGCCGAGGTGTTGCCGTAGCGGTCCACGTTGACGACGACCTTCTCCCGCGGCAGGGCCAGGCGTTCGGCCACCGCCTCCAGGATGCGTAAGTTCGCCTGGTGCGGCACGAACCAGTCCACGTCGGCGACCGTCAGGCCGTTCCGTGCGAGCAGCTCGGCCGTGATCGAAGTCAGCCCTTCGACCGCGGCGGTGAAGACCGGCTTCCCGGCGAGGAAGAGGCAATGCTGCCTTCGCGCCACCGTATCCGGCCCGGCCGGCAGGATGCTGCCCCCCGCCGGAACGACCACGTCCGCCTCGCCGCGAGCGTCTACCCGCAATAGGGAATCGAGCAGGCCGAGGGCCGGGTCATCTCCGGCCTCCACCAGTGCCACGCCGGCCCCGTCGCCAAGGAGGACGGCCGTCCTCCGGTCCTCCGGGTCGGTGATGCTACTCATGCGGTCCGCCCCGCAGACCAGGACGCGCCGGGCCGTCCCTGCCCGGACGAGGGCGGCGGCGGTCGCCAGGCCGTACAGGAAGCCGGAACACGCCGCGGACAGGTCGAACCCCCAGGCGTTCGCCGCCCCGAGCCGGTGGATGACCGTGACGGCCGTGGCCGGCGTCGGGTGGTCCGGCGTGATGGTGCCGACGAGGACGCAGTCCACGTCGGCGGCGCGAATGCCCGCCCTCCGCAGGCACTCCTCCGCGCCGGGGACGACCAGATCGGACGTACCGCCGCCCTCCGCGATCCGCCGCTGGCGGATGCCGGTGCGTTCGACGATCCAGTCCTCGGTGACCCCCAGCCGCGCGGCGAGGGCGGCGTTCCCCAGGACGGTCGGCGGCAAATAGTGCGCGACGGCGGTGATACGGACGCTCATCCCGCGCCCTCGTCGGTCGCGACGGAAACCGGGCATCCGTTGTCGAGGATGTCGTAGCCCTTGTCGCGAAGCCGGGCCAGCACCGCCAGCTTACGCCGGGCCCAGCTGTCGCGCCGGCCTTCGGTCTCCGTCACGAGGGGTTGGTCCAAACGGGCCCCCTCGGGAAGCTTCGCAGTCTGCGGCTCCCCGAAGTCTCGGTAGCCAAGTTCATCAACGAATGACCGGAATACCCGCCCGGGCCGCATGCCACCAAACACCCTTTGAAATCCGAACGCGCAAGCGTAGAGAAGTCCTTCGAGCATTAGCAATTCGAACAGGTCGTGTCCCCGGTGTTCGGGGGCCACCATCACCCGGCCAAAGTAGAGGATGTCTGGTTCGTCGGGTATTGTGATTGCCCCTCCGAACACCGCCCGGTAGAACGCGACTGGCCGCGGGATGAGCCGCCCCGCCCCGGCAAGCCGACCGTCGGCACGCGCCACGATGTGGATGCTCTCGTCGTCAAACGGGTCCTTGCTCGAGCCGGTCGGGTACGACCCCGGGAAGCACTGCTGACGCAACAGATCCATCTCGGCGTCGAACGTTCGGGTGTGGAGTAGTTCGAGCAGGGGCATACCCACCTCAGGGGCTCCGCGCGGACACGGTCGGGTTGGGAGGCCCCCGTTGCCGTGCCAGCCGGGTGCGGTCGCGGCGTTGCCATTGTACGACCTCCCGGCGCGTTCTATGCTGCCAGGAGGCCCGGGGATGAGACACCCGGGCGTGGGGGATGGTTCCGTGCCGAAATACTTCGCCACCTGCGCTCGGGGGGTCGAGTCGATCCTTGCGGACGAGCTGCGCGCCCTCCGCGCCGGCGGCGTCGAGCCGGGGCGCGGCGGCGTCGCGTTCCAGGGCGACCAGGCCCTGCTCTACCGGGCGAACCTCTGGCTCCGGACCGCGATCCGCGTCCTCGTCCCGGTCCTCGACGTCGAGGCCCGCTCGTTCGACGACCTGTACGACGCCGTCCGGTCGATCGACTGGCGGCAGTACATGACGCCGGACCACACCCTCGCCGTCGATGCGAACGTCCGCGACTCGCAGATGACCCACTCGCAGTACGCCTCGCGGCGCGTCAAGGACGCGATCTGCGACCAGTTCCGCGAGCGGTCCGGCCGGCGGCCGAGCGTCGATGCCGAGAACCCGATGGTCGGCTTCAACCTGCACGTCTTCCGCGACCGGGCCGTCCTGAGCCTCGACAGCTCCGGCGACTCGCTCCACAAGCGCGGCTACCGCCCGGTCCAGACGCGCGCCCCGCTCAACGAGGCCCTCGCCGCGGCGCTGATCCGCCAGACCGGCTGGCGGCACGACCAGCCGTTCCTCGACCCGCTGTGCGGCGGCGGGACGCTCTGCATCGAGGCGGCGTGGATGGCCCTGGACCGGCCGCCCGGCCTGACGCGCAAGCACTTCGGCTTCCAGGGCTGGATGGACTATGACGTGCGCCTCTGGACCGGCCTGCGCGACGACGCCCGGAACAAGCTCCTGAAGCGGCTGCCGGCCCCGATCTTCGCCTCCGACGCACGCGAGGACGCGATCGACCACGCCGACCGGAACGCCCGCGCCGCCGGCATCCGGCCGCTCCTGACGATGCAGCGCCGCGACGTCGCCGAGCTGGAGGCGCCGTCCGGGCCGCCGGGCGTCCTGTTGTGCAACCCGCCCTATGGCGAGCGGATCGGCGAGGAGCGCGAACTGATCGGCCTGTACCGCTCCCTCGGCGAGGCGTTCCGCCGCCTGGTCGGCTGGACGGCGTGGGTCTTCACCTCCAGCGCGACGCTCGCCGAGGCGATCGGCCTGCCGCCGGCCCAGCGCATCGCCCTGTGGAACGGCAAGCTGCCGTGCATGCTCTACCGCTTCGACGTGTCGTCATAACACCGACGCGGCCGCCTCGAACGACAGGGCCGTCTCGACGCCGAATACCACGGCCGTCACCTTGTAGAAGTAGGTCGCCCCGCGGACGAGGCCGACGTCGAACAGGCTCGTCGTCGTCACGCCGGTCCGATAGAGCACCTCCGCGCCGCTGACTGTGCTGCGGTAAACGTTGTAGCTCGTCGCCAGCGGTGTGGCCGTCCAGCCGACGAAGACGCTCCCCACGCCGGCGAGGGCGTTGACGAACGGCGGCACCGTCCGCACGACGGCGTTGGACAGGGCGGTCTCCTGGCCGGCGACGACCGCCGTCACCCAGTAGGTGTACGTCGCCCCGCTCGTCACGGCGGCGTCGGTGTACGACGTGCCGGTCAGATCCTGGGCCAGCGACGTCAGCGGCCCGCCCGGCGTGCTGCGGTAGACGCGGTAGCTGCTCGCCCCGCCGACGGCGTTCCACTGCAAGAACGACCCGTTCGCCGCCGTGACGACGTTGAGGAACGTCGGCATGTGGACCGTCACGGCGTTCGAGCGCGGCGTCTCCGTGCCGTTGACGACGGCGGTCACCTCGTAGGAGTAGCGCACCCCGGCCGTCGCGACGGAGTCGACCAGGCTCGTCGTCGCCAGGCCGCTGGCGAGGAGCGTGCTCGGCCCGCCGTTGGCGCTGCGGTAGACGTTGTAGAAGCCCGCGCCGAACGTCGCGGACCAGCTGAGGTTCACATACGGCGCGTTGGGGACCGCCTGGAGGAACGGCGACAGCGGGATCGTCTCGGCCGAGGCGTTCGAGGCGGCCCCTTCGAGCGTGGCGTTGACGGCCGTCACCTGGTACATGTAGGTGAAGCCGCTCAGGACGGCGAAGTCGCTGTAGCTCGTGCCGGCGAAGTTGCTCGCCAGGAGCTGGCCGACGCCGTTGACGGAGCGGTAGACGTTGTAGCCGGTTGCGCCGGGGACGGCGGTCCATTGCAGCAGGGCGTTGACCGGGCTGGCGACCGTGTCGAGGTGCGGCGTGACGCCGGCGGCCGGCGCGACGCGGCGGACCGAGCCGCTGCCGAACTCGAGGTAGTAGAGCGAGCCGTCGTCGCCGACGTCGATGTCGAGCGGGTTGGCCGCCCCGACGGCGAACGTCGCGACGACGCCGGTGGCCGCGTCGCGGTGGCGGATCCAGCCGTTGACGAAGTCGGAGAAGAAGTAGTCGTTGGCGTACTTGGCCGGGAACGTCGGCGTCGTCGGCTGGTAGAACGCCCCGCCGGTGATGGCGAAGCCGTACAGCTCGCCCGGGCCGTGCGGGTAGGCGAACAGCGGGCTCGTGACGCCGGTCGCCGTCGTCGGCCCCTCGCTGTTCGGCCAGCCGTAGTTCGCGCCGGAGGCCCCGACGTTGATCTCCTCCCAGGTGTTCTCGCCGACGTCGTTGATGAACAGCACGCCGTCCGATGGCCGGACCGCGAACGTGAACACGTTGCGGAGGCCGAGCGCCCAGATGGCGCGGTTGTCGCCGGTCGCCGTGTTGAAGAACGGGTTCGTGGCCGGGATGTCGCCGTCCGCCTCGATGCGGAGGATCTTGCCGTGCAGGTTGCCGAGCGACTGCGAGCTGGCCGGCGTGCCGTGGTCGCCCGAGGCGATGTAGAGCAGGCCGTCGTTGCCGAAGTGCAGCGCGCCGCTGTTGTGGACGGTCGAGGCCACGTTCACTGGCGGGTCGATCTCGAGCAGGACGACCTCGCTGCCGGCGACGGCGACGTTGCCGTTGGCGGTGAACCGGCTGACGCGGTTGTGGACCGGCGTGGGGCCCGACGCCGGCACGGTGTAGTAAACGTAGACGAAGTTGTTCGCGGCGAAGTTCGGGTCCAGCTCGACGCCGAGCAGGCCGCGCTCGCCGGCGGCTTCGACCGACAGCGTGACGAACGGCGTCGCCTGGAGCGCCCCGCCCGCGAAGACGCGCAGGGAGCCGCCCTTCTCGGTGATGAAGATCCGACCGTCGTCGGCGAGGACCATGCTCGTCGGGCTGGTCAGGCCGCCGGCGACGAGCGCATCGGCGAAGCCCGGCACGACGCTGGCCGGGACGGTGCGGTCTTCGAGCGGCTCGAGTTCGGGCTTGCGGTGGCTCACGATGGGTCCTCCCGGCGAGGGTGCGGG
>Ga0268299_1000339_pt1 | contig 159850 bp, 140 predicted proteins | sample NOBtaG_FD_193484 | JGI IMG/M metagenome (GOLD analysis project Ga0268299, IMG submission 193484) | Activated sludge microbial communities from bioreactor in Nijmegen, Gelderland, Netherland - NOB reactor | ecosystem: Engineered > Bioreactor > Aerobic > Activated sludge | place: Netherlands...
GGGCTGGGCGGGTTTATTTTCAGGTGGTATTGCAGCACAGATTATCACCCGTTACTCTAACCTGACCGATGTAACCTGGAACAATGCAAGCAGAGAAATTCTGAACAATCGTATCGTTCCTTAATTTTAATCTTTGATGTTGCAGATTTGTTCCTGCCGCTTTCACAAGCGGCGGGAATCCTTCCGTAGTACAATTTTTCCTATCAGATTATTCGGAGAGATCTGAGTAATTCTCAATTTATCAGGCTAATCTTATGCTGGAAGATATCGTCGCGATAATACATCAGTGGGTATCTATCGATGTATTGATCGGTTTGACGGTCGCATCGATTATTGGCTTCATTGCTTCTTTAGTTGCTATTCCATGGATTCTGATTCGCCTGCCGAGTGATTATTTTGATGTGCGCATTCCTCGTTACTGGATGAAGGAGCACCATCCAATACTGCGCATTATCGGATTAATCGTTAAAAACCTTGTCGGTTTTGTATTTCTGATTGCAGGCTTCCTGATGCTTTTTCTGCCGGGGCAAGGTTTGCTGACAATGCTGATTGGGATTTCATTACTGGATTTTCCAAATAAACGCAAGCTGGAAGCCAAAATTATCGGAAAGCCCGCGCTATTGAATATTATTAATGCGGTGCGTCATAAATTCAATAAACCGCCATTGACGTTATCGCCCCATTCAGAAAAACAGCCTTCACTTTAAAGCCCAGTTTCTGGAACGGACAGAAACTGGGCTTTCCTTCATTATTTATTCACATCTTCTTTTATAGTTTCTTCACAAGTTTCTAATAATAATATCATTATGATTTAATGAAATAAAATATCTTTTTGTGCAAGAATCATCCTACATAAACCAGGACAAAACTATGACAAGCATCCTACGAAATTGCTGCAGCCTGTCCCTTATTTTTTGAGTTCTGTGAGCATATTATTCTATTGCCAGAAATGAGAAGTAGGATGAAAGAGTTAGAAAGATTATTAACGTATGGCATTTCATCCTGTTGATAGACAAAAACAACATTACGAGAGGGTAAGAATTTCGCAATAAATCAGAGTGCAGAGTGTTCAATTTGCTGTTAGGTAGTCTGTCAAGTAGCGGAATACATCTGATTTGGAGGGATAGGGTGTCAGCAATAATATTTTTCTCTCAAATTTAAGAGAGAGTTACTAAAAATTATTAATTTAAGTGTAGTAAGTCACCACAGTGTAGGAAGTGTTTAGCTTGCTAGATTTATAAATAAATACGGGAGTTAGATAAAATGGCAAATTTCAGCAGAACCGATCTAGATTTTCTACTTCAGCAAATAGCAATTGCTGATGCAGATTCCGCCGCGCAGCAATCAGGCACTTTCAACGCATTGCCTGGACTTGTAGGTGATCCGCTGATTCCTTTTGGTTTGCGCAATGTTGATGGCACTTATAACAATCTGGAAGATGGTCAAAGCTTGTTCGGAGCAGCGGATAGGGTATTTCCACGCTTACTGGCGCCGGAATTCAGGCCCGGAGAGAATATACCGACAGGCTTTCCTGGAGCGGGTAATCCGACCCATTATAATCAGAAAAGCGGTTTGGTGTTTGATTCGCAACCGCGGTTGGTCAGTAATTTGATTGTGGATCAAACAGAAAGTAATCCTGCTGCGGAAGCTGCCTTTAATAACACCGATGGTTCAGAAGTAGTCAATGGTGTTCGCTTCGACGGTACGCCTTTTCAAACCTATTTTATTCCGAATGTTACGCCGGATGAAGGGCTATCCGCGCCGTTCAATTCATGGTTTACGCTTTTTGGCCAGTTTTTTGATCACGGATTGGATTTGGTGAATAAAGGTCAAAGCGGTACCGTTTTTGTTCCGCTGCAATCGGATGATCCGCTGTTTGATCCAGCGCCGGGTGCGCCGAATTTTATGACCCTGACCAGAGCGACTAATTTACCTGGTCCGGATAACACCATAGGTACAGGTGATGATATTCACAATCATATTAACCAAACAACCCCGTTTGTAGATCAGAATCAGACTTATACCTCGCATCCCTCGCATCAGGTGTTTTTGCGTGAATATGCAATCAATCCGAACACTGGTGATCCGGTTTCAACTGGTAACTTGCTGGAAGGTTCCGCTGGTTTGGGCGGTCTTGCAACCTGGGCCGATATTAAAGCGCAAGCTCATACCATGCTGGGTCTGAATCTGACCGATGTTGATTTAACAAATCTGCCATTACTGGCAACTGATACGTATGGAAAATTTATTCCGGGTGCCAATGGTTATGCGCAACTGGTGCTGCCGGGAAACACTTTGCTCGAAGGTAATCCAGCCGCTAATGGTGGAAATGGAGTAAATATTCCAGGCAATGTAGTTCGTACCGGCCATGCCTTTTTAGATGATATCGCCCATACGGCTGTGCCTAAATTCGCTGCCGGTGTGCTAAATCCTGATCCTGATACCGATGTGGGCAATACACCCGCTGCCGGTACTTACGATGATGAGTTACTCGACAGACACTTTATTACCGGTGATGGCCGCGGTAACGAGAATATCGGATTGACCACGGTGCATACCGTGTTTCATGCAGAACATAACCGCAAAGTCCAAGAAGTTAAAGATTTGATTACGGCTAGCGGGGATCCAGCATTTATTAACCAATGGAAGCTACCCGGTAATCAGTGGGATGGCGAGAAATTGTTTCAAGCTGCACGTTTTGCAACTGAAATGCAATATCAACACTTGGTGTTCGAAGAATTTGCCCGTAAGGTGCAACCGAATGTCGATGTTTTCATCGGTTATGACAGCTCGATTGACCCTGCCATCATGGCCGAGTTTGCCCATGTGGTGTATCGCTTTGGTCATTCGATGCTGACTGAAACTGTGGCCAGAACGAATGCAAATGGCAGTAACAATGATATTGGATTGATTCAGGCATTTTTGAATCCGGTGGAGTTTGCCGACGATTACACGAATAATCTGGATGCTGCTGCTGCGGTGGTAAGGGGCATGACCAAGCAGGTCGGCAATGAAATTGATGAATTTGTTACTGAAGCGTTGCGCAACAATCTTGTAGGATTGCCGCTCGATTTGGCGACGATCAACATGACGCGTGCTCGCGATACTGGTATTCCCGGTTTGAACGATGCGCGCCGTATGTTTTTTGAGGATAGCGGGCTGAGCGCCGTGACACCTTATGTAAGTTGGGCCGATTTTGGCGCGGAGCTCAGACACCCTGAATCCCTGGTTAATTTTATTGCCGCGTATGGTAATCATCCCAGCATCGCTGCGGCAACCGATAATGCAGGTAAACGCGCTGCAGCGCAGGATCTCATAGATAACAATAGTGATTTCATGAATAGCGACAATGGCTTCACCACGGCCAATACCGGATTGGATTCGGTCGATTTTTGGATTGGCGGATTGGCTGAGGCGCAAGCACCTTTTGGCGGGTTGCTGGGTTCAACATTCAACTTTGTGTTTGAAACCCAAATGGAAAATTTGCAGAATGGCGATCGTTTTTACTATCTGGCGCGTACCGCCGGGCTTGATTTCCTTACGCAACTGGAAGAGAACTCCTTTGCTGAAATGATCATGCGCAACCTCCCGAATGTGAAACATCTGCCATTCGATGTATTTTCCACTCCGACTTACACTTTTGAAGTTGGTAATTTGGGGACTTCCGGTCCGATCCCGAATGACCCGAGCACTCCTTATAATGAAACCGCGCTATTGATCAGGGATACCTCCTTAGGTCCCAATACCATACGCTATAACGGTGGAGAGCACATCGTGATGGGTGGTACCGATGGTGCGAATAGAATGCGTGCAGGGATTGGTGACGATACGGTATGGGGTGATGGCGGCAATGATCGTATCGAGGGTAGTGCGGGCAACGATTCGCTCAATGGCGGCGATGGTAATGACATCATTACCGATACGTCAGGAGACGATAATATCAAGGGCGGCGATGGGCACGATGTCATCAACGGCGGTGCCGGTATTAATTTGATTTTAGGTGGCTCCGGGCATGACTTTATTATAACCGGCAATGATATTTCGGAAGTATTTGCCGGACCGGGTAATGATTTCATTTTTGGCAATGCGCCGAATGAAGTCATGCAAGGCAATGAAGGCGATGATTGGATACAAACTGGAACGGCCGATGGTTCTACCGGCGACAATTTTGATCCGTTTAATCGTGATCCAATTCGCGGCAATGATGTGTTTGTAGGTAGTGGCGGTCTCGACGAATTCATTGGCGAAGGCGGTGATGATATTATGATGGGCTTGGCTGGTGCCGATCGCAACGATGGTGCCAGCGGCTTTGACTGGGCCGGGAATGTTGGCAGCACAGTGGCTGCAAATATTGATTTGGCCAGACTCCTTGTTCCAGGCCCCTTTGTAGATACCGCGGATCGTTTCGATCTGGTTGAGGCCGCATCGGGATGGAATCAAAACGACATCATACGGGGTGACGATCGTACCAGCGTTGAATTGGAGCTGATAGATCCAGTTACCGGGCAAAACAACGCGCTGGATAACGTCAATCAACTCAACGGAACGCATACGGCGGCTGAACGTATTGGTATGATCAGTGGGTTGAGTGCGTTGCTGAATGGAGCCACGAGTTTCAGCTCCGGCAATATTCTAATTGGTGGTGGCGGTAGCGACTCCATTGAAGGCCGCGGCGGTGATGACATTATCGATGGCGATGCTTGGTTGAATGTCCGCATCAGCGTTCGTACTGATCCCAATAATCCTGCAACGCAAATTGCGACTTTCCCCAACATGACGCCTGCGCTGCGTACTGCGATGCAGAACGGCACATACAGCCCCGATCAATTGGTGATTGTGCGTGAGATTTTATCAAACAGTACTGGCGTCGATACCGCAGTGTATCAGGATGTATTTGCTAACTATGTTGTGAATGTTGATTCCACCGGCACTATATTCGTTGATCATGCTAATCCTGTGACGGACGACGAAGGTAGTGACAGAGTTCGTAACGTTGAGCGGCTGCAGTTTGCAGACAGGATTGTCACTGTCGGGACTAACGGCGACGATAACATGGTCGGCACGGCTGGCGATGATGTACTTTTAGCTTTGGCTGGCAACGATACTCTGGATGGTTTGGGTGGCGTGGATATCCTGAATGGTGGCGCGGATAACGACACCTATATCGTTGATACCACGACCGATACCATTGTCGAGCTTGCCGGTGCTGCAGGTGGTACTGATACTGTTGAAAGTTCGGTGACCTATACACTGGGTCTCAATCTGGAGAACCTGACACTTACCGGTACTGCACCTAATGGTACGGGTAATAACGTGGGTAACGTGATAACTGGTAACGCCAGCAACAACATACTCACCGGTCTAGGAGGTAACGATACGCTAATTGCCGGCGGCGGTACGGATACACTGCGGGGCGGTTTGGATAACGACACGTATGTAATTAGCAATTTACCGGTCACGATTACCGAGTTGCTTAATCAAGGTATCGATACGGTTGAGAGTCCGGTGACCTACACGCTTCTTGCCAATGTTGAGAACCTTACTTTGACCGGCGGGAATGCGGTCAATGGTACCGGTAATGGTTTAGCCAATATTATTATCGGTAACAGCAACAACAATACTCTTAATGGCGGAGCCGGTCTCGATACGTTGAATGGCGGTGATGGCAACGATACGCTGAATGGCGCAGCGGGCATCGATATACTCAATGGCGGTAATGGTAACGATACGCTGATTGGCGGACCGAGTGCCGATACTTTGATAGGTGGAGCGAATGCGGATACCTTTGAGTATCTTGCAGCCGTGGGTCATTCCAATCCTGCCAATAGAGATACCATCATGGATTTTGAAACGGGAGTCGATACCATCGATCTGAGTGCGATCGATGCGAATGTGTTGGCTGCATTCCCCGGTAATCAAGCATTTATCTTTATCGGAAGTGACGCGTTCAGTGGTGGTGGACAGCTGCGTTACGACTCTGCGACAGGTTTGTTGCAAGCCAACATCAATGCAAATGCTGCGGCTGAGTTCGAAATTCAGCTATTTGGAGCACCAACGCTGGTTGGGGGAGACCTGGTGCTGTAAGCACCGGGGAAGGGAGTGACATCCATCAAAAAATTGCTTTTATTTGATGGATGTCAATATAAGTTTGACAGGGCCTATACATAATCAAGACGCACCCAAAGTGTGAATTTAAAAAATAATTGTAGAATAGGAGGGCATTATCATGAAAAATGGAGAGTATGAATCCAATCGGGGTAACACCGCTGATTCGGATTCTCCTTTCAATGAATCGCGGCGTGCGTTTTTTAAAACAACCGGCGCAGCGGTTTTGGCCGCACCGGCCATTTTAACTTCGCGGGAAAGTTCGGCGCAGGTCATTCCGGATGAATCGTTACCGCCCAGTCCACCCACCACACCCTGGCAGAGAGAATTGCCGGAAGTGGCTGAGCCTTTAGAACAAACTGATTTGGCCAGTGGTGCTTTGCCGCCGTTATGCGATCCCAGAACCGCAGATGGAGAATGCGGGCGAAACAGTCATCAACGCTGGGAAGAGTTTTTTGGTATTGCAGACTTTCCGCTCCAGCCGGGTCAAGCGGATACCTATGAATTGCGTGTTACAGCCATTACCGATCATGAGTTTCATCCGGATTATGAGAAACAACTGGTGTGGAATTATGTTGGTAAGGATGGTTATAGAAATCCGACGATCCATGCGCGCTACGGGCGTCCCGTCATTTTACGCTTGTATAACGATTTGCCTGCGAATCATGTAGGGTTCGGCTCGCCGGAGGTCAGTTTGCATTTGCACAATCTGCATACGCCTTCCGAGAGCGATGGTTTCCCCGGTGATTATTTCAGCCCGACAAAATACGGTCCTACCATAAGCAAGGAAGGACATTTCAAGGATCATTTCTATCCCAATGTCTATGCGGGATACGATGAGTTTCCCAAAAGTCCGAGCAATCCCGTGGGCGGCGATAAGCGTGAAGCGCTGGGAACGTTGTGGTACCACGATCATTGCCTGGATTTTACCGCGCCCAACGCCAATCGTGGTATGGCCGGCTTTTACCTGATCTACGATGAGTTGGATTCCGGTAATGAACATGATTCGAATCCGGCAGCATTAAGACTGCCCAGTGGCGCTTACGATTATCCGCTTGCATTCCAGGATAAGCGCTTTGATGCGAATACGATGCAAGTATTCGATGCGTTGGATTCGGATGGCACGCTGGGCGACAAGGTGACGGTCAACGGTCTCATCGAGCCGGTATTGAAAGTAGCCAGCCGCAAGTATCGCCTGCGGTTACTCAATGCCGGACCATCACGTTTTTATCAGTTCCATTTGGTCACGGCTAACAATGTACAACAGTCTTTCACCTATATCGCCAACGATGGCAATTTACTGCCAAAGCCGTTGCTGAATCGCAAGAACGTACGTCTGGGCGTGGCCGAGCGTGCCGATATCGTGGTGGATTTTTCTTTGTATCCGTTAGGAACCGAGCTCTACCTGGTGAACCGCTGGGATCAAACCAGCTCGCGCGGGCCAAAAGGTGTCAAAGCACCGGGAATGAAAGTGCTCAAAATCATTGTTGATCGTGAGCCGGATGAGCCGGATGTCAGCCGGGTTCCGGCCACGTTGCGTCCGATCCGCAGACCGAAAGCTACAGAAATCGCTAATGCCCCGGTGCGGTACTGGCGTTTTGAGCGCAAAAACGGCATGTGGGCGATCAATGACAAATTTATGAACGCACGTTCTGCCGGTGCGAATATGGCACTGGGCAGTTATGAAATCTGGGAGTTGGATAATCCGTCCGGCGGCTGGAGTCATCCGGTGCATATCCACTTCGAAGAGGGACATATCTTGAATCGTTACGTGAATGGCATCGAAGTGACTGTCCCTGTACATGAGAGAGGACGTAAGGATGTGTACGTTCTGGGGCCCAATGAGAAGGTAAGAGTATTTATTCGGTTCCGGGATTTTCCCGGCAAGTATGTGATGCATTGCCATAATACAATCCACGAAGACCACGCCATGATGGTGCGTTGGGATATCCTGGGTTAAGAGAAGAGAGAGGGGGATATCATGAATAAAGAAAATAACGAACCCGTGGGTTCACGCAGGGAAATACTGGCCGGTATGGGATTGGCGGCATTGGGTTTGATTGGATTGAATTCGGCGTGGCAGAAGCTGGGTTTCACTGAAACTAAACCTGCGCTTAATCCCAATATCAGGAAATACAAACCGGCGGATAGCGCCACACCGTTTCCGAACGTTACGCTGTACACGCATGAAGGCAAGGCGGTGAGGTTTTATGACGACCTGATCCGTGACAAAGTGGTTGCGATCAACATGATGTATTCGCAATGCTCCGGCATTTGCCCGAAATCGACGGCGAATCTGCGGGAAGTGCGGAATATGCTGGGCGAGCGTGCGGGGCGCGATGTTTTCATGTACTCCATCACGTTGGATCCTGAGCGAGATACGCCGGAATTGCTCAAGCAGTATGCTGATCGCTATGGCATCCAGGACGGTTGGAAATTTTTGACGGGCGCACCGGAAGATATCGAATTGATCCGCTATCGGCTGGGTTTCTATGATGTCGAGGAAGACGTCGATAACATCAAGGAAAATCATACCGGCATGGTGCGTATAGGCAACGACGAACGTAAACGCTGGAGCATGGCGCCCGCGTTGTCTGATCCATGGCAAATCATGGCAACCATCAACCATCTAGATCCAAAGGTTGTGCATACCGCAGAGGCGCACACTTAAAAGTCATGCTTAAGTATTAGGGAAGCTCTGAATTAATTCTGCGACAAAGTCAGGGCTTCTTTAATCACGATAGTAATGAGGAAGATAATATTTATGTTGGATAGTTATAAATTACTTAAAACTATCCCTTAAACGGAGGATGTTGGATCATGAAGCTCTTTAAAATAAAAGAAATTACTGACATTGGCAAGAAAGTGGGTTTTGCTTTTGTCTTTGTGGTGGCAATGATGGGACTGAGTATGCCATCAGCCAATGCGTCGTTAGCCGGTAAGGGTTTAATATCCCCAGTGAATCATTTCCCGACCTGGTTTTCCGACACTAACGGCACCGTCTTGCAGTTATGTTTGGATGGCGATGGAGCTACGGGTATGTGTTTCTTCGACCCTGTGATTCCAGGCAATGCAACATCCGAAGCGACCGGCTTTGGCGCGGAGGCGTTTTGGTGGTCGGCTGATGCTGCTCTGAATCTGGCTGGAGGGGGACGAGCTAATCTGGTGCTGGCTTTGGAAGCAGCTTATGGTGCGGGAGATCCTGCACCGAACGATCAGTTCGCTTTTGGGCGTATACGTATCCGAGTTGATATACCGGTTGCTGGTGAATATAAAATCTGGCACCCTTTTCTCAATGAAGTTGACGGAAACTGTGCGCCGGAGGTTTATAATGCTACGGCTGGCACGCGCGCTATTAATGTGACGCGCGATATCGGTGGCGCCGCACCATTTGAAACCATGTTAAGTGGTGAGGTGGGTCCTTTCCTGATCTGGGATCCGGACATTGCACCGTTTGCACCGGACGGTTATGTGGGTGATCCCAATATTGATCATGAAGTAATCGGCGGTCATTGCGGTGTTAATTATTTCCGCATCGAAGGTCCGGTGGGTGTGGATCTGGATGGTGCCGGGCAGAATTTTGTTGAGACCAACTTATTTTCTGTAACAGGTAAAATATATGACGAAGCTAATACCCCGCCAGGAATTGAACCTGTGCGCGCTACTTATTTCCGTACCACAAACGCGACCACCGGTAATACGACAGCTCGTATCAATGTTTGGGTGAAAGCGCCGATCACCGCTACTGTTGCACTTAGTGGTATACCCCAGGCGAATCAAAACGGGCCAATGACATTCGATGATGCCAGTACCTTTTTCAAGCGCGCAACGTTGAATGCAGCCAATGGTCTTTCTGTACCTGATCAAGTAACGGTTACTGCCACAAGTACCAACGGCCTACAAACCGTGCAAGATATCGATGTCGTTGATGATGTGAGAATTAGTCTGGCAACTTGGACCAAGGCGACGGGAGAAATAAAAGTCGTGGCCTTTTCGAGCGATAAGATAAGCCCGACTGCGGGCGGCACTATCCCTGAACTTACGCTGCGTATAGGGGCCGCTGCGTTCCTAATGCCGCAAGTGGGTGTTCCCGGACGTTATGAAGTGGTGCTGTCGGGGGCGGATGCATTCCTGATACCGCCAGCACGCGTTACGGTAACGTCTTCACAAGGTGGCAGTGATACCGCGAGAACTGCGGATTAGTCATATTTAAACAGAGTAGCACACTCTTATCCATATTGAGGGATACTGGGATTATATCCTTGAAACAGTGCTCAGCAATAAAAAACTCGATCGCATAAGCGGTCGAGTTTTAAAAGATAAAGGGACTTGTTCGAACTTTCTCTTTCATATTTATCTGTCATTTTAAGTAGAACAGAATCTTTCTGACTAAAACAATTTAGTAAGGATACTTTATTTAAACCAACTACTTCATTTCATACTCTGCGGGTATGCTGTATAAGAAGCTTTCGTGATAGGCATTTTATACACGGTAGATAGAAAATCAATCGATTCATAATCCAAATGCAACTGAATATACTGCCTTTAACAGCAGCGGATGCGGCAGCGATTTCCGACTTGGCGCGCGTAATCTGGCAACATCATTATGCGCCTATTATTTCAACGGCTCAAATTGATTATATGCTGGCGCAACGATACGAGCCCACGCTGATTGAGAATCAACTCAAGGATCCCAATATCTGGTGGAGAAAGCTGACTCTGGATCAAACCATTATAGGTTTTTCCTGCTGTATGCTGACCGGGCAGCCAAACGAGCTGAAAATTGATAAACTGTACGTCCATTGTGATCATCATCGCAAAGGCTACGGGGCGATGCTGGTGGCGGATGCCATTAACCTCATGCGAAGTAAAGACTTGCAATCCCTGATACTCACAGTCAATAAACGCAACCATAGCGCTATTGCTGCTTATCAGCAGTATGGATTTGAAATTGCAGGGGATAGTATTGTTGATATCGGGGGAGGCTTCGTGATGAATGATTTTTTGATGACGCTGACAGATATGAGCCGTTGGAAAACGTGACCGATGAAATTAAAATTTACCAAAATGCAGGGTTTGGGAAATGATTTTGTGGTCGTGGATGGTATCAATCAAACGGTGAATCTTGACCGGCAGCAAATTCGCCACCTGGCGGACCGGCATTTCGGTATTGGCTGTGATCAGTTGCTGTTGGTTGAAAAAGCGGAAGGGCAGGCGGATTTCCGCTATCGTATTTTCAATGCCGATGGCGGCGAAGTTGAGCAGTGTGGCAATGGAGCGCGGTGTTTTGTGCGCTATGTACATGATCATGATTTGACGCAAAATAGCGAAATCCGTATCGAAACTTTGAGCGGTGTGATATCGCCCAGGCTGGAAAACAATGGAAATATCACGGTGAATATGGGAGAACCGATCTTCGAACCGGAGCGGATTCCGTTCATTGCTGATCAATGCGCATTGACTTATCAGCTTGAATTACCGGATAGCCCGGTTACAATATGCGCGTTGTCGATGGGGAATCCACATGCCGTGCGCGTGGTGACAGATATCGCGCGTGCGCCGGTGGCAACCGAAGGCGCGTTGATTGAACAGCACCGGCGTTTTCCTAATAAGGTCAATGTGGGTTATCTGCAGGTGATTGATCGGAATCATATCAAGTTACGCGTATTTGAGCGTGGGGCGGGTGAGACGCTGGCTTGCGGAACAGGCGCTTGCGCTGCTGTGGTGGCGGGCATTACTCTGGGTTTGCTGGATCGTCAGGTTGTCGTGAGTACGCAAGGCGGTGAGTTGACAATTAGCTGGCAAGGTTACGGTGAGCCGGTCTGGATGACCGGTCCGGCAGTCACGGTATTTGAAGGTGAGATTAATTTGTGATCAATCAAGGAACTATGATGAAACCGGAAGAAGTTGCACAGTATTTGCAGGAACACCCGCAGTTCTTCAATCAGTATGCTGATTTGCTGGCGGATCTTCAAATCTCCCACCCGCAGGATGAAAAAGTAATCTCGCTCAATGAGCGACAAATCATTGCCTTGCGGGAAAGAAACCGGGTGCTGCAGGATAAGCTGCTGGAGCTGATCAGCTTTGGTGAAGAAAATGATGCGATCGGAGAGAAGATGCATCGCCTGGTAATCGCTTTGCTTTCTGTTTCAAATATCGATGAATTGTTCCATGCTCTGTACTTCAGTCTGAAAGAGGATTTTGCTATTCCATTGGTGGCGATGCGGCTCTGGAATGTTGCTAATGGTACAAAATCCCATGCTGAATTCACTCCCGTCAGTGAGGATGTGCGTACTATTGCCGAGAGCCTGCCGCAACCCTATTGCGGTAATCATATTGCAGATGAAATCAAGCAATGGTTCGGAGAGGGGGCCGAGCATCTCAACTCGTTTGCGATGATTCCTTTGAATACCGCGCGAACCATTGGTTTAGTGGTTCTGGGCAGCCCTGATGCGGAACGGTTTTATACTGAAATGGGGACGTTGCATCTGAAACGGTTAGGGGAATTGGTATGCACTACCGTGACACGGTACGATCAAGCCGGAACCGTGGGTGGTTTGGCCGATCAGCAGAATGTGATCGATGATCAGCACTCCTGAACTGCGAGCTGTTGCCTATATCGATCATCTGACTTATGAGCGGCGCTTGTCGCCGCTAACTTGTAAAAACTATGCACGTGATATTCGCGTTTTGTTGGAACATCTGGATACGGATGATTTAGAGCAAGTGCAATCGCCCAATATCCGTCAAGCGATTGCGCAACTTCACGGTAAAGGGCTTGGCGGCAGAAGTTTGGCTAGAATGCTGTCCGCCTGGTGTGGTTTTTATAATTTTTTAATTCGCAAACACGGCTTTCAGCATAATCCTTGCCATGCTGTGCGTGTCCCCAAATCACCGCAAAAATTACCGCACGCACTGTCACCTGATGAGGCTACACGACTGTTGCAATTTCCCGTTGAGAATATTTTGCTCGCCCGCGATAGCGCGATGTTTGAGCTATTCTATTCCTCCGGTTTAAGGCTGGCGGAATTGACGCAACTTCGGCCTGATGATGTTCATTTTGCGGAAGGAACAATCAGGGTTCTGGGCAAAGGCGGCAAAACTCGTATCGTTCCGGTAGGCGAATATGCGTTGCAATCATTAACAACATGGTTGGCGTTGCGGTTGCAGATTATCAAGCCGAATGTGACTGCACTTTTTTTATCCCGACGCGGTGATGCGATCAGTATGCGCGCTATTGCTTATCGACTGAAAAGCAGGGCGAGACAGCAGGACCTGCACCAAAATGTACATCCGCATATTTTGCGGCATTCGTTTGCTTCCCATGTGCTGCAATCCAGTGGTGATTTGCGCGCAGTTCAGGAAATGCTCGGGCATGCCCATATAACGTCCACTCAGGTGTATACCCATCTTGATTTTCAACACTTGGCAAAGATTTACGATGCTGCACATCCACGAGCCAAGAAAAGAAATTAAACGCTGATAGGGTTTTTCTAGCAAAATTGGCTGGGCTTTATACGTTATAATCGAATTTTGTAACGCAATAAGAAATTTCATGACAACAATTGTTTCAGTGAGGCGTGGCCATCATGTTGCATTGGGTGGCGATGGTCAGGTAACGCTTGGTGCCGTAGTGGCTAAATCCAGTGCCCGTAAAGTCCGCAGACTTTATCATAACAAAATTCTGGCCGGATTTGCCGGCGGGACTGCCGATGCTTTTACCTTGTTTGAAAGATTTGAAGGTAAGCTGGAAGCCCATCATGGGCATATCATGCGTGCTGCGGTTGAATTGGCCAAAGACTGGCGTACCGATCGTATTTTGCGCAGATTGGAGGCTATGCTGGTGGTGGCCAATGAAGAGGCAACGCTGATCGTCACCGGTGCTGGCGATATTATCGAACCTGAGCTGGGTATTGCCGCGATTGGTAGTGGGGGTTCATACGCATTGGCCGCTGCGCGTGCCTTATTGGAAAATACGGATCTACCCCCCCAAGAAATCGTGAAAAAAGCGCTGACCATTGCAGGTGATATCTGTATTTATACCAATCAGGATCATATTATCGAAATGATCGATTGAATTTCTCGATTAGCAGAAGAATTTTTATCCATGCGAAGGTTTAGGCTATTAACTTGTTAGGTCGGTAGCTTAGCCGATGTTTACACTACATCTACTACAAAATCTGAAACCATGTCACAAATGACTCCACAGGAAATTGTTCACGAACTGGACAAACATATCATTGGCCAGAACTCAGCCAAACGAGCTGTTGCGATCGCGCTGAGAAATCGCTGGCGCCGCCAGCAGGTTGCCGATCCGTTGCGTCAGGAAATCACCCCGAAGAACATTCTGATGATCGGACCAACCGGTGTCGGTAAAACCGAAATTGCACGCCGACTGGCCAAGCTCGCAAATGCACCTTTTATCAAGATCGAAGCTACTAAATTTACTGAAGTCGGCTATGTCGGACGTGACGTCGATTCAATTATTCGCGATCTCGCGGAAACAGCCGTGAAAGAATCACGGGAAAGAGAAACCCGAAAGAAACAACCGCTTGCGGAAGATCATGCGGAAGATCGTATTCTCGATGCGCTATTGCCGGGCTCTAGGGATTTCGGCTCATCAATGAATGCTGAAGACCACAATAATCTGACACGCCAAAAGTTTCGTAAAAAATTGCGTGAAGGGGAGCTGGATGATAAGGAAATTGAGATCGAAGTAGCGGCTTCACGCGCCAGCATGGAAATTTTTGCGCCGCCGGGAATGGAAGATCTGACATCCCAAATTCAAGGCATGTTTCAAAATATGACCGGTGAGAGAAAGAAAACCCGCAAATTGACGATTCGCGAAGCAAAAAAGATACTGCTGGAAGAAGAAGCTGCGAAAATGGTCAACGACGAGGAGCTGAAACTTTCCGCCCTGCAGAATGTTGAACAGAATGGCATCGTGTTTCTGGATGAAATAGACAAAATTGCCAGCCGGGCAAACAATGCCGGCGGGGATGTTTCACGCCAGGGCGTGCAGCGTGACCTGTTGCCTTTGGTGGAAGGTACAACCGTTTCCACCAAATACGGAATGATCAAGACCGATCATATTCTGTTTATTGCCAGCGGTGCCTTTCATATGTCAAAACCTTCCGATTTGATTCCGGAGCTGCAAGGGCGTTTTCCCATCCGTGTGGAGTTGGGCAGCCTGAGTGTGAGCGATTTTGAGCAGATTCTGACCAATACCGATGCCTGCCTTACGCGTCAGTATGAAGCACTGTTGGCTACCGAGGGCGTAACATTGCAATTTGGCAGTGATGCGATCAAACGCCTGGCGGAAATTGCCCATTCTGTTAACAGTAAGACAGAGAATATTGGTGCCAGGCGCCTGCATACCGTGATCGAAAAGCTGCTTGAGGAAGTTTCTTATAATGCACCCAAACATAGCGGTGAAACTCTGGTCATCGATGCGGCTTATGTTGATGAACGCCTTAAGGATTTGTCGCAAAGCGAGGATTTGGCAAGATATGTGTTGTGATCGTTGCCAGTATGTGTTCCAACTTTCCAAAACCCTGTAGTAAAACCACAGGGTTTTTTAATCGGTTTTATTCAAAAGAAAAATATTTCTTCAGCTTATCGAGGAAGCTGCTTGAATGGGTTTGAGTTGTTTCCTTTTTCGGAGATAATAAATTTTCCATGGTCAACAGATAAATCCGCGAGAGTTGGGCAAGGTCATCGACGTCGACATACTCATTCAGTTTGTGAATGGTCGCGTTACGCGGACCAAATTCAACCACCTGGGAGCAGATATCTGCAATAAACCGGCCATCCGAAGTGCCTCCTGAGGTGGACAGTTGTGGCTCCACAGCGGTGACTTTGGTAATTGCGGCACTTATCGCGTCGGCTAATTCGGCTTTGGGCGTGAGATACGGTTTCCCTGAGAGTTCCCACTGTAATTCATAATCCAGTCCATGTTTATCGAGGGTTTCATGTACTTTGGCTGTGAGAGATTCAACCGTGTTGGCGGTGGAGAAACGGAAATTAAACAATAAATTTAGGGTGCCGGGAATCACATTGGTGGCACCTGTTCCAGCATTGATATTGGAAATATGCCAGGTTGTCGGGGGGAAAAATTCATTGCCCTGATCCCATTCCGTATGTGCCAGTTCAGCAATCACCGGAGCAGCCAGATGGATCGGGTTTTTGGCTAAATGCGGATAGGCGATATGTCCTTGTATGCCTTTGATGGTCAGATTTCCGGACAAGGAGCCGCGGCGGCCGTTTTTGATCGTATCGCCCAGTTTGTCTGTGCACGTCGGTTCACCCACGATACAATAATCGAGTAACTCACCGCGCGCTTTAAGCGTTTCGACTACTTTTACGGTACCATCGATCGCCACGCCTTCCTCATCTGAGGTGATCAATAATGCGATGGATCCTTGATGGTGGGCATGCTGAGCCACAAAGGCTTCAATCGCGGTAATAAAGGCTGCCAGTGATGATTTCATATCAGCAGCACCGCGTCCGTATAAGCGTCCATCGCGGATAGTGGGTATGAATGGATCGCTGTCCCACTGTTCCAATGGTCCAGTGGGCACAACATCAGTATGTCCGGCGAAGCAAAGCAGGGGTGTTGTGTTGCCGCGTCGGGCCCAAAGATTATCGACATTGCCGAAACGCATTTTTTCAATATGGAAGCCGAGTTTTTCCAGATGATCGATTAAAATTTGCTGACACCCGTCATCGTCAGGAGTGAGTGACCGGCGGGCAATCAGTGTTTGTGCGAGTTCCAGTGTATCATTGGGCATGATTTCTTCCTAAGTTGGGTGAATTGATGTTTTAAGTTCCAGATTGTTTCTGTTTTTGACGCTTTTACCTATAACTGATGTGTAAGGAAGCATTTCTTGTGAATAACAACATAGTGTGACACGATGGGGTAAGAGGTCATCCACGGAGCGGATGTTCGAAAATAGGAATTTTCAAAGGTGTCCTTCAGTATGCCAGGCGTGCTTAATTCTTTGCATAATCGATAGAATCGTTTTCCTCGGCGCACCAATATTCAGCCGCATAAACCCGCTGCCTTCCTTGCCGAATTGTATACCGGGATTCATTCCGACGCCTGCTGCATGGATAAAAAAATGCTTTAGCTGCGCGTCGGCCATGTTCATTGCGCGACAATCCAGCCACAACAGGTAAGTGCCTTCGGCTTCGATTACCTTGATTTCTGGTAGTTGCCCGGTCAAGAAGGTTGTAACGTAATCGCGCGTGTCACGCAAATAAATCAATAGCGCTTCCAGCCATTCTTCGCCTTCGCAGTAGGCGGCCTCAAACGCAGCGATGCTGAAGGGATTGGATGCGCTGACATGAAAAGTGTTGAATGTTTGTGTTATGGCAGTGCGGATGGATGCGTCGGGAATAATCAATGCCGACAGGTTTAATCCGGGAATATTGAAGGTTTTGCTGGGCGCTGCTGCCGTAATGATTTTAGTGTTATTTTCTGCAATTGCGGCGAGAACTCGATGTTGATTGCCAGGGTAAATCAGATCGGCGTGAATTTCATCAGAAAAAATGATTAAGTCTTGTCTTTCGGCAATTTGTAACAGCTGTGCCAACTCATCGGGTTGCCAGACCCGGCCCACCGGGTTATGGGGCGAGCATAGCAACAGCAGTTTTGCTTTCCGCGCACAGTCTTCCAGGTGATCAAAGTCAATGGTGTAGCGGCTATTGTGCAGAATGAGCGGATTTTGAATTAACACCCGTCCGGTTTGTGTAACAGCCGAGAAAAAAGGAAAATATACCGGGGGTTGAACAATAACTGATTCACCGGGCTGGGTGAATGCCATTATGGCGGCGTTGATCGAGGGCACTACGCCGGGGCACGGAATAATCCACTCGCGCTCGATGCTCCAGCCATGCCGCCGCTGCATCCAGTGAATCAGAGCATCGTATAAACTGTCTGGAAAAAGCGTATAGCCGTAAATCGGGTGTCTGGCCCGCGCTATCAGTGCCTGGGTGACTGCAGGCGGGGCGGCGAAATCCATGTCCGCCACCCATGCAGGGATGACCTCGTTGTTGCTGAACATCGTTTGTCGACCGTCATACTTGACGCTGTGAGTTGCTGCGCGGTTGATCTCATGGTCAAAGTCAAAACCACGATTCAAGAAATTTTCTCCCAGATAGTGACTTCCGACAAGGTATGCTGAAATTTACGCTTGGTTTCACGGATGACAAAAGGTACGGACTGCGGGCCTTGTATCAGGCGGAAGTTTTTGCCGAGAATTTCTTTCAAACCATCCAATGTGGTGAAATTCTCGCCATCGCGCTTAAAGCCGCCCACCCAGGATTCTTTCTTGGTATGTTCGGTCAGCCACGTGTAGGGCGACGCAATCATCAACAAACCACCGGTGTTAATGCGCGTATGAATGTCGTTGAGCAGCTTATGCGGGTCATACAGGCGGTCGATCAGGTTGGCAGCGAGTATTAAGTCATATCCGGTAAAAATCGCTTTCAGATTGCAGGCATCGCCCTGAAAAAATTCAACGCGATCTTTGACGTGATCCAGCCCGAGATCGGATAGCGTGCGTTCCTTATAAGAAACCAGATCGCCTTCTTCAGTTAAGGTGTAACGCAGTACACCTTGTCGCGCGAGTTGTACGCCTTGGCCGATGAATCGCGCGGAGAAATCGATGCCGGTGACATGATCAAAACCGCGTGCTAATTCAAAGGTGGAGCGGCCGGATGCACAGCCCAAATCCAGCGCGGTGCGCCTGGGCTTGTTTCCCATGGCTGCGAGCGCAATTTCGGCGAGTGCTTGGGAGAAATTGGGTACATCGAAGTAGCTGTCGCCATAATGAAATTCTGCATACTCCGACAGCAGTTTGTCGGTCTCGTAATTGGAAGCCGGCAGTGTTGCCGGCGCATCCGACACTACATAACGGAAGCCCGCATGCTGGAAGAAATGGCGGCGGAAGGCATAACGTGCGCTGTACAGCGATTCGTTACCGCAGGCAATCCACGAACCGCCCTTGATCAAGTTATGCTGACCGTCAAATGTCGGTGTGGTGAAGTCGTCATATAACGGATGGACGTCAAAGCCGGAAAAAGGATAAGTAGGCGTTTCTGTCCATTGCCAGACGTTCCCGATGATATCGAAAAATTCGCCATAAGGAAATTCAGTGACCGGACAACTCGATGCATAATAATCCAAATGCAGATTGCCGCAGGATTTCGTATCTCTCGGTACTTCGGATAATTGTGCAGTATCATAGAGCCGATACCATTCATCTTCAGTGGGCAGCCGCACCGGCTGTTTGGTCTCAGCGGCTTTCCAGTTGCAAAATGCCTTTGCTTCGTGATAATTGATTTCAACCGGCCAATCCCAGGGCATCGGAATTTCTTCGGTCATCAGGCGCAAGTGCCATGAATCGTCTTTTCTGATCCAGAATACCGGGTGTTCTGCATGCGTGAATTTTAACCAGGAGCGGCCTTCTTCCTGCCAATAATTTTCAAGGTGATAACCATTGGCTTCAACAAAAGGTAAGAATTCCTGGTTGCTGACCAGAAACTTGCTCGCTTGAAATGCTGGGACATCCGCTGTATGTAAGCCGTATTCATTATCCCAGCCGTAATGTTGTTGATCGGTTTTATTTTTTTCGATTGTTACGGTGCCGGCAGCAACGTGAACCAATTCATTTTGCGGCGCAGTGCCGGATTTGCGGCAGGGTTGCCAATCCGCATGCGGTTGCACAAAATGTAACGCGTGCTGGCGGATCAGTACCGAAGAAGTTTCCAGATGGATACGTTCGTGTTCAATACCCATCAGAATCGGCCACCAGTCGCTTTCCCAGGAAATGGGCAAAGTCAGGGGCATGGTGCTGATCAGCTCATCGACCAAAGTGCGCATGGATTTACGATAAGTGCGCACTTCTTCAACACTGGGCCAATTGTAATGTGTGCTGTCCAGATCGTCCCAGCTCATTTCATCGACACCCACGGCAAAAATCGATTCCAGGCGGGAATCGATACGTTCGGCGATCAGTCCGGCAAGAATCAGCTTGTTAACAAAAAAGGTTGCAGTATGGCCCAGATAAAAAATCAAGGGATGTCGCAGTGTAATCGGTTTCTTATAATATGCCTCGTCATTACGCAGCGTTTCGAATAGTTGCTCATAGCGATCCAGCGTGGTGTGAAAATAATGACGTATTTCCTCACGTTTTAGACTGATATCGGCGCCATCGAGCAGCGGTGTTCTTTGGAATAAGGGTCGTGACATAACGTATTTTTAACGGATTATTCAATTCTTTGGCGGGTATTATAACGCCTCACGCTTTTCAGATCATGTTCAATCGGGATAATTGTCAATTTACCGGCAATTTGAGAAGCGGCGCACGAGATGTGCAGTGTAACTATAAGTCGTGGTAGAGCGGAATAAATTAGCAATCAGCCAGACTGGCTGCCCGCTTAGAGCAAATCCTTATCGCATGAGTATTTCTTTTGATGATACAAGTCAGACATCCTGGTGTAATAGAGTCTGACTTGTAAAGTACTGCTAGAGACGGATCTTTTGATTTCTTATTGGACAACCAAGAAATCAGCTGCTGATAACGGAGCAACACCGGCGATGGTAGCGAATTGAACTGCTGCGCCGGCGCCATTGCCGTTGGCGTCATACGACAAGGCGCCGGTGGTGGTGTCGTAAATTAAGAAATCGTTAGCATCTGTTGCGACTGCACCCGGGCCGATCTTGAGATTACCCGCAGCAATGCCTCCTGGTGCGCCAAGGCTGGTGAATATATCGTTGTCCAATCGAATGGTGTCGACAGGTGCAAAAAAACCCATGATGGTATCCACGTTGGTCGCACTATTCAATGTGGTATTGAACAGATAGTGATCGGTAGCGCCGAGACCCGCAAAAAGCGTATCGTTACCCAGTCCGCCAGCTAAAATATCATCACCATTGTCGCCCCGCAAGATATCATTGCCGGATCCGCCTTGCAGAATATCATTGCCGTCTCCACCGGCCAAATTATCGTTGCCATTTCCGCCAGTTAAAGTATCGTTGCCACCCAGGCCAAAAAGGCGATCATTGCCGTTTAATCCGCTGATGATGTTAGCGGCTGAGTTGCCATTGATTTTATTTCCATTTTCATTGCCTGTGCCGTTAATGATGGCGGCACCCGTCAAATTGAGGTCCTCGATACCAAACCCTAAAGTATGTGTGACGGAAGAATTTACCAAATCGATGCCTCCTAGTGCATCATTGAAAACTTCTGCTGCTACATCGCTAAGATTATCAACAAAGTACACGTCGTTGTGATCACCTCCATCCATGTTATCAGCCCCTGCGCCGCCATCTAATACATCATTTCCATTGTTGCCGCGGAGAATATCGGTTCCATTAAAGCCGGAAATCGTATCATTGCCATTAGTTCCGTCTAATTGTGGAAACAATTGAAAAAAAACACCATTGAATTGAACTGTGTTGTTGTCATTAAAATTTGTACCGTTAACGACTGCCATTTTTTCACCTCACATATTGTTGAGAAATTTAAATGAAAAGCTCCATGCTACAAGTATTTTATTAGTTAAGTGCTACGCCCAAATCAGCAGATATTTATTTCTTTTGAACGTACCACTGAGTGAGTATAACCATAATCCATGACGATATTGTGAACATTGTATAACTCGATGTTCTTGTTTAAGAATACCCTTCCATTGGAAAAAAGATTCGAGTTACATGCTCATAGTAATCGTGTGTGAGTGAATTATTTGTGCGGAAAATCACAGCGCAATGTAAATTGACAAATTAATAAGCAGAATCCTCAATCGCTATACGAAATCAAGATGACAATTGATCTAACGCAAACTAGACCTGATCGCCTTAAACACGTTAGAATTGCTAATTTTTGGTCTCCGCTTATTCCATGCACACTTGGCGCAGGACATCGGCATACGCTAAGACACCGATTGCGCTTACCATAGGTAATTTTGATGGTGTCCATTTAGGCCATCAGGCTATGCTTGCCCGTTTAAAGAGTGCAGCCAATCAGCTCGGACTTCCGGCTTGCGCGATGACTTTTGAGCCGCATCCGCGTGAATTCTTTACACCCCATCAGGCGCCGGTACGCTTGACCGGTTTACGGGAAAAAATGAATGGCTTAATTCAGACAGGGATCGATTGTATTGTTATCTGTCGTTTTAATTCTGATTTTGCCAAACTTAGTCCGGAACGATTTATCACGCACATTCTGAATCAAGAATTACATGTTCGCTGGCTGCTGGTGGGCGATGATTTTCGTTTTGGAACACGCCGTGCTGGCGATTCTGCTACGCTGCTAGCGCTTTCTGCAGAAAATGGTTTTACTGTGGAGGTCATGCCGAGTGTTCTGGTTGATAATCAGCGTGTTTCCAGTTCTGCGATTCGTCAGGCACTGGTTGCCGGTAATTTGGATGAAGCCGGAAAATTGTTGGGCAGGCCGTATAATATCAGCGGCCGTGTCATAGATGGCGACAAATTAGGCAGGCAAATAGGGTTTCCCACAGCCAATATTCAGTTGAAGCATTCCCCGCCTCTTAATGGCATTTTTGTCGTGTCGGTATATGGTGCCAATCCGTCGTCACCGGAGATTCCACTACCCGGGGTTGCCAGTTTGGGGATACGGCCAACCATTCATGACAATGGCAAGCCTGTATTGGAAGTTCATTTGTTCGACTTTAACGATGAAATTTATGGGCAGCGCTTGCGGGTTGATTTTCTGCACAAATTACGTAACGAAGAAAAATATGCGGATATCGGCACGCTTGTGCGGCAAATTGAAAAAGATGTCGCGCAAGCCAAAGAATTTTTTATGACGGCCCCCACCCATTTTAATCGCGTGTGTGGCGCTTTTTAACTTATTCATTGTACTTTCATGATTGATTATAAGAAAACCTTAAACTTACTTGATACGCCTTTTCCGATGCGTGGCAATCTTGCCAATCGTGAACCCGGTATGCTGAAAGCCTGGCAAGAAAAGAATCTGTACCGGAAAATTCGTTCTGCTAGCAAGGGGCGTCCAAAGTTCATACTGCACGATGGTCCGCCTTATGCCAATGGTGATATTCATATTGGTCATGCGGTCAATAAAATCCTCAAGGATATCATCATCAAAAGTAAAACCTTGTCCGGCTTTGATGCGCCCTATATTCCCGGCTGGGATTGCCATGGTTTGCCGATCGAACACCAGATCGAGAAAAAACATGGCAAGCATTTGCCAGCCGATAAAGTGCGCGAACTCTGCCGTGCTTTTGCCCAAGAACAGGTGGAGCGTCAGAAAAGCGATTTCATCCGTCTGGGCGTGCTGGGCGATTGGGAACATCCTTACCTTACGATGAATTTCAAAACAGAGGCCGGCATTATTCGTGCTCTGGGAAAAATTTATCAAAAGGGTTATCTGTATCAAGGCCAGAAGCCTGTTAACTGGTGTATCGATTGCGGCTCCGCCCTGGCTGAAGCGGAAGTGGAATATGAAGATAAAACCTCACCCGCCATTGATGTGGGTTTTGCAGTTTCATTCTCGTCTTCGTCACTGAGCAAAATATTTGGCGTCCCTATCCCTGAACATGCCCAAACTTATGCCATCATCTGGACTACCACACCGTGGACATTGCCTGCCAATCAAGCCGTCTGTGTTCATCCCGAATTTGAATATGCGCTGGTGCAAACGACAAAAGGCTTATTGATACTGGCCAGTGAACTGAAGGAGGTTTGTCTCGGGCGTTACGACTTGACCGGTAAAACACTGGCCACCTGCAAAGGCCAGGCACTGGAGCACGTGTCATTGCAGCATCCGTTTGAGCCGCGAAGGGTAAAAATCATATGTGGCAAGCATGTCACGCTGGAAGCCGGTACCGGACTTGTGCATACGGCGCCCGCACACGGTCTGGACGACTATTTCGTCGGGCAAAATTACAACTTGCCAAGTGACAGTCCGGTTGGGGGCGATGGACAATTTGTTGCGCATGTCCCTTTGGTTGGCGGGCTCTCTGTGTGGAAGGCCAACGATATTCTTATCGATACGCTCAGAACCGGTGAGCATCTTTTTTGCCTGAAAAAGATAGAGCATAGCTACCCTCATTGCTGGCGCCATAAAACCCCCATTATTTTCCGTGCCACGCCACAATGGTTTATTGGCATGAATTTGCGCAATGCAGATGCTTCATCCACGCAGGATAGAACACTGCGGGAACTGGCTCTGCAGGCGGTCGATGTTACGGAATTTTTCCCGGTATGGGGCCGAGCCCGTCTGGAAGCAATGATCAGGAATCGTCCGGATTGGTGCGTATCACGTCAACGTAACTGGGGTGTACCGATGACATTTTTTGTGCATAAAGACACGCATGCGCCGCATCCACGTTCACTGGAGCTGCTCGAACAAATAGCGCAAAAGGTCGAGCAGCAAGGCATCGAAGCCTGGTTTGCGTTGGCGGGCACTGAATTGCTCGGTGAGGAAGCCAAGGATTATAAAAAACTAACCGATACCCTGGATGTTTGGTTTGATTCCGGCACCACGCACGATACTGTCGTTAAAGCAGATGCACACCTTACATTCCCGGTTGATTTGTATTTGGAGGGTTCCGATCAGCATCGTGGATGGTTCCAATCTTCTTTGCTGACGGGTTGTGCCATTGATGATCGTGCGCCGTACAAGGCGCTGCTTACGCATGGATTTGTTGTGGATGGAAACGGTCACAAAATGAGCAAATCCAAGGGCAATGTGATAGCACCACAAAAAGTGATGGATACTTCAGGGGCCGATATCCTGCGCTTGTGGGTTGCATCCACCGATTATTCCGGAGAGCTCTCCATTTCCGAAGAAATTCTAAAACGGGTCATTGAGAGTTACCGCCGTATTCGTAATACGCTGCGTTTTTTACTGGCTAATCTGATGGATTTTGATCCACAAACGGATTCGATTGATATCGCGGAGTGTTTGGAAATTGATCGTTATATGCTGGTGTTAACAGCAGCATTCCAGAAAGATTTAATACAGGGCTATGAACGCTATGAATTTCATCAAGTGGTCCATAAGCTACATAATTTCTGCTCTGAAGATTTGGGCGGCTTCTATCTGGATATTCTCAAGGATCGTCTGTATACCGCAGCAGCGGCAGGTTTGCCTCGCCGTTCGGCACAAACTGCGCTGCATCATATTACCCATTGCCTGGTACGTTTGTTTGCGCCGATTCTGAGTTTCACTGCGGAAGAAGTCTGGGAACATCTGACGGGCGATAGCGAAGATAGCGTGCTGTTGCATCATTGGCATAACTTTCCGGTGCAGCCTGATGCCGAACATCTGCAACTGCGTTGGGCGAGAATACGTACCTTGCGCTCACACGTATTGAAAAAACTGGAAGATTCCCGTATTCAGGGAGAAATAGGTTCTTCTTTGGCGGCGACGGTTGAGATTCGTGTCTGCGCCGAGGATTTCACTTTGCTTAGCTCACTGCATCACGATTTACGTTTTGTGCTCATTGTCTCTGCAGTCAACCTGATACAGGTCAATGATTCGCAGCAGGAAAGTATTCTTGTGACGTCCAGTCTCCATACAAAATGCGAACGCTGCTGGCATTATCGTCCGGATGTCGGGCATCACGCGGATCATCCAACTTTATGTGAACGTTGCGTTTCCAATCTTTATGGTAATGGGGAAGCGCGCAATTATGCCTAATACCCTACGATCATTTTCTGGAAACCTCATGCTATGAAGCTTCACATCAGTTTGGGCATAGCCTTCGTTATTTTAGTGCTGGATCTTGCAAGCAAATACTGGGTAGAGTCTACGCTGGAATTCGGTCAGGTCATTCCGTTGACCAGCTTCTTTAATCTGGTGCTTACCTATAATCCCGGTGCTGCATTCAGTTTTCTGAGCGAGCAGTCCGGTTGGCAACGCTGGTTTCTCAGTGGTATTGCAGGCAGTGCAGCGCTATTGATTGTTTACTTGCTCAATCGGTACAGACATGAGCGGTTGTTTTGCTTGTCATTGAGTCTGATTCTCGGCGGTGCGCTGGGTAATTTGTATGACCGCATCACATTGGGCCATGTGGTCGATTTTCTGGATTTCTATATCGGCACTTATCATTGGCCTGCTTTCAATGTTGCCGATTCAGCGATTTTTATCGGTGCAGTGTTGATGATCTATGAAAGTTTCAGAAAAGATAAGATGGAAGGTATCCAAAGAAAAACCAAATAATACATTCTACTTTCCCGATTTTTTCTCTTTGGTAATAGGGTTTTGCAAGGTATACCCATGTTCTTTCATTTTATAACCCCCATAAGCACCTGCGCCCACGGCAGCCAATGTCCAGCAACCGGGTAATAGTGTCACCGCCATCAATAAAAAAATTGCTTTCAGCATCCACCTGTTTTGCATCATAAGCTCCTAAACAAAGCCTGTAGTTTCAATATAATAACCATCATTTAACGATTGGTCTATTGTATCAACACTGACGCGCCACAGAGTAGATATATTACGTTGAGAGACCTTTGCACGGTTACTACGCGGCACGAAATTGCGTTAAAAATTCGCGAAAAATGCTCATTTACCCCCGTGTAAACTCCGCTTTTTCGCAAATTTTTGCCTTATTCTCGTACCGCTCATGACACCGTGCAAAGGTCTCGTTGAATGTGATTGTTGGATCGTCAGTGCGGGGAGAGTTAGCGGATAAAACAGCTGAAGCTGTCGATACGGGTCGAACTGAAATAACGGATTTAATTTGGTATACAGGCTCTAGGAATTTAACTGTATTCGAGCCCGACAAGCTCATCGTAAACGTAATTAATGAAATTTTTGCCTACGCCATGCTTGTCGGGAAATCTAATTAAATAATGATAATTCACAGTACAGAAATTCGCTGGCAATCGGAAATCAGACACATGCCACCGAAATCTTTTATCTTGGGTTGCAGCACCGCGAGAAGCTTATCCGCCTGATTCTTATCGCAGACAAGAACTAATACTGCGTTATATTGTTCCAGGATAAAGTCGTCTTGATCCCGTTCACCCGTTGAACCAAAACCACCTGCTTTTTTAATGAGTGTGTAACCATACACTTCGGCTTCATGAAACAACTGGATCAAATCATCCAGCCTTTCTTCATGAATGACAATCTCGATCCGTTTCATTGATACAAAGGATTCGGGTGTAGAAAACATGATTTTTCTCCATAAAATGTTAATATCAGAACCGGGAGTTAAGCGCTTTCTGTGCTAATTGCTGAGCAATCTCCCGAAGAACTTCAAAGCAATAAGTTGTATTCAAGCAAATAAGTCACTACCTTGATTTCTGCTAATTCAAGGGCACTGGGCGGCGGTGGGTCTTTTTGGTGCCGCCGCCCTGATACCCCACCACGGCACAATCTTACAAATGCTAAACCAGTCTTATTGCAGCTGTAATTCCAATCACCAGGGATAATAGGTTTCATGTAAATACTGAGCCGCCGCGTAATACATGGGAATACCCACAACCACGTTAAATGGGAAAGTAACCCCGAGCGATAAAGTCAGATAGAACGACGGATTCGCCTCAGGGATCGCAAGGCGCATTGCCGGTGGAACCGCGATGTAAGAGCAGCTGGCGGCCAGTACTGTCACCAATGTAATGCCACCGACTGAATAGCCCAAAAGGAAATGTCCCACAAATAATCCGGATGCCGCTCCGATCAAGGGCATGGCGATACCGAAGCCAACCAGGAAAACGCCGACGGATTTGAATTCAGACAGCCTTTTCCCCGCTTCCATCCCCATATCACACAGGAAAATACATAACGCGCCCATAAAGATGAGCTCGAAGAAAGGTTCGATTTTGTGGTAACTGGGTGCTGAAACAACCGCACCGATAGCCATGGAGCCAAATAACAACAAGATACTGCCGTTGGTGAAGGCATCGATTAACAGATGTTTCATCATTCCTTTGTCAGTTTTGGCCGTTCCCCCCATGACTCTTCGGGAATAACCGGCAAGAACCAAGCCAATCATAATTGCGGGTGATTCCATAATGGCCAGCATAATTACGGGGTAGGCCTCATATGTCACACCGATACCGCCCAGGAACGCAACCGCTGTCATATAGGTCCCCGCGCTTACCGAACCATAGTGTGCGGAAATGGCTGCAGCATTCAGGGGATCGATTTTTCCAAGTCCGCGCAAGATAATATAAGCAATGATTGGCAGCACAATGCCAAACGCAAGCGCTGCCCATACAGCGGAGAGAGCATCTCCCATATCCGCTGCGGCAAGCTCTTTGCCACCATGTAACCCGATACCAATCAATAAATAGATAACGATCATCCGGTGCATATCCGGCGGGAACTTAAGATCCGATTTGATGAGACAAGCAAACATGCCGAGCGCGAAGAAAAGTATTGCAGGTACGAGAAGACTGGATAGTGACATGATTATATCCCTCCTCTTATTCCGGTTTGAATAAGCTGCGCTTTCTTAAGCCCCTCCGAGATTTCATCAGCAAACTTGACGCGTTTTATCCTTTGAGGTGCAGGTTGCTGGGATTGATCGCGCTGAAGTTCAAGGGGAATTTTCTCTGCCGGCGGATTCTTGGATGCATCGGTGGCGATTATTGTGCCTGGTAGCATGAGTAAAGCTAGCAGAGCAAATTTGTAAGCCAATCTATTTTTATTCATTTCAGTTCTCCAAACTGTTAAATGTTTTAACCTAGCGTAGTGAAGAAATCACATCAGAAACCATAAGCTGTCGTTCATAAAACCGGAATGATTGCTCTGTTTCCTGGGTCATATTTCTTATCTTTTATTAATGCAATTTATGTGTGAAGACGGGTTTATTTTTTACCCTGTCGAAATCCTACAGGAGAATAACAAGGGGTAATATTCGTGCCGACACGTAAGTGCAAGCCCTTATATATAAACAATATGTATAAAATAATTGCTTTTTATCGTAAGATTTACAGCCTCTCTTCCGCGAATCTACTAACAGGAAACTATTTTGATCACCGTACCCAGAAACCTGAGTTTCGTAACGATGTTTGAAGCTGCAGCAGATGCGATGCTGCTGGCTGAAGGATCAGGCCATATTGTGCTGGCCAATCCAGCTGCGCAACAGCTGTTCGGTTATTCCGCAGACGAGTTGAGCGGGCTGGCGATTGAGATACTGGTTGTACCTCGGTACCGGAAACAATATCGATATCATCAAGAGCTTTTTTTAAACAAGCCAGTGAAGCGCTCTATGGGTGCCGGAAATGAACTCATGATGTTAAGCCGCGATGGCAAAGAAATGTTGTTGGATATCAGTCTGAGCCCTATCAGAGTGCAGCAGCAACTTTATGTGCTCATTACCTTCAACGCCATTAATCGACGTCTTGATGTCGAGGAAGCGCTGCGAATTAGTGAAGAGCGCTTGCGTTTGGCCAAGCAAGCTGCGGGCTTGGGTATTTTTGACTACGATATCAAACGCAATATCATTTATTGGGACAAACAGATGCGCAAGCTTTGGGGTGAGCCTTCTGAAACAACCGTAAGTTACGAAGAGTTTGTCGCGAGGATACATCCGGAAGACCGGGCGGCGAGACAAACCGTTATTGAATATGCCATGAATCCCGCCGGTAACGGTGAATTCAAGGCGGAATACCGCATTGTTGATCCCCTTAATCATATCGAGCGTTGGATATCCGCAAGTGGAAGGGTATATTTCGAAGCGGGTTATGCGAATCGATTGATAGGCGTCACCCGTGATGTCACGGAGCAGAAAAATACTCAGAAAAAGCTTCAGATGCAGCGCGACGAGACAGAGAATATACTTAAACAACAAATTGCGGCGCGAACGGCCTCAGCAATAGCTCATGAACTTAATCAACCACTGGCGGCAATTTCGGCTTATAGTGAGGTGGCTCTGCATGCGATTCATAACGATGGTTTTACCTCAAACAGTCTGAAAAGAGCGCTTGAGGGTTGCGTGGAACAAGCGCAACGTGCCGGGCGCAGCTTGCATGAGCTGTTAGCTTTTCTGCAGAAAGGCGAGTTGGTAACCGAGCGTTTGAATCTGAACGATTTGATACGGGATGCGTTAACTATTGTAAGTAATGACGGTCATGGAAAATTTTATCTCGCGCTGCATTTGCAGCAAAATCTTCCGGTGGTTCAATGTAATCGTATACAAGTGCAGAAAGTTCTGGTAAATCTATTCCGGAATGCTGATGAGGCTATGCGCGCTGTAGATTTACCAACACTAACGATCACCACTCAAATAGATACTATGAATGGCACTGATAAAGCTCTAGTGATTGTTCAGGATAATGGCCCAGGACTTGACGCGGTCATGACAAAACGCATATTTGAACCTTTTTTTACCACTAAGCCAGCCGGTATTGGCATGGGGCTTGCCATCAGCCGCGCATTGATTGAAACGAATAGCGGCCATCTCTGGCTGGATCCTGATACACAATCCGGCGCCAAGTTTCTTTTTACTTTACCCTTTGCTCCATGATCATGCATGAACCGACTGTATTTATTGTAGATGACGATGCAGCCGTGCGGGATTCGCTGATGCTGATGATTGAACAGGCAGGCATCAGAGTACAAGCTTTCGAGCATGCGGACGCTTTCCTAAGTGCTTATCATCCTGATTTCTTTGGTTGCATCATCATCGATGTAAAGATGCCGGGGATGGATGGTCTGCGTCTGCAGGAAGAGCTCACTTGGCGCAAGATTGCACTGCCGGTGATTTTTCTTACCGGACATGGCGATATTCCGATGAGCGTGAGAGCGATCAAGGGAGGGGCGGTGGATTTTCTGACAAAGCCGGTGATCCGGGAGAAACTGCTGGTTTGCGTGCGCGCTGCTTTCGCAGAGGCGAAGAAAAGGATAAGCGACATTGCACGCAATAAAGAAATGATGACGTGTCTGATAAAGCTCACAGGACGTGAACGGGAAGTGATGACCCTGGCGGTGCAAGGGCATACTAACAAAGAAATCGCATCTTGCCTGGGTATCAGTCATCGCACTGTTGAAATCCATAAATCCAAGATCATGCAGAAAACCGGCGCAAGCAACTTGCTGGATCTTGCACGTATTGTCCGGGAAAGTGATTTGGGTGAATAATTCTGCGGCGCATGCTCGAAGAATATCCGTATCAATTTTAGATTATTAGAATTTTTATAAGCGGAAGAATGTCGTTCCTTTATCAATGGAATTCTGAAGGAATGTGTCAGTCTAACTTTTAGTTTGATACTACACATATTCAATGGATCTTTTTATGCGGGATGCGAAACGGATGTTTCTGGCAATTGCGCTACTTTCAATCGTGGTAAGCAGCTCTGTTTGGGCGCATGGACATCGACATAGTCACTTAAGTATCGGCCTGGGTTATTACGGGCCAGGATATTATGGTGGTTACGGCTATGGGGGCTATGGCTTCGGCCGTTATGGATTTGGCGGGTATGGCTATGGCTATCCTTCCTATTACTTTCCGCCTGCCTATGCTTATCCTCCGACGGTGATTGTTCCGGCTACGCCGCCTGTGTATATCGAGCAGCAAACCCAGCAGCCCGCACAATCGGCCCAGCCCGCGCAACCACGCACTAATTACTGGTATTATTGTAAAGATCCGGATGGTTATTATCCCTATGTCAGGAACTGCCCTGGCGGCTGGCTGCAAGTAGCGCCGCAACCGCCCGGACAATAACGTGAGAGGCCGAGTATGTTAATTTTTAGAAGATTATCCATCCTATGGGTGACAGGTTTAATAACTGCCTGTGTGAATCTGCCGACTGGCCCGAGTGTCATGACGTTGCCAGGCACTGGAAAGAGCTTTGAGCAGTTTCGTATGGATGATTTTGAGTGCAGGGCTTATGCCTATGAGCAAGTTGGCGGTAAAACGCCGCGGCAAGCTTCTCAAGCGAGCGGTATAGAAAGCGCGGCGATTGGTGCAGGGCTTGGTGCCGCTGCAGGTGCCGCTATAGGGGGCGGACAGGGCGCTGCAATTGGCGCAGGTACCGGGCTTCTAGCGGGCGGTGTCGTTGGTTCGGGCACGGCTGAGACTTCCGGGTATATGGGTCAACGGCAATACGACATGAGCTATATTCAATGCATGTATGCAAAAGGCCATCGTGTGCCGGTTGCGGGGAGAATTACGGGTAGCCCGCCGGTGAACAACAATGCCAGCCCAGGGATCACAAGCCCGTCAGAAAATTTTACGCCGCCGCCACCGCCATCCGGAAATCCGCCCCCTCCGCCTCCGCAATAAATGCAGGGTGATGGTATTGTGCAACGCAATAAAATTAATGAAGCAAAATCTATTTTCAGTGATAGGAGATTTTGAAATGATTGAACAGGAGAAAATCGTAGCGCCGGAGATAGTGTCTTGCGAAGTATGTTTCAAAGAGATACCGTTATCTGAGGCGACGAGTGTGAAGGCGACAGATTACATCGTATATTATTGCGGTCTCGAGTGTTACGACAAATGGAAGAAACAGGATGAAGGGGCTGAATCTCCAACGGATAACTGAGCCAGCAGGCTGCGGTAGATCGTTCAAGTCATCTTTGGGTTGTTTCGGCTGCAGCGTGAAAGCTTTTTATTCGGGCATTTAACAGGCGAGCCATGCCTTCCGCCCCTTGCCGCATGACTTGATGATGATTCCATTTGAATAGGGGTGATGCGATTGGAGCAATCAGATTTATCCAACGCCGGTTAGGATAGACGTGCCAGTGATAACGCACCACGGTTAGTTCATTTTCACGGAAAAAATTCCACCGGCCCGTTCCAATAATATCGCCCTGTGCTTGACCTTCCAGCAGCGTAAGCGGGATCCAGCCAGTGACACGCAGGTCAAATGTAAAACGATAAGGAATCCGTCCTTTCCAAGTAAAGCGATGCACACTGCCAATGCCATTTGCATCGCCGCTTTCAAGTTTTTCCACTGCTTCAACACCTTTCCACCACATTGGCCAATCCAGACAGTGACTAACTGCATCGCATACTTCTGTTAAAGGTGCATCAATCCGCCATTCTGTGACAAATTTAAATTCTGTAGTCATGCTACTACTGGTCAAAGAAATCGGAAGGGAATACCGGATTAATTCGATATTCTGACATTTCCACTTGCTCAATCCAACTGCCATCCGCTTTGTAACTGATTACTTTAAGAGGAAGGCCCGTGGTGATGTTCAACCACAACTGGAATCGGGCTATACCATTTACGCTGAAATCCCGTTCCGCTTCGACATTGAGATGTAAAGCAGTTTCTCCGGCAATTGATTCCTGGCCGATCACAGTGGTTGTGCCATGATCTTGCAGTGTCATGATGTTTTTATACAAGGCGCCGAGATCCGAATGATCGATCCGCTGACCGGATGGATTCTGGATCATTTTATTTTCCGGGCTTAAACTGAAAGAAGGGAATTTGCCGTGTCCCAATACCCATAATTTGACCTTCCCGGACTTCGGGCTATAAATCAATGCTGCGCCTTTGAATGCCGGTGCAATTATTTCTATGCGAACATGACCCGGTTTCTTGAAGTAATAGCGAATGATATCCGGATTGCCGGGCTGCTTGCTGTGTGTGGATTTGATCGTTACCTGATAAGTGTCTACGTGTTGGTAATGGTCTGCAGCGCTTTGAATCGGGTTTGTACTATCCGGTACAAATAGAGCCATGGTTAGCATTATACCGGGCAGCATGAATATAGTGCCTTAGAGAGATACTGAATCATTGCTTGCGCACAAATCACGGTGATGGAATGACGTAATCCGCTGTCAGCATTTCCAGCAGATGCCCGTTAGGATCGCGAAAATAAACGCCACGGCCGCCATAATTATGATTGATCGTCATGTCGTCCGGAGTACCCGGGCCGCTGCCATAGGGGATATGCTCAGCCTGCAGCCGCTCAAACAAAGTGTCAAATTCTTGTTCGGATACTTTGAATGCATAGTGAAGCGGCATAAATTGTTCCTTGTTATCGAAATCGAGGCTTAATGTGTCATTCACGCGCACCACAATAAAATGTGAAAATACGCCCACGTATTCAAAACCGAATACGCGGCTATAAAATTTCGCCGATGCGACTTTATCAAAGCAGGGCACAATGGTGTGATTAAGGGTAATGGACATATCTGTTCTCCTTGCAAGGATTATTTATTAACATTAAGTTATGTTCCACAGAATGTTTGATACACACGTTCCGACGGTGCGGGCGGTGTGCGGTAATCATAGTATTCCGATACATCGGCATAGGGATGAGCCACTGCCGCCAACAATTGTTGCATCAACGTGTAATCGCTTCGTTCGGAAGCAGCGGTGAGCGCTTCCTCGACGCGGTGGTTGCGTGGAATAATTGCAGGATTATTGGCCTGCATCAAACGCATCGATTGTTCTTTAGTTGCGGATTGGCGCGCCAGCCGGGCTTGCCAGCGAGCATGCCATGCTTCAAAGGTTTCGTCCTGAAATAGGCTATCTGCAGGCAAAGTTTCTGCCGAGAGGGCACGAAAGGTATTGGTGTAATCCGCTTGATGCTGATACATCCAGGTAAGTAAGCCGGTGATCAATTCGGAATCATCGGCTTGTTCCGTCAGCAATCCTAATTTCTTGCGCATCCCCGTTATCCATTCGGTCTGGTAGATTGCCGGGAAAGCATGGATGGCTTCTTCCGCTAATACCACCGCTTTTTCTGATACCGGATCAATCAGCGGCAATAAGGTCTCGGCCAGGCGCGCCAGATTCCATTGCGCCATCAGCGGCTGATTGCTATAGCGATAGCGGCCGTTCTGATCGATCGAACTGAATACCGTGTTGGGGTTATACGCATCCATGAATGCGCACGGGCCGTAGTCGATGGTTTCGCCGCTGATACTCATGTTATCCGTATTCATTACGCCGTGTATGAAACCCAATAGCACCCATTGCGCAATTAATGCAGCTTGCCGCTCGATCACCCGGTTTAGCAGCGACAGATAAGGATTTGCGACATCATTCAGATCGGGGTAATGACGTTGAATCGTATAATCTGCCAGGATTCTAATCGCATCAGCACCTCCTTGCCCAGCGGCATATTCAAACGTGCCGACGCGAAGGTGGCTGGCGGCTACGCGGGTCAGAATCGCACCGGAGAGCGGAGTTTCACGCATCACCTGCTCTCCGGTGGTGACTACGGCAAGACTGCGCGTCGATGGAATACCCAGCGCATGCATCGCTTCACTGATGATGTATTCGCGCAGCATCGGAGCTAAAGCCGCGCGACCATCACCACGGCGTGAAAAGGGCGTCTGGCCCGAGCCTTTGAGCTGAATGTCGAAGCGCTCGCCAGTCGGCGTGACATGCTCACCTAGCAGGATTGCCCGCCCATCGCCCAGCATCGTGAAATGACCGAACTGATGGCCGGCGTAGGCTTGCGCGATCGGTAGCGCGCCCGGTGGTAACACATTTCCGGAAAACAGCAGGCCAGCTTCTTCGGTAGTCAGAGCGCTGGTATCCAATCCCAACGATGCTGCGAGGGCGTGATTCACGATGACGGTCTGGGGTGCGCACACAGGGACAGGGGACAGTTGCGCATAAAAATAATCGGGCAAGCGCGCATAACTATTGTCGAAGCGCCAGCCCACGCGGTCACCGATAGATTGTTTTTTAGCCTTCATAGTTCTTTTTCGTATTATTTGAATTGGATATTGTTACACCATACACGATATTGTAAGTTGCATAGCGTACAATCACAGAATCCAGTTATGACCGCTATTTGGATGATTGGTTTGGGCGCTTGATTATCTGGCGCAGAGATTTTAGATAGGGATAGTAATGTACTTCCAGTGAATGACGGGGACGGGCAATGAATTGCTGTGCCCAGTTTTTTCCTTCAGTAATGGCCGATTCACGCCAATTGCCGGGTAATCGGATTTTGCCCGTCAACAACTGTCCGATGAGTTGGGATTGCGCTTCTACGAGTGTCCAAATACAACCTTGTGGCTGTATCAACCCGATGAAAAACAAGCTGGGATGATCGGGATGAAAGATGCGCAAGTAAAGCGGAATGTGGGCGGCATCCTTCCAGTTAATAAAGTTCGCATCAAAAAATGGAAAGCTGATTGTGTAACCGGTTGCGGCAATGATGACATCGTATTCCTGCGATAAGCCATCGATAAAATGGACTGTTTGCCCCGAGATCCTTTGAATGCCTGGGCGAGGACGTATTTTGCCATGCCGGATTCTATCGAAGATCTGCGAATTGACGGTGGGATGGGCCTGTACGGGTGAAAAATCAGGCTCGGGTAATCCATAATCACGATAGCGCCCGATCTGAATGCGCAGGGAAATTTTCTGCAGCCGGTTTTGCAGGCGCTGTGGTAGCCACTGCAACGCAGCCGCAAAGGTATCGGTGGGTTTTCCCATAATGAGTTTGGGAATAATATACTGCGGCGAGCGCAAGCTCATGTCCACGCAGGCGGCGTCACGGCTTGCATCAACCGCGCAATCGCAGGCGGAGTTTCCGGCGCCGACTACGAGTACCCGCTGGTGTTCTAATCCTTGAGTGGTCCTATAGTCATGGGCATGCAGGTAGTGTCCGGAAAAATCGTCTTTCCAACCCGGGTGGCGCGGAATGGATAGATGTCCATTGGCAATGAGGAGATAATCAAATTCCGCTTTGGTACCATCACTCAAAGACAAATGCCACCGTTCCTTTGCTATTTTCCTGACATGCTGAACGGCGACATTGAAGCGGATATATCTTTCCAGCTGGAAATGCCGGGCATACGCCTGAAAATAAGCCAGTATCTGCTGGTGGCTGGGATAATCCGGATAGTGATCCGGCATCGGAAAATCACTGAACTGCGACATGGATTTGCTGGAAATCGTATGGGTCGCGCTGCAGATGCTGCTATGACTCGGTGCCGCTGTATACACCCAGTTGCCGCCGATCTGATCGCTTTTCTCATAGCAAACGATGTCTTTCAGGCCAGCTTCCACCAGATGCTTGATAGCGGTGAGACCGGAACAACCGGCGCCGATGATTGCAATGCACATTTTTTATTTCTAACTTAGTGAGTATCGCGTGATCAAACAATGGCTTATTTTATCCTACTTGATAGAATTATGACCAAGCTTCTAGAGGGATGGAGTGCATCATAGGCAGCCCGCAGGGAATGGGAACATTTTATAATGCTATGGTTTTATAGGGATAATCCCATGAAATATTGTGCTTGGTAGTCTCGCTACTAAGCGTATACACTCATCTTTCCACACATTCACAACGGTTGGAATTATCTTGGCTTCTCCACGTTTAGTTGCAAAAAATGAATCCGAAGAACCCACTTTGCGATTGGCGGTGTTGATTGACGCCGATAATGCTCAAGCGGCCGTCATTGAAAGCCTTCTGGCTGAAATTGCGCGCTTTGGAGAAGCGACGGTAAAGCGTATTTATGGGGATTTTACCGCCCCTGCCAGTGCTTCCTGGAAGAAGGTGCTGCAAAAATATGCGATCAAGCCGGTACAGCAGTTCGCTTATACTACGGGAAAGAACGCGACCGATAGCGCATTGATTATTGATGCGATGGATTTGCTCTATACGCGTAAATTTGATGGGTTTTGCTTGATTACCAGTGACAGTGATTTTACGGGTCTGGCCATGCGATTGCGTGAAGAGGGACTCACGGTACTTGGGTTTGGCGAAAAGAAAACACCGGATGCCTTTCGCAATGCATGCCACAAATTTGTGTTTACCGAAATTTTGCGTTCAAGCCCGGTTAGCGAATCGGCCGAACCGTCACCCGGGGCCAAGACTAAAAAGAAATCCACAAGAACCAAAGCTGCTACAAAGACAGTGGAACAAAAGCCTGGGTTTCCGGAAGAATTTGTTCTGACCGCATTGGAGCAATCCGTTGATGATACGGGTTGGGCCAATCTGAGTGTTTTTGGGAGTTACCTGACTAAGCTGCAGCCCGACTTTGATTCCAGACTCTATGGTTACAAAAAACTCTCGGATCTTGTCAAAGACAAAACAGCTCTGTTTGAAATCGAAGAACGGCAACTACCGGGATCCGACAGAACAACTCTTTATCTTCGTGCTAAGACGTAACCATGCTGCCGGTAATCAGGCAGCCAGCTCATTCTAAAACAGGTGGACAATTTTCAATGCTGATTGACAGCTTTTCCTGAGAAAGGAGTGTGCCTGCAACCGAGGTGTGTGCTAGTTGCGATTATCGTGGGATAACGGATAACGGTCGGTATTGTTATCATAGACCGTTGCGGTATTTCCCAAGACCATTGCATTTTCGGTGCTTAATCACTAACGGAAGCTTTTAGAACGATTCATCATGTTGATATTATTGAATGACATTACTATTTCCTTGACTGAGATCGAGATTCAAGCGGTACGTTCGCAAGGCGCCGGCGGGCAGAATGTGAATAAGGTATCGACTGCGATTCATTTGCGCTTCGATATCAACGCGTCATCCTTGCCGGAAAATTACAAAGAGAGGCTGTTGAATTTGAAAGATAGCCGGATCTCCAGTGAAGGTGTCGTGATCATCAAGGCGCAACGGTCTCGCAGCCAGATCAAAAACCGGGAAGACGCATTGAACCGGCTGCAGGCGCTGATCAACAGTGTCATTGCCAAGATCAAACCGCGCAAACCTACGCAGCCCACCAAGGCTTCCAGGATCAAGCGCTTGGAGGGAAAGACGATGCAGGGCCGGAAAAAGTCGCTACGCGGCAAGATTGAGGTGACGGAATAATCGTTTGAACCGTGCCCGTTGACCGCCAGGTAATACACCATTTCATATTTAATGATATATCATAGGGTTAACGATTTTCTGCCGGTGTGTCATACCGGTGAATTGTCAGGGGGTTGATAAAATCATACATAGAGAGGCGTAAACCCATCAATAGATAGACCGATTTGTGGCCAAAGCATCAGTTTTCTGTTAGCTTGCCAGGGTATGTGTTGATATCCCATGGTACTTGAAGTGGAATAGCTCATACGTGGAATTACTTTCATGTAAATGATGAATCAATACGCATGCTTACAAATTACTTATTTTCCAGCGATGTATCAAAATTTCAAGAATTAATCGATCTATTGCCTATCGCCATTTTTATCAAGGATACCGAGAGTAAATTATTGGCGATAAACAAAGCCTGCGAATTGCAATGGGGCCTGAGTTTTAAGGATTTGCAAGGAACGGATGCCAGTCAGCTTTTTCCACCCGCTCAGATGGAGCACTTTTTCGCCAAAGATCAGGAGGTATTTAAGAGTGGATGTCAAATTGATTTCGAAGAAACCATGTGGAATGCGACGCTTAAGCAAAACCGTACGGTTCATACCTTTAAAAAACCGATCTGTGACACATCAGGAAAGCCTTTGTATTTGATCGGTATGTTTGTTGACATCACGGAACGTCATATGGCTGAACAGCGTATTCTGGAGATGGCAACCTACGATATTTTAACCGGGTTACCCAACAGAGCCTTGTTGAAGGATCGCATCGAGCGGGCGTTAGAGCATGGTAACCGCAATCGGGAACGCGTGGCGGTATTGTTTATCGATCTGGATAACTTCAAGGTCATCAATGATTCATTAGGCCATGATGTGGGGGATAAACTGTTACAAGCAGTGGCGGCCAGATTTGTATCCATTGTGCGGGGTGAAGATACGGTAGCCCGTCAGGGTGGAGATGAGTTTATCGTGTTGCTGTCCAATCTCGAAAGTGTTTTTGATGCCGAGGCAGTAGCGCAAAAGATATTGAATGCATTGCAACTGCATTTTCTGATCGACGGGAAGGAACTTCATATCAGCGGCAGTATCGGTATTTCCCTGTTTCCGGATGATGGCGAGGATATATGGACATTACTCAGGAACAGCGATATTGCGATGTATCATGCCAAGAAGAATGGTCGCAATAACTGTGAATTTTTTAAGCCGGAAATGAACAGGCAGGCAAAAGAGCGGCATTCAATGGAAGTCGCTTTGCGAAATGCGCTTAAACGCGATGAACTCCTGCTACATTATCAGCCGATTGTTAACGTCAATGGCGGCAAAGCCGATGGTTTCGAGGTGCTGTTACGCTGGCAGCATCCCGGTGATGGTCTTATTTATCCGGTCAAATTTATTCGATTGGCTGAAGAGACCGGTATGATCATCCCGATCGGAGAATGGCTGATGCGGCAGTCGTGCCTGCAGATAAAGGCATGGCAAGAGCAAGGTTATGAGGTTCCCAGGTTGGCGATCAATCTTTCCGCCATTCAATTCCGGCAGAAAACCCTCGTGGAAAATATTGTCCGCATCCTGGATGAAACCGGAGTGACAGGACATTACTTGATGCTTGAAATCACTGAAAGCGAATTGATTGAAGATGTTGAAGAAACCATCAAGACATTGCGGCAATTAAGTGAACTTGGGATTGAAATTTCGATCGACGATTTTGGTACCGGTTATTCCAATCTGAGTTTTCTCAAGCGCTACCAGATCAATACCTTGAAGATCGATCGCTCATTCGTGCGTGACATTCCCGACGATCCGGATGATACGGCGATCATTGATGCCATTCTCGTCATGGCGCATGCCCTGGGCCTGCAAGTGATTGCGGAAGGGGTGGAGAATGAGCAGCAGCTGGCTTATCTTGCTTTGCATGGATGCACCCGGTTTCAGGGTTTTTATTTCTCTAAGCCTCTGCCAGCCATTGAGATTGAAAAAAGATGGTGAATCCATAAACATTTCCTACTGACTACAGTTTATCCGGGTTGATGAGTAAGTAGTCGAATTGACGTTACGATTCGAGCGTGCACACACGCTTGTGCTTTGATGGAATGAGTTTTATCCTGGAGCGACGGAATGCTGCTGCGGTTTAGCATCCTTAACCATCATTCCGACCGAAAATATAAATGCATGGATATGTTTTCCGGTCGAAATGGTGATTGCAGAATAAGTTATTGATACATGATTTAAGATGCCTGTGTATCTCAGGATGATTGACTATTAATCAGTGATGCAGGAAGGATAGACGCTCGGACAGGCTGATTTCAAGCCACCTGATGGAGTGCCGGTTTGTCTTTTCCAGCTCATTACTTCTAATACTTGATCGACATATTCGGGAAGGCGTTGCCAGAATATATAATTGGATTTCAATTCATCGCGTCCGAATATTAGGAGTTCCTGGATAGTCGGAACATGGCCGAGTTTATCGCCGCGCGTGTTCAAATAGTTGACCTTTTCCACTGTCGGAGCGATAGGTACAATGCCTGAAAGCTGAGAGAAGTAGTGGTATGCACCTTGAGGTGAATAGGGACCGGGAGGATAATTCAAACCAGGTTCATCGGGATAAATATCCGGGCAGCCGAGTGCTCCGCCCATGTCGACCATTGCCGTAGTGAGCTGTTTGAGATATTCGCGTGGGTAGTTGATCTCTTGGATGGTCATGGTGTTGGGGAAGAACGTACGTGCTTTTTGCTGCACAATGATTAAATTATTAAACCATCCATCGGTTTGAGCAGCCGTCAGTGGCGTTACCGCTTGTCCCATAGCCGTTTCGATCATGCCGATGCCTTCAAAATTCGGGTGAGAGTTGTAGCGCTCACCTAGTGCCTTAAACAGGGCGATCAGGCGATTACGCACATAAGGATTCCATAATTTAATGTTATAGCCGTCTATAGTGGGCGATCCCCAGTCTTTAAATGCAAATGCGCCACCTTCGAATTTAGGGGCTTTTAAATAATCCGGTATGAGCTTCCAATCAGCTTCGAATGATTTAGTTTGCACCTGAATGACCAGGCGTTTTCCTATTGCCGTGAGTTTTTCAAGATGTTTATCAATGGATGAAAAATCATAGACACCCGGTGATTTCTCTATCCAGCCCCACAAATAACGCATTTGCATGCCCCGCAGTGCAGGGGTTGCTTCGAGTTCTTTGTAAACTTGTGCCATGTAGATCGGGTCATCATTAGCCCAGTTTTGAATGGTGTAATAGTGGCCTGGATGCCATTTTACCCCAGTGGTTCCAGGAGGTATCGGGGCCGCATGCACTGATGCCAAAGAAGCGATAATCATGCTTATGACGAATAAAGCTGCAATGAATAGTGCATTTATCCGTTTGAAAGCAATTGATAAGATAATGTTCAATTTCATTAAACTGTCTGGTTTCATATAAGATTCCTATAGTGATTTTGAAGAGGTTATTGTTTTGCCCGGAATTCTGAGAGTTGCTTTTGAAAACTTTCTCTTGTTCACTTAATACAGCGTGTAAATGGAAGTTATTTACGTTTTGGGCTTTTAAATATCCCCCGTTGAGTGCTTCCTAATGCAATCTCTTTTTAAGAACATTTTTTTCTGATGGGAGAGATTCTTAAGTGCCTTTCAGAAAAACGACGTTAGAAAAAGATGATGACCACTATACCGAAGCGGAGAATTTTCGAATTCTGAAATAAATATAGAATGCGGGCTCTTTTTGGTGGCAATAGAATTTCTTTATTTATTATTGACTTGGCAATTATTGCCGGAAATAGGGTGCATAAAGCTTGCACCAACAGGTTTGCGGGAAAATGATTGATGGAACTGACAAGGATGGAGTGAATGGGCGATAACTATCCCCAAAAAGATCTGCTCAGCGCTAGTGGATGGCAGCAAAATTGGGAATTTTTGGATAAGAAACCGGATAAAATTTCCGGTGAAATAGTACAGGGGCGATTTACAATTTAGCGTAAATGATTCTGATGGTTTTTTCAGCAGGCCGGAATGCTGATCTGACAATTACTAATTACTTCATGAAGTCGGGTAATTGTCAGATTAGATCGAGATGATTACAAATCAAAAAATATTGTTTTTATATACAAGAGGGATAATTCTTAGGACAAGCAGCTCTCAAGCCGCCTGAGGGAGTGCTTTTTTGTTTATTAAAGCGCATGACCTCCAGAACATCATCGACATATTCAGGGAGACGCTGCCAGAATATGTAATTGGATTTCAGCTCATCGCGTGCAAATACAAGAAGCTCCTGGACGGTGGGCACATGGCCTTTTTTATCACCCCGCGTATTTAAATAATTGACCTTCTCCACTGTAGGCGCGATAGGAATAGTTCCAGAAAGCTGGGAGAAATGGCGGTATGCACCTTGAGGGGAATGGGGACTGGGAGGAAAATTCAGGCCCGGCTCATCCGGATAAACATCCGGGCAGCCGAGCGCTCCCCCCATTTTTACCATCGCGGTAGTAATTTGCTTGAGATATTCGCGTGGATAATTGATCTCCTGAATGGTCATGGTATTAGGGAAGAATGTTCGTGCTTTTTGCTGCACAATGATTAAATTGTCGAACCATTTATCAGCTTGAGCCGTTGTCAGCGGTTTCACCGCTTGTCCCATAGCCGTCTCGATCATGCCGATACCCTCAAAATTCGGATGGGAGTTGTAGCGTTTACCGAGTGCCTTGAATAAGGCGATCAAGCGGTCACGCACATGAGGATTCCATAATTTGATGTTATAGCCATCTATCGTTTTAGATCCTCCCCAGTCATTGAATGCAAATGCGCCACCCTCATATTTAGGGGCTTTTAAATAATTCGGTATGAGCTTCCAGTCCGCTTCGAATGATTTGGTCTGTACTTGAATGACCAGACGTTTGTTCATTTTAGTAAGCTTGGCAAGATGCTTGTCGATGGAAGAGAAATCATAGACCCCCGGTGATTTTTCGATCCAACCCCATAAGTAACGCAGTTGCATGCCTCGCAGCGCAGGGGTTTCTTTTAGTTCCTTATAAACTTTTGCCATGTAGATCGGGTCATCATTAGCCCAGTTTTGAATGGTGTAATAGTGACCAGGGTTCCATTTTATCCCCGTGGTGCCGGCAGGCAGTGGGGCCGCATGCCCTATTCCAGTGGGTGCAACAATCATACTTATGACGAATAACGCTGTAATGAATATAGCATTTATCCGTTTGCGTACAGTCGGTAAGATAATGTTTGGTTTCATGAAATTCTCAACTTTCATTTAAGATTCCTTTGATGAGTTTGAAGAAGTTGTGTATTGCTCAAAGTTTGGAGAAATGCTTCGCAAGATTGTCTGATTTACTCCAATCAGTCTGCAAATGAAAACTATTCACATCGCTAATGTTCATAAATACTCTTTTCTTCCTAATGCAATCTCATAATTTGAGCGCCGTTATATTCCGGATTACAAAGAATCACGGATATTTCTCAAAAACACATTATCAAGAAAAAGATAATGAGCGCTATTTAGAGCAGGAAACTCCTGAATAAGAACTACCCGCTCTTTTTAATACGTGGCAAATTGATTCATTATCATCAGTTTGCCAATTGGCATGGAAAATGTGGTGTACACAGTTAACCATCGAGAGTTTTTTCTGCAATAACTTGAGTTGCAGACAGTATTCAGGGAATACTGCTTATGAATGCCACAAAAGCACCTGCTGGATATTGCTGGACCAGCCGTAAATCGGGTGATCCTTTGGATAAAATATTAGAAGACTGTTTCCGGTATGACAATTAACAGCCAGTAGTCCAACAGGTCGTCTGTAGTAGCCGCAGCCTTGATCTGACAAATGTCCATTTTGGTAAAGCAATCCATCAGATCCGCTTGCGATTACTACAAATCAGAAAAATTACTAATTCTTTATACAGGAAGAGTAAGCAGTCGGGCAGGCTGCTTTTAAGCCACCGGACGGAGTACTTTTTTGATTGGTAAAATTCATGACTTCCAGAACTTCATCCACATATTCAGGGAGACGCTGCCAGAATATGTAATTTGATTTCAGTTCGTCGCGTGCGAATACAAGAAGCTCCTGCACGGTGGGCACATGGCCTTTCTTATCGCCCCGCGTATTTAAATAATTGACCTTTTCCACTGTGGGCGCGATTGGTACAGTTCCTGAAAGCTTAGAGAAATAGGAATAAGCCCCTGGAGGAGAATATGCATCTCCAGGAAAATTTAAACCGGGTTCATCCGGATAAACATCCGGGCAGCCAAGTGTCCCACCCATTTTTACCATTGCGGTAGTGATTTGTTTAAGATAATCGCGCGGGTAGTTTATTTCCTGAATCGTCATGGTATTAGGGAAAAAGGTGCGCATTTTCTGGTGCACAACAATTAAATTATCAAACCATTTATCAGTTTGAACCGTTGTCAGTGGTGTTACTGATTGCCCCAGAGCTGTTTCTATCATGCCGATACCTTCAACATGAGGATGTAAGTTATAGCGTTGACCCAGTGCCTTAAATAAGGCGATCAGACGGTCACGCACGTAAGGATTCCATAATTTAATGTTACGGCCGTCTATGGTGGGCGATCCCCAATCCTTGAATGCAAAAGCGCCGCCTTCATATTTCGGGGCTTTCAGATATTCCGGTATGAGTTTCCAGTCGGCCTCGAATGATTTTGTTTGCACCTGAATAACCAAGCGTTTACCCATGGGTGCGAGTTTTTCTAGATGCTTATCGATAATCGAGAAATCATAGACACCCGGTGATTTTTCGATCCAACCCCATAAGAAACGCATTTGCATTCCACGTAATGCAGGGGTTGCTTTTAGTTCTTTGTAGACTTTTGCCATGTAGATCGGATCATCATTGGCCCAGTTTTGAATGGTGTAATAGTGGCCTGGATTCCATTTTACTCCGGTGGTTCCGGCAGGTAGTGAGGCTGCACCTACTATTCCCACAGGCACAATAATCATACCAATGACGAATAATGCTGCAATAGTTATCACATTTATCCTCTGAGATATATTGGTTAATATTTTGTTTGATATCATGAAGTTATGAATTTTCATGTAAAATTCCTTTGACGAGTTTTGAAGAAATCATGGTATTGTTAAAAATTTAAAAATTGTTTTAAGAGCTTGTTCTGGTTAACTTAATACAGTTCGTAAATGAAAACTATTTACGACTTAGATTTGTTTAAATAATGCCCTCCCTTGGGTTTTCTTTGCGCAATCTCTTTTCTCGAGTATTACTCTATTTCTGCTTGGAAAATTCGTGAACTTCTTTCAGAAAAACAGCATTAAAAATGCTAATGCCTATTCTTCAAGGTCAAGAAATTTTTAAATGCAGAAATATATAAGATATTGATCTTTAAAATTTAAATAGGACTGTCTTATTTGCCATAGGATTGATAGTTTTTGTGGAAAATGTGGTGCGCAAACCTATCCTTAAAGGTCTTGCGCAATAATCACTTGCGTTGCCGACAGTACTCCCCTGAATACTGCTATGAATTCCACAAAAAGTATCCGCTTAACGCTACTAGAACGTTAGAAGATCCGGTAACTTTATTCGATAAGATGTTGGAAGGTTATTTCTGGCTTGACATTGCAAAGCCAATCAACCAACGATTTATCAGATTCTCAATAAATAAATTGTTAGATGTAAAAAGTCTATTTGCGAAGTGCTGTAGAAATTAACAGCATTAAACTTTGCTTGGTAATAGACAGTTTGCTGAAGCTGAGAAATCTATTCGAGGCGAATGGAATTTCAGTTGTGTGAATGAGTAATAAATCTTATGTATGAGTTATTTCAAATCAACCACTATAGTTACTCAAGATATAGTAGCTTTCATCATTCTAAGAGCATTTAAGAATCATTATAGATTTCTTGTTTGAATCATTTGCGGTTACTTTATCGATAAAAATCGATACCGCCCTCATACTCACAACAGACACGATCATCGCCAATTAGCTCGATTGGTCAACTGTTATGTTACTGAATTTTTTTCATGGAGTAGCAACGATGTTACGAATATTGCCAGTATTTCAGCTGCAGTTGTTGGGGTCTTTTTAGTCATTAATTTCATTGTGATTTTCCTTTGAAAATTAAGTTCTCATCGATTCAATTTTTCCTGATGAGTGACATCAAATAGTGCGAGATATTTTCCCGCACGGCAGGACTATACGTGGGAATATTAACCACGTCAACAATTATGATAAATATTTAGATCAGCAGTATCCAGAACAAGTGTGATTAGATTCGGCTTACTGAAGGTGTGTCGTCGATCTTTTTACATTTCATAATTTTAAGTAATGAATCAAGAGAGGCTCTGAGTAGATTGATTATGTTAATAATTCGATAAGTTTTTTAACAGCATATAAATGTGCAACCACTTAAGCAGGACAAGAGCGAAGCCTTGAACATATCGGGCATATTCCAACGGTTATAGGATATAACCTGAAAAGGTTACCCAAAGATAAAAGGTAATCCAATTGACGAAATCGGTACAAAATTATACGGAAACATTAGAACAGATTTATCGCAATGAATCCCGACGTGTACTAGCTACGTTAATACGCTTGCTGGGAGACATCGATCAAGCAGAGGAAGCGCTCCACGATGCATTCAAAATTGCACTGGAGCAATGGCCGCAACAGGGTATACCAGAGAACCCTAAGGCTTGGTTGGTGTCTGTAGGACGCTTTAAAGCCATTGATAAATTTCGGCGTAACGCGCGTTTCGATAGCATTGATGAAATACCCGCTCATCTTGCTACTTAAATTTTTCCGGTTGATGACAATTCGGATGGAAGTCTGGAAGATGATCAATTACGCTTGATTATTACCTGTTGTCATCCGAGCTTATCGTCAGAAGCTCAGATTGCCTTGACCTTACGAGAAATCTGCGGGTTGAGTACTGAAGAAATTGCTCATGCTTTTCTGATAACACCCAAAACAGTTGCCCAGCGAATTGTGCGCGCCAAAGCAAAAATCCGTGATGCGCGGATTCCCTATGAGGTTCCGGAACGGGAACATTTACCAGATCGTCTGGATTCAGTTCTAAAAGTTATCTATTTGGTATTTAACGAGAGTTATTCAGCATCATCCGGTATTGAATTGATGCGGCATGATCTCTCAGCTGAAGCAATACGTCTTGGCAGGCTACTCCTGGAATTGATGCCGTCAGAGCCGGAAGTTCTCGGGCTTCTGGCTCTCATGCTGCTGCAAGACTCGCGCCGGGCAGCTCGAATTAATGCGCGAGGCGATCTAATTTTACTTGATGAGCAAGATCGTCCACTCTGGAATCGTGATCAGATCAATGAAGGTGTGATTTTGGTAAAACACGCCCTAGGTTTGTCAGGGTTTAGTGCGTATACATTGCAGGCTGCTATTGCCACCGTGCATGCCGAAGCGACCAGTGCAGGAGAAACCGATTGGCGCGAAATTGTAGGATTGTATAATGTACTCAAGCAGATTTATCCGTCGCCTATTGTCGAATTAAATCGTGCGGTCGCAGTGGCAATGCGCGATGGACCGGCAATAGGATTAGAACTGATCGAAGCGTTCATTTCTCAGGGCCAACTGGCGGGTTATCATTTCATGTATGCCGCCAAGGCTGATTTTCATCGCAAATTAGGGCAGCTTAATGAAGCAATTGAAGCCTATCAACATGCTTTACAACTTACCCAACAAGCACCTGAACGGCGGTTTCTGCAAAAAAGATTGACTGAGCTACAAAATCAATAAACTCATTGTCGATTTTGCCCACTGTCAATCGACTATTGAGCGCAGTCATTTTTCTCGGTTCAATATAAGGAATTAACTATGAAATATCTTTGTTTGATTTGTGCCGAAAAAGTTATGGAGCAAATATCAAAAGCCGATGCTGATAGGCATTACGAAGAATACCGTGAATTTACCGCTGACGTCCGCAGGAGCGGACATTTTGTCGATTGCAATCGTTTATTACCTCCATCAGCAGCCATTACGATCAGGGTACACAAGGGCAAGATTTCAAGCACCGATGGGCCTTTTGTTGAAACCAAAGAACAGCTGGCCGGTTTTTATTTGATTGAAACCCGGAATTTGGATGAAGCCATCCAACTGGCTGCCCAAACTCCACCCGTGCAGGTCGGTAGTATTGAAGTCAGGCCGATACATCAATTCAAAAGGCGGTAACGTGGGAAAAACCGAGAATTGAAACATTTCGCTTGCGAAAATTAATAAGCTGAAAAAATTTTTTCCGGTTTGTCGATTTCTACAGGCTTCATTCGACTAAACAAGGAAATCAAGCTATTTACAACTTGATTGATCATATAACTTAACCTAAGGAGTAATCAATTGCGCTACATGATCATAGTCAAAGCAAGCCAGGATTCGGAAGCAGGTGTTATGCCTGAAGAACAACTTATCGCAGAGATGGCGAAATTTCATGAAGAACTTGCGGCAGCAGGTGTGTTGCTGGATGCATCCGGCTTACAAGCCAGCTCAAAAGGTTGGCGCATCCAATACAGCGGAAATAAACGTACGCTGATCGATGGTCCGTTTACCGAAACCAAAGAGCTTATCGCTGGTTATACCTTGATTCAGGTTGCATCAAAGGCCGAGGCTCGTGAATGGAGTAAGCGTTTCCCTAATCCTGCGGGTGAAGGAAAGAATTGTGAAATAGAAGTGCGGCAATTATTTGAGCTGGAGATTTTGAACCCAGTGAAGCTGTCGAGCGGTTTCGAGAGCTGGAGCGCAGTAAAAATGATTAATGCATTACTATTTGCCCAATCAAAAATCTTGTTTTTAATTTTTGTAGAAAGGGAAAGTGTTATGTCTCAGTCAAATCCGCTTCTGGCAGCAAGTTGATTTACGCGTGAATACGAAGTGTTGATTGACTTGTGAGTTAAGCCGCATTAGTTGCGTGTGCAGATTGAAAGTTCGTTAAGTTTAACTTTAGTAAATATCTTACAGGAGAAAACAATGGGAAAGTATGTTGATGGTTATGTGATTCCAATTGCTCAGGATAAACTGGAGGAATATCAAAAAATGGCTGAATTGGCTGGCTTGGTTTGGAAAGAGCACGGTGCCCTGGAATATATCGAGTGTGCGGGAGATGACCTCGATCAGAAAGAGTTGGTGTCATTCAAAAAATTAACCGATGCCAGCGAAAATGAAACGGTTATTTTTGCATGGATCGTGTTCGAATCGAAAGAACATCGTGACCGGGTTAATCAGGCGGTTATGGCTGATCCACGTTTGGCGTCTTCGATGAACCCTGATTCTCATCCCTTCGATTGCAAGCGGATGGCCTATGGTGGTTTCAAGACAATTGTTAGTTTCTAGTTGGTTTTATTAATTCAGATTTATTGACAATTTTTTATTGAGGAGAAGACTATGCGGTATTTGCAATTTACTCTATTTATTGTGTTTTCTTTGTTAATGACAATGGGTGTTCTTGCGAATGACCCAAAGAATGATAAACCCATGAGTCATGAAGAGATGATGGAAGTTTATGCTAAGTTAGCTACACCTGGAGAACCGCATAAATTGTTTGCAAGCCTTACGGGCAGTTGGATAACCAAGACGAAAGAATGGATGGATCCGCAGAAACCGGCTGTAGAATCAACCGGATCTGCGGATATTAAGCTACTGTTGGGCGGCCGTTTTCTTCAACAGGAAATCACGGGCAGTATGCATGGAAAGCCGTATTCGGGTATCTGGACTGTTGCGTACGATAATCTGCTTAAACAGTATATCTCGACATGGATCGATACCATGAGTACGCAAATTTTCATGATGAACGGTACGGCGAGTGCGGATGGCAAGATCATTACCTTAACAGGACGGCATGCTGAAGTAGGTGGGGGATACATGGCACATCGTGCCATTTGGAAAATTGTAAATAGTGATGTACAAGAATTTATCATGTATGGAACTCATCAGGGTGGTGATGAAATGAAAATGCTTGAGGTTATTTATACTAGAAAATAACAGTTTGCATCGTATGGTTCGGAAAATTTGTTTGCGATAGCTCAGTAAGGTAAGTCCCCGGTTTTTCCGGGAGGCTCACTGAGGTTTGCCTATGCGACGGTCATTGAGAATCTTCTATCTTGGCCAAGAGGAGGAGATTCAAGATGAAAGAGTATCAGGGTTTGACCCACATAAAATGGATTGTAAGTTCCAGATGGTATTAGGAAGCGTAGAAAGCGGATATTTGGGGTGTTACGCAAGCATCTGGGCGAGATTGAGGGCAAATGCTATGATCAATAAATTGAATGTTTAGCTGCTATTTCTGGGCGGTTTGTGGCTTGCGAGGCACCTCTGAGGCGCTCAGTCAATAGCCTCCAGCTTTGTCCCAGGTGATTTAACTCTGCTGCTTCTGCACTCAAGCCCCATGAACAAGTACTGCAGCAAACTGGGAATCTTCAATGCCGATCGAAATGCTGAGGAAGAGCGAGTGTCTGTAATTATATTTAATATCAACACGTTATTAATGGATTTTGGAAATGAGCTTAGAAAAGTGTCCGGTTTTATTTGGTCAGAGCAATTCAGTTTATTTCATTTTTCTCATTTGTTCTTGTTTAATAATATAGCGCTGTATCATAGCTTCCATATTTGCTGCTAGATTAATAAATTGACACCCTGCACGCATACAATTTTGCCCATTACGTAAAGTGATTTCGTAGGTGTTTTTTACTTGGATAGTAACGTTAATAGTACCAATCTCTGGAAGCATGATTTGGCAATTGTCATAAATTATTCCTGGGTCAAAATTGATAATTGGATGTTGATCAATGACCGCAGTACCGCCACAACTTATATCCAGGAGTGCGACCTCAGCTTTAGAAGTCGTTGTGTTTTTACCGGGTATTGGAATAGCACATTTAAGTGGCTTTACGATAGGGGTGGATATGCGAAAATGATTCCTTCTTTGTATGCGTAGGAGAGTTTCTGGGATATTAACTACGAATGCATCTTTATTATTGAAGTAAATTTTCTTGATTTGATTACAGACAAACTCTATTTTTACTCTATTTTGCGTGGTGACAAAAACTAATTCTTTGGAATTGAGAGCTTTTTGGCAATGTTTCTCATTGATGCCATAATCAATGACCATTTCTTTCCTGTCAGAGTTTATGGCTAGAATCGATGTCAGTATAAAATCACTTTCATAATCGGGATAAAGTGTAATGAGTGAATCCGCTTGCATGATTCCGCGAAGTATAAAGAGAATATCAATTTCCGAGCGGATGCGGAATTTCTCATTTTTTTCATCAGAGAATAGTGTAGTCGGTTCTAATACTTCATATGTTTCAGTTTCCTGATTAGGTGCAAGCATTGTCAATTTCCCTCCAAAGTTTGTTGTGCGATCTTGCTGCTAAGACTGTTAGCAGTCACCAGGGTTGTTTCTGCTTTTTCCAGGCGATAAAGCCATGCAAGTAATTCAGCGACTGCGACATAAAGCTGTGGCGGAATGCGGTCATCAAGATTTACTTGCATCAATAATGCAACTAGTTCACTTGATTCATGAACATAGATATTTGCTTCTTTAGCACGCCGAATAATTTCTTGAGCAATGAGACCACGACCTTTAGCGATTACTTTAGGTGCGATTTGTCCTTCTCGATACGCAAGCGCTACAGCGGTGGAGTAAGAATCATTTGTTGTCATTGTATTGAACTTCTACTGTTTTGATAGTCAATCCTGCAGATTGCATATCTGTCGTAAGCAGAGACCGATTGCCTTTTAATAAACTAGTTGTGTCTACCCGCGATGTTTCTATATTAATATTAATACCTTGAGAGTTAACTAAAAGAGTCGCAGTAATATCTCCTAATTGTGGTAGTGATAAGTGAAATTGTGTACGCCACTGTACTGCAGGATCGGATTCACCACTCTTGCTTTTATCTTCAGGTTGTTCACAGATCTCCCACTTCATCGGCTGCCCCTGCCAAACTTCACCTTGCCAGAAGAGATGCCCGGTTTCCAGTGTGTTTAGCTGTTGTTGTACTAATGACATACTCTGAGTATGCGCTGGTATTTCAGGAACTAGCGAAGCAGAAATCGCTGTTTTAGTCATAGATAACTCAGGTATCGCTAACAGTAATTTACCTTGTGGTTCTTGTTGTAAATTTTCCAGTGTATTTTCTCCATTAATCCATTGAGCCTGATGCGATTCATAGAATAAACCACTTTGGATAATTGCTTTTTGCAATAAACCGGGTAATTCAGTGCTATTTGTTGGTGTTCCATTCAGAAGTGGAGAAGAACTTGTTAGGAATTGGGTGGCATTAGTTGAGGCATGTTTCAAAGTGTCATGTATTAGAAGATCGATAAATCGCCCAGTGGTGCTTATTGAAGTGATATTTTCTTTTGATTTTATAATAGCTTCATCGAGAATGAGGAATTTTAGGTTTGGTTGGTGAGAAATAAAAACTAGTTCTATTTTACTGCCGGGTTGAAATTTTACTGGCAAATCTATTTGAAGCAGTTTGTTGTTAACCAATACCTTGGAGTATCCGTTAGATAAACGTGCTTCAATGAATGCCTGATATTTCTGACCTTGTTCAAATTTGCTAGAAGAGTCTTGTGAATCAAGAATTGCTGTTACGGGTGTTACCGGTGATACAGATTTTATCTGTGTTAGAGGCGTGATTAAATCAGTTTTGATTATAATTGGATTCAAGACGGCTTATATTCGTTGTTTGTATTTATCCGATAAGAGCAACATATTCTGATTCTTAATTTGAGTGTTTATATAGTGTTAATAGGCTGATAGGTTTGTTGGAGATTGCGTGTGCGCCTATTGATGCTGAGCATTTCTTGTAATCTTGCCATCCATGGCTCAATAATTGCCCGAATTTGGGCATCGTTATCCAATATTTGGTGAATAATTTTTATTTTTTGTTGTTGTAATTCCCTATCAAGCGGAGGCTCTGTATCATTTTTTTTGAGACTTTCGGTCAGCTTCCTGCATTCTTGTTCTAATGATACTAATTGATCCCATTCGCTATTTTGTGCAGCGGTCAGCATTTTCTCGGTTGTTGCTAAAATGGTATTGTAGATTATTATCGTATGTGCATTGTCCATTCTTTTATATATCCTTTTTTGTTACAAAATATTTGATTAGATAGCGATTGCTTTTATTGTGGTTTTCGCCTGATTGGATTCTCCGATTTCTTTCCAGGCGCTATATAGTTCAGATAAAAGCTTATTTACTTCATCTAATATTTCAATGTTATTTTGAATATTAGCTACTAATAATTGATGTGTCATATAATTATAAAGTGCTTGAAGCTTGATTGCTAAATCACCACCCGCTTTCATATCGAGGCAAGCACTCAGGCCCTCGTCAATTATGGTTATGGCTTTTGAAATCATTTGCCCCTTTTCAGCTATTTCGTTACGCTGCATATGCATTCTAGTTTTTGCTAGAGCTTCCTGTGTGCCTTCAAATAACATTAAAATAAGCTTGTGCGGATCAGCTGATTCAACACCTGTTTCAATACCAACGCGTTGATAGGTGGATATTGCATTTGTTGTGAAAAACATTTTGTATTCCTATCTCATAAAATTAGTGATTTTTAGTTGTTAGTATTAGCACCGGGCAAACTAGATAGTTGCTGTGCCAAGAATTCACTGGTTTGTTTCATACTCGCAATTGTTGTATCTAAAGCTGTAAATTGGGTGCGAAATCGTTTTTCTACAATTTCAAGACGACTGCCCAGCGCTTCGCGTTGTTTATTTATATCCTTGATAGATGTGTTAATGCCATCCATGCGGCCATCAATTAAGCCATTGTTTTCAAGCATTCCATCAATCATTCGATCCAGTCTTGCAGCAAAGCCATCTGTTGCAAATAACGATGAAACATCCTTGGTAGGATCATTGAGTGAAGCATTTAGTTTGCCGTTATCTAACAATAGGGTGCCGTCTTTTTGGAAGCTGATGCCGACTTGCGATAGTGTATTTAATTCACCTGCAACACTACTTTGTAAGCTTGAATTCAATATACCTCGCAACTGGGTCTGCACTGCTCGTACTGTTGAGTCTCCAGTCAGAATAGATGCTTGTTGGTTGACTTGGTCATAGTTAGACAGGCTGGCGATGGTTTTTTGCAGCTCGTTATATGCATTCACAAACGTACTAATGGCAGTCTGTACACTTGTTGTATCCTTCGTAATTGATAAGCTGGTAGTTGTCCCGGGATTTTCTCTGAATAAGTTGATTGTCATCCCTTGTAATGCATCGGTGATGGTGTTGGATGGCTTGGTAATGGTAATTCCATCTATTACTAAGGTAGCATCCCGTGCTGCGACGGTTTCAGACATATTTGCTGTACCACCAGTTGAAGCATCATGAGCAAGTTTTGATAAGCCATTGTTATCAATATTGTTTAGATCATCGTCGCTGACTGTGATCTTTAAAGCATTACTCAAACCAGAATCATTGGATGATAAAACCAGTCGATTGCCGTTGCCATCGTTGACGATACTTGCAGTGACACCGATACTGGCCTTATTTATTGTATCCCGTATATTTGCAAGAGATGTTTGATCGGGTTCAATAGTGATCGACGCAGATGCTTTTTTTAAATTCTCAGTGAATGTACCATCTATGTTATAGGTACCAAATTCAATGGTTAGCGTACCACTGCCGATGATATCGCTGGGTGATGTAAAAGATTCGGATTTTATTTTTTGTGCCTGTGCGAGAGTTTGTACTTCGATTTGATGCGCACCTATTTCTGCACTGGAAGTTGCGTTAACGGAAGCGATCGTAGAATCAACAATCGATGCCTTAACACCTGTGAATAAAGACGAATTGGCTAATGTTTTAACGGTACCCTGGAAGGTAGATAGTGCACTTTTTAAGTTACCATAGGCGGAAAGTTCAGCTTGTTGTCTCGCTTCTTTCGTGCTTAGCTGCAGGAGAGGTCGTTGTTCGATTGCCATGAGTTGGCTAATGATTCCGTTAATATCTAGTCCTGAACCAAGACCTGGTGATGAGATCATGCTGTGTTCCTCACTTTATCTAATTCTGCAACAATAATATTAGGCACAGTCGTTAAATAAAGCGCCGTGGATTTTGCTGAGCGCGCGTGCTATATCAATCATTTCTTCAGTTGGAATTTGACGAACTATTTCATCGGTTGCGGCATCCATAACTTTAATTACTGTTTTGCCCGAATCTTCGTCTATAGAGAATTTCAAATTTTGTTGCATGGCTAGCGAAAATTCTTTTATCCTACCAACGGCTTCATGCAATTGATCAGAATTTGCAGTGATAGATTCTGCCATTTGGCTAGGAACATTTTCATTGCTGATCAGATTTGTCGAGGACTTGTTCGTAATCGAGACAGGATGAAAAGTTGTAGATAGAGAAGCAATATTGCTTGTGCTTCCTGTTGAATTAGTGATCATGCTAAATCTCCCATCCATGCGGATGACTATGGGGTAGTCACTATAGAATCTAGAATCCGTAAGCTACCCCAAAGTCATTCTCAGATGATCGCTTATCTCAATAACGATAAGACATTGTTGGGTAATTGATTGGCCTGTGCCAACATCGCTACACCAGCCTGCTGAAGAATCTGGGATCGTGTCAGATTCGCCGATTCAGCAGCAAAATCAGCATCTCTAATCCGAGAGCGTGAAGCTGACAAATTTTCCGAAGTAGACTGTAAATTCGACATTGTGCTTTCAAGGCGATTCTGTAGAGCGCCGAAGTTAGCGCGTTGACTATTGACTGTACTCAGAGCAGCATCGACAATCGATAAGGTGCGTTGTGCTGCATCATACGAGGTGACATCAACTGCGTTGGTAGCTTGTAGCTGTGCACCGTAAGTACCAGCTGCCGCCGTACCAGGAGTTCCTGCATCTTGAAAGACATCGGCAACGGCCGTTGTGACACTAAAGGATTGAGCGGAATCAAGCGTCACTTTACCGGTGTACCAAGCACCGTTGCCATTAGTCCATACACCAGTAGTTGCATCGAGCCCACCGCCGGCAAGTGTGTCGGCAAGGGAGTCAGTTGTGCTTGTGTCACCATCGAGGACTGATATATCAGAGACAGTAATGTCGATAGCTGTTCCGGTATTATCATAGGAGTTGTTCAAGATACGGAGATCATTACCGTTTGTATTGCTTAGCTTAATAGCCCAATAGCCATCCTCTGTTTGCACCGCTTCGGCAGTAAATCCTGTCTTGGCAGAAGCATCGTTGAATGCTTTGATTGCTGTACTCAAGTAATTTCCAGAATCGACATCGGATGCATCATCCGCTCCACCAGTTTTAAAAGAAATTGTTGTGAACTTTGGATCAACCGTATTTGCATTGGTCGGGTCTGAATAATCGGTTGAAATCGCAAAAGAATAAGTGGTGTTTTGCTGAAAACCAGCGCCACTGCCGGTATCTGCACCCAGTACCACTTCGGTTGTAGCAGAAGCATTTACGCCGCTGCCTGTCTTGTTGATCGAACTGGCAATTTCTGCTGCACTAGCACCCGCACGGTAATAAACATCGAAGTTTCCAGAAGCAGTAGAAATTCTGAAATCACCTGCAGCAGCTGCGCCGTTAATGCCTGATGCATCGCCTGTTGTTCCGCTAACCAGTACAGCATTGCCGATTGCATCGCTATTAGCGCCGATTGTTCCCGCAACGAGGTCACCAACACCTCCTGAAGTAAAAGCGGCTAGGCCACCGATACGATAGTTGCCGAATGAATTGGTTTGAAAATTGCCTGACGATGCAGAAATAGTTTGATTGGCGTTGGCGCCTACTTGAAGATTGAAAGTGCCAAAAGAGCCGTCAAGCAAATTCATTCCGTTAAATTGAGTTTGAGTAGCGACACGTTGAATTTCAGAGGTTAATTGCGTGACTTCAGCTTGAAGCGCTGCACGATCACTGGCAGTGTTTGTTGCATTTGATGCCTGAACCGATAATTCACGAATACGCTGTAAGTTGTTGCCGATTTCGGTCAATGCACCTTCAGCTGTTTGCGTGAGTGAAATGCCGTCATTGGCATTACGGTTAGCTTGATTCAATCCGCGAATTTGTGTCGACATTCTTTCAGAAATCGCCAAACCAGCGGCATCATCTTTAGCACTATTGATTCTCAATCCAGAAGATAAACGTTCTAAAGATGTGTTCAATGATGACTGTGATGAATTAAGGTTACGTTGTGCAGTCAGTGAAGCAATATTTGAATTTATAACTTGAGACATTTGGGTTCTCCTATTTACATTTGGCATTATTGCCAGTCGGTTTTTCCGCGATCCAGGAAGGTATAAAAAACCTTGGGCGGATTAATCTTTAATTTAAATTACGGTGGTGACTTCCTCGCAATCCAAGAAGAAAGGCAAGCACCGTTGATTGCAGTTATCGGAGATCATTCTAAAAAGTTTAGGATTTTACTTTTGTATTCTTTACCTAATCGTTTGGTTAATATCAGCTATTCGTGTTATAAATGTTTTTTATAAAATTTTTAAGTAAAGTAGAATTCATAAAAAGATTCAGATAATTAGTTTTGTAACTTAACTCTTTAGGTTATATCGGCTTCATTCAATGAGGTGCTGAGATGGTCAATGAAGAAGAATTAAAAATATTGCTGATTGAACATTCTGCAGAGGATGCTGATGTGGTTTTGAAAATACTTTCACAAAGCTGTTTTCAAATAAACTATCAGTGTGTTACTACGGTTGAGGATTTGCAGGAAGCACTGAAGATACCTGACTGGAATGTAATTCTGTCCAATTATGCTTTGCCACGATTTAATGCGTGTGATGTGCTCAAATTGATAAAAAATCAAGGATTGGACATCCCCTTAATTATTATTTCAAGTAATGTCGGTGAAGAGGCGGCTGCATCTATCATGGCTTTGGGCGCATATGATTTTATGATGAAGGCCAATCTTGCTAGATTAGTACCGGTAATTAGGCGTAGTTTGCGTGAGGCAAATAATAACCAGCGGTTTATTACTGCTCAAACTGCATTGCAAAAAAGTGAAGTACTTTTTCAAGCAATTACATCTAACCTCCCCGGAGTTGTGTTTCAATTTCAGTTAAACACTAATAATCATGCTAGTTTTCCATATGTCAGTGATGCAAGCGAAACGCTACTGGGGTTATCTCCCCAAAAGCTAATGAGTAACCCGGAGCTTTTCCCGGAATTAATTTTAGCTGAAGATAAAGAATCCTATTGTCAACTAATGATGACATCTGCCGAGCAGCTTTCAACCTGGAATTGGGAGGGTTGTATTCAAGTTAAAGGAGATAGTGATATTAAATGGATTAGTTTACGCGCAACACCCAGAAGAATGCTCGATGGAGTCATGCTGTGGGATGGCATTATGATAAATATTACTCGCAATAAATTGGCAGAGCGAGAGATTGCACGTTCGCGTGAACAGTTGGCCGAACTATCTTCATATTTACAGAAGGTTAAAGAACAGGAGCGAGCTCGAATCGCACATGAAATTCATGATGACATTGGCGGAACATTAACTGCCATTAAATGTGAATTATTCCCTTGTTTGGATAAGACGGCAAGAAAGCTAGAATTTTATCAACAGAAAGCGAAATCTATTGAATTACTAGTGGATCGGGTAATCGACAGTACTAGACGAATCTCACTTGATTTGCGTCCGGGAATTCTTGATTGTGGGATTGTTGCCGCTGTGCAATGGCAGGCAAAAGAATTTAGTGATCGTACCGGTATTGTTTGCAAAGTATCATGCGACAATGATGAAATATCATTAGATGCGGACTTGGCGATTGCGATTTTTCGGGTGTTTCAGGAAACACTGACAAATATTTCCAAGCATGCCAATGCATCATGCATTCGGGTTAAACTTATTGAATTGGAAGGTTTAATTCTACTTGAGGTGATAGATAACGGATGTGGAATTACTGAAATTGATATGAAGAAGCAAGATTCGTTTGGAATACGAGGAATGCGTGAACGATGTCTGCAATTAAAGGGAAATTTCCATATTTCTGGAGAATCAGAAAAAGGAACTAAGGTGACTATTTTGATACCAACTGGAGATTTGGAATGTCATTCTGAGCAATCGTATGATTTAAATAATAAATTTAAAGAGCTGTCCCCATCAGATTCTGTTAAGAAGAGAAAGCAAATTTCTCTGCTTTAAATCTCATCAGGTTATATTCCCCGCCACTTGCGGTAGGGTTCTTTGTTAGCGAGGTATACACATGATTAGTGTAATGATTGCCGATGATCATGCGATCGTTCGTCAAGGTTTGAAACAAATACTCAGTGAGACCGATGATATTAAAGTAACCGGGGAAGCAGAGACAGGTTTCCAGGCGATCAAAATTGCGCGACAGCAGGACTTTAATGTTATGTTATTGGATATATCCCTGCCAGATAGGAACGGTATTGAGATTTTGAAGCAAATAAAGAAAGACAGACCAAGTTTGGCAGTATTGATGCTTAGTATGCATAATGAGCACGAGTTTGCTATTCGTTCATTAAAAGCGGGAGCATCAGGTTATCTGAATAAACAAAGCGCACCTGCGCAGCTGGTAGTGGCTATTCGGCAAGTTGCTGCGGGAGATAAGTATGTTAGTCCTGTTGTCGCGCAAGAACTTGCTAATATTATTAACTCCGATACCGATAAACCCCTTCATGCCACTCTATCTGATCGTGAATATCAAACGTTGTGTTTTATTGCAGCAGGTAAAACTTTGTCTGAAATATCATCCGAGATGTTTCTAAGTCCCAAAACAGTGAGTGTTTATCGTGCACGATTACTCGAGAAACTCAAACTGACAAACAACTCCGAGATCATTCGCTATGCAATAAAAAATAAATTAGTTGATTGATATAGTTAAGGATGTTATTACCATCAGCTGAATATTAAGTTAGTTTTAATCGCACTGCGAAAATCTCAAGTCTCAAGTCTTAAGGCTTGCTTCCGAGGCAGGATATTTCTTATTGATCAATTTTTTCCTGAAATACACGCCAGAATCTGCTGCCAGGTAATGGTAATCGCTTCATTTTTAGTTGTGTCTAAAAGTAAAGATTATGCAGCGGTTGCTAACAACTGTTTGGATGGAACTCTACTCTTGACCCGTTTTGTGGTTTGTCCATAATAATTATTGATGGATACTTTTTTAGAAGCGATTAATTCAGCTTTTTTAACTGTATGGTTAAGTCATCGAGTTTTTTGTTAAATGTAACCAGGCGTTCTTTTTCCTGTGTAACAACCGTGACTGGTGCTTGTTTTACAAAGCTGGGATTGGAAAGTTTAGTTTGTGCTTTGGATACTTCAGCTTGAATGCGAGTAATTTCCTTGGATAAACGTTCGCGTTCCGCTTCCACATTTATCTCTATTCTCAGCATTAATTTGAAATCTCTGACAATTGCCACAGGAGCATCTACGTTTGGTAATCCACCGGATTGAATTTCTATATTTGATAATTTAGCCAATGAAAGTAAGTAGGGAGAGGACTCTGTTAACATTTGTGAATCACCAACGGCAAGGAGTGGTACCTTGAGTGCCGGTGATAGTTTCATTTCACCGCGCAGATTGCGGCAAGCATTGATTATTTCTTTGAGCAACAAAATATCCTCAAGAGATTGTTGATTGATTTTTGTTGCATTTGCAATCGGGTAGGGCTGGCACATAATACTTGCACCTTGTTTTCCTGCAAGGGGTGCCACTTTTTGCCATAGTTCTTCGGTAATAAATGGAATGATCGGATGTGCGAGCCGTAGTATGGCTTCCAATACGCGGACTAAAGTTCGGCGCGTTGCTCGATGAACCGAATCCTGCTGATTGTTTAATTGCACTTTGGCCAACTCAACATACCAGTCACAGTATTCGTCCCAAACCAATTCGTAGATTTCACGTGCCAAAAGATCAAAACGATACTGGGTAAATGCCAGCTCGATTGCTTGCTCAGCTTGTTGCAAGCGACTGATAATCCATTGATCGGCTGCAGAATACGATAGTGGTAATGACTCATCCAATCCGGTGTCTTTGCTTTCACAATTCATGAGTACAAAGCGTGTCGCATTCCACAGTTTATTGCAGAAATTGCGGTATCCTTCACAGCGCTGCAGATCAAATTTGATATCACGTCCGTGTGAAGCCAAGCTGGCAAATGTGAAGCGCAAGGCGTCGGTTCCAAATGCCTGAATGCCCTCGGGAAAGTGTTTGCGGGTATTTTTTTCAATCGACTCGGCTTGCTTTGGATTCATCAATCCGGTTGTGCGCTTTGCGACCAAATCAGGTAGGGTAATGCCATCGATCAGATCCAGAGGATCCAGGACGTTCCCCTTGGATTTGCTCATTTTCTGACCCTCGGCATCGCGAATCAGGCCAGTAATATATACTTCCTTAAAAGGTATTTTGTTGGTGAAATGTAATGACATCATCACCATGCGCGCTACCCAAAAGAAGATAATATCAAATCCCGTAATCAATACCGAAGTTGGCAGAAACGTTTTCAGTTCCGGTGTTTCATCTGGCCAGCCCAAGGTGGAAAATGGCCAGAGCGCCGATGAGAACCACGTATCCAGCACATCGTCATCTTGTTTCAGATTGCTGCTGCCGGAAAGTTTTTGCGCTTCTTCCAGATTATGTGCAACGACGACGTTACCATCTTCGTCATACCATGCCGGAATACGATGGCCCCACCACAATTGGCGCGAGATGCACCAGTCCTGAATATTTTCCAGCCATTGATTGTAAACATGCGTCCAATTGTCCGGCGTGAACTTAATTTCGCCTTCGGCAACGGCTTCTAATCCACATTTAGCCAGGCTATCCATCGCGACATACCATTGATCAGTCAGCATCGGTTCGACGATGGCTTGGGTGCGATCTCCTCGTGGAGCCATCAATTTGTGTGGTTTGGTCTCAACCAGAAAGCCTTGTGCATCCAGATCGGCAATGATTCTTTTTCTGGCATCAAAGCGATCCATGCCCTGATATTCTACCGGGGCCAGATCATTGATTTTTGCATCTAGGGTAAAAATGTTGATTGGAACCAGGTGATGCCGTTGCGCAACCAAATAGTCATTAAAATCGTGAGCCGGAGTAATTTTTACACAACCGGTACCAAATTCCATATCGACATAAGAGTCTGCAATAATTGGAATAGTGCGCTCACACAGCGGTAGTCTGAGATGTCGTCCGACCAGGTGCTGATAACGCGGATCCTCGGGATGCACGGCGACGGCCACATCACCCAGCATGGTTTCTGGGCGGGTGGTGGCGACAATCAAGGCGTTTGTTTGCTCTGCGTCGGAACCATCCGCTTGTTCCAATGGGTAGCGAATATGCCACAACCAGCCATTTTCTTCTGTTGCTACGACTTCCAAATCGGAAACGGCGGTTTGCAAGACAGGATCCCAATTCACCAATCGTTTACCGCGATAAATGAGTCCTTCTCGATATAAGCGAACAAATACTTCGGTAACTGCGCGTGATAGCCCATCATCCATGGTAAAACGCTCACGCGTCCAATCACACGAAGTGCCCATACGTCGCATTTGCCGGGTGATGGTAGAGCCGGATTCCTCTTTCCATTGCCATACCCGCTCTAAGAATGTTTCTCGGCCCATTTGTTGCCGCTTGAGATTCTGCTGATCCAGTTGACGTTCAACCACAATCTGTGTGGCAATGCCGGCATGATCAGTACCTGGTTGCCATAAAGTATTGTACCCCTGCATGCGGTGATAGCGCGTTAACGCATCCATCAAGGTATGTTGAAATGCATGTCCCATATGCAATGTGCCCGTAACATTGGGAGGTGGCAGCATGATGCAATAAGCGGAACGATTTTCATCGGCAGCTGGCTTGAAATATCCGGCTGATTCCCATTGGGAGTACCAAAGATTTTCAATATGCTTGGGATTAAAGCTTTTTTCGAGATCCATGAAATTAAAGGGTGTAAATGTGGCTAGTAAAGTTACCATTATAGCGGATGGCATACCGTGCGTATGACAAGAAACACGGGTTATTTAGAACCAGTCAGTCGACAATCTCTATTGTTATACAGATGTGGGTGAGTCTTATATTATTTATAACGATTATTTGATTTGATTAGTCAAACGGACTTCCAAAGCGTTTGCCAATGCTTTTTTATTCAGCGTATCCATTTCAATATTTGCATCCCTTAGCGCAGCATCGAGTATCAGTTGGATCGGTGTAAGGCGTGCGGGCTGTGGTTGAATTACGGATGGATGCAGTACTACTACTTCGCTTAATAGCGGTATCGTACTTGCATCCATGGATACTGTTTTGTCGGCCTGTTGCGCGCTTACAGTGAGCGTTACGTTACTTATTGCCGGAGTGATTTTACCTTGACTCTGATATTTGCTGAGTAAGCTGCGAAATTTTTCCAGTATTGCGGCATCATCAAAATCGATGGCAGGTTTATTCTCATCCATGATAAAAGAAACAGCCGTTAGTGTGGTTCAGATTGATCGTTTAAATGGTAATGCTGTATCTCGTAACCGGCATTCTTATAAAAACGGTAACGTTCGCGTGCTGCCAGCTTGTCCTCATGAGAAGTGCCTGCGATCTCGATTAAGCGATCGAATTGATCGAATAAGTGTGGAGATTGATCATGCAGATTGATTAACACATCAAACGGGGAGTTGACTTGAATTTGCCCACTCAGAATCACTGGTGTTGCGCTAACTAATTTAGCATCGTCCAGAATATTACAATGCGGAATAAAGCTGGTAGATGAGAATGTCCATAGTAATTGATCTAGCTGGTCCAACAATTTTGATGCAGGCACGTAAATCAATACTCTCATATGCTGTTGTATTGCCTTGGAACAAAGTCGGCAAGTTGTTTGCAATTTATTGTTTGATCCCGAGTAGAAAAGAATCTGTGTCATGGCGATCAACACATTGAATTTATACGAAAAGAACGTCATTTAGAGATCTTTGATTGTGTAATTAGGAATTGCGTTAATAACGGTACCGGTCGGCCGCTTGATCCTTTATCTTTACCTGATTTCCAGGCCGTTCCTGCAATGTCCAGATGCGCCCAGCGGTATTTCTTGGTAAATCGGGATAAGAAGCAAGCCGCTGTGATGGTCCCCGCAGTTCTGCCACCAATATTGGCAATATCTGCAAAATTGCTTTTCAGCAGATCCTGATAATCATCCCATAAAGGCAGTTGCCAGGCGCGGTCAGCGGTGAGTTCCCCGGCAGCCAAAAGTTCTTGCGCAAGCTTGTCATCATTACTCATCAAGCCAGTGGTGAAATTACCTAAGGCAATCACGCAAGCACCTGTCAAAGTGGCGATGTCAATCACTATTTTGGGGTTATAGCGTTCGGCGTAGGTTAATGCATCGCATAAAATCAAGCGCCCTTCTGCGTCGGTATTCAGAATTTCAATGGTTTGCCCGGACATGCTGGTTACTACGTCTCCAGGCTTTGTGGCTTTACCGCTAGGCATATTCTCGGTTGCGGGAATAATACCGACCAGATTGACCGGCAATTTCATTTCGGCAACTGCGAGCATTGTGCCGAGTACGCTACCGGCTCCACTCATGTCGAATTTCATTTCATCCATTTCGGCGGCAGGCTTGAGCGAAATGCCACCCGTATCAAAAGTTACTCCTTTGCCGACTAAAACAATGGGATCTTCTTTTTTATTCAGCCCATGATATTCCAGCACGATTAATTTTGCCGGTTGTTCGCTACCGCGAGCAACAGCGAGGAAAGAGCCCATACCCAGCTTTTCCATATCTTTTTCCTCTAATATGGATGCTTTGAGTTTATGCGTTTTGGCGAGATTCTTGGCTTGCGTGGCAAGATAAGTAGGGGTGCAGATATTCGGTGCCAGATTACCCAAATCTTTGGTGAGATTCATACCATGAGCAATAGCCAAGCCTTGCTGCATGGCCTGTTCACATGCGATCAACTCTGACCGGTTATCGATACATAATAATATCTTGCGTAATTTTCCCGGATTGTTTTCCGGTTTGCTTTTTAGCTGATTAAACTGATACACGCTACTGATTGCAGCAATAACGGTTTGGCAGATCTTCCACTCATTCGCACGTTCTTTAATGGGGAAATCAGATAAAAACAGCATGACATCAGTTACTGCTGTTTTTTGTAAAGTACTGAAAATGGAATTGATCGCTCCTAAAAATGTTTTTTCCTTAAATTCCTGTTCCTTTCCTAGTCCAATCAATAAAATTCTTTTAAAGTGTATGCCTGGAACATTATGAAGCAACAGTGAGGTATTTACTTTTCCATCCATATCACCTGACGTAAGTATGCTTTTAATATACCCTTGTGTAATTTTGTCCAATACTTTTGCCGATTCAGTCATTTTTCTTGATTCGAAAATTCCAATGACTGCACAGGCCCCTCGCTGTTTCTCCGGGGTTCCAACTTTAATTCCAAAATCCACGTTCGACTCCTTTATCAAGAATGTTTATTGAACAATTAATCAGCTTGGTTTTTTTATTCAGTTAAATGTCTTATAACCGCTTTGTTCCAAATAATCAAAACAATTTCTACGATAATCTAATAGCATACAACTTGATTGAAAAATGATCATCTGATGAGGACCAAGAAGTATGGTGAATAATTTGATAAGTTATAATAGATAATCCTTGTAGAAATAAGCAAATATGCTGTGTTATATATTATAATGAAAATATAATCAGTATGTTATTCAATAGTATATAAGTATTGTATAATAATAAGGATGGTAAGTGATTGATGATGTATTGAAAAGAAGATTAAATTTTTGTACAACGTTGCCAACTTTGCCTGCGGCCGCTGTCAAAATAATTGAACTGGCGAATGATCCTGACGCCGATATCGGAGCAGTTTGTCAATATATTTCCTTGGATCCGGTACTTTCTGCAAAATTACTTCGAACTGCTAATACACCATTATATAAATCCCGCCGGATCGCAACAAATATCCGGCAAGCTGTCAGCATACTGGGTACGCATACCGTTCTTGTAATTGCGCTATCCTTTTCATTAACGAATTCCCTAATCAAAAATCCATTATCGAGCCAGAGTTCCATTTTTGATAACAATATTTTTTGGCGCAGGTCGATAGCTTCAGCACTAGCAAGTCGTGCACTTGGAGAACAGCTTGAATTGAACTTTCTGGATGATTTATTTCTAGCAGGTTTGATTCAAGAGATCGGCATCCTTGCATTTTGGATCATTATGCCAGAAGAATATGGAGTGGTTTTTGCCTCGACTACTGATCATGATACATTGCTCAATAACGAGCGCGAGGCGTTTGGTGCCGGGCACGATGAATTAGGGTATGCGCTGCTTAAGAAATGGCATATACCTGATTACATTGCGTTATCTTGCATTAATAGTCACAGTCAACCGGAACCGAAAAACTTAGGTCCAACCTTGCAGGCATGTTTGGCAGTTTCTCGTTACTTGGCGGACTATTTTTTGTATCCCCATGATACTGACAAAATAACCGCTTTAAACCAAGCAGCACAAAACTGGCTTGGATTTGATACCAATGTACTTATTGAGGTTATCAAGATCATGGAAGTGGAACTGAATGCCGTTGAGGATTTGTTTGAAATGACGCTGCATGATTCTTCAGAAGTCAACGGGATTCTGGCTGAAGCGAAAGAATTGTTGATGATCCATAGCCTGTCAAGAATCAAAGACCTGGAAGATAAATCGCAGCGCGATGGATTGACAGGTGCCTATAATCGCACGTATTTTGATGAAACATTACGGCGAGAGTTTAATCTGTCAACACAATATAATTTGCCGTTGACCGTGGCAATCATTGATCTTGATCATTTTAAGCATGTTAACGATACGTACGGCCATGTTGCAGGAGATTCGCTTTTGGCCACTGTAGTGAAAACGATTTTTGACCAAATCCGTCAGGATGATACGTTGAGTCGCTATGGTGGTGAGGAATTTGCTTTAATTCTTCCGGGAACGCCGCTTTCTGCTGCAAGAAATCTCATTGCCAGATTAAAAGATTCGGTTGCCGCAATTTCGTATAAATTTGATAGTAACAGCATTATCCATATTACTGCTTCAATTGGAGTTGCCTCATATTATGAAAATGCCGCATCTTTCCATGATGCAAAAGACTTGATTAAAGCTGCGGATTCTGCACTTTATGCGGCTAAACATGCGGGGCGCAATCAAATTATTGAATGGAGTCCCAGCTAGGATCATTATTTATGAATCTAATCCTTCAAGGACTGGAAGTTAATAACAGCGATTTACGGTCTGTTGCAAAACTAGCCCATGCGGATGGAATTGAGCGGATTACCGGTCAAGCCTTTCGTTTGACAAATGCGACATATTCCAATGATATTCCTGAATATTGTTTGCACTCGGAATTGGATTTTGCGTTTGTAAAACCCGAACAAAAATTGTCGGATATTAAATTAATTGTAATGGACATGGATTCTACGTTGCTGGCCATTGAATCCATTGACGAGATTGCTGATATGCAGAATTTCAGGCCTGAGGTTTCAGCGATCACACTGCAAACGATGCGGGGTGAAATAAGCTTTGAAGAAAGCCTGACGCGCCGGACCTGGTTATTGCGAGGTTTGCATCAAGATGCATTGCAGAAAGTCTACGATGAGCGAGTCAGGCTTAGTCCCGGTGCCGAGAAAATGCTACAACAAGCGAAGCGGTGCGGGATAAAGACAATGGTGCTTTCGGGTGGTTTTACATTTTTTACCGAACGGATTAAGGAAAAATTGGGGCTTGATTTTGCGGCTGCCAATGTATTGGAGATTGAAAATAATAAACTGACCGGAAAAGTAGTGGGAGAAATTATTGGCAGGCAAGGAAAGGCGCAAGTATTAAAACAAGTGCGCGATAACCTTGGGCTGAAACGTGAACAGATCATTGCGATTGGAGATGGCGCAAATGATCTGGGTATGATGGCTGAGTCCGGGATCAGCATTGCTTATCATGCCAAACCCATTGTTCAACAGCATGCAACGTATTCGATTAATTATGTGGGTTTGGATGGTGTGATCAATCTATTCGCATGAATCTTCAGATTCTTCCGTGCAATAAATGACCTAATAATTGGGTTCATACATCAATGATTTGACATAGTTGTCAAGATCCTCCGGCATACTCAAACTTGTCAGTTTTTCTTGGATAGCCACTTGGCAGACGGCGACAGCGATAGCATGAGAGACTTCTCGTACGCGGGTCAGTGAAGGGTAAACTGCGCCGCTGTGAATTTCTTGTTCCGAAACAATGCTTGCTAATACATCTGCGGCGGCCAAAAACATGCTTTGTGTTACCAGTCGGGCGGCGCTGGCATAAATACCGAGGCCTATGCCTGGAAAAATATAAGCGTTATTGCCTTGTGCAGGCTTAAGTAATTGATTCTTGTATCTTACGGGATCAAACGGACTCCCGCTGGCAAAAATAGCTTGTCCATTGCTCCAATCATAAGCTTGCTCAGCCGTGCACTCGGTATGCGAGGTTGGATTCGATAAAGCGATAATAACCGGACGTTCATTAACGGCAGACATTTCTCGTACAATAGCTTCGGTGAAAGTTCCTGCAACGCCAGTGGCACCAATCAGTACATCCGGTTTGATCGTGCTGATGGCATCAACGAAACTGCAAGCAGGGTGCTCATGTGCAAATGGTTTGATGCGGGGTTTAATATTTTCGTTGTGCGCAGTTACAAGACCTTTTCTATCAATAAACCAAAGTCTTTTCTGTGCTTGCGATTGGTTTAACCCAGCGGCAATGAATGCATTTACGGCCAGTTCTGCAGTTCCGCTTGCGGCAGATCCTGTGCCCAAGAACATGATATTCAGGTCGGTGAATCTTTTCTTGGTAATACGGCATGAGGTATAGATACCCGCTAAAGTAACTGCAGCAGTTCCTTGGATATCGTCGTTAAAACACCGTACTTCCGGGGCATAGCGATCTAAAAATTCAAATGCATGCGGCGACAAGAAATCTTCAAACTGTATCAATGCATTCGGGTAGCGTGATTGCACCGCTTTTACAAATTCATCCACCAGCGAGCGATAAGCATCAGCGTTAATACGCGGGTAGGGATAACCCAGATATAACGGATCTTCGCGTAAGGGGGCATTGTTGGTGCCTACGTCGAGCATGACCGGCATGCATTGGGCCGGATGAATTCCGGCGCATGCAACATACAGAGCGACTTTTCCGATGGAGATACCCATACCATTGGCTCCCAAATCTCCCAAACCTAAAATGCGCTCTCCATCAGTCACAACAATGACCCGGATATCTTCTTCGGGCCAGTTTTTTAGGATGGTGGCAATTTCGCCACGGTCTTCAGGGGAAATATAGAATCCTTGCGCATTCCTGAAAATATGCGCAAATTCCCTGCAAGCTTCTCCCACGGTCGGGGTATAGACTAATGGCATAATCTCTTCGATATGATTAATCATGGTGCGATAAAAAAGCCGTTGATTGCGTTCCAGCAGGGCATTTAAGAATATGTATTTTTCTATGGCGCTATTTTTGCGGCGCAAGCTACCGAGTACGCGTTCAATTTGCTGATCTAGGTTTGCGACATTATAAGGAAGCAAGCCCCGCAGACCGTAAAGTTCACGTTCTGCATGTGTAAATCCGGTTGACTTGGTATGAGCCGGGTTGGTCAGCAGTGTTCTTCCATGTAAATTTTTCATAGTGATTGGGATTTCCTGAAAGATTAGAGAATCATACTACTTGTCTTGCTATTCTGGATAATTCTAAGTGATTCCAAATTGGACAATCGAGGTAACGAAAGATAGACTTATCCGTTTTGGTAGGAAATACTTGAGGATTTTTGTTCTCAATGATTCTGGAGGTTTTTGCCGGATAAAGTGAGTCGGATTCGAATCATTGCAATATAACTTCTATGAAATTGCGGCAAAGCAATTTTGATACTTTCTTTGTATAACAAATTCACGCAAAGAAAAGTTGAGTCAATATGAAAAATCTCCCACAACAATAGATTCGATGCAAGTTTGGAAGATCTTTTTGTTAGACACTTTTAGTTGACAGTCTTAATTAATAACTTTAATGAGGTAATCAATAAAATTATGAATCAAACGTCTTTTTCCATGCCTAATCCAAGCTTATATACTGAGGAAGATGTAGCACAATTAGTGCATACTTTTTATGCGAAAGCCAGAAAAGATCCTTCGCTAGGCCCTATTTTTGAAGCGCATGTGATTGACTGGGATGCGCATTTTGTACAAATGACTAATTTCTGGTCAGCGCAATTACGCGGGACTAGCAGATTTCGTGGAGCACCGATGCCTAAGCATATTGCACTGCCAGAACTTACTGCCGAATTATTTGAGCGTTGGCTGCAAATTTTTCGGCAAACCACCGAGGAGATGGGTAATCCGAATTTACAACAGCATGCCAACGCCATTGCATCTTTTATCGCAGGTCGATTATGGCAGGGTTATCAAATCAGTAATTATCCTGATAAGCAACCGATTGCGCTGCGCACTCTATAACTTATTATGACCTGATCAAGGTTTAATTTGAATATTAAAAGCAAAATTATTGTTTTCTCTATTCTGGCTACACTGATTCCTGCTGTAGGGTTGGGTATCTTGTCGTTTCAGCAAAATGACGCGATGATCAACGAGAATGTTACGCGTGAGCTCCGTGCTTTGGCTAACTATGCCGGCCGGGAATCAGATTTATGGATTAAGGAGCAGGCTCTGGTTGCGCGTGATCTGGCAACATCTATTTCCACTTCTAAAATTCTTATTGAGGGACTATCCTTAGAAAATCAGCCGCAGAAAAATACATCCAAGGCTCAGCAAGGAGCCCTGGAGCTTTATCTGAAATCAGTGCATCGGCGGCTGGAGGATGTATTGGAATTGACGGTGGTTGATGTAGCAGGTGGAATAGTTGCAAGTAATGTAGCATCACCTTTATCAGTGACATTATCGCAGAACTGGCCGGAAGATGCCTCTATTCAGGGCGATGTCGTCATTTCCCCGGAGTGGAATGAAAATTATGCAACTGCGATCTTAAGTGTGTCGGTACCCATATTATCGATTGATGATTATATCCTGGGAGCGCTGATTGTAACGTTTGATATGCGTGGCATTCAATCAGGTTTAAAAGATAAAGTTAAATCCCCTCTCGGTGAAGTTCTGTTGCTAGATAAAGCCGGAAATATAATGTTAGCCAGTGATACCGGGATTCTGAAGACAAATGAGTCGAGGCTGTTTGATCTCAATGTAATGAAACTCTTAAACGAGAACCCGGGAGAATATGAGATTTTTGTGGGGCCACAACAAGAGAAAGTGGTCGGTCTGGCGTACGAATCAGAGAAACTTTCTGTTACGATCGTTGCGTTCAGAAGCTATGAATCTGTTTATTCGGCTTGGGAACAGCAACGTAATTTCTTTGCTGGTCTGATCAGTATCATTATCTTTCTGGTGACAGCCATTGCATTACGTATGAGCCATGCCATTGTGGCTCCTTTGCAGAAACTGATTAACGCCACAGAGAAAATTGTGGAAGGTGATCTCAACGTCGAATTAATCACATCGCAGCGTGATGAGGTAGGTCAGCTTACGCAAAGGTTTAATCAGATGACTGATAAGCTGCGGCAGAATCAGATAGAAATTACTGCTGCAAGTGATGCGATGCAGAAAAAAAATCACTTGTTGGAAACGCTATCGGTTACCGATAGTTTAACGGGGCTTTATAACCGCAATAAGCTGAATGTGATCATTAGCGATCAGCTGGCTCGATATGAACGGAATAAACGTCCTTTTGCTGTACTGATGATCGACGTTGATCATTTTAAGACTTTTAATGATAACCTCGGACACGTAGCTGGCGATGAGGTGATCGCTGCAGTAGCGAAAAAAATCTCACAATCAATTCGCAACGTTGATTTTGCCGCCCGTTATGGGGGTGATGAATTCATTATCATTCTGACTGAAACCGCTGTAAATGAAGCGATGAAAACCGCAGAACGGATACGTGCACAAGTTGCGAATGTGCATTGCGGTTCGCTTAATAAAACACTCAGAGTTACGCTGAGTATCGGAATTATTCAAAGCGAACCGGAAGATATTTCTTTGACTACGCTACTAGCCCGGGTGGATAGCGCGTTGTATCAAGCCAAGCGCTCCGGGCGTAATCAAGTCCACTGTGTAGCGCCTATACCGAAAGTAAAGCAGCAACACAGTTGACGCTACGGCGCGCTGTTTCCTCTTACTTCTAACCCTATGTTAAAAACCCATCCTTGATTCTGTTCATGCTGCACCCTTAGCCAGGAACCCAGGCTCGCATTAGCTGATACTTTGGTATCTTTCTTCAGCATGCTGATTATTTTGGCATTGGCATTGGGAGCCGTGCGTATATTGACATTCGTCTTTGTGTGCAATTGTATCGGTGTATTAAATTCAAAAAAGGAATTGTTATCATCGACTGTTTTCTTGCGATTGGGATGCGTGATCAAATCGATCAATTGTTTTGCTTGTGCGACGTAATTCATAGCTGCAGCAAATTGATCCTGAGTAAAAAGGACTGAGGCCGTTTCAACGAGATGATGTGCTTGCACTTGCAGGATTTTATCGGCTGCTGGAATTTGAGCCTGTTTCAGGCGCTCTAGGCTTACTTCAGTTTCCGCTATGGCAGAAGCGGTGCTGGATTTAGTAGCTAACCGATGTAGTTTAACCTGAGTACGGACCGCCTCTTTATTGACCTCTTGCAGTGTTTGCGCTTGATTATTTTGTTTAACCTGCTGATCTCGTATTATTTTGTCCTTTTCTGCAATTATTTTTTCCAGACGGTCAATTTCTTTTTTTAAGCTTTCATCCTCGACTGTGGCTACCGGTAGGGGTTCAATGACCGGGGTTGGAACGGATTCCTGAGATGCGCATCCGCTCAAATTTAAGGCCAATAGGCATAGAGTAACCTGAGTTAATAATGAGCCCAGAAATTTGATGGGAAAAGATGGTATAAATGAGAATAAATAATTCATATTTTTGCTTCCAATAATTTTGGATTGATCAGGATGATATTTATTAATTGATTCATATTCATGCGTTTTGGGATCGAACTGGTTCCAATTGTAGTATGAATGCGAAAAATTTTTATTACCCTTTATCAATAATCCCGTAAATTAATTGCAAGCCCAGGAAATTGATAAAATAGCGCGTGCTTTTCAATCGATTGATTTTAAAGGATTAAGAAGGAATATCGGCACTTGAACGTGATTGAAGCTGCTCTTTTATTGCCGAGTAATTCAAATCCGCTTATCAACTTTCTTTATCATGGGATCAAAATCAATCTTTATATGAGGAATTTCTTATGAAATGGCTCTTCGGAATTATTATTTTAGTTTTGCTCGTGGTGTCGGCACGCTTTAGAAAGTTTGCAGGCTACTTCATTGTGATTGGCATCGTGGGCGGTTCTTTGATTTGGGGATTCCAAGAATACGAGAAAAATAAATCTAAGAGTAGGATTTCTTCTGCAGAAGTGATCTTGAGAAACATATCTTTTGAAGCTATAAACAATAATGAATATGAATTGACGGGGCGCATCGTTAATAACTCAGAGAAATACACATTGAACGGTCTCCAACTAAGAATCAATGCGAAAGATTGCGCAAATGATGGTGATACGCATTGCATCGTTTTCACGGAAAAAAAAGAATACATCTATATAACGATTCCTCCCGGGCAAGCCAGGGATTTTAAAAAAGAAATAAATTTATACTCAGATCAGAATCTGGAGAATAAGTTAGTATGGGATTATTCGATTGAATACGCAGAATCGAAATGAGTAAATTTTGGTGTATCCCACCAACTGCAAATTAGGCGGAATGGTTTTCCAGTTTAGATTCCTTCGCATCTCGGGAAATAGGATTCAGGGCGCTCGATGATTCGGAACGCCATCACTGGATAAAACTTGCAGATTCCCGGGTGATACATCCGTGCTTGCAAACGCAGCTGCATTGCATACGGTTGCCAAATCTTCTGACAGATTCAGAGCAAGTTGTGCGCGTTTCAGCGCCAGCCGCGCATGAAGTTTGGCGGCTTCCTGCATGGGCGCATCCCCAATCAAAGCCAGTGATTGAAGCGCTTTCTGCAACCTGATCATCACTTCCACCGTGCCGGCGCCGTCACGAGCGATACCGGTGAAGGCATCATCGAACATGTCGTGAATTGAAATCTCGGGGACTTCCACCCGGCTATACTTCGGGGTATATTCCTCTCCGGTCTTAAGAGGGGCATTCCACAAAACAAAGAGCCGCACCAACGTGCCAATAATATGGATAGCCGTGCCGGGATCATTGACTGCGGGCGACAATGCGCGGCAGGCAATCTCCGATAAAACCACAAGGCCGAATCGCGGATCATCATCGAAAAGCCGGTTGTCTCCGATTTGAAACGATTGAATGACTTGTTGCTTGTCGCTCTCTGTTATTTCTCCCGAACAAGTGCTGATGTAGGCCAATTCTCGCCCGGGAGCTGCAAATGTACCCGGCAAAGCCGCAATCACCACTCGGCCTTCGTTTTCTTCCGCCCATGTCTCAAGGGCTGCAATATCGATATGCTGTACATAGCCTACATGTGACGCGAATACTGCCCATCCGTGAACCTGTGAAACTACCGATACACTATCGAGGGTGGGCGACTTCTGCCGATGCCTCAATGCTTGGGCAGTTGCTTGTTCAACCTTGGCGATAGTTGTTCCGATGCGGCCCAGACGAGCAATGCTGTCCACCCAACGTACAAACGTAATGATCACAATGCCGAATACAATGGCAGTGAGGATGAAAAGTGTAAACCGTCCTGCTGCTTCGAAATAACCGTTCTTCATCGCCGTCAAAGCCACAATGCTGTATATGAAAGCGCCAATGAATGTCGATAGCGCATTCTGTGATCGATCATCGCCGATCACCAATGAAAATGATCGCGGTGTTGCTGTGCTGCTTGCCGAAGCGTAGGCTGAAACCATGGAGGTTACTGCAAAGGTGGCAATAACCAGCATGCTGGCGGCCATGATGGAAAGTATGGTTTCAACAGGCTCGGGTTTAATTGTGGGAAGAATTAATCCCAACTCGGTGCCATCCGCAAGTTTGGCTGCGAGCGCCGCAGCGATCGACAATAGGCAGGCAGCCAGCGGTTTTACCCAGAGGCGTTCGCGCAGTCGATTGATAAAAAATCTCAGTTGGTCGGTTGAAATCATTGATGACATCTTGTCCTCCTTTGCGCTGCCACATAGCGTTAGGGATAAGTCGGGTTCTGACTTGTATTAACATGCAAATCAATGGAATTCATTATAACGCCGGATAGTCTTGTAGCTTCCGCGTATTTCCAAAACAGGTCAAAACGGTCAAGGATGTTTGGAAGAAGAAACTCTTCAGCTTTAACCCTGTCGGATGACTGATGATTAAGAAACTAGAATGGAAGGGGTTTTGCACGATGACGCGGAAAGGTGTGCAACGTGATTTTTTGGCGTCTATTGTGGTGTTTCTAGTGGCATTGCCGTTGTGCATGGGCATTGCCATTGCTTCCGGTGTCCCTCCCGTGAAGGGAATTATCACCGGTATTGTCGGTGGCTTGATTGTCGGACTCCTTGCCGGTTGTCCGCTACAGATCAGCGGCCCGGCTGCCGGTCTGACCGTGCTTGTCTTCGATATGATCCAGCGTTTTGGGGTAGACAAGCTGGGAATAGTGGTACTGGCGGCAGGCGCCATTCAAATCCTGGCGGGATTTCTCCAGTTGGGTCAATGGTTCCGGGCCGTCTCCCCTGCGGTTATTCAAGGGATGTTGGCGGGAATCGGGGTGCTCATCCTGGCAAGCCAATTTCACATCATGATTGGGGACACGCCCAAGGAAAGCGGGCTTGAGAATATTTTGACCATTCCCGAAGCCATGAGGAAAGGGTTGATTCCTCATGAGGGAGATGACCCGAGCCATTGGGTGTCAGCCCACATTGGAATTCTCACGATCGCAGTTATTATTCTTTGGCAATTCCTGGTGCCCAAGAGGTTTCAATTTATCCCGGCCCCGTTGGTGGGGGTATTGGTCGCCAGTGGAGTAGCCTATGTGCAAAATCTCTCCATCGATTATATTGAGTTCCGTGATAGCCTCGGTAGCTCGATCGATTTTCTGAAGATAGAGGATTTTGCCTCCCTTCTCGATCCGTCCTTATTATCTATGGCAATCGCCATTGCCTTTATCGCCAGCGCGGAAACTCTTTTATGCGCCACTGCCGTCGACCACATGCATTCGGGGCCGCGAACCCGATACAACCGGGAAATGTCCGCCCAGGGAATGGGCAATCTTTTATGTGGGTTCCTTGGCGCTTTACCCATGACCGGCGTGATTGTCCGCAGCAAAGCCAATATTCAGAGTGGAGGCCGAACCCGTGTTTCAGCCATTCTGCATGGCGGATGGTTACTGCTCTTTGCCGGACTCTTTCCGCAAATACTCGAACGGGTTCCCATCGCGAGTTTGGCCGCACTTCTCGTGTATACCGGCTATACCCTCATCAATGTGCAGGCTATCCGGACACTTGCAATGTTCGGCCGGGGAGAAGTCGCCGTGTATGCGGTGACCCTAGTGACCATTGTGACAACTAACCTCTTGATAGGCGTGCTTGCAGGGTTCGGTGTGGCACTGGCGAAGCTGATTTATTCAACCAACACCCTTAAGGTTTCCGTCGACCCAGGGACGAGCGACAAACCGATTTCCATCAAATTCTCCGGTGCCGCCACGTTCGTAAGTCTTCCCAAGATGGCCAATATCCTGGACGACATTCCATTGAAGAAAAATGTACATCTCGATTTTGATGATCTACGCTATATTGATCACGCATGCCTTAACTTGTTGGTTTCATGGAAGAGATTTTATGAAGCCCGGAATGGAACAGTGTCTTTCGATTGGAAGACGTTGGAAAACAGACTACTCGGAGGAAAATGGGGGCAGGAGTAGAATTGAGAATATTGTCTATGAATTACATGAGTTTTTGCTTTGTAATCTATATTCGTGATTCTGTACCCAACTGTTTTGACCGGGCTTACAGTACACGCTTATTTTTCTTTACTCGCGACTTGGCTTCATTAGCATTGTTCTGGAATAAGAATTTGTGTCATTTTGCAAAGATATCTTAATACATTAAAAATATAGAAAGAGTAGCTATATTGCTATTGGCGTCTTACCAGAAAATAACATGTAAATTGGAAGGTTAACCATATTGAGTGAGAATAATACTTTTAAATCGGGGAAACCAACTTGGGCTAATGCTTGTGTGGGCGACAATGGAAGCCCAAGCTATGTGGAATATGCAGAAGGTTTTTCAGAAAGTGCGAATCTTCTATTGAATGTATTGATTCAGGATGAGTGCCGAAAATATTATGCAGATACTTTCATATATCCAATCTGTTTTAACATGCGTCATTCTGTGGAGTTAAGGCTAAAAGGTTGCGTAAGTTCGTTGCAAAAAATTGCAGCTTTAAAAGGTACTTCGCTTAAATTTGATTACTTAACTTCACATGATTTGAACAATATTTGGGCGTATATTCAATCGACTGCAAATCAAATAGACCATCGATACAACAAGTTGTTAATCAAGTTGGATAGTTATATCAAAGATATAGCCAACATTGATCCAACAGGACAAACTTTTAGGTACCCAATTAATTTAGATAGTAAAAAACACTTAACAGAAGTTTCAATAATAAACATCATTGCACTAAAAATAAGCTTCACTAAATTGGCGAAGCTACTTGAGGAACTTCATCTTTTTAATTGCTTTCTGGAGGAAGAGTATTTACTCGGAACCTTTACTAAAAAGTTGTCTAGGGCGCAACTGTTTCTCTTGGCTAGTGAACTCCCACCGAAAAATAAATGGAATGATATGGCATTTGATAAGGTAAAGTCAGCTATTAAAGCTAAGTACTCATTGAGCTCAAATGAACTTTCAAAATCAATAAAGATAATTAAAGCCCATCATGAAATGGCAATCTTAATATCTGCTCCAGTAACTATTGCTGGGATTAACTCAGAGTGTTTTGATTTGTTTTTTTCAGAATGGACTAAACTTCATGGTATTGAGGTTTTAAAGAAAGAGGCTAGTGATAATTTTGGAGTGGGTTATTTTGATCGTGATTTTGAAAAGTTAACTGACTATCATTTAGTTAAAAACAACTCATTGTCTATTTTGTCGGTTAAGCTAGAGCCAGATGTAGTGTCTTGTTTAAAAGCGCTGTTTGAATTTGGTAGAGAAATAAAGTACTCTGAAATGTATCTGCAAACTTATGCACGTTTACTTACTGAACAAGAAGAACTCTATCAAACTGACAAAGGCCTATATAAGAGCAGCATAAGACATTTGCTGGAGAAAACAAGCGCTATTGAAAACATCATTAGCAGTCTTTATTTTTTAGGTCATTCAGAGCTATCAGAAAAGCTTTTAAAATCGATATGCAATCCAGATGATTTAGAGTGGTTTAATAATTTGCGCTCAAAAAACCATTTTATAAAACCTGAGTTATGGGGGTATGTTCAGAGGTTTGGAGTTGTTCCATTTTGACGTGTAAAGCATAATGACAAGTCTACAACTGATAGCAACTATATGAATTACTTATGACTGGTTCACTCAATAATCTTCGTTGATGGAAATAAAGCAGCCATGCCACGCTGCATTTAAACTTCTCAAGCCACTGCTGGGTAGAACTTCAAAAGATTCAATATCGTTATTCATTCCAACAAACTCATTGTTAGCTCGAGATAGGCGGAACAGCTAGAAATATCAATACAAAAGCTTCGAATTATTTCTCAAGCATCATAATCACTCAATCTGCTGTTTCTAAATATCCTGCCAGACTGACAGATACCTCTCCTATATCAAAAGACCGCGTTACCTCACTATCCCAGTTGCTGTTCGATTGCCACAACTTTGATTGATCTCGACAGGGATTGATGAAATGACATCGAACTGTCATGAAAGTGAAATATTCAACTTGTAGTATGCATGGGCATTGTTGATGAGGAATTTATGCCCAACCATTTTTTTAAAAAGACAGCTTTATTTTCCAGCGTGATGATCTTGCTGTTATCTACGTCTGTAGCGATGGGGAGTAGCCTGGAGAACCTGGCCAGGTCATTGGCCAAAATCCGCGGTGAAGTGGAAACGCTACAAATGCAGCTGGATCTCGAGAAGGAAAAGCACGGCAGCAGAATATCAGCATTGAATTCGCAATTGGCGGACTTAAGTGTTGAAGAGCGGCGGCAAAAACTGAGTATTGAGAAGTTGCAGCATTCCATCGAGAAGCTGGGTGTTACTGCGAAACAGGCAGAGCAATCGGGTGAAAGTTTGAAGCCGGTTCTGCTGGCGGCATTGAGTGAATACCGATTGCATATTCAAACCGGCTTCCCCTTCAAAATGGAAGATCGCGTCAAGGCGATTAATGATCTGGAAAACAATCTGATCAATCAACAGATAGATCCCAACAAGGCAGTTAACCAGGCGTGGTCATTGATTGAGGATGAAATCCGTCTGAGCAAGGAAAATGGCATTTATCAGCAAACGATCATGCTCGGCGGGGAAAAAGTGCTGGTGGATATCGCCAAACTGGGCACGGTATTTCTTTTCTTTCAAACCAAGGACAACCAAAGTGGCATGGCCAGAAAACTGGCGCAAGGCGGCTGGAAGTTTGAGAGGGTGGATAACGCAGGCGATAGGGAGCGAATCAGGAATTTGTTTGATTCATTGAAGAAACAAATTCGCCAGGGTTATTTTGAATTACCGAATCCGTTAAAAAAATGAAAATAAAATTATTAATCCTGACACTGTCAATGATTCTGCCGCATTTGGCTTTTGCGCAGGATCAGAAAGGTACTGAAGTCACCGAGAATGTATCGGTTTCAGCGCCTGAAAGAAAGCCTGAATCCGCGCCTGCCAAGAAAACAAATTCAATCAAACAAGATACCGTTAACCTGGAAACGGCTTATAAACGTGAATATGCTTTTCTGGAAGCGCAGAAACGTGAATTGGCCGAACGCCTAAGAAATTATCAAGCCAGCGCCAATCGGGAAGAGCAGGCATTGAGCGCTAAAGTCAATGCACTTGAACGCAGCTCGGTCGAACGCTCAGCCAGAATTGATCAGTTGAGCGCACAGCTCACCGAATCGGAACATAAGGAAGCCGCTGTGATGGAGCGTAGCGATGCTTTGGAAACCACCTATCTGCAAGCCGAAGGGACTTTGAAAAATCATGGCATAGAAATGCCCGAGGCAATGAAGGAAGCCAAGGATAACGATCCGGTCAAAGTTGATTTTTTGTTTAAGCAAGCCTTATCTCTGTTGGGAAATCTCGGTGCAATCCAGACCAAGTCAGGTCATTTTTTCCTGGCCGACGGTAAACAGGTTGAAGGATCGTTGATTCATCTGGGCAATATTGCAGCTTATGGCATCAGCGACGGCGGCAGCGGGAGTCTGGTTCCTGCCGGAGGAGGGGATTTCAAGGTTTGGAAAAATGCGGGCGCAGAAAACGCCACTGCATTGAGCAAGAACGAACAGCCGGATGTTTTGCAGTTGTATCTATTTGAATCACGCACCAGTTCCATCGATGAATCTCCTGAGAAAACCCTCATAGGCATTATCGATTCCGGAGGCCCCATTGGTTGGATCATCGTAATACTGGGCGGTTTTGCAGCTTTGCTGGCTCTGATCCGTGCCCATTTACTGCGAACGAATAGCGCTAACACCCAACAATTGACGGAGCAGATTCTTGGTGAATTGGCTTCCGGCGATCTGGAGGTGGCCAAGAAAAGCTGTGAAGACAACTCCTCCGCGATCGGGCGCGTGTTGCACTACACCCTGCGCCATTTGAAAGATGACCGGGATCATATGGAAGGCATCGTGTACGAGGCCATTCTGCAAGAATCCAGCCCATTGGATCGTTTTGGCACGGCAATATTGGTGATTGCTTCCGTAGCGCCGCTGCTTGGTTTGCTGGGTACGGTAACCGGCATGATCGAAACCTTTGACATGATTACCGAATTTGGTACCGGTGACCCTAAGCTTTTGTCGGATGGTATCTCGATTGCTCTGGTAACCACACAACTCGGCTTGATCGTGGCCATTCCAGCATTGATGCTGGGTTCATTGCTGTCTTCCTGGGCGAAAAACATTAAACGCGATATGGAGCATTCAGCGCTCAGAATCATCAATGTTTTTTTGGGTGGCGGACTGGATATCGATGAACCGAATGTATCCATTGTGGACGAATCTGCCTTGGTCTTAGGTAGTACTTGAAATGGATTTCGCGGAATTGATTCTGATCATAAAACAGCTGCTGGCGGCGGGCGGAATCGTAATGCCGCCTTTAGTGTTGTGCATCCTATTGCTATGGTATGGCTTGGGTTATCGATTCTGGGTAATGAAATCACCCAAAAGCATGGGTGTGCGCGACTTATTGAAATATTACCAGCAACACGATGACAAGCCCGCCGGAAGTATCGTTGCTCAGGCCATTAAGCAAGGCGTTCGATTGCAACAGAAAGGGGTGAAAAATCTGCGACGTCATTTGGATGCTGCTTTTTATGAATATGAAAGGGAGATCGGTAGATTTTCCGTTTTGGTGCGCATCGTCATCATCATTTCTCCTTTGTTGGGTTTGTTGGGAACAGTAATCGGGATGATTGAAACATTCGATTCATTGGCAACGATGACCTTGCATTCGCAATCCGGGGGAATCGCCGGGGGTATTTCGCAAGCTTTGTTTACCACCCAGATGGGACTCACGGTCGCCATCCCCGGTTTGCTGGCGCACAGCATCTTAAACCGCAAGCAACAGCAAATAGAGTTGGATCTCGTGCAAGTCAAGGACCTGCTGTGTCATCAGATCCATAGCCATCACCCAACCAAGAGTTTTTCATCATGAGACACAAAGAATCTGCGGAAGTGGAAACCACCATCGATATGGCGCCCTTGATCGATATCGTTTTTATCTTATTGATCTTTTTTATGGTGACAACGACTTTTGTCAAGGATATGAAACTGGAACTGGAGCGTCCCAAGGCGAATAGCGCTGTAGCGGCATCGAGCAAAGCGATCCGCTTATTTATTGATCGCAACGGCGATACGTACATGGATGGCGAACCCGTGCGGTTGTGGTTGATACAAAGCAAGTTACGCGATGCGCTGAGCACGGCATCCAACAAAATTGTTCTGGTGGTGACGGATGAAGGTGTGCCGGCAGGAAGATTGGTAGAAGTAGTGGATCAGGCGCGTTTGGCGGGTGCCGAAAGCGTGGGTGTTGCAACTAAAAAAGAAGCGGGGTGAAGAAAATGAGAACTATCAATATGAAACAGCATTTGGCTGGCGCTGTGTCGATGTTATTCGGCCTGGTATTTGTATTTGGGTTGATCGTGATACTAAATCACTACATGGGAAAGATTGAAAGAACGCCTCCCCAGGACGTGACGGAAATCTCCATGACGCGGGAGATCAAACAAGAACCCAAAAAAGAGATCAAGAAAGTGGAGCCTAAAAAGCAGGTATCCCGTCCGCAAGCGCCCGCGCCTTTCAAAGGATTGGATACTGCGCTATCCGGCATTGATTTGGGTTCGCTGGGTTTGGATAACGGACAACGCGATATTGACGACAGTTTGCTGGGTAAAACCGGTAACGCCGTCATGACCGCCGATCTGGTGGATATTCCACCTAAACCGATAGCGCGGGGCTCGTTCAAATATCCGCCGACAGCCAAAAGGAACGGTATCAAGGGCTATGTTGTCTTGTCGGTGTTGGTTGAAACCGATGGTTCCATCAATCAGGTACAAGTGCTGGAATCCAGCCCATCCGGGATTTTTGATGCGGCCGCGCTGCAAGGCATTCGCGCTTGGCATTTTGAACCGGCGAAGTACAAAGGTGACACGGTTCGTGTCTGGGCCAAGCAAAAAATTCGCTTTGATTTATCTTGATCGTTGATATGAAAAACCACGGGTCCTGGCAATTTCATTACCTGATTTATGTGGCTATCGCCCTGAGTTGTTACGCTTATCCTGCGGGAGCAAGCGATAATAAGGCGCAGCAACCCACCGATTTTATTGAATTGGCTGCGGTCATGCTCAAAGACGGTCATCATGATCGCGCTTTGCTGGCATTGCAAAGTGTCGACCTCGGCAATAAAAAAACCGATCTGGCCCGATTTTATACGCTGCAAGGTTTATCGTATCTGGGATTGAACGACCTCGAAGCAGCCAAAGACAGCTTGAGGCTAGCAGTCAAGAATGGGCAAAAGGATCCATCCATCTTTATCTATTTGGCGCAAGCTTACTTCGGAGTAAAAGATTACAAAAATACCCTTGATGCCCTTGAAAAGGCCGGTGCGTTGGTTAACAAGGATGCCGTCTTGATCAGCTTGAAAGCGGAATCCTATTGGCACTTGCAACGAACCACAGCGGCGATCGATACCTTGAATGAAGGGCAGCGCGCTTTCCCATCGGATTCTCGTTTTCTTAAGCGCAAAGTGTTTTATTTTGTTGAATTGGGACTCTATCAGGAAGCTATCCGATTAGGCCGGGAATATTTCAAACGCGCTGACGCAACCGCTGCGGATTATATCGCCTTTGGCAATGCATTGCGTTTGAGCCGGGAATATCAGGAAGCCATCAATATTCTTGAAGTTGCGCGCCTGCAATACCCGCATGAGGAAATGGTGGCCAAACTGCTGGCGCATACTTATCTGGATCAGGGGCAATTGAATTCCGCGGCATTTATCCTGGAGCAGGCTTCCTTATTGAATCCTGTCTTACAGGCGGAAGCCGCCGAAATCTACCGGCGCGCAGGCCGGTTTCACAAAGCCTTGACGCTCAATGAAAGCATCAGTGATCAAAAAGTGAAGTTGAAACAGCGGCTATCGATTCTGCTGGCATTAAAGCAATTCGAACATGCCGCCAATATGGAATCCAGTTTGTACCGTACCGGCTTATTGGAAGACCAGGATATTCGCTATGCATTGGCTTATGCGCTATTTTCGAGCCGCCGTTTTTCCGCGGTCGATAAGCACCTGCAACATCTCACAAACGCTGAGCTTTTTCGCAAAGCTACTGAACTTCGCCGCTTGATGGAAGTATGCAAAAACGAACCCTGGCAATGCACCTGATGCATACGCTCACCATGCCGCCTTAACCATCCGCCCGGAACGGCTCTTTCGATCAATCCATAATTAGAATTTATCTCCATGAACCAGCGTGTTGTAAATGGAGAAGGGGCTTGATACGCCAAATGAATACAAAATTAAAAAAAATTTTCTGGTGTTGCAGCGTAATCGCGATTGCTTTGATCAGTACCTTTGCTCGGGCTGAAACTGAGAAAGCCGAGTTTGCGATTTATTTATTCCAGAACGGAATGCCGATTGAAAATGCTGAGCTATCCATTACCAGTGAATGGTACGATAAATCCAATGCAGCATTAATTTTTGAAGCCACGCCCTCAACCTATAATTGGCGTCCGGACGGGGATTCCGTGTTGAAAACCAATGCGAATGGCAGCATTGCGGGGAAATTACCGCCCGGATCGTATCAATTCACGCTCAAAACCCAGGATCAAGAATTTACTTTCGATTTACCCCTGCGTCCGGCTGAGAACGCGCAAATACTGATCACCTTTTATCCTGGAAAAAAGCAGCCACTGCTCAATATTGAAAGCTCGGTCGCGGGAACGATAGCCGGTATGGAGGCAACCGCGAGCGAAGCGCAAGATCAGGGGGAGGGTATTATTTCGGTGCAAGTGATATCCGCGGAAACACAGAAACCGATCAAGGATGTACAGGTTTTTCTGAGTGGATCCCAGCAAAAATTAAGAACGGATGAGCAAGGTCGGATAAGTGCCACGGTTGCAGCCGGCAGTTACAGCGTTTCTTTGTTACACAGCGCTTTCAGCAGCCAAACGCAGGATGATGTCAAGATCACTGACGCGCAAACCACCGAACTCAGCTTCAAGCTTACGCCTGCAGGGGTGGAGTTGGCTGAGTATGTGGTTCTGGAGCCCCATCTGGCAGGTACGGTGGCTTCGGTGATTGAAGAGCAACGCACCGCCACATCTGTTTCAACCGTATTGGGTGCCGAGCAATTTAGCCGTGCGGGCGATAGCGATGCCGCCAGTGCGTTACGAAGGGCATCCGGACTCACGCTGGTCGGCGGCCAGTTCATTTTTATCCGTGGATTGGGTGAGCGATTCTCAACCACACTGGTGAACGGTGCAGCGATTCCCAGCCCGGATCCGACCCGTCGCGTGGTGCCACTGGATCTTTTCCCCACCAATATTCTTGAGAGTGTGCAGGTGCAAAAGACCTACTCGCCGGATCGCCCGGCAGAGTTTGCCGGGGGCACGCTGGAGATGCGCACGCGCGGCATTCCGGATGAGTTCTTTTTTAACCTCAATTTGCAGGCGGGCGTTAATGACAATACCACCTTTCAGGAAGGCTTGACGTACAAGGGAGGCGGGATTGACTTTACCAGTTATGACGATGGCGCGCGCGCCTTGCCCGATTCGCTGGATGCGGCAATCAAGGATGGAAATCTGCGTCCGCAATCCCCCTTTAATCCGAATGGCGTTACGCCCGTGCAACTGGAAAAACTTGGCGAGGATTTGTCAGGGGTGTGGGATGTCAACAGGAAAAAGATCGGCCCCGATACGGGCATGCAAGCGTCTGTCGGTGATCGTTTTTCTTATGGTGATTTTACCTGGGGTTACATTGCAGCGGCTGGCTGGAAACAGGAATTTAGACGGCAGAACGAAATCAACCGCGAATTTGCTACGGATGATGGCGAGTTGATCAAAAAAATGGATTTTGATACGCAACGGTCGCTGCGCGAAGTGCATCTGACGGGTTATGGCGGAACAGAACTGCAATACAAGGATACGCACAAGCTTTTTGCGAAAACCATGTTCTTGCGCCAATCTTTCGATGAAGCCAGAGTTGCTCAAGGATTTACCGATGCTGAAACTTTTGATATCCGCAGAACGCGGCTTAAATTTTTCTCGAATCAATTATTCATGCATCAGGTAGGGGGTGAGCACCGGTTTGATCAATTGAAGGATTTTACCGTTAACTGGTTGTTTACCGATGCCACCGCCGATCGGGTTGAGCCTAAAACACGCGATTATCGTTACGATGATGTTTCAAGAAACGGCAATTTCTCTTTTTCGCGCCAGGTGGATAGCAATCAGATCATGTATTCCGATCTGATTGACCGGGATCGAAGCTGGCGTGTCGATGGGAAATTGCCATTAGAGGTTTTGCGTGATTATAAAGTAACGATACACGGCGGTTTTATCACCCAGGATAAAACCCGTGACTCGAATATTCAGCGCTTTAACTATTTTACAACATCCTTCGATAATTCCGTTTTAGCTCAACCTTCGGTGGAAAATATCCTGCAACCCGCCTTCATCGGGAGGAATGGATTTCAACTGCGTGATGTCACCCGGGCCAGCGAAAGCTATACCGCTTCTCAAAACCTCTTTTCTTATTATGGAAAAATGGACTGGTTGCTGCACGATAGAGTCAATATCACCGGTGGATTGCGATGGGAAGATAATGATCAGAAGGTCAATACATTCAAGGATAATTTGCCCACAACCGCAAGACTGAACAGAGTTGATATGTTACCGGCAGCAACGGCCACGATGTTTCTTACGGACAAGCAGCAACTGCGGGCGGGTTTTAGCCAAACATTATCACGGCCTGATTTCAGGGAATTATCCATTGCCCCCTTTACGGATATCAATACCAACCAGGAAACCATCGGTAATCCGAATCTCAAACAAACCGCGATCACCAACTGGGATGTGCGTTGGGAATATTACCTGTCGCCTAGTGAAAACATCTTTGCTGGTTTTTTCTGGAAAGATCTGACCAATCCCATCGAGTTGGTCACTCAAGTCGGCTCCGGTGTACTGAATACTTATCAGAATACGGATAAAGCGAATATTTATGGATTTGAATTTGAGTTATTAAAGAAACTGGATTTTGTGCATCCGCAGTTGCAAAATTTTTATGTAGGTGGCAATTACACATGGTCTACATCGAAGGTTCAATTAAGTGCCGAGAATCTGGCATCGCTGACGACCGTTTCGAGACCCTTGCAGGGTCATTCTTCGCATATCGTTAATTTTCAGATCGGCTATGATAATCCGGCCTGGAAGACACAGGCGACCTTATTGTACAACGTCTCCAGCAAACGTATCGTAGCCGCAGGGTTATTGGGAACACCCGATAAATACGAGCAGCCCTTTCACCAGGTCGACTTTGTACTCAGCCAAAATTTGTATCGAGGAATATCGATGCAGGCATCAGCACAAAATCTGTTGGATGACGATGTGCTGATCTTGCAAGGTGACGAAATCAGCAGGCAATTCCGCCGTGGACGCTTCTTTAACTTTAGTGTTCGCTTGGCTTATTGATTGTAGAAAATAATACAATTTTCACATCATGAAGTGCCTGATTTTTTGATCACACTATTGATGCCGCTGTTGCCTGATGCTATATCAAAAACAGAACGCCGGGAGCTCCCGGTAAGATCTATCATATCTCTTAGCTTTACCGATCGTGTTAGGGAATAGTTTTTTGCATGTTTTTGACAAGCCCATGCAAAAAATTCCAATAAACTTCCTACACATACAGTCAGAATTATCTGAATTGTCATCGAAGGATTTTTATGCCACAGTGCCTGATCTCGTCAATATATTCTAATAAAAATAATTTAAATAAACGACTTGCGGTAAACAGTGGAATTTTCTGTTGATAAGAAATCCAATCATAAAATGTGGCGGGGAGTTGCCATAGCATTGATGGATAAGCTGCAAATCTCTTCTTATTTGGAGACACAAAATGGCAACGCAAAGTATTAATGTATTAGATCTGGATGGAGAGAATGGTTTTCGGCTGGTTGGCGCGCAGGGGTCTGGTTTTTCAGGCACCTGGGTGAGCAATGTAGGAGACGTCAATGGCGATGGCCTGGATGATGTGATTGTTAGTGGCTTTAATTTGATCAGCTATGTGGTGTTTGGCAAGGCAGATGGATTTGATGCCACGTTGAATCTGTCCAATCTCGATGGTAGTAATGGTTTCCGACTGGATAGCGGAGCAAGCTCGGTTAGTAGTGCGGGGGATGTCAATGGCGATGGGTTGGATGATTTAATCGTTGGTAGGCATTTTGGTAATACTCATTATTACTACGGTAATAGCTATGTGATATTTGGCAAGGCCGATGGATTTGACGCCACGTTGAATTTATCCGATCTTGACGGCGGCAATGGTTTTCGTCTGGATGGTGTGGCGGCGTATGATTATTCAGGTTTTTCAGTTAGTAATGCGGGTGATATCAATGGAGACGGTTTTGATGATGTGATCATTGGCGCTTACGGAGCTGATCCGAATGGTAATAGTTCCGGCTCCAGCTACGTGGTGTTTGGCAAGGCATCGGGATTCGATGCAACGATGAATCTGTCTGTTCTCGATGGCAGTAATGGTTTTCGTCTGGATGGAGGTAGCGTGGTTACCAATGCAGGGGACGTCAACGGAGACGGTTTTGATGATGTAATGATTGGGGGTACCAGGATCGATGAAAATGGTGACCGTTCCGGTACCAGTTATATTGTGTTTGGCAAGTCATCGAGATTCGATGCAACGATGAATCTGTCCGTTCTCGATGGCAACAATAGTTTTCGTCTGGATGGAGGAGCGGGAGCGATCAGCAATGCGGGGGATGTCAATGGCGATGGTTTTGCTGATTTGATTATTGGGGATTTTTCAGCTGACCTGAACGGACGCAATTCCGGCTCCAGTTACGTGGTGTTTGGCAAGTCATCGGGTTTCGATGCAGTGCTAAATCTGTCTGCTCTCGATGGTAGTAACGGTTTCCGTTTGGATGGGGCGACGCTTAATGATCTCTCAGGCCGGTCGGTTAGTGGTGCCGGGGACGTGAATGGCGATGGTTTTGACGATTTGATTATTGGTGCGCCTTTTGCTAATCCGCAAGGGGTGTTGACCGGTTCCAGTTACGTGGTGTTTGGGCGTGCTTCAGGATTTGACGCGGCAATGAATCTATCCGATTTGGATGGTGATAATAAGGGCTTCCGTATTGATGGCCCGAAATTAACAGCGTTTGATGGAGCGGTATATGATCGTCCTTTTGGTGGTTCGGTTAGCGGTGCCGGGGACATGAATGGGGATGGATTTGATGATCTGATCGTGAATGCGCCCAATTCGAGTTCAAACGGCGATGATTCCGGCCCCGGTTACGTCATATTCGGCCGTAGCGAATTTACCGATGGTGGCGTGGATTTCCCGCCTTCGCCGGAGGTCAGGGTGCCCATGACCAGTATCAATTTATCTAGTCTGGATGGCAGTAATGGTTTTCGTTTGAATGTGAATGATAGCTATTATCTGGAAGCTATATCGGTCAACAGCGTGGGCGATATGAACGGTGACGGTTTTGACGACATGGGAGTTGGGCTGGTATTTGACAAGTACTATGGAGGAAGTTACGTCGTATTTGGTAAAGATTCAGGTTTTGAAGCCACATTAGACTTGCATGGGTTTGACGATAAAGATGGTTTTTCGCTTGGCGGCACCAATCAAAGTTTTGTCGAAGGTGTCGGCGATATGAATGGCGATGGGTTTGATGACGTGGCTCTTATTACAGGTTCATATGGTTATTATAGTTTTTATAGCTCCGCATACATCATATTTGGCAAGTCGGGTGATATTAATCCCGGGAATTTAGCCGATCTGGATGGGAATACCGGTTTTCGCATCGATGGAGTGCCCGATGGTAATTTTACCGGTAGATCATTTAGTGGTGCAGGAGATATCAATGGTGACGGTTTTGATGACTTGATCATAGGCTCCGAATTCGCTCCCTATCAATACAACGATGAAGCCAGTTACGTGGTGTTTGGTAAATCCTCCGGTTTTGATGCGGTGGTGGATGTTGCCGAACTTGATGGAAACAATGGTTTTCGCATCGATGGTTCGGTTGAATCGGTCAGCAATGCGGGAGACATCAACGGCGATGGGTTGGATGACGTCATTGTTGACGGCAATATTGTATTCGGAAAATCTTCAGGTTTTGATGCCACGATGAACTTGTCCGATCTTGACGGCAGTAATGGTTTTCACATTGTTGGTACTTTCGGAGAAGTCAGCAGTGCGGGAGACATCAACGGCGATGGTATTGATGACGTCATTATTGGCCGTGGTATTGTATTCGGTAGATCATCAGGATTTGAAGCTACGTTGAATTTATCCGATCTGGATGGAAATAATGGCTTTCTTCTGGATGGGATAGGAGGAGGCAATGGATTTTTCGACAATACAATCAGCGGAGCAGGGGACGTCAACGGCGACGGCTTTGACGATTTGATTTTTGGCAGCTCCGGCTTCAGTTACGTGATGTTCGGCAAGGCATCCGGGTTTGATGCCACGGTAAAAACGTTCGAACTTGACCGTACTAATAGTGTTCGTTTCGATGGAGCGTCACGCTGGGTCAGCGGGGCTGGAGATGTCAATGGGGATGGATTTGATGATTTAATGGTCGCCGATCCGGGTGCTGATCCTGGTGATGACGCTGCTTATGTGATCTTTGGCAAAAGTCAGTTTACCGGTACCGTAACCTATGTGGGCATTCCTGAAAATAATGATGTTTTTACAGGCACCGAAGCGGCCGAGCGTTTTGATGCGGGCGACGGCAATGATTTATTGATCGGAGGCGGCGGGGCGGATGTGATGTATGGAGGGCTCGATGACGACATCATCCGGGTATCCGATCTAGGTTTCCAATTGGTTGATGGTGGCAGCGGAAACGATACGTTGGGTTTGGATGGCAGCGGGATGAATCTGGTTTTGGCAAATACTCAGGGAAAAATCAGTGGCATTGAAACGATAGATCTGAGTGGCAACGGGAATAATACGCTGACTTTAACCACAGCGGAATTGCTTGCTCTACCCAGCGATACTCCAGACACCTTGATCATCAAAGGCGACGTAGGAGATGATGTTGTTGTACGCGGTAATCGTTGGGAGGATGGAGGCGTCCAAAATGGTTTTCATACGTATATGCAGAATGGAGCAGTATTGAAGGTGGATGCGGCTGTACGTGTTGATTTCTCGGATGTTGGCATCATCAATTTATCCGATCTTGATGGTAAGAATGGTTTCCGGCTGAACGGTGAGACATCGGATGATCAATCAGGCCTCTCTGTGAGTAGTGCGGGGGATGTCAATGGCGATGGCTTTGATGACGTAATTATAGGCGCGCCTTATGCTCTTAGACCGAACAGTTACAGCAGATACGGTTCCAGCTATGTAGTATTTGGTAAGACCTCGGGTTTTGATGCCACAATGAATTTATCCGATCTGAATGGCGAAAACGGTTTCCGTCTGAATGGCGCGATGATTAATGATCACTCAGGTCGCTCTGTAAGCAATGCGGGGGATGTCAATGGTGATGGATTCGATGATCTGATAATTGGTGCTCCTTTTGCACCGAATGGTGATCGATCCGGTTCCAGCTACGTAGTGTTTGGCAAGGCATCCGGATTTGACGCGGTGATGAGTTTATCTGATCTAGATGGCGAAAACGGTTTCAGGTTGGATAATGTGGTGAATAACGGTTTGTTGGGGCATTCAGTCAGTAATGCGGGAGACGTGAATGGTGATGGATTTGGCGATCTGATTCTCGGCGCCCCAGGACTTGATTCTAGTTATGTGGTATTTGGCAAAGCCTCTGGATTTGACATTGATATTAACGTTTCCAGTTTGGATGGTAACAACGGTTTTCGTCTAAATGGGGGAGGAGCTGAATTTACAGGTGTGTCAGTCAGCAGTGCGAGGGATATTAACGGAGATGGTTTTGATGATTTGATTATTGGTGCATCTAATGCGGATTCGAATGGCATTAATTCCGGTTCCAGCTATGTAGTATTTGGTAAGGCCTCGGGTTTTGATGCCACAATGAATTTAACTGATCTTGATGGCAGCAATGGTTTTCATATCCGTGGCGTGACGGAGTTTGATCAATCAGGCGACTCGGTCAGCAGCGCGGGGGATATTAACGGGGATGGTTTTGATGATTTGATTGTCGGTTCTTTTCGCGCTGACCCAAATGGTAGGGATTCTGGTTCCAGCTATGTAGTATTTGGTAAGGCCTCGGGTTTTGATGCCACAATGAGTTTATCCGATCTTGATGGCGACAATGGTTTTCGTATTGATGGCGTGACTGAATTTGATCAATCGGGATCTTCGGTGAGCGGTGCAGGGGATGTGAATGGCGATGGATTTGATGATTTGATTGTAGGTGCTCCCGGGGCAGCAGATTCGAATGGTGACCGATCCGGTTCCAGTTACGTGGTGTTTGGCAAGTCATCAGGATTCGGTGCTGTTTTTAACGTTTCCAGCTTGGATGATACTAACGGTTTTCGTCTTGACGGAGTTACTACAGGTGAAAGATTAGGTCAATCAGTCAGTGGCGCAGGGGATGTCAATGGCGATGGATTCGATGATTTAATTGTGGGTGCTCCCAATGCTGATCCGAATGGTAGGAATTCAGGCTCCAGTTACATCATCTTTGGACAAAGTGATTTCACCGGTGGTGATGAGGTGGATTTCCCCGGTACGCCCGGAGACGACATTTTCACCGGCACCAAAGCGGCGGAGAGCTTTGAGGGTGGTGATGGCAACGACCGCATGATCGGCCACGGCGGCGCAGATTCATTCGATGGCGGTGCCGGAAATGATTACATTCGCATATTGGGCGATGACTTTCTGTTTGTGGATGGCGGTTCGGGTACCGATACGCTGGGATTGGCCGGAAGCAACTTTAATCTCGACTTATCCAGCGTAACCGATAAGATTCACGGTATCGAGACTATCGCTTTATACGGTGTCGGGGATAATTCGTTGACGTTGACCGCGCAGGATGTCATCGATCTATCGGGTGAGACGAATACGCTGAAGATCAAAGGCAACGCCGGCGATAGCGTGGTTGGATTGAGCAGCGGCTGGGTCGATGGCGGTATTCGGGGTAACTTTCATGAGTATACACAGGGCGATGCGGTGGTGCTGATCGGGGTGAATGTGACCACGGATTTCCCGGTCGGTTAACGAGCCTTAGGTATTTTCCTGATGTTACTTCAGGAAATAAAAAAGCCCCTTGTTAAGGGGCTTTTTTATTAAAAAGGAGATTTTATTAATTAGCTTGGGTGTTATCGATATTACCGCTTACGAATTGTGGTGCTTGGCTTTCACCAGCTAATTTGTAATGTATCGCTGCCTGAGCTTTATTCTCAGCTACTAATTTCTCATATTCACGGATATTGGCTTTCTCATGTGATTGAAAATCCAGACCTTTGCGACCATAGTAAAAAGATCTTGATTCATAATCTTCCAAAGCAGCTTGGTGTTGTGCAAGCTTATCTTCTGCTTCTTTTAATAATACTTCATGTTGCTTTGCCAATTGCAGATGTTCTTGAGCGGTTAAAATTTCTTCAGCGCTTGCGGAACTGAAGGGCAAGCCAACAAAAAATAAAGCAGCGATTAATGATATTGCTGTAATAGTTTTTTGGGTTTTCATGATCTTTGCCTCCGAAATAAGTTTTAACGATTGAGTGCATATTAATGACTCCGGCATCGAAAATAAATCGGGAAACCCTTGATTCTTATGCCGGGGAAACCCTTGCTGCCCCCTAAGGGAAACCATTAGAATTTATGGAAATGAACGTTGTATCTAGGTTTTAGCAAAAGTATTAAAGTCAGATCAGCAGCCCATGCACCAAAATTTGTTCAATTGCTTTGCTTTCAGTCTTTACAAGAGACCTTTGCACGGTTACTACGCGGCACGATAATTGCGTTAAAAATTCGCGAAAAATGCTCATTTACCCCGTGTAAACTCCGCTTTTTCGCAAATTTTTGCCTTATTCTCGTACCGCTCATGACACCGTGCAAAGGTCTCTACAAATACAAGGTTGCAATATCTGATCTGTCCTGATACGACAATTTCTGCAGAGAATGCGTTTTTCAGCAAACTTTCCCTGTTTCCCAGGCACTCCCCAGGCTTCTTCATTAAAGAAAGAATGCTTCGGCACTATTAACCGCTGTTTACACAAAATCTAGGACACCCTTTGAAGTGACCTTTACTATTTGGGTTGCTCGTTAGAGTTGATTCATTATGGCCCTTGATTGCCTGGGTGGGTGCGTATCACTACCTGTTAATGATGGTAGAAAATAATAAGATTTTAATTAGCTGTTTAGCGCCAACTTCATGTAGAGTGTCGCCGGATTATAATTTCTTTCACTTGACTGGGTTGCTGATGCTTCAGATGAATCAATTATCTCTTTTGCGAATGTTTATTGATTGGCTTGCGAATCCTGCGCTACAGCCACTATGAACGGTATCCGGTAAGCATGTTGCAAAAACTAACGCTGTTATTTCCGCTATGGATGATTGTGCTGTGCGCGGCCGCATTAATTTGGCCGGAGTGGTTGATCTTCCTGAATCAAGGCTCCGTCGTAGTGTTAATTCTGGCGTTTGTCATGCTGTGTATGGGGCTGACGCTCACGTTCGATGATTTCCGCCGCATTGTTCGCATGCCCAAAACAGTAGCCATTGGTTTTGCGGCACAATATTCCATTATGCCGCCGTTAGCTTACGGTATAGCCTATACGCTCAGTTTGCCCGATTATTTTGCGGTCGGTCTGATTCTGGTGGGCTGTTGCCCTGGTGGCACGGCTTCAAATCTGGTGACTTATATTGCCAAGGCGGATGTTGCTCTTTCCGTTGTCATGACGGTTTGTTCCACCCTGGCTGCAGTCGTGCTGACGCCGTTACTCACGCAATTGTTTGCCGGTGCGCTTGTTCCGGTGGATAGTTGGTTATTGTTCAAACAAACATTGCAAGTCGTAATACTGCCCGTTGCGCTGGGCGTTCTGCTCAACCGCTGGGTGCCGCGATTGGTGCAAAGCGTAATGCCAGTTGCACCTTTGCTGTCGGTGTTGGGGGTATGCGTAATCTGTGCCATTGTGTTTGCAGCTCATGCGGAGTCCATTCTCAATCATGGTGCTGAATTGCTGCTTGCGACAGCTTTGCTGCATGGGGGTGGCTTTTTCATTGGCTATCACTTGGCAAAACTACTCGGTTGCCAGTTACAAACTGCGCGCACGATTGCGGTTGAAGTGGGCATGCAAAATTCCGGTTTGGCCATTGTATTGGCTAAACAGGCATTTCCAATGCTGCTGTTGACGCCCGTTGCAGGAGCGGTTTCAGCACTCATGCATTCGTTGATTGGCAGCTTGCTGGCTGTCTTATGGCGTATCCGAACCTCATCTTAGTTGCACATGTCCAATCGGGACGGCTTACGATTACAGACAATAAATTCGGCCGTTAACCCTTTCATTTTTTAGTTAACCGAATTTTTAATTTACATGGGAATGTAATATCCCTGTCATGTTGGTTTGTTAGATTTGCGTACCTATTTAAAACTTGGAGGTGGGTAAATCATGTTCAAATTAAAACATATAAAAGAAAAATTAATGACTGCGTCAGCAGTGCTGTTGAGTGCTGCTGCGCTCAATGTACAGGCAACGGCCACATACGATCCGGCATCGGGCATTGTTGACCTTCCCGTGGTTGAAGTTTTGAGTGGCGGATCGTCGGCATTCTACAGCGCTCAATTACAACTTGCGGGGGACGGATTGCAGTTGATTGCGGCCAATCCTATTGCAGCTACAACAGAACAACGTAACGTGTTTGACTCCGATACGAGCTCAGTGCATGTTGCTTCGGTGACGGTTGGAGCCGACAGTTTTTATGCCAAGTTGAAATTGGTGCCTGGGTCGAATCCGATGAGCTTCACGATCGATCAATTGGTAAATAATGCATTTACAGGCTGCCCTGGTTTTGCGCAACCAGGGCCGACAGCGAATTCCTGTATCTTGAGCGGCACGATTACAACCAATGTTACGTTGACAAAAAACATTGTGTGGGTGCTCGAGGGACCGGTCTATGTGGGCGGTGATAACACCCAAAGTGCTACCTTAACAATTAATCCAGGCACTAATATTATCGGTCTGGATAAGGCTTATCTGTGGATCAGACGGGGTTCAAGAATTCTGGCTGAAGGCACACCGGACAATCCCATTGTCATGACGGGTGCAGTGGGTCAGGATGCAGGCGAGTGGGCTGGCCTGGTTCTGGCGGGCAATGCGCCGGTTAACGGATGTAATGCAGGTGTACCTGTGTGCGAAGTTCCTTTCGAGGCGGTTACCACCGAGATTTATGGCGGTAATAATCCTGCGGATAATAGCGGCGTGCTTAAATATGTACAAATTCTTTTTGCCGGTGATGCGGTTCGTCAGGATGAGGAACTTAACGGTTTGACGTTTAATGGTGTGGGTTCAGGAACGATTGTTGATTACGTGCAGGTGCATGCAGGTTTGGATGATGGTATCGAAGTTTTCGGTGGCACCGTGCAAATGAAGCATCTGGTGTTGACGAACATTCGTGACGATTCTCTCGATTGGACCAATGGTTGGCAGGGCCGTGCGCAATTTATTTTAATCAAGCAGGCGGCTGATTCGGGTGATCGCGGGATTGAAGCCGACAACAATGAAGTCGACAATGGCAGTACTCCCCGCGCTCAGCCAATTTTGTCCAACATGACCATTCTCGGTCGAACAGGTAGTGCCGTGGAAGGTGTATTGTTACGTCGTGGAACCGGTGTCAACATCTGGAATTCTGTGATTGTGGGTGGATTCTCGTCATGTTTAACGATTGATGGTCCGGCAACTTTTGCTCATGCGGGCACTCCTGGCAGCTTAAGCGGCACTTTGACCATACAAAATTCATTTGTTAATTGCACCGGCAACTTTGCGGATGGCGAAGGTGCTACGTTTGCAACAGCGGATTGGTTCTTGTCGCAATCTGAGAATCAAGAGGGCGATCCTTTGCTGAGCGGTTATTTGCCAGCCTCCGGTTCACCGCTAACCTTGGGTGGAGTCGCGGTGAGCGATCCTTTCTTCACCGCAGTCGATTATATAGGTGCATTCAAGGATGAGAACGACGATTGGACCAGAGAATGGACATTTAATTTTAATTAATAGGTGTCTGTCTTGAATGCTTTGTTGCTGTTACGCATGCATTGAAGTTTTCGCAGTAGCACCAACGTATTCATTGAGAAGAAATCGCTGGATTTACCTTCCGGGGTACCAGCGATTTTTTTATTTAAGGGCATCTCTAGAAATCGCAAATTTGCGAGCATTCGTTCTGCGGGTTGCCTGCTTATCTCGTCTCATCTTATTTAAAACTCTGAATGATTAGAGGCGACCTCAAGAATAATTCGGAATGGTTGAACCGGTCAGTGTCGGCAGGTTTTTACGACATCAAGTATTCATGAAAAATTCATTCAGTTGACATCAGCGTTTCATATTAGACCGATATAGTTGCGGCAGTGACGACAGTAAGCCGATTGTCCGGCAGTAAACCAAAATGTAATTCAATTTTCAGGAGAAATTCATGAATAAATCAACTTGGGCGCTACCGGTTTGTGCCGTGTTGACTACATGGGTTTATGCTGAAGCGGTGCTGGTAGATGGTCCCATGAGTTTCAAACCAATCGCAGCTTCTGCTTATGAGCAAACAACAATCGATCCACGCATTCTCGATAGCGAGCCATGGGTTATTCCCAAAGGTTTTACGCAACATGTTATTGCAGACGAGCGTCATCTGGATATTTATCCTGGATCGAATGATTTACCCGACATGAATACCGTTAACGAAACCGGAAAACATGCAGGCCGCTATTTATATCGTACCCATGAAGTGCGACCCGGTCTTGCGCCTTACGCCGGGGGCGCCGTTTCTATTGTGGATTTGCAAACCGGCAAAGCTGATATCCTGGCGCAACGTCATGATTGGGAAGGTTTGGATGGTTTGGTGTGGACGCCCTGGCAGACACTTCTTTTCGCGGAGGAAACCATATCGGCGGCACTGCCTGATCCTGATGCGCCTGACGCAGAAAGCGGCATGTTATACGAAATAATTTTCGCCAAGAACGATCCGACCATCGCAGCAGAAATCAAAGTCCGGCCCTTGTTGGGGTCACTTTCTCACGAAGGTATTGAAATCGACGATGAAGGAAACGTCTACGTTATCGATGAAACTAATACGGGCTCGATTTACAAATTCGTACCGCATACCTATGGTGACTTGAGCAGGGGTCAGCTATATGTTTTACGCGTGAAAAATAGTATCAAAACCGGCGAGGCCGAATGGGTTGCGCTGGATATGGATCAAGTGCAGGTTAATGCCAGGGTCGCCGCCCAAGCTGTAGGCGCTACACCTTTTTGCCGCCCGGAGGATTTGGAGCGTATCGAACATACTTTGTTTGCAGCATTGACCTGTGAGGATGCTAACGATCCGATCAACACTAACGGCCCTGGTGCAATATTGGCTATTAAACTGGCATTCGTTCCGATAGTGAGCTACTTCGTTCAGCCTGGAGTGAATGTGCCTCATGAAGTTCGACCCACAAGTACGGCCATGGGTGTAACCGGGTTCAAGCGACCCGACAATCTGGCGCGCAGCCCGGACGGTAAATTGTGGATTGTTGAGGATAATTCCAACAGCGATATTTGGGTTGCTCTGCCGGATGAAGATGGCGATGGTTTTAGTGACGGTGTGTATTTGTTTGCTTCATTGAAAGATGCTGCTGCGGAAGGTACCGGTATCTATTTTGGTAAGGATCCGCATACGTTGTTTGTAAACATCCAGCATTCCGGTACCGGAAATGACAAGACCATGATCATTACCAACAAGCGGTTGGATCGGGTCGGAGAATAATTACTTAACACGCTTACATAAGGAGTCGTGCATGAAAATTGATAATTTACTGGTGCGGGTAGCTGCATCCATGGGTTTTGTGTTGCTGAGTATCATCACCGGCATTGCATTTTATGAGCTGACCGTGGATTGGGGAAGTATTTCAGGCTTGTTTATGGGGCTTTATCTTTATTCGGCTTATTTACTGTTTGCCATTATGTGCAATAAGCCTGGAAATAAAATACATCGCTTTAATATAAAATCTTTGCCGAAAAATAAACCCTCGGTATCGCGTAATAAAATTTACGAATATTAAAATTGTGTGCGCATAGTACAGTACTGCTTAACTTCTTCTCAAAGATTTTCTATGCTTTTCCTCTCGATGCATTGGAAAATAACCGCTTAATCCAAGCACTTGGATGGCTTAAAGTGTCACAACAATCCTGGAGATCGTGGGCGTGTTGAATTGGGTTCTATGTTTTATCTTCTAACTATCTTTCCTCTCAGCCTGCTGTTTGCCTGCAGTAACTGAGGGGATTCTCAAAAGCAATCTATTTGTCATCACTCTGTCACATTCAGTGATTAAAATTTCATCTTATTTTGGACCTATGTCGCGACAGGAGCATTCGAATGAGAGGGCACTTTTTTCATGTATTGGCAGCTACCGCAGCGCTATTGTGCACAACACTAGCTGCTGGCGCTGATATTACCGGTGCGGGCGCTACTTTCCCTTATCCGATTTACGCCAAGTGGGCGGACAGGTATCACAAAGAAACAGGCATACGGTTGAATTATCAATCCATTGGTTCCGGTGGCGGTATCAAACAAATCAAGGCCGGGACTGTAGATTTCGGGGCATCTGACAAGCCTCTGACACGAGAAGAGTTGGAGAAGGATGGCTTGACGCAATTTCCGACGGTGCTGGGCGGTGTCGTGCCTATTATTAATCTTGAAGGAATCGAGGAAGGCCAGGTTAAATTAACCGGAAAAGTTTTGGCCGATATTTTTCTGGGAAAAATCAAGCGCTGGAATGATGCATCCATTGCGGAACTGAATGAAGGCATTGTTTTGCCAGCCAGCAATATTGCGATCGTCCATCGTGCGGATGGCTCCGGTACTACTTTCCTGTTTACGGATTATTTAAGTAAAGTGAGTCCGGAATGGAAAGCTAAAGTAGGTGCGGCTACTTCAGTGGCCTGGCCGATAGGTACGGGTGGGAAAGGCAATGAAGGTGTAGCCAATTTCGTGAAGCAGATCAAGAATTCGATTGGTTACGTCGAGGCGGCCTATGTAAAACAAAACAAACTGCACTACGTGCAACTGCAAAATTTGGCAGGTCAGTATGTGTTGCCTACCGAAGAAAGCTTCAGGGCTTCCGCTGCCAATGCGGAATGGGATAAAGATTCCGGTTTTTACGAAATTCTTACGAACAAACCCGGTTCGGGTAGCTGGCCGATTACAGGCGCTACTTTTGTTCTAATGCACAAATCCCAGAGTAAGCCGGCGCAAGCGATGCAAGTATTAAAGTTTTTTGAGTGGGCCTATGCGCATGGGAGGGATATGGCGCTGGAATTGGATTATATTCCGCTGCCCGACAATCTGGTTGCTTTGATTAAGACCTCCTGGGAAGCCAATGTCAAAGGCAAGGATGGCCGCGCGATATACACGGTTAGCGAGTAGCCGATGAAAATGACATGCGTCTGGCCATTACAGCTATAACAACGATCCATGCCAAAAATTATTTCCACAGCAAAGCTAAAAAGGCAGCAGCTACTGGATCAGTTATTTCAAAAAACAACGTGGTTTTTTACCGTGATTGTTTTAATTCTGCTGGTTGCGTTGATAGGTTCGCTTGTCGTGGGTAGCCTGCCTACCATTAAGACTTTTGGTTTTAATTTCCTTATTAGTTCGGAGTGGAATCCCGTTACAGAGCAATTCGGCGCGTTGGTGCCGATTGTGGGTACTTTGGTTACCGCAATCATTGCACTGTCGATCGGTATTCCCGTGAGCTTCGGTATCGCACTGTTCCTGACGGAACTGTCTCCCCCGTGGTTGCGCCGCCCGCTTGGAACGGCGATAGAACTCCTGGCCGGAATTCCCAGCATTATTTACGGCATGTGGGGTTTGTTTGTATTTGCCCCGTTTTTTGCCGACACTGTGCAGCCCTGGTTGCAGAATACTTTAGGAGATTTACCGGGCATTGGGTTTTTGTTTGAAGGTGCTTTTATGGGAATAGGCATGTTAGCCGCCGGCATTATACTGGCAATCATGGTCATTCCTTTTATCGCTGCCGTCATGCGTGATGTGTTCGAGATAGTGCCTTCCATGCTAAAGGAATCCGCCTATGCTTTTGGTGCTACGACTTGGGAAGTGATTTGGAACGTGGTTTTGCCCTACACCAAAAGCGGGGTTATCGGCGGGATTATGCTTGGACTCGGGCGGGCATTAGGTGAAACCATGGCGGTTACGTTTGTGATTGGTAACGCGCATCAGTTACATGCTTCCCTTTTTATGCCCGGAAACAGCATTGCTTCGGCGTTAGCCAATGAATTCACCGAAGCTGACGGGGAATTGTATACCTCGGCTTTGATTGAGCTGGGTTTGATTTTGTTCTTTATCACCTTTGTGGTATTGGCTTGTTCCAAGCTCTTGCTAACACAACTGAAAAAACGCGAAGGTGTTGCTACGTAAAGGTTTGTATGATTCCGATCTATACCCGAAGACGCATGACCAATATTCTTCATCTGACCTTCTCTGTCTTGGCTATGATCTTTGGTCTGTCCTGGTTGTTCTGGATATTGTTTGTCCTGATCGGTAAGGGATTGGATGGCATCAGTGTCGCGCTTTTTACCGAAATGACACCAGCACCGGGTAGTGCGGGCGGATTGCTCAATGCGATTATCGGCAGCCTGATGATGGTAACACTGGCCACTCTGATCGGTACACCGGTGGGTATCCTGGCGGGCACCTATTTGGCTGAGTTTGGACAGCGCGGCTGGTTAGCCTCAGTGACCCGCTTTATTAACGATATTCTGCTATCTGCTCCGTCTATCGTTATCGGATTGTTTGTTTATACCGTCTATGTGGCCAAGGTTGGCCATTTTTCCGGTTGGGCGGGTGCTCTGGCGCTGTCAATCATCGTCATTCCGGTTGTCGTGCGCACCACGGAGGATATGTTGCGCCTTGTTCCGGATAGCTTGCGTGAAGCAGCCGCAGCTTTAGGCGCTCCCCCATGGAAAGTGGTCACATTGGTGACCTGGCGCGCTTCCGAGGTAGGTATTTTGACCGGCGTGCTGCTGGCAATTGCGCGCATCAGTGGAGAAACTGCGCCGTTGCTTTTCACAGCGCTGAATAATCAGTTCTGGACTGTGGATATGAATCAGCCGATGGCGAATCTGCCGGTAGTGATATTCCAGTTTGCCATGAGTCCGTATGAATCATGGCAGGAACTGGCATGGGCGGGTGCATTGCTCATTACATTGAGTGTTTTGGGGCTCAATATCATTGCGCGCTTTTTCTTGCGTAAGAAAACATTGTCAGCTTAAAGCATTTTTACCGCCCATTATCGGATTACTGATGAATAGACAGAGGCATAAAACAACAGGTAATAAATATGAGAAACCAGCAGATATTGTTCTACAGTAAATTATTGGGATCGCATGAACATCCGCAAATTACGGAAGAAGTGTCTGAATTTAAGGCTACGATGAATACCAATCAAGCAAAACAAGCTGATGCCAAAGTGACCATCAACGATTTAAACTTTTACTATGGCAGGCACCATGCACTCAAGTCAGTCAGCATGAATATTCTGGAGAAAAAGATTACTGCGTTTATTGGTCCCTCCGGTTGCGGAAAATCGACGTTATTGCGTACGCTCAATCGCATGTATCAACTTTACCCCAGCCAGGTGGCTAGGGGCGAGATTAGGGTGGATGGCGTCAATATTCTGGATAAGAAACACGATATCAATATCCTGCGCGCTAAAATGGGTATGGTATTTCAGAAACCGACACCTTTTCCTATGTCCATTTTTGATAATGTGATATTTGGCGTGAAGTTGTATGAAAGCTTAAATCGTAGCGAATTAATGGAGCGGGTCGAATGGGCATTACGCAAAGCCGCGCTATGGGAAGAGGTTAAGGATAAGCTGAATCAAAGCGGCATGAGTCTCTCCGGCGGGCAGCAACAACGCTTGTGTATAGCCCGCACCATTGCCGTGAAACCTGAAGTAGTGCTGCTCGACGAACCAACTTCAGCGCTGGATCCGATTTCCACCGCACATATTGAAGAGCTTATTTTTCAACTTAAGCAAGATTACACCATTGTTATTGTCACACATAATATGCAGCAGGCAGCACGTGTTTCCGATTTTACCGCCTACATGTATTTAGGGAAATTAGTCGAATTCGGTGAAACAGATACGATTTTTACCACGCCCAAAGAGAAAGCCACCGAGGATTACATTACGGGTAAGTTTGGTTGATTTGCTGTGCTGAGACTGAATATATAGCCAAAATGGACTTGGCTTACCCTTGTTAACTCGATGTGTCTTGGTTTCTATATCCGGATGAGCACTCTCGATAGTAGTAACTGTAACACGTATGGTTGTTTTGGTTTTTATGCTTATTGCTTTCGGTCAATTCTTTCAATATGTGCCATTTATAACCGGATGCATTTATATCTCATAACGCTTTGTAATGAACCTCAATCACTTCCAGTTCTTCCACTCCACCTGGAGTATGCAACGTTACCACATCACCTTCATGCGCCTTGAGCAACGCCTTGGCCAGCGGTGAAATCCAACTGATGCGGCCACACCCCGGTTCTGCTTCGTCCATGCCAACGATACTGTAAGTTTGTTTCTCGTTTTGAGTGTTACAGACTGTTACAGTAGCGCCAAAAAAAACCTGATCGCATTCACCACGCTGCGAGGGATCAACTATCTCCGCACTATCCAGGCGCCTGGATAAGAAACGCAAGCGGCGATCGATTTCACGCAAGCGCTTTTTACCGTAAATGTAATCACCATTCTCTGAACGATCCCCATTGGAAGCTGCCCAGGTAATAGTTTTTACCAATTCGGGGCGATCCACTTTCCACAATTGATCAAACTCATCCCTCAATCGCTGATACCCGCCTGGCGTAATGTAATTCTTTATACTCTGTGGTAATTTCGGTGTGTCGTCCAGGTCATCGTCGCCTTCATTTTCCTTGGTAAATGCCTTGCTCATACTTAAAAATTTTTACGATAAATTTTGAGTGGAACTTATTCTGCAATAGAATCAATTCAGCAACTGAATGATTTGAATGCCATTTCATCAACGGTGCGTATTTTTGCAAACACCCCCGGTTGTTCCTTAGTCATTAACCACCTGCCGGAGGTCGGTGTTATGTAGGTATTGGTTAACTTCTGTTCTTGACTAAGAGCGTATTGGCTACTGTGCTGTCAACAATGGCGTCAACTTTCTCTAATGCCTTTCTGCCCAACAGCAATGGTGTTGAGAAACGGGAACGATCAATCAGATTGACCATGATGTTATAGGGTTTGCCATCAAAATGAATTTGTATCTTTACGACAGGGCGTGAATGATATTTTTGAGCCTGAGTACCATCAATGGCACGTCTTTTTATTTTTGAATAGCGAACAATCGGTAAATTGTAGTGCAGTGTCTGTTCCAACTCGGGATGAGAGACTTTAAACTTTACATACTCTTCACCTTCTTTCTCATATAACTGAATATCTGTTGCGGATATTGAAGCAGTTTCGGCGCCTGTATCCAGCTTTGCCGTCAGCGTAACCTCGTCAGGTGCCAGCGTTACCGGTTCAAGATAGCCATAAACAGATTTATTTGCTGTAACAGGTGTTGCGGTCAGAAAAAGAACTGCACTTATCAGCAGCAGAAAATTAAAATAAAACGGATAGGTTTTTTGTGATTTCATAACAAGTATATTTCTAGTTAAAGATTCATTGTTATTTGAGCACACTGTGAGCTCATATTTTGAACAACGATTTAATAATTATGCAACTACGTTGATGCAGACTGTAATGAAGCAGTGCGCAGGAAAAGCAGGCGCTTTTTTTAAAAATACCGAAAACTGGGTGAAGTGTCAAACATGCTGACTAACAAGCAGAAATTTGCAAAATTTGCATCTGCATGGCTGGAAAAGGTATAAATTGTTGATTTTTATTGTGCTATCAGAGAAAGCTGCATAGGAAAAATCTGCTGCAGTGGGGGAAAAGAGTGGATTAATCGATTGCAATCCACTCTTGCGAGCTGAATGCTCAATGAAGAACGGTGATTATTTATGGGAAAGTCTTACGGTTCCGGCACTGTCCAAATAAGCACCGAGGCGTTTTGCCAAGTAAACTTCCACGTCGCCTGTTGATGTGCTGGTTTTGGTTTCCAAGCCAACACCACAAGCCCATAACTGTGCATCTAAGATCGCGATACGGGAATTGTGGTTTTCATTGATTGTTTTAGCTTGAAAATTGGCATAGGTATTGTTTGCTCCTTTAGAAGTATCAACAACGACAGTTCCATCGGGAAGCGTGATCAGAACACGGCCATTCGCTATCAGTGCGGCGACTGTGTTAGCTTCATTAAGTAGTGAGTTGTAAGTAGGCGCACCTGTAACCCCATTCAGTTTGTTTTTGAATTTTGTTACTTGTGCCGGTGTCAATATGGCATTCAGATTTGCGTAGGCAGGTGCGGTTAATTTGGTTAGAACTTGATCCCCGCATGCGGCCATTGCATTGAAACTAACCAACAACAATGCAGCAACTAAAGACAATAAAGACATTTTTTGCATTTTCATGTGAAATCTCCGATGTGTTTTTAAAGTATTGCCAAGCACATTACGAGCACTGAATGTGTTCAATAATGCATCATTCGTATTCGCACACATCACGTATGTGACGAGCGTGATGTATGCGAGGGGTATGCTAGCAAGCGACCATGACATGCCGATGTCAGCAAGATTGCAGTAGCATTAAGTTTGTGAGAATGAGTGGAAATGAGGCATTAAATAATAGGTTGAGTGATCTGAATCAGAAAACCGTTTTCCGGATACATCAGTAACGAGTTTGACAGTCCAGTGGATACTCGGTATTTTGCAGCTAAAGAGGGAGATACTTCATGCTTGTGTGTTTACGCGAAGAATAGTGTCGCGATGCCAGGGTGAGGGGGTCTGAGTTCGTGATAGTGGAATTGATTAATAAGAGAATGTTATGTCTGAAGTAGCCGCTGTAATTCAAAAAAATGATAATACTAATAGTGCCGGGCTGAGCGTGCAGGCTATTAGCGAATTAAATGATCGTTACCGCTCGCTCAATTTTGAGGAACGCCTGCGCAATCTCTATGTTGATTTTCATCCTGAAAAAGTGATGGTGACCTCCTCTTTTGCAGCAACCTCTGCTTATTTCTTGCACATTATTTCCCGTATCCGTCCCGAACAGGTTATTTTTTTTGTAGATACGGGTTTTCATTTTCCGGAAACCTTGTTATATCGCGATTATTTGATCGGGTTATATCATCTTAAAGTCAAGGATCTGAGAGCGGATGCCTATCAGCACTGGTACAGCAAGAAAGAAAAGCTGTATGAGGTGGATCCTGATTTCTGCTGTACGATAAATAAAATTAGCCCGTTGGAAGAAATCAAGCCGAACTATCATGTTTGGGTGTCAAGTTTGATGAACTGGCAGACGGATCATCGTGCAAGTTTGAGCATTTTTGAAGAACGGCGGGGAATTATTAAATTTAATCCGATGATTGATGTGACTCGCGAAGAACGCGACGCCTATATCCTTGAGCATAAATTACCTTTCCACCCGCTTGTGGCTGAGGGGTATTCCTCGATAGGTTGCACGCATTGCACTGTGAAAGGTGAAGGCCGTTGCGGTCGTTGGGCCGGAAAACCCAAGACCGAGTGTGGCTTGCATCTTTAATTCACCAGCAGATATACAGCTATATCTTTATGGTAAATCTGTACTTTCGATTGTGATCTTAAATTGATCGGTGGCCGTGACCAGAGCTGATTGTATGCCGGGCTCCCATGCCGAATGGCCGGCATCATCAATAATGATATATTCAGCTTGTGGCCAGGCCCGATGCAGATCATCGGCGCTGACGATTGGACAGACCGCATCATAGCGCCCTTGCACAATGGTGGCGGGAATGTTGTGCAGTTTATGCACATTTTTCAGCAAAGCGTTTTCCGGTAAAAAAATGTTATGGCTAAAGTAGTGTGCTTCCATGCGTGCCAAACCCAATGCGACAGTATCGCTGGCAAAATAACTGATCGTTGCGGGATTGGGCAACAGTGTGGAGCACGAACCTTCGTAGGTGCTCCAAGTGCGCGCGGCAGGCAAATGTATGGCTGGATCAGGACTCATCAGACGCTGATAGTAAGCCGCAAGAATATCGTTGCGTTCCTCTGTTGATAGCGGTGCGACCAAAACACGCCAAGCTTCGGGAAATAAATTGCGCAGTCCGTAAAGAAACCAGTCGATTTCCTGCTTGCGGCAAAGAAAAATTCCCCGCAAAATAAAGCCCAGGCAGCGTTCTGGATGTGCTTCGCCGTAGGCAATCGCCAGTGTGCTGCCCCAGGAACCTCCAAATACCAACCATCGATCAATTTCCAGATGTTGTCTGAGTAATTCCAGATCGTTAATCAGGTGAGGGGTTGTATTTTCGCGAATTTCACCGAGCGGGGTGGAACGTCCAGCCCCCCTTTGATCATAAATGACAATGCGATAATACGCCGGATCAAAGAAACGCCGGTGCGCCGGGGTTGATCCGGCTCCGGGGCCGCCGTGCAGAAATATTACGGGAATTCCGGCAGGATTTCCGGACTCTTCCCAATACATGGTGTGAATTTCATCCAAGGGTAATCTTCCTTGACCATGAGGCTCGATTTCAGGGTATAGTTCAGCAGTTAAATGATTGTCCATAATGTGTAACGAAAATGATTTCTGATGAATGAGTCATGAAATTGAAGGAATAGCGTGACAAACCGCACAGAGTTTAAAGCTTAAATGAATTATGGTTCTGATATATTGCTTGAAAGATTGCATAGGTTGCATACTGTATCAATGTTTTAAGGAATAATATATGCCCAATACTATACTGAAAGGACGGGAAGTTTCCATGTTACGTGAAGAGATGGAGATTTTGATGAATGAGCGTCAATGTTTGCTGGATACCACAGGGGCCGCGGCCATGTTTGTAGCCAAATTGGATAGCGCTGTGTTGCCCGCATCGGCTTGTCAGGCGGCGAAAATTTTATCCAGTTCGCTTAATAGCTTACCGGAAGAAACCTTGCAGGATGCATTGGAAAGAGTGAAGTTAGTATCTGCAGTCCGTGCATGAAAAAAAGCATAATCTAGGCGCACCAAAGGTTGGGCTTGTACTGACCGGAGGAGGGGCGCGTGCAGCTTATCAAGTAGGGGTATTGCGCGCTATTGCGGAATTACTGCCGGATAAGTCGTGTAACCCGTTTCCTGTTATTTGTGGAACATCCGCCGGAGCTATCAATGCTGCCAGCATAGCCGTTGCAGCCAACAATTTTTCTGAAGGTGTGGCGCAGTTAGAGGACGTTTGGTCAAATTTTCACGTAGATCAGATTTACCGCTCTGATCTGGTCGGTGTGATTCATAATACTTTGCGCTGCTTGCTATCGTTAATTTCGACTGAATACGGTCAGCATAATCCGATTTCTTTATTAGATAATGCACCGCTGGAAGCGTTGTTAAGGAGCCGTTTTTCTTTTCGCACCATCCAGCACTGCATCCGCTCCGGTTCATTACATGCCTTAGGGTTGACCGCATGGGGCTATACCTCGGGACAGTCGGTTACATTCTATCAAGCGGCAAGAGAAGTTCTGCCTTGGAAAAGAGCGCAGCGGCTGGGGGTTCCGGTTGAAATCGGGGTTGAGCATTTAATGGCTTCTTCGTCGATACCTTTTATTTTTCCAGCCGTGAAATTAAATCGGGAATATTTCGGTGACGGTTCGATGCGCCAGATGGCCCCCATAAGCCCGGCGCTTCATTTGGGTGCCGATAAGGTGTTGATTATCGGTGTACGTAAGCCCGTGACTGATGAACCCAAACGTACCAGTGCTACGAGTTATCCTCCTTTTGCGCAGATTGCAGGGCATGCGTTGAACAGTATTTTCGTCGACAGCCTGGATGTTGATCTGGAGCGCTTGTTGCGCATTAATGAAACGCTGAAGTTGATTCCCTCTGAAGTATTTAAACAAAATAATATTTCACTGCGTCCGGTTGAAGCAATGATGATTGCGCCCAGCGAAGGTATCAACGAGATTGCACAGAACTACGCTCATACCCTGCCGTGGATCATGCGTTCTCTATATCGCGCTATTGGTGCCATGGGGCCCAATGGATCGACCTTGCTGAGCTATGTATTATTTGAAGCCCCTTTTTGCCGACATTTGATTGAATTAGGTTACAGCGATACTTTACAGCAGAAAAACGAGCTGCTGAAGTTTATTGGTGTTGAGGATCAGGCAGGGAAAAATGGTGGTTGAATTTTTTGTGATTTTGATTTGAATTTTAATCGGGAAAGATTAAATGGCGTTTGATAGTCCGCAATTCTGGATTGCTGTTATGCAAATCATCGCAATTGATATCGTGCTGGGGGGCGATAATGCGGTTGTCATCGCGCTTGCTTGCAGGCGCTTGCCGGAACATCAACGCAGACTAGGCATTATGTGGGGTGTTGTCGGTGCTATTGGGTTACGTGTGGTATTGATCTTTTTTGCGCTCAGTTTGCTTGCTATTCCCTATTTAAAAATTGTTGGCGCGGTACTGTTGCTATGGATCGGTATCAAGTTGTTGCAACCGGAACCGGCAGAGGTGCATGAAGTTGATGCCAGTACGACTTTAGTGGGCGCAATTAAAACGATTATTGTGGCCGATGCCGTGATGAGTCTCGACAATGTAATCGCTATCGCGGGTGCGGCTAAGGATAGTATGGGCCTGGTAATTTTTGGCTTGGTCATCAGTGTGCCTATTATTGTGTGGGGAAGTCAGCTGGTGATGCGAGTCATGGATCGTTATCCCGTGACGATTCTGATAGGTGCGGGACTGTTGGGGTGGATCGCGGGCGATATGGCGGTCACCGATGTGGCGACCAAAGATTGGGTCAGTACCCAGGCCAAATATTTACATTGGATCGCGCCGCCGGTAATGGCTTTGCTGGTGATTATCCTAGGTAAAGTGCTGGCTGCCCGACAGCAGGCCAAGATTGGTCCTGTCATTGATTTGGTTGATGAAGAAAAATCCAACTGATGATTGCTGTAATTAAAAATAAAGGGACTGATCATGCTAAAAATCCTGTTACCTGTTGATGGTTCTGATAATTCCGACAAGACGGTCAGTGAATTTATTCGATTATTGGAGTGGTATAAGGAAAAACCGGAATTGCATTTATTGAACGTGCAATATCCTCTCGATGGCAATGTCTCGCTCTTTATTAATCAATCGGATATCACACAATATCATCAGGAAGAAGGCTTAAAAAGCCTGCAATCCGCGCGGGATTTATTGGATCAAGCGGGAATTCCCTACCAACACCACATTACTATCGGAAATCCGGCTGAAATGATTGTTCGTTTTGCGGTCGAAAAGCAATATGATCAGATTGTCATGGGGCCGCGTGGTAAAGGTAGCATACAAGGTATGCTGCTGGGGTCGGTGACGAACAAAGTGATGCAACTGTCAAACCTTCCCGTATTGCTGGTTAGATAATATTTTTCTGAGGCCACTGCATTGAAACTCAGGGTTCTCGGATGTAGCGGGGGAGTGGGAAGCGGTGCGCATACCACGGCCATGTTATTGGATGATGATGTTCTCATTGATGCCGGAACCGGAGTGGGAAATTTGACCATCGCAGAAATGGTCAAGATTGATCATGTCTTGGTGACGCACGCACACTTGGATCATGTGGCTTTTATTCCTTTTCTGGTGGATACCGTGGGCTCCATGCGCACCAGGCCGATAATCATTCATGCCATACCGGCGACACTGGATATATTGCAAAAACACTTATTCAACTGGTATCTCTGGCCGGATTTTACAAAAATCCCAGTAGCCACCATGCCTTATATGCGCTATGAAGCGCTGGCATTAGATCAAACCCTTTGTCTCAATCAGCGAAAAATCACCCCATTGCCTGCGCATCATACTATCCCGGCTGTGGGTTATCAGCTTGATTCCGGGCAAGCCAGCCTGGTATTCACCGGTGACACTACGACTAATGATGCATTATGGATAGCCGTTAATAAAATTGAAAATCTGAAATATTTAATTATTGAATCGGCTTTCTGCAATCGGAAACGGGACATCGCTCAAAGATCCCGGCATTATTGTCCCAGCTTGCTGGCAGAAGACCTGAAGAAACTGGAACGGACAGCGGAGATATTTATCACGCATTTAAAACCCGGCGAGGCTGAAATAACGATGCAGGAAATCAATCAGTGTATGGAAAGTTATCGTCCTCGCCAGCTTGAAAATAATCAATTACTTGAATTTTAGGATGTGATGCCATGAATGCAACTGTATTAACGCCTCATCAGCCGAAAGATACCTCTCATACCCCTGAGGGATTGGATGCGATTGCGAATTTCCGTAAAGTTGTCGGCAAGATAAATGCTGCCAATAATTTAGACGAAATCATGGCGGAAGTCAGTAAAGATATCTGCGCGCTATTTAATGCGGAACGATTAACGATTTATTCATTGAGTGTGGATAAATCATGTTTTGTGTCACGGGTTAAAACAGGCCTTGATTCGTTTCAGGATTTGCAAATGCCGGTAACGGAAAAAAGTATTGTCGGTTTTGCCGGATTGCAGAAGAAAGTGGTCAATATTGAGGATGTTTACAATAAATCCGAGTTAAAAAAAATTAATGCAGCTCTTACTTTCTCCAACGATGTCGACAAACGTACCGGTTATCGAACCAAACAAATGCTGGCGGTGCCGATCTTAAATCCGAATAACCAAGATCTGTTAGGCGTGATTCAGGTCATTAACAGCAATAATAATGAGCCTTTCTCAGCTGCGACAGTGAAGAAGGCCATTGAAATCTGCCAAGCGCTGGCGATTGCGTTTAATCAGCGGCAACAACCGGTGCGCCTGCTTAAATCAAAATATGACTATCTGATTTCCGACGCGGTGATTTCCGCCGCGGAACTTGATCTGGCAACACGTTCGGCACGAAAAAAAGGCTGCGATTTAGAAGATGTGCTGGCGGATGAGTTTCAGATTGCCTTGCCGCTCATCGGTAAGGCACTGGCTTTGTTTTTTGGCGTCAAGTACGAATCTTTTCGGGCTGATCGGGTCAAGCCGATGGATTTGCTGAAGAATATCAAAAAAGATTATGTTGAAAGTAATGCCTTACTACCCATTGATGAAACCAAAGAAGGCGTGGTGGTTTTAACGCTCGATCCGGAGCAGATCAAATCGCAGCGTATTGCAAACACGATTTTTCCCAAGCACAGGATTATTTATGCGGTGACTACCAAGCGTGAATTCACGGCGACGGTAGAGCAGTTTTATGGCAGCAGTCAGGACGAGGCGGGAACCGGTGATATTAATGAAATGCTTTTCAATCTTGGAGATGAGCATGTTGAAGAGAGCTCCAACGACATAGAGGAATCTTCAGCCGCATCGGATAATGAACTGGTCAAACTGGTGAATAAAATCATTACCGATGCCTACAAGATGGGGGTGTCCGATATTCATATCGAGCCTTTTTCGGGCAAGGAAAAAACCAAAATCCGTTTCCGCAAGGATGGTTCATTGATGCCCTATATCGAGATTCCGGCCAGTTATCGCAATCCGCTGGTGACGCGGATCAAGATCATGTGCGATCTGGATATTTCGGAGAAGCGCAGACCTCAGGATGGCAAGATCAAATTCAGAAAGTTTGCGCCACTGGATATTGAATTGCGGGTGGCTACCATTCCTTCGGCAGGTGGGGTGGAAGATGTAGTGATGCGTATTCTGGCCGCCGGAGAGCCGATCCCGTTGGATAAAATGGGATTCACCGAGCGTAATCTGGGGGAGTTGAAGAAAATTGTCAGTAAGCCTTATGGGTTATTTTTTGTTTGCGGCCCCACAGGTTCGGGTAAAACCACCACGCTGCACTCGGTGCTTAAATATCTCAATCGCGACGATACCAAAATCTGGACCGCCGAGGATCCGGTGGAGATCACGCAGAAAGGCTTGAGGCAGGTACAGATTAACGTCAAAGCCGGACTGACTTTTCCGGCGATCATGCGCTCGTTCCTGCGCGCGGATCCCGATATCATCATGGTGGGTGAGATGCGCGACAAGGAAACCACCAGCATCGGCATTGAAGCCTCGCTCACGGGGCACTTGGTTTTAGCTACGTTGCATACCAACAGCGCGCCGGAATCGGTGATTCGTTTGTTGGATATGGGGATGGACCCGTTCAATTTTTCTGATGCATTGCTGGGTGTGCTGGCGCAGCGGTTGACCAAGCGCTTGTGCAAATGCAAGGAATCGTATGTGGCTGGCGAACGGGAAATCAATGCGCTGTTAAACGAATACTGCGAAGAACTCAGGAATATCGATCATTTCAAAGCCGATCCCGAAGCCGCCATGCAAGAAATCCGTCAACAATGGATCGAACGGTACGGCGATGAAAGCGGGCGGATCATGCTGCATAAACCGGTCGGTTGCGATCTGTGCAATAACACCGGTTTTTCCGGCCGGGTGGGATTGCATGAACTGATGACCGCCACTGATGCATTGAAGAAGAACATCCAGGAACGCGCGCGCGTGGCTGAAATGCTGGTGACGGCGTTAGGCGAAGGCATGCGCACGCTGAAGCAGGATGGCATCGAAAAGGTTCTGCAAGGCGTGACGGATATTCATCAAGTGCGAGTGGTGTGCATTAAGTAACCGATTCGAGTGAATGTGACGTAAATGGTCACATTTTGACGCAATGGGTTGCACTCTTCGGAGCTGTAAATCAACTAATTACGAATTACAATTTTATACCGAGCGGGGTGATCGGTTTTTCAGCCATTTTTTGAAAGATGTTTGGCTTTCACCTGAAGGTTTGCCTGTCAGTAATCCTTCAATACTTCTTCCTTGAGGGTTTCCCAGAGTCTCCGTATCCTTTTCTAATCAGACGCCAATTATTCCGCTCCGAACGGGGGGCAACAGTGAGTCTTGGGTACCGCGCCAGAGGAACCGAAATAGTGCACCCATCACTCAAATAACCTGTAACGTATCCTTTGTCGTCGTAACGTTTTCTGAGGCAGTAATTTCTATTTCAATCATGGAGGTATGTATGCCATGCTTCTTTTAGTTAAGTTGATGTTCACTGATGATGCCTTGGATACGCCTCATTTCATTTTGCAACAAAAACGCCACTACTTTGCAGCGCACTTCCAGTTTAATAGGTTTTGAATATTTCGCAGAGGCCATTTTGAATGGAGTGGGAATCTTTGTAGTTTAGACTCTTCTCAATACGTGAGGAGATGATTAGACAGTGATTCTTGGTAGGGATTGTATTTGCTCGAGTAGTTGCGAATACTCGGTGCGTCATGGTAGATATAGAAAAGGCGCGATACTCAAATGGTATCGCGCCTTTCGAGTTTAATTAAGTATTAAACTAAATTAAATTCGATCAATTTTAGTCTAGCAATATCCCAGAGCAACACAACCGCTGGCAGCAGCTCTTTGCCAAGTTATAGGTCTACCGACTCCTTGTGAAGTTCCAACAAGAATGTAAGTTTCATTTCCAGTAAATCCATTCGCAGCGGCAGGTGTCATAGTTATTGTTGCAGTTAGTGGACCATTCGCGGAAATCGCGCCAGATCCAGCAGCAACAAGCCCATCTGCGTTAGCGGTTACAGGAGGAATACCTCCTAATTGGTTAGTGCAACTTGCCGCAGCTAAAGTACCTTGTTCTTGAAAACAGAGTTCAACTGCGAGCTTATATGGCGCAGCTGCAGAAACCACTTCGCTAAAACGAGCCTTCATAGTGTATGTTTGATAAGCAGGCACTGCCACTGCAGCCAGAATACCGATAATAGCGACAACGATCATTAATTCGATCAATGTGAAACCTTTTTGTGCATTTTGCATTTGTTGTTCTCCTTTGGGTTGATAGGGCACACAGTGTGTGTGATGCTTCATAAGCAGAAATCGTGCCAGAATTTTCATTTAAGAACATTCTAGCAAAATAAATATCCGTTTATCGACTTGCCATTGTTATTTGTTGCATGGATCACGCATAGAAGTGTGATCGGTTTTAGTCGGATGGATTTATTGTTGACCAAAGACTTCTTCCCATAGCGCCAGCACGGCTGTGCGATCGTCTTTCAAATGGCTGCCGTCGACCCGGGCAAATTTCTGTGTTTGTCCATCGTTGGGGGCGTTACCGGTCATGTCCGCGTCATCATTTAACCTCAGGCGATGTTGGATGCGGCGGAATTCGCGGTACGCTGAGCGTACTTTTTCCGCGGTGTTGGCCGAGATCAGCCCGAGTTCCCCGGCCAATTTTAATAACGCGATATTGCCGATATTACCAGTAAGTTGCGGATATTGGCAGGCATAACCCAGAACCAGGTATTGCACGATGAATTCAACATCGATGATACCGCCGCGGTCATGCTTGATATCGAACAGGGCAGTGGGGTTGGGATGAACGTCCCGCATTTTCTCGCGCATTTTCAGAATCTCTTGCTTGAGTTGGGTTACATCGCGTGCCTTGCACAGAATTTCTTTGCGGGTGTTTTCAAATACTTTCCCGGCGTGTGGGTCGCCCACTACGAAACGCGCTCGGGTCAGTGCCTGATGTTCCCATACCCAGGCTTGTTCATGCTGATATTGCGCGAAAGCTTCCATCGAGCTGACCAGCAAACCGGTTACGCCATTCGGGCGCAAACGCAGATCGGTTTCATACAGTAAGCCGGCCGATGTGTGGCGGGTAAGCCAGGCATTGATGCTTTGCCCCAGTTTGGTATAAATTTCCGCCGCATCGGGATGATCATCCTGATACAAAAATATCATATCAAGATCGGAAGCATAGCCCAGTTCTTTCCCACCCAATTTGCCATAGCCGATAATCGCAAACGCCGGCGTCTCCCGGTGGCGTTTTTTTAAACCCGTCCAGGCCAGCTTCAATATGTTGTCCAGAATCAAATCGGCCAATGCGGTCAGATGATCGCTCAGCGTTTCAAGCAGTAGCGAACCTTCCAGATCGGTGACCAATAGCCGGAACACTTGCGCGTGCTGAAAATGCCGCAAGACATCCATTTGCCACTCGACCACGTCATTTTTGGGATTATTGATATGGTTCAATTGATACATAAGATCGTGATTGAGTGCTGTCCAGTCGGGCGCTGGGTGCGGCACGTCATGACGCAATAACTCATCCATCAAAATGGGGTGACGTCCGAGATAGTCGCTGGCCCACTGGCTGATACTGGCTAGTTCCGCAACCCGTTGCAGGGTATGAGGATGCTCCACCAGCAGCGCCAGGTAAGAGGTTTGCGCGCTGATCTTCTCGAGCAGCCGCAGCATGCGCTCGAGCGTAATTTCAACCGGCGGGAGCTTGGCCACGGCTTCAATCAACAAGGGAACCAGGGTATTGATCTGCTGACGGTTAAATTCAGGCAATTGATGATAAAAGGTACTGTGATAAAACAGCCGGAGCCGTTCGGATACTTTTTCCGGCTCGGTGAATCCCATTGTGCTCAATTGCGATGCAGCAGCTTCGGTTTGAGAGGTATCTTGTGCCTTGGTCTGCCACAAATAAGCCAGCGTGTCGTGTGTGCGCGATTTTTTGGGAGCGGCAAAAATGAGCTCAAAGTGACGCGTTACGTCTCTTCGATAAATATCCAATTGGTGCATAAAGTCGACATAATTCCGGAACCCCATGCTGCTTGCGATTAAGCTCTGGTCGTCCGGATTCAAGGGCAATGTTTGCGTTTGCTGATCATCCAGGTATTGCAGGCGGTGTTCCAGTTTGCGCAGGAAGTGATAAGCATCGATGAGCTCTGTGATCGCATGTTCCGGCAGTTGCTGCTTATTTCTCAGGCGTTGCAAAACGCTGAGGGTGGGTCGGATGCACAGATCGACATCGCGGCCGCCGCGAATTAATTGAAAGACTTGCGTGATAAACTCTATTTCCCGAATGCCGCCAGGCCCCAGTTTGATATTGTCGTGCATTTCGCGGCGCTCGACTTCCTTGCGCAATTGCGCATGTAGACTTCGCATCGCTGCATACGCGTTAAAATCCAGATATTTGCGGAATACAAAAGGTCTGACTATTTTTTCCATCAGGGTCGATTGGGTTTCGGCATCCGCATCGCCTGCGATGATCCGGCCTTTGATCCAGGCGTGACGTTCCCATTCCCTTCCCTGTTTAATGAAATATTCTTCCAGCATGGGGAAGCTGATAGCCAACGGACTGTTTTCACCATGCGGGCGCAAACGCATGTCGACCCGGAATACATACCCGTCTACGGTAAAATCATTCAGACTGGCGATCAGTTTGCGTCCCAGGCGGGCGAAGAATTCATGGTTCGAAATCGATCTGGCGCCATCGGTCTCACCCTCTTCCGGATAGACAAAGATTAAATCAACATCGGAGGATACGTTGAGCTCGCCCCCTCCCAATTTGCCCATGGCGACAACTAATAGGTGTTGAATGCTATGACTATGTTCGCCTCGCGGTAACCCGAAGCGATCAGGTTGTGTCATCCAGTTTTCATGATACTGAAGCGCGGAATTGATCGTGACTTCGGCAAGCTCGGTCATGCAGCGCATGACTTCATATAAATCGGCCTGGCCGTTAATGTCGCGAATAAATAAACGCAGCAGGGTTTGTTTGCGTAAGTTGCGCAGTACGCTGTGTAAAGTTTGCTCATCCGTGATATGTTTGGCGTAAGAAGCAAGGAATGTTTGCATCTCAACTTTTTGGAGAGGAAATTGAAGGGTTTTCAGTAATATATTTTTTTGCGCAGGTTCGCTTTCTAACAGGCGCTGCGCATAGCGACTGAAGGGTAGTGCTGCGGCTAGCGCCGCGTCTGGGGAGTGATCGGTGGTGTCCATTGTTGAACGGTTAATTCTTCACTGTGATCCAATCTGCTAATACCAGGTTAAGCAAAATCAAAATACAACGTTGTCAGAGTAAATGCTAGAATTCTGCATAATAATATGAATCCATGATTTTATATGGAATAATTAAGAAAAAAGAAAAAGAAGAGGTGCTTGATAAAAACGAGAATCCAATAGCACAATCTACCGATACTTCGTATATTGCTGCGGATTCAAATAATCAAAGCGATTTACCACAGAAAAGTACATGGCTTAACAACGATCTATGAAGGAAAATGAGAAACACCAGGGGTTCCGTGTGGCCGCGATTCAAATGGCCTCGGGCCCAAGCGTGACCGCGAATTTGGAAGAAGCGGCGCGTCTGATAGAGGATGCCGTTTCACAACAGGCCAAACTGGTTGTATTGCCCGAGTATTTTTGTATCATGGGGATGAAAGATACGGATAAGTTGGCGATTCGGGAGCAGCCAGGGGATGGACAGATCCAGAAATTTCTCAGTGATACGGCAAAACGTTTGGGAATATGGTTGGTGGGGGGGTCGGTGCCATTGGCATCACCGGATCCAGACAAAGTTTATAATAGCTGCCTGGTTTATGCGGATAGTGGAGAGCAGGTTGCGCGTTACGACAAGATTCATTTGTTCGGGTTGCAATTGGGGCAAGAACATTATGCCGAGGAAAAAACCATTAAAGCCGGAGACAAAGTGGTGACTGTAGAGTCGCCTTTTGGACGTATCGGTCTATCGATATGCTACGATTTGCGGTTCCCGGAGCTGTTTCGCCTTATGAGAAATGTTGATATTATCCTTGCGCCTGCGGCGTTTACCGCAATTACCGGAAAAGCGCATTGGGAAGTATTGGTGCGTGCACGGGCGGTTGAAAATATGGCCTATGTGATTGCGCCCGGGCAGGGAGGTTATCACGTGAGTGGGCGTGAAACCAATGGAGATAGCATGATCGTTGATCCTTGGGGGGTGGTGATGGAACGTTTGCCACGTGGTTCTGGAGCGGTAGTGGCGACAATTGATCCGGATTACCAGACCAGTTTGCGGGCAAATTTGCCAGCGCTGGATCATCGAACTTTACAGCCTTGTTAAATTAAAGTGCTTTCTTTGTGTACTGAATCAGCCTTATTCGGCTGGCGCATGCTCTATTGAGCAACATAAACGGAATATAATGACCATTGAATCTATGACAGAATCCACAGAGTTTGTTGCAATTGCAGATCGTTGCTTATTGACGCCCTACGATATTGATACTGCAGGATTGCAGCGCGTGTTGGGTCAAATACTCACGCATAAGATTGATTATGCTGATTTGTACTTTCAATATAGCCGCTCGGAAGGTTGGATGCTGGAAGAAGGTATCGTTAAGTCAGGCAGCTTCAATATTGAACAAGGTGTTGGAGTTCGTGCGATCAGCGGAGAAAAAACCGGCTTTGCTTATTCCGATGATATCAGTATGCCAGCACTGATTTCGGCAGCGCAGGCAACGCGCGCCATTGCTGATCAGGGTGCCATGCATTCCGTGCAGGTAGCAAAACATAATGGCGTAATGGATCGGCAAACTCAGTTGTATTTGCCTGACGATCCGATAGCAAGTCTTAAGGATGCGGAAAAAGTAGCGTTGTTGGAAAAAATTGAACGCTATACGCGACAGCTTGATCACAGGGTTACTCAAGTAGTCGCATCGCTCGCCGGTGAATATGAGGTTATATTGGTAACCCGAAGCGATGGATTGCTTGCCGCTGATGTGAGACCGCTGGTCAGATTGTCTTTGCAGGTGATTGCCGAGGAAAATGGTCGTCGTGAGCAAGGCGTTGCTGGCGGTGGCGGGCGCTTCAATTACGCTTATTTTACCGATGAAATTTTGCAGGATTATGCACAAAAAGCTGTGCATCAGGCAATCGTCAATCTTGACGCCCGTCCGGCGCCTGCCGGCACCATGACGGTCGTCTTGGGTAGTGGTTGGCCTGGGATATTGCTGCACGAAGCAATTGGCCATGGCCTGGAAGGGGATTTTAATCGCAAGGGTAGTTCCGCTTTCTCAGGGCGAATTGGTGAGCGTGTGGCAGCACCCGGCGTCACGGTAGTCGATGATGGAACAATTCCACGCAGGCGAGGATCATTAAATATTGATGATGAGGGTAATCCAACCCAATGTACTGTATTGATAGAGGATGGCATACTTAAAGGCTATCTGCAGGATAGTTTGAATGCCCGATTGATGGATTCTCCGGTGACCGGCAATGGTCGGCGTGAATCTTTCGCACATATCCCCATGCCACGTATGACCAATACGTATATGCTTAATGGCGACAAGGATCCGGCAGAAATAATAGCTTCAGTGAAACACGGTCTATATGCCGCCAATTTTGGTGGTGGACAAGTCGATATTACCAGCGGAAAATTTGTTTTTTCCGCTGCGGAAGCTTATATGATCGAAGACGGAAAAATTACCTATCCGGTTAAGGGGGCAACTCTGATCGGTAATGGACCTGACGTACTGACGAGAGTGTCGATGATTGGTAATGATATGCTATTGGACCCAGGGGTGGGGACCTGTGGTAAAGAAGGCCAGAGCGTTCCGGTGGGCGTTGGACAGCCTACACTACGGATTGATGGGCTGACAGTGGGTGGTACAGGTGTTTGACGGCACGATATGAAACTTTGCTGTTGAAATATTTTTAACTTGTTGAATTAACAGTGGGATGCAAAAAGCATGAGTGCGGAATTGACCGGTGCTGAAATTACCATACGGTGTTTGCAGGAAGAGGGTGTAAAGTGTATTTTCGGTTATCCTGGCGGGGCTGTATTATTTATTTATGATGAATTGTTTAAACAGGATAAGGTGCGGCATATTTTGGTGCGCCACGAGCAGGCAGCGATACATGCGGCGGATGGTTATGCACGTTCCAGCAATAAAGTGGGGGTTGCGCTGGTGACTTCCGGCCCCGGCGTAACCAATGCAGTGACTGGTATTGCCACGGCCTATATGGATTCGATACCGATGGTGGTAATCAGCGGTCAGGTACCGACTAACGCTATTGGTTTGGATGCGTTTCAGGAAGTGGATACTGTTGGGATTACACGGCCTTGTGTCAAACATAATTTTCTGGTGAAAGATATCACAGAGCTGGCGCATACGATTAAGAAAGCGTTTTACATTGCATCGACAGGTCGTCCGGGCCCCGTATTGGTGGATATTCCGAAGGATGTTTCGCAGCAAAAGACCAAATTTGTATATCCTGACAAAGTATCAATGCGTTCTTATAATCCTGTAACGAAAGGGCATGCCAAGCAGATTAAAAAAGCTGTCGAACTGATTCTCAGTGCCAAGCGTCCAGTGGTTTATGCGGGTGGCGGGGTAATATTAAGTGATGCTGCGCCGCAATTGACCGAGATGACGCAAATGCTGAATTTTCCTTGTACCAATACGCTGATGGGATTGGGAGGATATCCTGCAACTGATAAGCAATCATTGGGTATGCTAGGGATGCATGGTACCTATGAAGCAAACATGGCGATGCAATATTGTGATGTCCTGATAGCTGTGGGTGCGCGATTTGATGATCGCGTCATTGGTAATCCCAAGCACTTTTTTAACGAAAACAGGAAAATTATTCATATTGATATTGATCCATCATCAATTTCAAAACGCGTAAGAGTAGATATACCCATTGTTGGCGATGTTTTGGATGTGCTCAAGGAATTAATCAAGCTACTTAAAACTGAGAAAGATAAACCGGATCATGTTGCGCTGAAGGAATGGTGGAAACAGATTGATTTATGGCGTGAGCGGGATTGCTTGAAATTTGATCGCAAGAGCAAGATTATCAAGCCACAAATGGTGATTGAGAAATTATTCGAGATTACCAAAGGCGATGCATTTATAACCTCAGATGTCGGCCAGCACCAAATGTGGGCAGCGCAGTTTTATAAATTTGACAAACCTCGACGTTGGATCAATTCCGGTGGACTGGGTACGATGGGATTTGGCATGCCTGCCGCAATGGGGGTGCAATTGGCAAATCCGAATGGGAAAGTAGCCTGTGTTACCGGCGAAGCGAGTATCCAGATGTGCATTCAGGAGTTATCGACCTGCAAGCAATATAAATTGCCGCTGAAAATTATCAATCTGAATAATCGTTACATGGGAATGGTCAGGCAGTGGCAAGAATTTTTTCACGGGAATCGATATGCAGAATCGTACATGAATGCGTTGCCTGATTTTATAAAACTGGCTGAAAGTTATGGACATATCGGAATGAAAATCGAAAAACCGGAAGATGTCGGAGATGCTTTGAAAGAGTCATTTAAGCTTAAAGATCAGTTAGTGTTTATGGATTTTATTACGGATCAATCTGAAAATGTTTTTCCCATGGTGCCCGGTGGTAAGGGGCTCTCTGAAATGATTCTGGTATAGAAAATAAATGCGACATATTATTTCATTATTGATGGAAAACGAGGCGGGCGCTTTGTCTCGTGTAGCAGGTCTGTTTTCAGCGCGTGGCTATAATATTGAATCGCTTTCAGTTGCACCCACTGAAGATCCAACTTTATCACGAATGACCCTCGTAACCGTTGGATCGGACGAAGTCGTGGAGCAAGTGACCAAGCAATTGAATAAACTGATCGAAGTGGTAAAAATTATAGATTTGAGTGATGGAAATCATATCGAGCGCGAGCTGATGCTGGTGAAAGTGCGTGCAGTTGATGCGGAACGTGAAGAGATTAAACGGTTAGCTGAAATTTTTCGTGGCTCTATTATCGATGTTACGGATAGATCTTATACTATTGAACTAACTGGCACCAGCGAGAAATTGGATGCATTTCTTGAAGCTATTGAATCCAGTGCAGTACTCGAAACCGTGCGAACCGGTGCTTCCGGTATAGGGCGCGGAGAATGGATTTTAAAGGTATAATCCGCAATTGCCAATTTGCGCGGATCTCAAGGTTAGTAATCCAGAGTATTCAATTCATTAAGAAGTTTTCTCTATTGCTCTCCGGTTTTACCCTAATTTTGTTAAAAGGAAAATAATGAAAGTTTATTACGATAAAGACGCCGATTTATCTCTTATAAAAGGAAAAAAAGTAACCATATTGGGCTATGGTTCACAGGGGCATGCCCATGCTAATAATCTGAGTGAATCAGGGGTTAAAGTTACCGTAGGTTTGCGCAAAGGAGGAGGCTCCTGGAGTAAGGCGGAAAAAGCGGGCTTAAAAGTTAAGGAAGTAGCTGATGCAGTTAAGAATGCAGATGTTGTGATGGTCTTATTGCCCGATGAGGAAATTGGTCCGGTATATAAAAAGGAAATTGAACCGGGGTTGAAAAAAAACGCAACTTTGGCTTTTGCACACGGTTTTAATGTTCATTATGGGCAGGTAACACCACGTGAGGATCTTGATGTCATCATGATTGCGCCAAAGGGGCCTGGCCATTTAGTGCGTTCAACTTATTTGCAGGGGGGGGGCGTACCGACATTGATAGCGGTGCATCAGAACAAATCAGGTAAAGCGCGTGATCTGGCCTTATCCTATGCGGCTGCTAATGGAGGTACGCGCGGAGGTGTGATAGAAACTAATTTCCGAGAAGAAACTGAAACGGATTTGTTTGGTGAACAAGTTGTATTATGTGGTGGCTTGACTGCGCTGATTCAGGCTGGTTTTGAAACACTGGTGGAAGCAGGATATGCTCCAGAGATGGCTTATTTCGAATGTTTACATGAAGTTAAACTAATTGTTGATCTGATTTATGAAGGTGGTATTGCAAATATGCGTTATTCCATTTCCAACAATGCTGAATATGGTGACGTATCCCGTGGGCCACGTATTATAACTGACGAAACGCGTGCCGAAATGCGGAAGATTTTGCATCAAATTCAGACCGGTGAATATGCAAAGGAATTTATTCTCGAGAATCAGGCAGGTGCACCGGTACTTAAATCAAGTCGCCGCATTGCATCCGAGCATCCTATTGAACAAGTGGGTGCTAAGTTGCGCGATATGATGCCCTGGATCAAAAAGAATAAACTGGTTGATCAAGGCAAAAATTAACTAATAATTTCATTATTAGAATTCTGGTTTCTTTATTTACGGAGCTATTGTAGTAATTTATTTATGGCTTATTATCCTCATCCTATTATTGCTCGCGAAGGCTGGTTGCATATCGCGATTGCATTTTCTGCTGCGTTTGGCGCAGTGTTCCTGGTTGGTTGGCTCTGGTCAATCCCCTTTTGGGTGATTGCTTTTTTCGTTTTGCAGTTTTTTCGCGATCCACCGAGGGAAGTGCCATCTAACCGTAATGCCATATTGGCGCCGGCGGATGGTAGAATTGTTGCAGTTGAGAAAACTCAGGATCCTTATTTGGAGCGGGAAGCTGTCAAAATCAGCGTATTTATGAATGTATTTAATGTGCATTCCAATCGCAGCCCTATTGATGGTGAAATACGTGATAAATGGTATTTCCCGGGTAAATTCGTAAATGCGGATTTACCCAAAGCATCATTGGAGAATGAGCGCAATGCATTATGGATTAAAGCTGATAATGGTGCCGATGTGACTTGTGTTCAGGTAGCTGGACTCATTGCGAAACGGATTCTTTGTCAAGTATCCCCGGGAGATCATATGACGCGTGGGCAACGTTTTGGGTTTATACGTTTTGGCTCGAGAGTGGATGTATATTTACCGGTGAATACTAAAATTAATGTCAACATAGGCGATAAAGTGTCAGCAACATTGACAATTCTGGCTGAGTTTCGAGAAGAATAAGTCAGAATGGTAAGTTAATAAGTGGATTCTTTTTACTTTCTAGTAGAATTTTATTGTCAAAGGCCCTTGTTATGTTGTTTCTCAACGGTGTATTTGAATCAATGATCCATTGCCGCTCTTATTACTATCTGCATTTTCTTTCATTAACTAATAATGCCCGATTCCATATCAGAACGCACTGTACTCAAGTCTAGATTGCGCAGGCGTGGTATCTATCTGTTACCGAATTTATTCACGACGGCCGCACTGTTTGCTGGATTTTATGCCATTGTGCAAGCAATGAATGGGAATTTTGAGTATTCGGCAATTGCTGTCTTTATTGCGATGGTTCTTGACGGACTCGATGGTCGAGTGGCGCGCCTTACTGGAACTCAAAGTGAGTTCGGTGCCGAATACGATAGTATGTCGGATATGGTTTCATTTGGTGTTGCGCCTGCATTGATAGTATATGAATGGGCCTTGAAAGAAATGGATCAGTGGGGTTGGATCGTTGCGTTTATATACTGTGCATGCGCAGCTTTACGGCTTGCGCGATTCAATACTAATATCGAAGTGGTTGATAAACGTTTCTTCCAGGGTTTGCCCAGTCCCGCTGCTGCTGCGCTGATAGCGGGGCTTGTTTGGGTGACGATTAATTTTCAAATACAAGGAAGTGATGTTAAATGGCTGGCAAGTATCGTTACACTGTTTGCTGCATTTACTATGGTAAGTAACATCCCGTATTATAGCGGGAAAGAGATAAATCTACGTCGAAGAGTCCCCTTCTTTACAGTATTATTATTAGTTTTGTTTTTCTTTGTATTGATACCTAGTCATCCACCTTTGGTTTTGTTTTTTTTATTTGCAGCATATGCGTTTTCGGGATATTTTATTAAATTATGGCGGTTTGGTCGAAGCAAAAGAAGTAGTGAAACAATTAATTCCTAAAGTTTGCCCCTTGCATTCGAAGGAAAAACTAATTATATTTCCCATCATGATGTCTGAAAAGAAAGATAAATATTTTTTCTCCCTGTCTGCAGTTTCAATAAAGGCACGTGCGTGTCTGTTGTTGCGCCTTGCGCGCTAAATTTTCTCTCCCTAATTTTCTTTCTTCCCTATAAAATTCGAGTAGCGAATTTTATCTTACTTTAAGGTTTCTTCTTCATGTGGAGAGCATAATGCAAGAGCATTTAATTATTTTTGACACAACGTTGCGTGATGGTGAGCAAAGTCCGGGTGCATCCATGACTAAGGAAGAAAAGGTGCGTATTGCTTGGCAACTGGAGCGCATGGGGGTGGATGTTATCGAGGCAGGCTTTCCGGCAGCATCAAATGGAGATTTTGAGGCTGTGAAGGCAGTTGCTGACTCAGTCAAGGATAGCATGGTGTGTGGGTTAGCGCGTGCGATTGAAACTGATATTCAGCGTGCGGGTGAAGCGTTAAAAGGCGCGCAATCAGCGCGTATTCATACTTTCATTGCTACATCGCCGGTTCATATGAAAAGAAAGTTGCGAATGTCACCTGATCAGGTAATAACACAAGCCGTTAAGGCAGTGAATTGGGCGCGTCAATACACTGATAATGTTGAGTTTTCTCCAGAGGATGCGGGTCGATCAGAATTGGATTTTTTGTGCCGGGTACTTGAAGCTGTGATCGATGCGGGTGCAACCACGGTTAATATTCCTGATACAGTTGGCTATACCATGCCGGATCAGTTCGGGACGCTTATTCGGAATTTACGTGAGCGCGTTCCGAATTCGGATAAGGCAATTTTCTCGGTTCATTGCCACAATGATTTAGGACTGGCTGTGGCTAATTCATTGACTGCAGTGATGAATGGCGCACGGCAAGTTGAATGTACCATCAATGGCTTGGGGGAAAGAGCGGGGAATGCTGCATTGGAAGAAATCGTGATGGCTGTTCGTACCCGACAGGATTATTTTCCTTGTGATACAAGAATTGACACAACACATATTGTTTCGGCAAGTAAACTGGTTTCGGGTATCACCGGCTTTCCAGTCCAACCCAATAAAGCGATAGTCGGTGCGAATGCTTTTGCACATGAGTCGGGTATTCATCAAGATGGCGTATTGAAACACCGCGAGACATATGAAATCATGCGTGCAGAAGATGTGGGTTGGGGTGCAAACAAATTATTGCTGGGAAAGCATTCGGGGCGTAATGCTTTTCGGAATCGCCTAATGGAACTTGGTATCGAGCTAGAATCCGAAGAGATGCTTAACAATACTTTCATGCGATTTAAGGAATTGGCCGATAAAAAACATGAAATATTCGATGAAGATCTTCATGCATTGGTATCGGATGAAGAGTTAGTATTGCATGAATGTTTCCGGCTAATCTCGTTGATTGTGCATAGCGAAACGGGTGAGATCCCTTATGCACGTGTGGTGATTTCGGATAACGGGAATGAGATGAGCGCTGATTCTGAAGGGAGTGGTCCCGTAGATGCCACTTTCCGTGCGATTGAAAAATTGCTTTTGAGCGAGGCGAAGCTGCAACTATATTCCGTGAACAATATCACCAGTGGTACTGATGCGCAAGGCGAAGTAACCGTACGATTACAAAAATCTGATCGCATTGTTAATGGGCATGGTGCGGATACAGATATTGTCGTGGCTTCTGCAAAAGCATATCTGAGCGCATTAAATAAGCTATGCAGTAAACTGGAACGGGCACATCCACAGGTGTAGTTACACTTAAGTTATTTATAAATTTATTATCTTGATGCGATGAGAAATAAATTCAGTCTATTGATTTTAAAAATAGTTTTATTGCTAAGCTTTCAAGTGCAGGCATTTCAATTTAAAGATGCCACAGGTGAGCTTCATAACCTTGAGGATTATAAGGGACGCTGGGTATTGATTAATTTCTGGGCGACTTGGTGCGCTCCGTGTCTTAAAGAAATTCCTGACTTGATTTCTCTGTATCAAGATCGTAAAGATATTATGATTATTGGCGTTGCGATGGATTATAGTGATCCACAAGAAATTATGAGTTTTGTGCGTTCTCTATCAATCAACTATCCTATCGTATTAGGCGATCGTAAAATTGCTTCGCAATTAGATGAGATTTCATTATTGCCCAGCACGTATTTTTACGATCCTGATGGTAATCCAGCTGCACGGCAGCTAGGCATTATTTCACGTGAGAGTATCGAAAAATTTATTGAGTCAAAATCAATGGAAAAGAAATAATACTTACCCGCACTGACTTTGTAGGAGCTGTTTCTTATTGTTATTATTTTATTGATTATAAGCTTATCTCATTGTAATGATGCTTAGCGCCAGGTGGTTCGCCATTTATTGAATACAAGTTGTGGATAAAAAGCTTCCCCCAAGCTACCGTTATATCTTCCGAGCGCACGGAAATAATCCCCATTTTCCTTATCTAGGTAATGCCGAAGAATGGTGCATCCATAACGCAAATTCATGCGCAAGTGAAAGAGATTGTGATCCTGATGACCGATGACACCTACCCAGAATGGCATGATTTGCATATAGCCGCGCGCGCCTGCATGAGAAACGGCATATTTTTTAAAACCACTTTCAACTTGAATGACGCTTAGCACCAGTTGAGGATCCAGTCCTGCTCGCGTTGCTTCATAATAAACCGTTCTTAGAAAATCCTCTCGTTCGATTAGATCAGGTATGTATTTTTCTAAACGATGGCTCATGCTGATGAGCCAGGTAACATTATCTGCAATGGCTGCATACTCTATGTATGAGGCGGCCTGATCACTTGTTTCATGCAGAATGATTGTTTGTGTACTGGCGGCGAGCTGTTCATAACCCGGATTATTGGCATAAATGAGACTGGGAATGAGTAATAAAAGTATTGCGAAGGTTAATCTATGCATAGTTTGGTAAATATAAATGGAAAAATTTCATCAATAAAGATAGCTTCAGGAGAGCGATCTTTCCGGCCTTGATATTCAATAGTCGATTGTTTAAGCCCGCGCTCTCCAATCACTATCCGGTGTGGAATACCCATTAGCTCCATATCAGCAAACATGACGCCGGGACGTTCATCTCGATCGTCTAGAAGTACTTCTATGCGTGCATCCAAGAATTGTTGGTAAAGTTTTTCCACGATTTCTTTTACTTGAGGATTTTTCTGCAAGCCGATCGGAATTATTGCTAGCTGAAACGGAGCTATTGCATCCGGAAAAATAATGCCATACTCATCGTGGTTTTGCTCGATGGCTGCAGCAACAATACGCGATACACCAATACCGTAACAACCCATTTCCATATATTGAGTGCATCCGGATTCATCTAAAAAAGTGGCTTTCATAATTTTAGAATACTTCGTGCGTAATTGAAAAATATGCCCTACTTCTATTCCTCGGCAAATTTCTAAAATGCCTTTCCCATCAGGAGATGCATCACCCGGAACTACATTTCTTATATCAAAAACATATTCCGGTAATTTGAGATCACGATCAAAATTGACATGCATCAAGTGAAAACCTTCTTCATTTGCACCGCAAACAAAGTTGCTCATATTTATAACTGCTTGATCTGCAATCACGCAGGTATTTAACCCGACCGGACCAATATATCCGGGTACCGTGCCAGTTTCATCTAGAATATCTTCTTCATTTGCTAACTGAAATTCAGATAAAAAGGGTATTTTCCTTACTTTTAATTCGTTCAATTGATGATCGCCACGTAATAATAAGAAGAATATTTGATCATTAGTTTTTACAGCGAGTGTTTTTAAGGTTTTGTTCAATGGAATTTTCAAAAATTCTGCGACTTCAGCGCAAGTCTTTTTACCCGGGGTGGCAATTTTTTGCATGTTGCCATCAGGAATGCTGCGACTTTGAGGAGGTGTTGGTGAACTGGCCAATTCAATATTGGCCGCATAATCTGAATCAGGACAGAAGGCAATTGCATCCTCGCCGGAATCCGCTAAGACATGAAATTCATGTGAGCCGCTGCCCCCTATAGCACCCGTATCAGCTGAGACTGCGCGAAATTGCAATCCGATGCGAGTAAAAATACGGCTGTAGGTTTCATACATGAGTTGATAGGTTTGCATTAAACTATCTTCATTCGTATGAAATGAGTATGCATCTTTCATGACAAACTCGCGTGCGCGCATAACCCCAAAGCGGGGTCTGATTTCATCGCGAAATTTAGTTTGTATTTGATAGAAATTGAGCGGCAGCTGGCGATAACTTTTGATTTCCTTGCGTACAGTATCGGTAATGATTTCTTCGTGAGTGGGGCCAAAACAGAAATCATGTTTATGGCGATCTTTGATTTTTAGCATTTGCAGACCGAATACGTCCCATCTTCCAGTTTCTTGCCATAATTCTGCAGGTTGTATAGCGGGCATTAAAATCTCTACGGCGCCACTGCTATTCATTTCTTCACGTATAATGTTTTCGATTTTTCTTAATACTCTCAAACCCAGTGGCATCCATGTGTATAGCCCACTCCCAAGGCGTTTGATCAATCCGGCGCGCAACATAAGCTTGTGGCTGATCAGCTCTGCTTCCGCGGGTGCTTCTTTAAGTGTTGAAACAAAAAATTGTGAGACGCGCATGAGCTATTCCATTATGATAAGAAATAATGATTTTACCGTGAAATGCTTGTTGATAGTGTGCAGTAATCCCATGAGTTATGCGCTCGTGATTTGATTAGGTAATCAAGGTATATGAAAAGACATGAGTTTTTGTTTTTGGGTTATGAATACTTTCAATCTATCGTAAAGTATGAAAAAATCCATTTATTTGATGGGTCAAATGAACAGTTCATATGATTGACCGTAATGGATATCGTCCTAACGTTGGTATTATTCTCTTAAATTCAAGAAACGAAGTTTTTTGGGGTAAACGTATTAGACAGAATTCTTGGCAATTTCCACAAGGAGGCATTAAGTCTGGAGAAAGTCCAGAGCAAGCTATGTATCGAGAGCTGAGCGAAGAAATAGGATTGCGTCCGAATCATGTTGAAATTGTTGGGCGTACACGTGATTGGCTGAGATATGAAGTGCCTGATCGATGGATTAGACGGGAATGGCGTGGCAATTATAAGGGGCAGAAGCAGATTTGGTATTTGCTGCGATTGGTTGGGCGTGATAGCGATGTTTCGTTACGTCAAAGCACCCATCCGGAATTTGATGCCTGGCGTTGGAATCAATATTGGGTTGAGTTAGACTCGGTTGTGGAATTTAAACGCAAAGTTTATAAACAAGCATTGACGGAGTTGTCGCGTCTGTTAAAAACAGATCCTTGTCAATGTGCTGATTATGATGTGGATACTTTGGCAGGGGTTGGCAGAGAGGTTTTGACTGATCAATTGGAAGTGAATGAATAAAAAAATCTAACATGAGTGTATCTTAGGATCATTCTTTTGTTGTAAATTTAAGAGAAATAGAAGTGGATGGTTTAGTTTTATCTTTTAATAAAATTTTCCATCTGTGAGCTTTTCATCAGGCGTAATCGGCTGCGCCATTACAGCCGCTTATTATTAAATTAGGGAGAGTACCGATGAAGATGCATATACTTGTTGCATCACTTATATCGATTGGCATGCTTGTCATTTCGGTTAATACCTCAGCCAATGAGCCTATCCAACCTATTAAACCTGCAAAAGTTGAAAATGCTGATATGGTTGAATTAGGGAAAATGTTATTTTTTGATCCGCGTTTATCTATGTCTGGATTTATTTCTTGCAACTCTTGCCATAATTTGAGCATGGGTGGAACAGATAATCTTCCGAGTTCTATCGGTCATAAATGGCATCAAGGACCAATTAATGCTCCAACTGTATTAAATTCTAGTATGAATTTGGCGCAATTTTGGGATGGGCGCGCTAAAGATTTAAAAGAGCAAGCCGGGGGGCCGATTGCAAATCCAGGAGAAATGGGTTCGACACATAAAATTGCCGTTGATGTAATACAATCGATTCCTCAATATCGTACCTATTTTGAGAAAGCGTTTGGCTCAGACCAAGTTGATATTGATCGAATAACCACCGCAATTGCAGCTTTTGAAGATACATTGGTTACTCCGGGATCTCGTTTTGATAAATGGCTGGAAGGAGATAAAAAGGCTTTAAATCAGCAAGAACTTGAAGGATATACGTTATTCAAAAGTAGTGGGTGCACTGGTTGCCATAATGGGAAAGCTGTAGGAGGTGCACTGTATCAGAAGTTTGGTGTTCATCATCCTTATGAAACAAAAAGTAAGGTGGAAGGTCGAAAAGCAGTTACTGGAAAAGATACTGATTTAAATGTCTTTAAAGTACCAACTTTGCGTAATATAGAATTAACTTATCCCTATTTTCATGATGGCGCCGTAACCACATTAGAAGATGCGGTAAGAATAATGGGTAAAGTACAATTGGATCGCGACTTCAACAAGAAAGAAATTGATAGTATTGTCGCCTTTTTGAAAACGCTAACGGGTGTGCAGCCTGAAATTAAATTACCCATTCTTCCACCATCAAATAATAATACCCCTAAGCCAGTACCATTCTAATTGTTGAAATCAAACAGAAGACTGCTGAAATTTTAGTGTGACTATTATAAGTGTAAAAAGTGAGTTCGGGCCGCTTGGATTATTCATAGTCTGGGTGGCCTGAATGTGGAATAAAAGTATTGGATTGGCAAATTAATTTGATATAACTTTTTTGCTGAATGCTGAACGAGTAAAATCTAATATAGATTTACATTTAAAAATAAAGTAGAGTTACCATTCCGATAACGAATAATTAAAATAGGAAATTACCTATGGGTAACAAGGGACAGTTACTACAAGATCCATTTCTAAATATATTGCGGAAAGAACATATTCCAGTATCCATTTATTTAGTGAATGGTATTAAACTACAAGGACAAATTGATTCGTTCGATCAATATGTAGTGTTGCTGAAAAACTCGGTTACGCAAATGGTATACAAACACGCAATTTCTACAGTAGTGCCTGCAAGAGCTGTTACTATTCCCGTTGAAACAGTGGAAACGCGCGATGTCTGATATGCCTATTGGGCATGAATAAATTAATAGCATCCGATACAGCAATTTTGGTGGGTGTCGATTTCGGCTGCGGTACTCATCAAGACAGTTTGTTAGAGTTGCAACTGTTAGCTTCCAGCGATAAGCTTGAGGTTGTTGCAATTGTGACGGGAAAGCGATCCCGCCCTGATTCCACAACATATATTGGAAGGGGTAAAGTTGAGGAAATCGTGCGAGTGATGCAGCAGACAGAGGCTGGGTTGGTTATATTTAATCATGATCTGTCCCCAGCACAGCAACGAAACCTATCTTTGCGTTTAAATTGTAATGTTATTGATCGCACGAATCTGATTCTTGACATTTTTGCCCGGCGAGCTCACAGTCATGAAGGAATGCTACAAGTTGAATTGGCTCAGCTGGAATATCTTTTAACACGTCTTGTGCGCGGATGGACCCATCTTGAAAGACAGAAAGGCGGTATAGGTTTACGTGGACCTGGCGAGACTCAACTGGAAACGGATCGGAGATTAATTAAAAAGCGAGTAAAATTACTTAAGGAAAAACTTTCGGATCTGCAGTGTCAACGAAATGTTCAAAGACGATCTAGGCGAAGATCAAACTCACTCACGGTGTCTATTGTTGGTTATACTAATGCAGGTAAATCAACGTTCTTCAACAAATTAACCCGTGCACAATCGTATGCTGCTGATAAGCTATTTGCTACACTAGATACAACAACACGTAAATTATTCATTGAAGAAGGCAGTACTGTAGTTATCTCGGATACAGTGGGGTTTATCCGGGAATTGCCGCATACATTGATAGCTGCATTTCGTGCAACACTCGAAGAAACCGTGCAGGCTGATTTATTGCTTCATGTGATAGATGCTAGTAACTCCAATAGTGACGAGCAAATTAAAGAAGTTAATAAAATATTAAAAGAAATTGGCGCTGATGTTATTCCACAGATCTTGATTTTCAACAAAATTGACTTAATCGACGCAACCTTACGCAGTGCAGGTTGCGTACGTGATGAATATGGTAGAATATCACGCATTCGTTTAAGCGCAGAAACAGGCGAGGGAGTTGAGTTTGTAAGGCAGGCGTTGACAGAAACAATCTTAGAAAACTCCAAAAAACTGAATAAAGAATCAATGGAAATAAATAATGGGCTTCGAGATTGTGCTTCTGTACAAGATTTTTTTTGAACGAACAAACAGGAATGATTATGGGATTAAATGATCCACAATGGGGAAAAAATAAAGGCGATTCTGGTCCACCAGATTTAGATGACGTGTTGCGGAATTTCAATAAAAAAATCAATGACATGTTTGGGCAAAAAAAAAGCGGAGGTGGTGATGATGGGCCGCGTACTCAAGGATCTAAGCCGCAGAGTAGTGGAAGCATTATACTAATCCTTGGTTTGTTGGTTGTGGTGTGGTTAGGTAGTGGCTTTTATATTGTCGATGAGGGCCATAGAGGTGTGGTATTGCGATTTGGTCAATATGTCGATACATCATCAGCAGGATTACGTTGGCACTTTCCCTATCCGGTTGAGAGAGTGGAAGTTGTGAATGTCAGTCAGGTCCGGACAGTTGAAATTGGCTACCGGAACAATGTAAGAAGCAAGGTGCTACGCGAAGCATTAATGTTAACAGACGATGAAAACATTATCGATATTCAGTTTGCAGTACAGTATATATTGAATGATCCAGAGGATTTTCTATTCAACAATAGAAACCCCGATGAAGCTGTACTTCAAGCAGCTGAGACTGCAATCAGGCAAGTCATAGGTAAAAGTAAAATGGATTTTGTTCTTTATGAAGGACGCGAACAAGTGGCAGCCAATGCAACACAGTTGATGCAAAAAATACTTGATCGATATGAAATTGGTATTTTGATTAGCAGAGTGACGATGCAGAATGCACAGCCGCCTGAACAAGTCCAAGCTGCATTTGATGATGCAGTAAAAGCAGGTCAAGATAGAGAGCGGCAGAAAAATGAGGGGCAGGCGTATGCAAATGATGTCATACCAAGAGCAGCCGGTAATGCGGCTCGACTAATTCAAGAATCTGAAGGGTATAAGCAGCGTGTTATTGTAAGCGCTGAGGGTGATGCCAGTCGTTTTGAACAGATTCTTACTGAATATAGTAAAGCACCAAACGTTACACGCGAGCGTTTATATTTGGATATGATGCAGCAAGTGCTTTCTAATACGAGTAAAATTGTTGTTGATCAGAAGAACGGTAATAATCTTCTGTATTTGCCGCTCGATAAACTCATTAATATAAGCGGATCAACTTCGGTTTCACCGGCTCCTACATTACCTGCAGTACAGGAAACAACACCTGATAGCAGTTTACGAGCACGAGAATCTTTTCGTAGTCGCGAACGGGAGATAAGATAAATGAAAAGTTTTACATCAGTATTCTCAGGCATCATTATTGCAATTTTCTTTCTGGGCAGTTCGGCAATTTATATTGTTGATGAGCGTCAGCAGGCAATTTTATTTCAACTTGGGGAAGTGATCGATGTTAAAACCGATCCAGGTTTATATTTTAAAATTCCAATTGCACAAAATGTACGTTTTTTTGAGAAGCGTATTCTGACAATGGACACTGAAGAGCCGGAACGATTTATTACTTCTGAGAAAAAGAACGTTTTAGTAGATTTGTTTGTAAAATGGCGTATCGTGGATGTGAAACAATATTATATCAGCGTACGAGGAGATGAAGGATTAGCTCAAACACGGTTAGCTCAAACCATCAATGCAAGTTTGCGTGATGAATTTGGTAATCGTACGGTTCACGATGTGGTTTCGGGTGAGCGTGATGTAATTATGGAGATTATGCGTCAAAAAGCGGATAATGATGCTCGATCCATTGGAGTGGAAGTTGTTGATGTACGTCTAAAACGTGTGGATCTTCCACAAGAAGTGAGTGAATCGGTATATAGGCGCATGGAGGCAGAACGAAAACGAGTAGCAAATGAATTACGTTCAACCGGTGCTGCTGAATCGGAGAAAATTCGTGCTGACGCGGATAAACAAAGAGAAATTATATTAGCTGAGGCCTATCGGGAAGCCCAAAAAACAATGGGTGATGGTGATAGCCAGGCTGCTGCAATCTATGCAGCCGCATTTCAGAAAGATTCTGAATTTTATGCCTTCTGGCGTAGTATTGATGCTTATAAGCAGTCGTTCAAGAATAAGGGGGATATGATGGTTCTTGAGCCCACCTCCGATTTCTTTAAATATTTAAAAAATCCTGCAGTTAGTAAATAGTAATATATGCTCTTGTAGAATTAGTTAAGGCTCTGTTTTATTACAAATAGATACAATTTAGCGTCCTAATGTATTTTCACTGAGGCGTGCGTGGATTTAATAATGGTGGATGCTTATGCAGAAATTCTGAGAATAGAAGCTATTGTTTATTCTATTTTGTGGCAGAGCCTATCATTTTTTATATGCTTCTCATTGAAGATATTATGAATGCGTAATTAAGCAGGAGTTATCATACATGTGGGAAAATTTCTTAAATGCAGTTGCACTGGTGTTAATTCTAGAGGGAATGTTGCCATTTTTATCTCCGAATACTTGGAGAGAAGCATTCAGGAAGTTAATTGAGACCAATGATAATCAATTGCGTTTCATAGGATTAACTTCAATGTTGATCGGATTAATACTACTTGTCGTCATAACCTAAATCATTTTTCACTTCCCTCTGACGCTTTGTCAGTCTTAGCATGCATAATTGGTTGCTCCCAGAATATGTTGAAGATATATTGCCAGCAGAAGCATTGCATATTGAGGTAACGCGTCGGCAGATTCTTGATTTACTGCTAACGCATGGTTACCAGCAAGTTATACCACCTTTATTAGAATACGTAGAGTCATTACTGTCTGGTAGTGGCAGTGATATGAATCTGCAAACATTTAAGGTTATCGATCAGTTAAGTGGACGAATGATGGGATTGCGCGCTGATATGACACCTCAAGTGGCAAGAATTGATGCACATTTATTGAATTTTAACGGTATAACACGACTTTGTTATGTCAATAGTGTACTACATACGATTCCATCAGGAATAACACAAACCCGTGAACCCTTGCAAATTGGTGCTGAGCTATATGGTCACTCAGGATTGGAGAGTGATTTGGAAGTGCAACGTCTTATGCTGGAGTGCTTGTCGGTTTCTCATATAAATGAAATTCATCTGGATCTCGGTCATGTAGCTGTTTTTCGTGGACTAATAAAAGGTGCTGGAATATCACGAGAACTTGAGGCCGAATTATTTTCGGTTCTACAAGCAAAAGATATTTCAACGTTACAGGAATTGTGCTTAAAGCTGAAAAAAGGTATTCGTGAGGCATTGCTCTTATTACCTGAGCTTTATGGTGATAAAAAGATTCTGGTCGATGCGATGGCGCGACTGCCTGACTATCCAGTAATTAGAACTGCATTGAATGAACTTGGTATGGTTGAAAAAGAGCTGAAGCCAGTAGTGGGGAGCGTTGCATTCGATTTAGCTGATTTGCGGGGGTATCATTATCATACAGGAATGGTATTTGCTGCATATGCGAGAGGATGTTCAAGTGCTATTGCCCTCGGTGGACGCTACGATGAAATAGGGAAAACCTTTGGGCGGGCACGGCCGGCAACTGGTTTTAGTATGGATTTAAGAGAATTATCCAGATTAGTAAAACCTAAAAAATATCCCAAAGGAATACGAGCGCCTTTTGAGAAGAAGGATAAGAGACTGGAAGATATGATTCAGCAATTACGTAAAGCAGGACATATTGTAGTTATGGAATTGCCAGAGCAAAAGGATGAATTTATAGTTTGTGACAGACAATTAGTGTTGCTTGATGGAAAATGGATAATTAAAGAGATTTAATTTCTTGGGTTTAAATCCACAGATTTTTTGAGAATAGGATTATGACTAAAAATGTAGTCGTCATTGGTACACAATGGGGCGATGAAGGAAAAGGCAAAATTGTTGATTGGTTAACGGATCATGCTCAAGGTGTAGTCCGCTTTCAGGGCGGACATAACGCAGGTCATACATTGGTCATTGGTAATACTAAAACAGTATTGCATTTAATTCCATCCGGTATCCTGCGAGACAATGTTATTTGTTACATTGGAAATGGTGTAGTAATTTCACCAGAAGCATTACTAAATGAAATTGATATGCTGGAGCAGAATGGTATTGATGTTACTGGGCGTTTGCGTATTAGCGCGGCTTGTCCACTCATTTTACCCTGCCATATTGCGTTGGATAATGCCCGTGAAGCTGCCAAAGGCGTAGGAAAAATTGGCACCACAGGGCGTGGTATCGGGCCTGCGTACGAAGATAAAGTTGCTCGTCGTGCAATTCGATTACAAGACTTGTTTCATCGAGATCGTTTTGCAGCCAAATTGGGTGAAATGCTGGATTATCATAATTTTGTGTTGAAAAATTACTTTCATGTAAAGGTGATCGATTTTCATAAAACGATGGATGATGCGTTAATGCAATCCGAACGTATTAAGCCAATGATAGCGGATGTTCCGCAGCTTTTATTTGAGGCGCATAAAGCAGGTAATAATCTACTATTTGAGGGTGCGCAAGGAGCATTATTGGATGTCGATCATGGTACATATCCATTTGTAACCTCGAGTAACTGTGTGGCAGGTGCAGCAGGACCGGGTGGCGGAGTTGGGCCACAAATGCTGCAGTATGTATTGGGTATTACCAAGGCGTATACAACAAGAGTCGGATCCGGTCCATTTCCGACTGAGTTGGACGACGATATTGGTAGACATTTGGCTTCGCGTGGACATGAGTTTGGATCAACAACAGGTCGTCCGCGTCGTTGCGGTTGGTTTGATGCAGTTGCGCTAAAGCGCTCCATTCAAATAAATGGTGTAACAGGATTATGTATTACTAAGCTGGATGTTCTAGATGGGGTGGAGAGCCTTAGCTTGGGTATTGGGTATCGATTGATTGACGGTAACAAAAGTAATATTCTTCCGGTTGGTGCGGATGATTTGGATTGCTGTGAGCCGATATATGAGGAAATACCCGGTTGGGTAGAAAATACAGCAGGTATAAAAAAATTCCATCAACTACCTAAGGCCGCACAGAATTATTTGAAAAGATTAGAAGAAGTGTGTGAAATACCTATTGATATGATTTCTACTGGACCCGACAGAGAAGATACTATTTTATTGCGCCATCCATTTGAATAGATTTCTTAATAAAGTTGTTATAAAAATGCGATGCGATCATCTCGTACGTGTCGTAGATTGGGAAACGGAAACTCTAACTCTACGAAATATTCGAACAACAGTTTTTATTCTTGAACAGCAGGTTCCAGTAGATTTAGAATGGGATGAGTTTGATATTATCAGTACGCATTTTCTGGTATTTAATAATCACGGAGAGGCAGTAGGAACTGGAAGACTATTGCCAGACGGACATATCGGGAGAATGGCTGTATTGAAAGAATGGCGAGGTAAAGGGTATGGCAGTGCGATGCTGAAAAAAATATTAGAGGAATTAAGGAGGCGTCAGATGCAAAAAGCAATGCTTAATGCGCAAATTAATGCAGTTAAGTTTTATGAAAAATTTGGATTTCAGCAAGTTTCTACAGAAAAATTTCTTGAAGCCGGAATTCCCCATGTCAAGATGATGATTTTTTTAGAATAATATATAGTAATTCAGACCTGATCTGACAGTTATCCGGTTTGATGATGTGCTTGTTAGATCAAATTCAATTATTCAAGGCAGCGATTTTATTGTCCTATACCTCCTTTGCGTCAATTAAAGTTTGCATTGGCGTGCGCTCATAGCATCTTGCTCTGATGAGTACGCGTGCTGTTGTAACACTATCCATTTATCCCCTCATATTGTAACTCTTCAATGGATTGGTAAACTTGCGATTCCCCGTGGTCTTGCCACGGGGATCTAACTAGGCTTTAAAATGTTGGGATGCGAAATGTTGTAGAGAAAGCGGGCCACTGTGCGTGGCAGATACATTATCACATTGTATTTCCTGTGAAATACAGACGTGGGTTATTAGACGAGGCGGTTGTAAGAATCATTATGATGACTGCAAAAGAGATAGAAGATCGATACGACATCGAGTTTGAGTAGATAGGTTGTGACAAAGACCACGTACATATACTTTGTACGGCACATCCGAAAATTGCACCGGGTCAGATTGTTAGGGTTTTCAAAGGTATTACAGCGCGAGAATTGTTCAAGAAGAAGCCAGATTTGAAACGAGATCTGTGGGGCAGTGAGTTTTGGACGGATGGCTATTATGTTGCAACTATAGGGGAAGAGCGGACTGGAGTGTAGTTGAGCGGTATGTAAAGAATCAAGGCAAGCCAAAAGAAGAACTGCGTCAGCTTGAGCTTTTCTAATACCTCGTGGTCTTGCCACGGGATTGTTTATTCTCGCGCCGGAATGCTATCTGATAGAACTACAAGATGGTTTTGTGGAAACGCTCGCAAATACCGTTGGTCTGTGGATGATTGGCTTTGGTTTTGGAATGCTCGATGTCATTCAGTGCCAGATAGAGCTGGTAATCGTGATTCTCTGACTTGCCGCAATATTCGGTACCACGGTCGATCAGGGGATACTGATGACGCACATACTCTGCTCGGCGAAGAATGACAGCATCCGATCATTGAGCAAATCAGCCACTGTGATCGGTATCTTGGTGGTATACAGCTTGGTGGCAGCCCACTTGGAATAGTTATCCGACGAGAGTCTGCTGATAAATCCGCCACACACTCTTAATAGTACCGACGTAGAGGGTATCTGGCTACAGAAATACTCGGGATGAGCGGTCTCGATTTCATCATGGGAACACCATCTTCTTGTTTCTTCTCCAGCGCCTGTACCTGTGTCTCGGTTAACACCTTCCCGGTTTCGGCGATATGCTTTTCCAAGGCGGATAGACGCTTTTTGAACGACTACAGATTCTGGAGCAGCCACACCGAACGGACACCGGATAAACAAACGAAGATTCCGCATTTGCGCAGTTCGTTGGAAACCCGAACTTGACCAAAAGCAGGCTGCTCCAAGGGCAAAAGCTGTGACAGCTGCCTCGCCTCTTCGATGCGGTTCTTGATGTTGGGTGGGCTTGCGTCGGCTAGCGTCAATCAGGGCATCAACGCCATCTGTTTCCACGGCAGCCTGATAGCGATAAAAAGTATCGCGAGAAAACCCCATCACCTTGCAAGCGCGGGATACAGTGCCAAGTTCGGGTGATTAAGCAAACCAATCTTGTGTTTGATGACATTGTGTTGAACAATACTTATGGGATTATTCCTTTGCGCTTTCGCGCTTGATTGATAAAGTTTCGCACCTCTATCAAACCGGGTAATCCGCCCCTTTGGCAAGATCTTATTGTCAGATCAAATCTGAATTACTAATAATATTATCTATGATTATTTTACTTCGGTTTTACCCCATTCGTTCGCTAACGCATCCGAGGCTTGCTTCCATTGCTTAACTGCTTTCTCCATCGAGATCTTAGCTTGCTCAGACTTTTTCTTTGCCGTTTCGACTGCTTGTTCCGCTTCCGCTAATTTTTGTTTTGCTGTAGCCAGTTTTTTTTCAGCAAAAGTTAAATCTTTAGTGAAGGTTTCAGCATTCTGTTTAGCTTGCATCATTTTTTCATAGGTAATACTTGCATTTTTTTGCAAGTTCTCAATACCTTCTGCTTTAGCATACAGCGAGGCTGAGATGCAAAGAATAAATATAAAGAAGAGGATAAGCTCGCGGAATGAATTATAAAGGTCTAGATTTGAGTTAATTTTCATGGGATTGAAGGTGAATATTCATTCAAATTTAATTTCTCGCTGTTTGCGGAGTGGCGTCTCGTATTAAAGTATATCAGGAAGAGACCTTTGCAAAAACACACAAGCCTCTTATTCCGCTGTAATTCTGGTCATACGTCGGTCGGGTTTTATGTTTGCGTAGACTCCGGGTGATACTCGTATCGACATGATAGCCTTTCCTGACCTCGATATCGTGCGCTTGTATTTGCCGGTTGACTTGGTTTAATAGACCATCCACGCGTCCGCCGCCGTTAACCGCGTTCTGAAACGCGACAATACTGAGTGGTCTGGTACATCATCTTGCAACGGCAATCCCAGAAATCGCATCACGTGTAGATTCGAATTCGCCATGTCTTCCACTGACTCATCACTTAATCCGCCGTGCCAGAATTCTACCAGCAGCATCTTGAACAGCAGCAGCCCGGAATACGCCGGACGACCTGCTGCACGCTGCATAATGCGCTGCGATAGCTTGCCCTATCGAGGGCCACCCTATCAATTCATCGATTTGCTTCAGGAAATTCTCTTTCCGGGTACGGCGGGTTACATCATACTCCGAAAAACTCATGGCCATAGCTTCAATTCATTGTTTCAAAATATAGTTATATCATCCGATCCATTGCTCCAAGATTGTAACCGCGCAAAGGTCTCGAATCATCAACTTCAAAACGAAGTCTTACTTATCATTCACAGGAAACGATGTGGTAGCTATGGTCACAAGGTAAATCGTTGAGCGAAATCGGTCAGCAATTGAATCTTTCCGGGATTTATTCCCCGCCCCTTGGGGCGTAATATATTTGCGTGAGCGAATATATACATAAGAGCCATAATGTAACAGTGCTGCTTTATCATCTGGTGTTTCCGGCGAAATATCGCCGCGCCGTATTTGATGAAGCTGTGGACGGGGTGTTGCGGGATGTCTGTTTAGATCTCGAACGGCGTTACCAGTTGAAATTCATGGAGATTGGTACAGATAAGCATCATGTGCATTTTCTGGTGCAGTCGGTTCCCGCATACAATGTCACAAAACTGGTGACACTGATCAAGAGTATCACGGCGCGGGAGGTATTTCGCTTATGTCCTTATGTGAAGAAACAGTTGTGGGGCGGGGAATTCTGGACTGATGGTTATTTCGTCAGTACAGTTGGCCGTCATGCGATGAGGACACAATAAGAGATTACGTTAAAAAGCAGGGAGATGTCTATCAGCAGTTATACGAAGACAGACAACTCGCTCTCTTCTGATACCCCGCTGCTTGCGGCGGGGTTGTTCATTAAACATGCCGGTTCGGTATTTTGCTATTTACAAAAAATCGATGGAATAAAGCCATCGCCGCCCAAACATTCGGCCAGGGACTTGTCGTTAACTAGAGCGTGAGAAAATATCACGAGGACTATCGGCTAATTTATCCTTTAGGGTGATTGCCAGAAATCTCAACAGGACCACGTCAACGGTTTCCCGAGAAATCTACCGCAATGGTGGATTGTCGAAATACCGTACCGTAGCGGCCGATAAACGCGTCTGTAAGCTTAATGACAACATCAGGCTTTGCACTATCGTATCGGATAAACTGACTGGCAAGTGGACGCCCGACCCAGTGGTGGGTTGGCTGAAACAAACTGGTCCTGAAGCATCGACTATGCATATTTCACATGAAACTCTCTATAAAGTGATGTTTATTCAATTACATAGTGCTTTAAAAAAGGAGCTGCTCCGGCATTTGCGGGCGCAACGGGTGATGCGTCAATCCAGGCACTTCAATACCAAGGCAATGCCCGGGGCGGCATTATTGATGCGGTATCCATCCACGATCGGCCGCAAGAGGTGAATGATCGAGTCATTCCGGGAAACTGGGAGGGCAGATTTAATCTGCGGTACCCAAAAGTCGTATATCGCAACCTTAGTCGAACGAAGCTCCCGCTAAATTAACTGGAATATATACCTAAAAAGACCGATATATCCGTTTATTCGCAGGAGCAACTCGACATGATGGCAGAAGAATCAAATCATCGACCAAGAAAAACATTGAATTTCTTATCCCCATCACAGAAAATTTCAGCAGTGTTGCAATGACCGGTTGAATCTCCAGTCGCTTCCTTAATATTTACCTCTCTAGCTTCAGTTGTCTGATTTGCAACTTCAACTGCCGAATTTCTTCCTGCTCCGGCGTCAGTTTTCCATTACCTCGGAATGACTGATCAGCTTCATCCGCCTGGTATTCCCTGATCCATCTCCTCAGCATATTGGCACTGATTTCCAGGCTTTGAGATACTTCCGATGTCGTATGGCCCTGATCCAATACCAAACTGACTGCATCTAATTTGTATTCCTTTGTATACTGCTTCCTCGTTATCATTTCTTCCTCCAGTTAAGCTATTTTTCCTTAACTGGAATGTCCGAGTTTATTAAATCATGCCAGTATGGTGTAATTAACTACTTTTATTCAATCTTTTTTAAATCCGGCGTGTATTTTAATTATGGCAAATATTGGTTTTATCGGTCTGGGTATTATGGGGAAGCCTATGGCCGAGCATTTGATCAAGGGAGGACATAGTCTTTTTTTGCACTCGCGCAGCAGGGTCCCCGAAGATTTGATTGCATTGGGTGGAAGGGAATTTCTTTCACCTAAGGAAGTAGCTCAGCACGCGGATATTATTATGACTATGTTGCCAGATACGCCAGATGTTGAAAAAGTCTTGTTTAGCGATAATGGCATTATAGAACTGTTGAGGTTTGGTTCGGAGCATGTTAAAACGATTGTGGATATGAGTTCGATTTCGCCACTGGAAACGCGAAAGTTTGCAGCGCGTATCAATGCGTTGGGTCATGATTATGTGGATGCACCCGTATCTGGAGGTGATGTCGGGGCGCAAAATGCAACGTTGACGATCATGGTGGGTGCGAGCGCGATAGTGTTCGAAAAAGTCAGGCCTATTTTGGGATTGTTAGGGAAAAATGTAGTTCATGTAGGGGAAAATGGTGCAGGCCAGGTTTGTAAGATTGCCAATCAAATTATTGTGTCCTCAGCGATCGAAGCAGTGGCCGAAGCGCTCTTGTTTGTATCCAAGGCAGGAGTAGATCCAGATAAAGTTCGGCGAGCTTTGTTGGGTGGTTTTGCGGCTTCTCGGGTACTGGAAGTACACGGGGAACGCATGATTAATCGATGCTTTGAGCCCGGTTTTCGCATTGAATTACATCAGAAAGATTTGAGTATTGCATTGGATAGCGCATCCGCTTTAGGTGTAAGCTTACCTAATACTGCAACGGTGCGAGAATTATTTTCTGCCTGCCTCGCACATGGCGGTGCAAAATGGGATAATTCTGCTATCGTAAAAATACTGGAAAAACTTGCTGATCACGAAATCCGAAAACATCGGGAATAATTAACCATATGGCTCTACCAGAACTTATTAACAAACTGCGTATGATATTGCCGCATGAGGCGGTGCTATACGAAGTCGAAGATTTGAGACCGTATGAATGCGATGGTTTATCAGCGTATCGGGCTTTGCCGCTGGTAGTTGTGTTGCCGCATACGGAAGAGCAAATCATCAAAATTTTGCAGCTTTGCCATGCAATGAGAACTCCTGTGGTGGCACGAGGCGCCGGTACTGGCTTATCGGGAGGCGCACTTCCGCATGCACAAGGTGTTTTACTGTCATTGGCGAGGTTAAATCAAATCGTTGCGATAGATCCACTGGCGCGTTCGGCGCGTGTACAGCCCGGGGTCAGAAATCTGGCGATTAGTGAAGCAGTGGCGATGTATGGTTTATATTATGCGCCAGATCCTTCATCGCAGATTGCTTGCTCGATTGGCGGCAACGTGGCGGAAAATTCAGGAGGCGTGCATTGCCTGAAATATGGTCTTACTGTGCACAATATTGTTAAATTGCGGATTGTGATGATTGATGGAGAGCCTCTGGAAATAGGAGGTGAGAGCTTGGATAGTGCGGGATATGATTTGCTCGCGTTAATAACCGGAAGTGAAGGTATGCTCGGTATAGTCACGGAAATTACGGTGAAACTGATTCCTATGCCGGAAAAAGCACAGCTGGTAATGGCGGCATTTGATGATGTGATCAAGGCGGGCAATGCGGTGGCGGATGTGATTGGGGCAGGTATTATCCCGGCAGGGATGGAAATGATGGATAAAATTACTATCCATGCAGTGGAAGAATTTTTACATGCGGGTTATGACCTGAATGCGGCGGCAATTTTACTATGCGAATCCGATGGCAGCGCAGAAGAAGTGGCCGATGAAATCAAGCGAATTTATGCCATTATGCAGCAAGGCGGCGCAACCAAAATCAGTACCTCGCGCGATGAAGCCGAGCGCCTTAGGTTTTGGGCCGGACGGAAAGCGGCATTTCCAGCTGCTGGAAGAGTGTCGCCGGATTACTATTGCATGGATGGGACGATTCCGCGAAAACGATTAGCCGATGTACTGCGCGGTATTGAGAAGCTATCCCAGGAATATGAATTGCGGTGTATGAATGTGTTTCATGCAGGGGATGGTAACTTACATCCTCTCATTTTATATGATGCCAATCAGGCTGGTGAACTGGAAAGAACAGAGGAGTTTGGTGGAAAGATACTGGAAATGTGCATTCATGCAGGTGGTACGATAACAGGGGAGCATGGCGTGGGTATGGAAAAAATCAACCAGATGTGCGTCCAATTCGGTAAGGGGGAGCTGGAAATGTTTCATGCCGTTAAGGCGGTATTTGATCCGATGGGATTGCTGAACCCCGGTAAGGCGGTTCCCACTTTACATCGTTGTGCGGAATTGGGTGCGATGCATGTGCATCGAGGTGAAGAAAGATTTGCGGAATTACCGCGATTTTAGAATCTATGCAACAAGCTATTATCGATCAGTATAAAGCAGTCATTCATACTGCATCTGAGAACAAATCCCCATTGCAAATACGTGGCGGCGGTACCAAGCATTTTTATGGTAATTCCTCATTTGGGCAGGGGGAGATAGTGTTAGATATGACGACGTATCACGGCATTATTGATTACGAGCCGACGGAGTTAGTGATTACAGCATGCGCGGGAACACGCTTAATGGATCTGGAGTCTTTGCTGGAGCAACAAGGGCAAATGCTAGCATTCGAGCCGTCCCATTTCGGTGCGAATGCGACTTTGGGCGGTTGTATGGCGACGGGTTTATCGGGTCCGCGGCGTGCTGCTGCGGGTGCGGCACGTGATTTTGTACTGGGTATGCGATTACTCGACGGGAAAGGTAGAGATTTGCGGTTTGGTGGGCGAGTGATGAAAAATGTTGCTGGTTATGATGTTTCCCGACTAATGGTGGGAGCCATGGGTACTTTAGGTGTATTGCTCGAAATTTCATTGAAGGTTTTGCCAAAACCAAGGGTTGAAATTACATTGCAAATGTCTATGGATGAAGCTGCAGCAATTGAGAAAATGAATCAGTGGGCTGGCAAGCCGCTGCCGATTTCGGCAACTTGTTATGTGGGAGGTATGTTATTTCTCAGGTTATCCGGTGCGGAATCAGCGGTTCGCGCAGCGCAGGCAAAATTGGGGGGTGAAGAGTTGGCTGGAGGCAGGGACTTCTGGCAATCGGTGCGTGAGCAGTGGCATGATTTTTTTCAATCAGATAAGCTTCTATGGCGTTTATCGATTAAATCAACAACAGTACCGATTTTATTGCCTGGGAAACAATTGCTGGAATGGAATGGCAGTTTACGGTGGTTGCTTTGCGACACAAGCGTAGATCAGGAGATTATTCGTAAAATAGCTAAAGATGCGGGTGGTCATGCTACTTTGTTTCGTAGTCGTGAGTTTCGCAATGCTGTATTTCATCCATTGGATCCGGTTATGATGAAAATTCATCATCTGCTGAAAGAGCAGTTTGATCCATCAAAAATCTTTAATCCCGGTCGACTTTATCCAGAATTTTAAATGCAAACCAAGCTTGCTGATTTTATAAAGAATTCACCGCAAGGACAGGAAGCGGATGCCATTCTGCGCAGTTGTGTACACTGTGGTTTTTGTCTGGCTACTTGTCCTACCTATCAGATTCTGGGGGATGAGCTGGATAGTCCACGCGGTCGTATTTATCTAATGAAACAGATGCTGGAAGGGCAACCGGTAACGCAAAAAACGCAATTGCATCTGGATCGCTGTCTTACTTGCCGTGCCTGTGAAACAACTTGCCCATCAGGAGTACGTTATGGCACGTTGGTGGATATTAGCCGTGGCATTGTCGAGAAACAGGTAAAACGTAATCTTGGAGCAGAATTTTTTCGTTACACATTACGAAAAATTTTACCTAATCCATTGTGGTTCAATACATTATTAAGAATGGGTCAAGTCGTTCGTCCATTCTTACCACAAAGCCTTAAAAGAAAAATTCCAGTCAGGTCTGGCTCCCTCAACGCATGGCCTGCAGAGCGGCACGTGCGCACAATGCTGATTCTTGCTGGTTGCGTGCAACCATCATTGGCACCTAATATTAATATCGCTACTGCACGCGTATTGAACAGCTTGGGCATATCACTGATCAAGGCTGAGAATGCAGGATGTTGTGGTGCGGTTACTTTTCATTTGAATGCCCAGCAGGATGGACTTAATTATATGCGGCGCAATATCGATGCGTGGTGGCCTATAGTTGAGCAGAAAGGGATTGAGGCGATTGTGATGACCGCCAGTGGATGTGGGGTAACAGTTAAAGAATATGGACATTTATTAAGTCATGATCCGGATTATGCAGAGAAAGCGGCAAATATTTCAGCTTTGACCAAAGATATTAGTGAAGTATTACTGGCTGAAACCGGGAATCTGCAAGAATTGATCAAATTGAGAGTAGAGCCGAATCACACGAAATTATCCTTTCATTCTCCCTGTACCCTGCAGCATGGCATGAAAATTCGTGGCGTAGTGGAGCAAATTCTGACTCTTGCTGGCTTTGATTTAACCGCTGTGCCCGATGCACACCTGTGTTGCGGTTCAGCAGGTACGTATTCAATTTTACAGCCGGAACTTTCGCAGCAATTATTGAGAAACAAAGTCATTGCCCTTGAATCCGGAAAACCGACTAAGGTTGCTACTGCTAATATTGGGTGTTTGATGCATCTGCAAAACGGTACATCGATACCTGTTAAACATTGGATTGAATTATTGGACGAACGGTTAACCAGCCATAACGGTTAAAGTTTTATTATTTACCAGTAAATGAGTTTGGTTCGGGCAACAAAGACGCGCATAAGCACAAACTGAGTTAGATTTAATCTTTAGAACTCAGTCAGTGCCTTATCTGAATTAAGTATTTGCTCTTTGTGTAGGAAGATAAAGGAACCCCGCAGTTTTTTAGTTTCTGATAAAATCATCGTTTAAAAACAGAATAAAATTTATATGGAATTATCACTATTTCAAGATCATTTTTTGCTCAGGTTAGAAAATTTACTCTTTGTTATTACTGCATTAGTCAGTGGATCGTTATTGCTATGGCCAATATTTACCCAGCGCGGCATAAAAGAAGTTGATACGCGAGCGGCTGTACAATTAATCAACTACCAGGATGCACTAGTGCTTGATGTTCGGGATGATAGTGAGTATACCGCGGGCCATTTGCCGAACTCCAAGCATATTCCCGCTGAAAAAATTGCGGAACGCTGGACAGAACTTCAGAAGTTTAAAGAGAAGCCCATTATCGTAATATATCGCGGTGGTATTCGATCGAATAATCCCAGTTTGGTTTTGAAGAAGAATGGATTTGCTCAGGTAATTAATCTCATGGGCGGCATTGATGCATGGAAGCGCGCAGGTTTACCAATTGCCAAACGCTAAAGAACCCTATGCCCAAAGTAATTATGTATACGACCGGTTTCTGCCCTTATTGTAAAATGGCAGAAAGTCTATTACGTTCAAAAGGCGTTGAGGTAATTGAGAAAATTCGTATTGACCTGGAGCCTGATCAGCGTGTTGAGATGATGGATAAAACCGGTCGCCGCACTGTTCCCCAGATTTATATCGGTGGGCATCATGTGGGAGGTTATGATGATTTAACGCAACTTGATCGTAAGGGGGAGTTGGTGGCATTACTGGCAGTGTAATCACGTAATCAGAGCATTGCGATTTAAATAATAAGTTAACTTTTTATTCATCTGGATATTAAATATGAGTGAGCAACAACAACCAGTTTTTGCCATAGAAAAAATTTATGTAAAGGATTTATCCTTGGAGATTCCCAATGCACCCAGTATCTTTTTGGAAAGGGATACGCCTGAGATCAATCTGCAACTTGGAACTAGAAATCAGAGTATTGATACTGGTTTGTACGAAGTGCAGTTAACGGTAACGGTTACCGCTAAAATTAAAGATAAAATAATGTTTCTGGTTGAGGCTCAACAGGCCGGTATTTTTCGTATTCAAAATATTCCGAATGAGGAAATAGATCCCGTTCTGGGTATTGGATGTCCTAATATTCTTTTTCCTTATTTGCGTGAGGTAGTATCGGATATTGTGACTAGGGCGGGCTTCCCGCCTGTAATTCTTAATCCGGTAAATTTTGAAGCGATCTATCAACAAAAGAAAACAGAACCCAGCACACACTAAAAGAATAAAAAACTTGAAAAATAGAAGTAATTTGACAATGAAGAAAAAATTCCAAAATCTAACACTTAGATTGGAATATAAAATGCTGGCTGCAGTGATGAGCATGTGGTTTTTATATCCAGGATATGTTTTGGCTGACATGGAATTTTTTTCAATAGCCGAGAATGCAATCGTTATGTATGACGCTCCATCGCTACAGGCCGATAAATTATTTGTTGCAGGTCGTCATCTACCGGTTGAAGTCGTAGTGGATGTCGAGGGATGGGCAAAAGTCCGGGATAGTAGCGGGAGTCTTGCTTGGGTTCAAAAGAAAGATTTGAGCCAGCAACGCTATGTCATTGTCATAGTACCATTGGCTGATGTTCACCAGTCTGCCGATATTAAATCGGAATTAATATTTCAGGTTGAAGAGAATATCGTTATGGAGTGGATGCCGTCGGATATCCAAGGGTGGATAAAAGTGCGGCATAGAGACGGTCAAACAGGCTATATCAAAGTCAACCAGGTTTGGGGTTCATGAAAATTGCTGTACTGGGCGCAGGTGCATGGGGTTCTGCATTAGCAATTAGTTTTTCTGCGCGTCATCAAATAAATTTGTGGACAAAGGATCCAGACCACGCGATTGACATGAGTAGCAGGCGCATTAACCAATCCTTTTTGCCAGGACATTCGTTACCTGAATCGCTAAAAATTACCTCGCAACTCACTGAAGCGCTTGATAATGTTGATCTTGCTTTACTTGTTGTTCCCATTGCGGGTTTACGTGAAACTTTACGAACTATTGTTGCGAGCAATATCAGAGTGCCGCTAGTATGGGGATGTAAGGGCTTAGAGACAGGAACTGCTTATCTACCTCATCAGATCGTTGCGGAAGAATATGACGTAACGCTTTCTCGCTGCGGAGTTTTATCGGGCCCCAGTTTTGCGGAAGAAGTTGCACGAGGGTTACCGACAGCTTTAACATTTGCCTCTACCGATCATGAGTTTTCAAGCAGAATATCAGTAGAATTACATAGCTCAAGACTGAGAATCTATACGAGCGAAGACATCACTGGTGTGGAAACTGGAGGTGCGATAAAGAATGTAATTACCATCGCCGCAGGTATTTCTGACGGCATTGGGTTTGGTCACAATGCGCGTGCCGCATTAATCACACGTGGTTTAATGGAAATCACTAGGCTGGGTCTGAGCTTGGGCGGAAAGATGGAGACTTTTATAGGGTTAGCGGGTGTAGGTGATTTAATTCTGACAAGTACGGGCGATTTATCTCGGAATAGGCAAGTAGGTTTGATGTTAGCGGCGGGGAAAACATTACATGATATTTTAAATGAACTTGGACATGTTGCTGAAGGTGTGCATGCAGCGCTATCAGTGCTGCAGTTAGGTAAGAGATTGAATATTGAAATGCCCATCACACAGGCAATTTGCAGTATTTTACATGAAGGGGTGTCAGCACGGTGTGCTGTAGAGGTGTTGTTAAATCGTGAACAGAAATCAGAAATTTATTGATATTCTATTAATGCGAAGAAGAGTAGGTGGTTTTTGCCCTATTTTATAGGGTATTGTTTTTATATGATTTTATTCGTGTTGCATAAAATATGTTTTTTCGTGATGTTGATTGATCAAATAATTGATGTGGCCGAAATGCCTTAATTTGCTTGACCGTGCGTTAACGGCTTGATATAAGTGCGACTGCAGTATTTGCTTGTGATTTAATTACCATTAAACTTAGAAGGGGAATTATATGAACAAATCCGAACTTATTGAAGCTATCGCAAAATCGGCTAAAATTTCCAAAGCCTCGGCAGGAAGCGCATTGGATGGAGCATTAACTGCAATAAAGGGAGCGCTTAAAAAAAATGAGAGTGTAACTTTGGTCGGATTTGGGACTTTTAAAGTAGGTACACGAGCTGCACGTACGGGTCGTAATCCTCGTACGGGAGCAGCTATTAAGATCAAAGCAGCTAAGGTTCCTAAATTCAGTGCTGGTAAAGCGCTCAAAGATGCAGTAAACTAGCGCACTTTCTGATTGGGGTGCTTAGCTCAGCTGGTAGAGCGTCGCCCTTACAAGGCGAATGTCGGCGGTTCGATCCCGTCAGCACCCACCAATCAATAGTCAGTTTGGGAGTGGTAGTTCAGTTGGTTAGAATACCGGCCTGTCACGCCGGGGGTCGCGGGTTCGAGTCCCGTCCACTCCGCCAAAAAAAAAGAATGAGTAATAGGATCTTAATCCTCCGAGTTTTTTCCACTAAAATAGTTTTCGCAGATTCTAATTGTGTTTGATCTAGTCAATCGAAAAAAGCGTGTTGTTCAAGTAATTCTGGGCTTAGCAGTTTTGCCATTTATGTTTTGGGGTGTGGAATCCTATAGGAATGATGGTAGCGAAGGCTATGTTGCGGTCGTCGAAGGTGAAGAAATTTCTCGGCGAGAATATGAACAGGCATTACGTGATCATCATGAAAGAGTGCGGTCTATGCTTGGCGCAAACTTTGATAGCGCGATGCTTGATACTTCTGAAGTGAGAAGCTCTGTACTTGAAAGACTGATTCAGCAAAGGCTATTGTACCAAGAAGCTGTTAAAAATGGCTTCGTTGTTTTGGATTCACAGTTAATTAAGACAATTCAGGATGTCCAAGCATTCCAAAAGAATAATAAGTTCTCTAAGCAACAGTATGAGGAATTGTTGCGCAATCAGGGGCTTACTCCGGTAATATTTGAGTCGCGTGTGCGCAATGAATTATTGCTGCAACAATTACTGGATGGATATAGTGAGAATGCCATTACGCCTAGAGCTACTACTGAGAGGGTACAGTATCTTAGTGAGGTACGGCGTGAAATCAGTCAATCGAAAATTACGCCGGATCAATTCCTTTCTCAGGCCATACCCGAAGAAGCAGATATTTCGGCTTATTATGAGCAGCATAAAACAGATTTTGATTTGCCGGAACGTGCCAAAGTTGAATATCTGGTTTTGTCGTTGGAAAAGGTGGCAAAAAATGAGTTTGTGAGTGACGAGGCGATCAATACATATTTTTCAGAACATCAATCGGAGTTTGGTCAATCTGAAGAACGTAAGGCTAGTCACATATTAATCAGTGTATCCCCAGATGCGCCGGAAGAGGAAAAGCAGATGGCGCGAGAGAAGGCTAAGAGGATTTTGGAGCAGGTTAAACAGAATCCTGATCAATTCGCAGAAATAGCCAAGGAGCATTCAGATGATCCTGGTTCAGCAATGCGAGGGGGCGACCTTGGTTTCTTTGCCCGCGGAGTCATGGTTAAATCTTTTGAAGATGAAATTTTTTCGATGCAATTGGATGAAATCAGCGACATAGTGGAGACAGATTTTGGTCTGCATATAATCAAATTAACTGCAATTAAGGAAGAACGGCATCCAGATCTAGAAGAGGTTCGTGAACAAATTGAGAATACGCTCAAAGTTGAAATGGTAGAAAGTGTTTTTGGTGAGATTGTTGAAGATTTTAGCAATGTTGTTTATGAGCAGGGTGAAAGTCTGCAAGCAGCAGCAGAAAAATTTGAATTAATCATAGAGAAAAGTGATTGGATTACAAAAGATTCAAAAGAGCCTGCGATCCTTGCCAATGAAAATTTGTTATCAGCAATTTTCTCAGATGACGTTATTTCAAATAACCGTAATACAGAAGCTATCGAGGTAAACCCTGATACATTTGTTTCTGCGCGTATTATTGAATATAAACCGGCTACTTCGCAATCACTAGCGGTTGTTAAGGATGAGATTGTGGAGAAACTCAAGAAAGAGATGGCTGTATCAATGGCTGTAGCAGAGGGGCAAGAAAAGCTTGTCCGATTGCAGGCGGGGGAGGTTCTTGATGATGTTGCTTGGGACGATGCGCAGTTGATTTCTTATATGCAGCCACAGGGATTAGATCATGAGGTTCTACGGGCTATTTTTCGAGCAGAAGTTGATGAGCTTCCGGCTTATGTCGGTGCGGTTAAACCGGAAGGTGGATTCAATTTGATACGAATTAGCAAAGTCATAGAACCTGATTCAGATGAAAAAACAACGCCTGAGAACTTCGCTAAACAATTGCAGCAGATGATAACACAAGAAGAAATATCATCTTATCTGGCTGCAATCAGACAACGGTATGATGTCAAAATCATACAGAATAATTTTTGATTTTGGTTAATCACTGAGATTAAATGCGACGGTATTGAAACCTGCGTCTACATAAGTTATCTCACCGGTAATTCCACTAGCCAGATCACTGCATAAGAATGCAGCGACATTGCCAACTTCTTCGATGGTGACATTGCGTCGTAGCGGAGAGACTTTCTCAGTATAACCTAATAACTTTCCAAAGTTTCCAATACCGGAAGCTGCCAGAGTTTTAATTGGTCCGGCAGAGATAGCATTAACACGTATTCCTTTTTGACCCAGACTGGAAGCCATGAAGCGAACATTTGCTTCAAGACTGGCTTTGGCTAATCCCATTACATTGTAGTTGGGCATGACGCGAACAGCACCCAAGTAGCTTAATGTCAAAAGTGCGCCATTTCTGTTTTGCATTAATGGCAGAGCAGCTTTAGCAAGAGCGGAGAAACTATAAGCACTGATGTCGTGCGCAATTTGGAAAGCCTCTCTATTAACACTTTCTAGGTAATCTCCACTTAGAGCTTCCCGGGGTGCAAAGGCAATCGAATGGATAATACAATCCAGTCCGTCCCAATGTTTCTGCAGTTGCTCAAAGCACATCGATATTTCATCGTCACTAGCTACATTGCAGGGAAAAAGTAAGTTACTGCTAAATTCAGCGGCCAGTTTCTCAACCCGTCCACGAAGCTCTTCACTTTGATAAGTGAACGCTAATGATGCACCTTCGCGTTTCATGGCGCTGGCAATACCATAAGCAATCGAGCGGTTACTGAGTAATCCTGTAATGAGCACGCGTTTATTTGCTAGAAATCCCATAAATTTTCCTTGTAAAATTGAGCATTTTGGCAAATTATAGCCGAAGGGTTGAATTAGGTGGTGTTAAACACAAGAATGAGTTGAAGATGTGGGTATCATTTTGACTTTAAACAGATTCCGAAAAGCCGCGTTTGCAATGAAAATTTTATTAATTAAATTTTGGTTATTGATTGTTATTATTGTGCAATTAGCCGCATGTGGCGAGTATAGTTGGAATAATCCTTATGCTGCATCGGATGCAGGGAAAAATATTCTTTATAGCGTATTTAGTGAACGCCCTAAGCATCTTGATCCGGTGCAATCTTATAGTTCAAACGAAATTCAGTTTACTGCCCAAATTTACGAGCCTCCCTTACAGTATCATTATTTGAAACGACCTTTTGTTTTAATTCCGGCAACTGCAGACAAAATGCCCGTTGTGAGATATTTTGACGCAGAAGATAATCAGCTGCCGGATGAAGCGCGTTCTGACGATATTGCTTATAGTGTTTATGAGATCTCGATTAAACCAGGAATTTCCTTTCAACCACATCCAGCTTTTGTAATAGATGAACAAAATAATTGGTTATATCATGCACTGAATGAGGACGTATTAACATCGATATTTAAGTTGTCCGATTTTCCATACACGCATACTAGAGAGTTAGAAGCCGAAGATTATGTATATCAGATTAAACGTCTGGCTCATCCAAGATTGCATTCTCCAATATACGGACTCATGGCGGATTACATAGTGGGGCTGAAGGACTACGCCGCTAAATTGAAGCATGCAGAACAAAATCGACCTAAGGAAGAAGCATACCTGGATCTGAGGAAGTATCAGCTGGAAGGAGTTCAACTAATTGATAAATATACATATAGCATAAAAATACATGGCAAGTATCCTCAATTTCTATATTGGTTAGCTATGCCTTTTTTTGCGCCGATTCCTTGGGAAGCAGATCGCTTTTATTCTCAACCGGGATTAGTGCAAAAGAACATAACACTAGATTGGTATCCAGTTGGTACAGGTCCCTATATGCTCACTGAAAACGATCCCAATCTGCGCATGGTGTTGGAAAAGAATCCGAACTTTCGTGACGAATACTATCCGGTAAATGGTATGTCTGAAGATGAGAAAAATGAGTTGCTAAAGGATGCAGGAAAAAAACTGCCATTTATTGATAAAGTTGTCTATACCCGGGAAAAAGAAAGCATTCCCAGGTGGAATAAATTTTTACAAGGCTATTATGATGCCACCGGCATAGGCTCCGATAGTTTTGATCAAGCGGTTCAGTTAGTGGGGCAAGGAGAGGCTACAGTTACTCGAGAAATGGAAGAGCAAGGAATCAGATTGGAAACAACCGTGGCGGTATCAACTTATTATATGGGTTTTAACATGCTGGATCCTGTGGTGGGCGGGAGAAATGAACGTGAACGTGAATCAGCTAGAAAGCTTCGTCAGGCAATTTCGATTGCGGTAGATTATGAAGAATTTATTTCAATTTTTGCAAATGGTCGAGGGATACCTGCGCAAAGCCCGATTTCGCCTGGAATTGTGGGTTATCGTGATGGCCGGGCAGGTATTAATCCGATAGTCTATGACTGGATTGATGACCAGCCACAGCGAAAATCAATAAAAACTGCCAAGGCTTTGCTCGCAGAGGCCGGGTATCCAAATGGAATTGATCGGAAAACGGGAGCGCCATTAATTTTGTATTTTGATGTGACAGCACGTAGTTCTGAAGATAGATCCAAGCTGGATTGGATGCGTAAGCAATTTCAAAAATTAAATATACAATTGGTAGTCAGAAGTACTGATTACAATCGTTTTCAGGATAAAATCCGGAAAGGTAATGCACAAATCTTCGAGTGGGGCTGGAATGCAGATTATCCTGATCCGGAAAATTTCTTGTTTTTATTATATGGTCCTCAACGTAAGGTCGGAATTAGCGGTGAGAATGCTGTAAATTATGATAATGACGAATATAATCAGCTATTTGAAAAGATGAAGAATATGGAGGACGGAGCGGAACGACAATTGATCATAGATCGTATGGTAGAGATATTACGTTATGATGCGCCTTGGTTGTGGGGGTATCATCCTAAAGACTATGGTTTATATCATTCTTGGTATCAGAATGTTAAGCCTAATAGAATATCGAATAATAATCTCAAATATTTCAAAATTGATGCTAATTTGCGAGAAGCTAAACGCCAGGAATGGAATCAGCCTGTGTTTTGGCCTATTGCATTGATATTATTTATTCTGGTGATTAGTATTATTCCCGCTGTAAATGCTTTCCGTCGTTATGAAAGTAGTTCTGCGATACGTATAGTCTGAGTTAACGATAACAACTGATAATGCTGAGTTATATTGTTAGACGTTTGTTTTTTGCGGTACCGATTTTAATCGGAGTTAATTTACTTACATTCGCCTTGTTTTTTGTAGTGAATACACCTGACGATATGGCGCGTATGCAGTTGGGTATCAAGTATGTAACGCCTGAAGCAATTGAAAAATGGAAAGTTGAGCGAGGTTACGATAAACCTTTATTGTTCAATTCCGAAGCTGTGAAATTGGAAAAACTGACGAATACCATTTTCTTTGAGAAATCAATTTCAATGTTTATCTTTGAATTTGGACGTTCCGATGATGGTCGGGATATCGCACGAGAAATTAAGTCGCGCATGATGCCAAGTCTTGCCATTGCGTTACCTGTATTTGTATTGGGATTGCTTGTGTATGTCACTTTTGCATTACTGATGGTTTTTTTTCGTGCTACCTATATCGACTTCTGGGGTGTAGTTCTATGTGTGGGACTGATGTCTATTTCAAGTTTATTTTATATTATCGTTGGACAGTTTCTGATAAGCAAGCTATGGCACTGGGTACCCATATCGGGCTATGGAACTGGATTAGATGCAACAAAATTTTTGGTGCTGCCGGTTTTAATTGGGATTATTAGTAGTGCTGGATCGAATATTCGTTGGTATCGTACAATATTTTTAGAGGAGATGAATAAAGAATATGTGCGTACAGCTAGAGCGAAAGGACTATCGGAGCGTATGGTTTTATTCAGGCATGTGCTTAAGAATGCATTAATTCCAATTCTAACCGGTGCGGTGGTTGTAGTGCCGCTATTGTTTTTGGGCAGCCTGCTAGTCGAGTCTTTTTTCGGTATTCCAGGATTGGGCAGTTATACAATTGATGCCATTAATTCACAGGACTTTGCAATTGTTAGGGCAATGGTTTTTTTAGGCTCAATGCTTTATATTTTGGGCCTGATACTTACTGATATTTCTTATACGTTTGTTGATCCAAGAATTCGACTTACTTAGTTTGTTTTCTAACGCTAGGATTTGTTAAATAACGTGTTTCTGGTTTGTTTTAATGATTTCTGAAATATTATTGGTTTTTTATATTGCTTCAATATAAAACAAGATTGACTTATTAGGGCAATATATTCATAATTCCCTGTTTCGTTCGGAGGGGTTCCCGAGCGGTCAAAGGGATCAGACTGTAAATCTGACGGCTCTGCCTTCGAAGGTTCGAATCCTTCCCCCTCCACCAAATTAAAAAGAGTAGTAATAGCAGTTTTAGGGAGTGGGAATCCTATTTGATGGGTAGATTTTGCGCTTTCTTATAAGGTTTGATGCGGGTGTAGCTCAATGGTAGAGCAGAAGCCTTCCAAGCTTACGACGAGGGTTCGATTCCCTTCACCCGCTCCAGATTTGAGTGGTGTCAATTGTAAATTGTAATTAATGTTGTTTGTGTATGCTTGCCCATGTAGCTCAGTGGTAGAGCACTCCCTTGGTAAGGGAGAGGTCGCCAGTTCAATTCTGGCCATGGGCTCCATAGGTTGAATAGATTTTATGGTTAAAGCACGTAAAGGGGAAACAAGACATGGCAAAGAGTAAATTTGAGCGGTCGAAGCCACATGTGAATGTTGGAACGATAGGGCACGTGGATCATGGTAAGACTACGCTTACGGCAGCAATTACGACGATATTGACGAAGAAGTTTGG